>Ga0116104_1001656_pt1 | contig 10738 bp, 16 predicted proteins | sample June2015DPH_4_15_FD_89715 | JGI IMG/M metagenome (GOLD analysis project Ga0116104, IMG submission 89715) | Peatland microbial communities from SPRUCE experiment site at the Marcell Experimental Forest, Minnesota, USA - June2015DPH_4_150 | ecosystem: Environmental > Terrestrial > Soil > Wetlands...
CCAAGAACTTCATCTGCAAATGGATTTACGGGTATAATGCGGTATCCATGCTGTTTTAGGTAAGCGCTAACTCTATGGCTGTCTTTCCCCGGCTCTTTGGATAACCCAACAACCGCGATAACCTTGTATTTCAAGATTTCTTTAATTTGACTTTGACTCAACTGAACCCTTCCTAAAAAATTGCTTATGGCGCTTCGCTTAGTTTTAACTCAAAAAAGCGCGCCCTACCATTGCGTAACGCAAGGATTCTAACTATTTCACTGATTTTTCTCTTGTGAAGATAGAAAATGTTGTGGACAAGTTTAATTGTGCTTATGTTAGCTGCACTTTTGCTTACTTTCTCAATAGTATCCAAAATAGCGTTCTCATCATAAGACAATGTGGTTTCCCCAAAATTCAGAACAGATTCGTTTTTAATAAATCTTCAAACTGTTGCACGTGCGTGCTTTGCCGTGATAAATTATGATAAGATCCATAGTCAAATAAACTTAAAAGAGTCTTGCTTTTCTCTCTATCGCTGTGATTAGATGACCGTAGAGTTCTCTGCTCTTCACAAAATCCTGAAAGACAAGACCCGTAGAACCATTCTAAAGTGTCTCAACGATAATGGACCAATGTCTTATGTTGAACTGATGAAATTAGCAGAAGTTGCCAACACAGGCAGATTCAATTACCATCTAAAGGCGCTAGGAGGCCTCATAGAAAAGCAAGGCGACGGAAGATATGGCTTGACTGAAAGAGGACACTTAGCGGTTCAACTGCTTGATAAGTTTCCAGAAAATGGCTTTCAAAAGGGAGAACGAAAAAAGAATTGGAAAAAAGCTGTCGGCATATTAGCCATAGCATGCATCATAGTAGCTTCGATTTCTGTGTATTGGTACAACAATCAGCTTGAACTTGCTAAACCCGTTGCCTTATCATATACCGGAAACTTGATGGATATAACAAATAATCCTAACGGCGGTGACTGGAGTCAAATATCGCATAATTACGGTGTCGGCTTAAACTTGAACACCACAGGCGTACTATACAATGGCAAAGTAAGCATAAGCTATTTGGCAACTAACGGTTCATGGATTCAAATGCCAACTAAAGAATTGGGTACAGTGGACAACTTTGCTGCTGACACAGGAGTTATGTTTTTCACAAAAAACTGCCAGTATGTCCCGGGAACTAAGTATGCAACGCCTTTTTACTTTACAGATGCTGATAATTTAACGGTAATCAGGATTGAAGCATATGGTTACAGAGCCCCGTAAGTTGGGTACAAATTGCCGTACTAACAACGCTAGGTGTTACCGTAACAGAATTCATTGTTGTAACTTCATTTATGCGTAGAAAAAGAAAATTAAAAACGCCTAAAAAATTTTTAACAAACCAGTAATAACTAGCTTAGCGGCAGAAGAAGCAGTTTTCCGCCCACTCTGTCGGCATTTCTTTTTGGCAAAATGGACACATTAAGCCTTTTTCTCGGATAGCCGTGCATGTTTGGCAGAAGAGCTTGAGGATTTCTGTTTTGTTGTTTGGTTCTTTTATGAGGTGAGTTACCATTTGGTCTATAAGTGTCAAGACTTCAGTCGCGTTTTCGATTGCTAAGAGGTTTCCTCTTTCTTTGTTTACGTATCTGCTGACTGCGGATTGTGATAGTCCAAGGAGTTCTGCGGTTTGTTTTTCGTTCAATCCATGTTTTTCGACGATTGACCTTGCCATGATAGCTTTGACTGCGGGTAAAACGGTTTTTACTCCCACTTCGCACGGTAGTATCAAGTTTCGCACCAATTACTCTTATTTCTGGTGGAAACTTATTTAAATATGACGCTTGTCATATTTTTATGACGCGTGTCATGACGGGCTATCAATCGCAAAAAAGCAGTTTTACACCCAATCTCTCTCTCCTTACCCGTCACGACACACGCGCCATGATAGGAGAATAAACAAATGGGCAACGTCCTGTCACCACCTCGAAAAGGCGACAACCGCGACTTAGCGGGAATGCTCAGGTCACTTAATGCAGAATGCAGAAACTGCGCTCCAATAACACCCTCAGAGTGCATAAGCCGATGCCAAGTATACAAACTAAAAAACGAGCTAAGAAAACTCCGCGAAACCATGGACAACCCAAACTACATAAAAGAACTCTTCAACGTGCTAAAAAATGAGACGAGACTGCACATTCTACAAGCAATCGTAAACGGCAGATACTCAGTAAGCCAACTACAACAAGAACTAAAAAAAACAGGACACAGCCACAGCCAAGACACCATCAGCGAGGAATATTTACGGCCGTTAATGGCGGTAGGGCTAGCGACCGAAGCACGAGACGAATACTACGCAACCACGTTCGGTGGTCGTCTAACAGAGTTACTTGGAAACTTCCCTGAATTTGTCGAAATGCTACCAGCCCACTCAGAATGTTATGAAGAAACGATTCTACAGTCCTTACTATCGGGACCGAAAACGTTTGAAGCCGTTGAAGCCCTTATCTCGCCAAAAATCGCTTCACGAATCCTCAAACGCTTACGCTCAGCCGGTTTAATAGAAACTCCCATGGAAAGAGACTACATATTTTTCTTCAAATCAAAACGAGACCCCAACAAAGAAAACTTCACATTAACCGAACGAAGAATTTACGACGCAATCCCAAACGAGGGGATTTCCGCCGGAAAACTTGCCAAAGAAACAGGACTTTCCATAGGAAGAACCTACAAGTATCTAAGAGGCTTGAAAGGCAAAAAACTAGTTTTCATAAGAAAAACGCCGAAAGCCTACGGTTTAACCTGCAAAGGTGAAAAGTTAGCTTCAGTACTTCAGGAGCTTCAGCAAATAGTCGAAGAGACATGGAGCTCTTCTGAACAAGTCATGCATGACAATGCTAACTCTTAGCAAACAATCCCCAAAAGGCACTTTCCTTTTTTGTTATCCTCCACCAGGGGCTCCGTGAAACGGCGCGTTTTCCCAGAGCAGTTTCCACCAATCCGCCTCTGTTATGGTTTCTCCGTGAACAATTATATCCAGAACCATCTTTAGCATAGCGTGGTGCCTACATTCATCGTTTAAGATGGCTTTTAAGAGAAACTCAACCTTCTTATTCTCAATCGTAGGCATGATAGCTTCAAGTTTTCTTATTAATTTCGATTCTATCTCAATGTGTTTCTCCACCAGTGCTCTTTGCTCATCAAGATTTTCCTGGGTTAATGCTGTAGAAGCATGCGTCAGCAAAGTAATGGCTGCCGAGTAAAGCTCTGCATGCTTCACAGAATCCAACGATATACCCTTTAGGACCCCTTTAACAGCTGGATTTTTCATGTCAACAAGTGCTTTTTCAAGGGAGGCTACAATTTCTTTTTCTATTACTATTTGGTTTTTCAAAAATTCGAGGAGATTATTCTTTGATTTTTCCATTTTTTTCTCCCATCCGCTTAAATGTTAAGTCCTGTTCATCAAGCTTTCGGAAATTCTTTTTCCTAAATCTCTACAGGCGCTAAGCATTTTTTGGTCAGGAACATAATTAACTAGTAAAGGCGGTTCAACCACAAGCATTTCAAACTTGTTTTTCATAATTTCCAAAATATTTTTTGGTGCTTCACCGCTCCATCCATAAGAACCAAATGTTGCGCCTATTTTACCCTTCAAACTTATGCCTTGTGCTGCAACTTCCTCGAAAAGTCTTTTGAAATCAACAGGCATCTCATGATAATAAGTTGGTGCACCGACAATTATAGCATCAAAAGTGCTCAGTTCTTCAAGTTCAACGTGAAAGTTTAATTCTACTTCAATGTTATCGTTGATTTGTGTTCCCTCAGCTACGGCTTTCGCCATTTTTTCAGTATTTCCGGTTCTGCTATAATATAGGACAAGGATTTTCTTCATAAAAACGTAATAGAATTAATTATTATTTCAATATTTTGGCGTTTCATGCTTGAATGAGAAATTAAACAATAAGAAAGAGCAGGCAAAAGTGTGGTCTATCCATTGTCATTCTCTTTTAGTACGTCCCACTTCTGCCCTTCGTCTTCTACCACGCGTTACTTTGGTTCCAATGATTTTACTTCCTCGGCTTTCGCCACCTTTCCTGCCTATTTCTTTATAGAATTCGGAACCACGCTCTTCAGCTACTTTTTCTCCACCTTTCCTACCAATTTCCCTATAAAATTCTCGACCTCTTTCTCTTGCCACTTTTTCTCCACCTTTTCTGCCGGCTTCTTCACGGGTCATCTTCCTTTTTTCTTCACTTTTAACCGCCAAAAATATTCACCTCCGATATTTTTTGAAAAAAGCTGTCTTGTTATCTATTCCAAGGATAGCCCTTAAGCATATGTGGTTATCAAGAAGCAATCACAAACCTACCAAGCATAACTTTGGTTTAACTACTTGCGGAGGCTCTAGTAAAAAAACTGAAATAAGAAAGCTGAATGACAAGTTATTTGTTTATTCAATTTTGCCTATTTCTTTTGTTACATCGATTGGCGAGTTATAGGTCTTATCTGGCAGCTTGTTCAATAAATCTATCACGTCGTCGGGTGCATCTTTATTCTGAGCATTATTTACTAAGTTCTTCTTTTCAGACGGATAATGTATCCCGCCGAGATACTTTTCTACAATAGCTGGGCTCACATGACCAGATTTTCCGCTTCTATTTGTATACTGCCGTCTAGTTCCTCTACCTTGACCTATTCCTCTACGCCTAGTTGCTTTAGTTTCTTGTCTACTCGTTGCTTTTCACCTCCATATTCTTAAACGAATTAACTTTGAAAGAAAAAACATGATTACCTCCCGTTTATTCCTCTTCACGCTCTTTCCCTTCCCGAACAAGCTTGCGAACCTTTTGTCCGCCTTTTCTGCCTATTTCGCTATAAAATTCCGGGCCATGAGTCTCCGCTGTCTTTTCACCGCCCAAACGCCCAGCCTCTTCAACAGTCATCTTTCCTTTCCTTTTCTCTGCCAATAAATTCACCTCCTAAAAATTAACCTGAAAACCAAAATTTAGAAAATGCACAAAATTAGCCTACAATTACTCGTTCTCGTGCTCTTTTCCTTCCTGGATGAGCTCGCGAACTCTATGTCCGCCCTTACTCCCTATTTCTTCATAAAACTTTCGCCCATGTGTCTCAGCGGTCTTTCGTCCACCTTTCTGGCCGCCTTTCCTTCCAGCTTCTTCAACGCTCATTTGGCCTTTCTTTTTTTCAGTCAGCGTATTTCACCCCCTAAGAAATCAGAACATGCACATTTGACTTCAAAAGGGACGGTTCAGTAAAAAAATTGTTTGTTTATTCTTGTTCATGTTCTTTTCCAGCTTGAATAAGCCTGCGAACTTTTTGACCCCCTCTATGCCCAGCCTCTTCCAGGCTTGTTTTTCCTCTTGCTTCTAGTGAGCCTTCATGCTGCTTGGCTCTCTCAGAACCGCCTTTGCTTCCTATTTCGCTATAAAATTCCGGGCCATGAGTCTCCGCTGTCTTTTCACCGCCCAAACGCCCAGCCTCTTCAACAGTCATCTTTCCTTTCCTTTTCTCTGCCAATAAATTCACCTCCACAAAAGGGTTAACAGCCGCTTTCTCAATTTCCCAATTTTCTAGCCCGAAACATAACTTTTAAACATATGTGGCTGTCTTAACACAGTAACAACGGGGAAAAAAGCCCTTTTTAGTCCAAAATGGAATATAGGTCACGAATAAATTGAAAAAACTTTTAACGTGGAAAATGAGCTTTCCAAATCTAAAATAAGATGAATATCAGTTTTATTTATTCCTCTTCGTGTTCTTTTCCTTCTTGGATAAGCTTACGGACTCTTTGCCCACCTTTCGGTCCACCTATCTTTCCACCCTTGCGACCTATTTCACTATAGAATTCTTCTCCATGGGTTTCGGAGGTTTTTAGCCCGCCTTTCCTCCCTGCTTCAGCCACAGTCATTTTACCTTTTTTTTCTTCTCTTGACAATGCCTTTCACCTCCATTAAAAACAAACTATGCCTTTGATATCTAAAGAGCAAGGAAATTAACAAGTAGTTACAAAAATAGTTGATAAAAAAACCTGTTATTCTTCCTCATGTTCTTTGCCTGCTTGGATTAGTTTTCGGACCCTTTGTCCACCTCTATGTCCTGCTTCTTCCAGGCTTGTTTTTCCTCTTGCTTCTAGTGAGCCTTCATGCTGCTTGGCTCTCTCAGAACCGCCTTTGCTTCCTATTTCGCTGTAAAATTCTGGGCCTCGCTCTTGAGAAACTTTTTCGCCGCCTTTGCGACCTATTTCCTCATAAAATTCTCGTCCATGAGTTTGAGCAGTTCTTTCTCCGCCTCTCCTCCCTGCTTCAGCAACAGTCATCTTGCCCTTTCTACTTTCTTCTTGACGCATACTCAAAAAATTGTCACCTCCTATTAAACTATGGAAAAGTTACCAATAGTTACCAATAGTAGAGCCGAATAACCGCTCATAAACTTATGTGGTTGTGGCATAACTGTAACATGCTAACTAAGCGCCATAAAATATTCTGGAATATGAATAAATAAACAAAAAACAGCTTACACTATGAACTTCCAAATAATAATTTAAATTATAAGTTAATTTAAATATCTCCGACTGGTCAACTTAATAATCATTGGGTAACCTGAATGAAAGTGCTTCTCATCAACCCGCCTCAAACATTTTATCCAGGCTCAGAACAGCCCGCAGGCAACCTGCCCATAGGCTTAATGTACATAGCGGCGGTGCTTGAAAGAGCAGGGTACAAAACGGAAATTTTAGACGCTTTTATGACTGATTACTCATTCCAGAAAAACGGTGAAACCATAAACGTTGGCATGCCGTTTGAGCAGATAAAGCAGGAAATTTGCAGTCGAAAACCAGACATCGTTGGTATAGCAGGACCATTCACTTGCCAAATAGAAAATTCACTTAAAATAAGCAACTTAACCAAGCAAGTTGACCCAGGCATTTTAACAGTTGTAGGCGGTCCACACGTCACTACGGTGCCAAAAGGATTCCTTGAAGAGGCAAAAAACGTTGACATCGCTGTAACAGGCGAAGGCGAATACGCCATGCTTGATATAGCTCAGTATTTTGAAGGCAAAAAGCAGTTAAGCGAAATTCTTGGTTTCGCCTACCGCAAAGATGGAGAAGTCACGGTAAATTCTCCGAGGCCTTTCATTAAAAACTTGGATGAGCTTCCCTACCCAGCCTACGACCTAGTGAATATGGAGCAGTACCTAAGCCCCAAAAAGATAGGTTACCGCAGCTTCAAGAACAGGGCGATATCAATGATTACCAGCAGGGGCTGCCCCTTTAACTGCTGTTTCTGTTCGGTTCATTTGCATATGGGCAGGGAGTTTAGGGCGCACTCTGCAAGTTACGTGTTAAATCACATTCAATACGTTGTGGAAAAGTTTAATGTTAAGAACATTTTCTTTGAAGATGACAACTTAACGCTTGATCTTGCAAGATTCGAAGCTATCTGCGACGGTTTAATCACGAAAAAAATCAGTATTGGTTGGGAAACACCAAACGGCGTCAGAGCAGACTGCTTAAACCTCAACCTGCTAAAGAAAATGAAACAGTCGGGTTGCCAAAGCGTCTTTTTCGGCGTGGAATCAGGCGACCAGCAAATCTTAGACAACGTAATCTGCAAGAGCCTTGACTTAAACCGCGTAGTAGAAGCAGCCAAAAACTGCAGAGACATCGGCTTAAAAACAGGCGCATTCTACATAATCGGTTTTCCAGGCGAAAAGAAGGAGAACATGCAGAGAACCGTTGATTTTGCGCTGCGGCTTAAACGTGATTTTGACGTTGGCATGCACTTGTTCTTTGCAACGCCATCGTTTGGCACAAGACTGTATGAAGAGTGTAAGGCTAAAGGTTACATTCAGGAAAATTTGACTTGGAACTCTTTTGCTGAGGCTCGCCAGCCAAAAGGAATGCCGTTGATTTCAACTGAAGACTTCACCCCCGAAGAAGTGAAAGAGATAGCTGCACAGGCGCTTAAGGAATACAAGAAATTATCGCTGATAAATCACATCAAGAACCCCAGGAGAGCATTAAAGACAGCGTTTGACCAGCCTCAACTTATTTTGAAGTACCTAAAGAGTTTATCATCTAAATAGCATGACCTTTGCTCTCTTTCAAATATTTTGAAATACTGAATAATGGTCCACCTACAGCACTCATTACAACACTTCTTTTGGCATCCACCAACTCTCTACTTCCCCCATTAATTAGTAAGCGTGCTAGCATTAAGTCCGATAAAAGATTTTCTTTCCAAAAAAGTATACCCAAATTACAAAAATAAAGAAGCGGGCCCGCTGGGATTCGTTTAAACTATTAAGCGAATCCTCAACGCATCCAATTTTGAATTACTTCAAGCTGGTATACCTGCGCTGCTAACTTAGATTAAAATTTAGGGTTTTTTCTGCCTCGTTTATGTGCCATACTAACAACCCGCACTACGCAACTTTTGGGTGAAGGGGGCGAACAAGAGAAGGAGCTTGAGCGATTGCTCGCCTAAATTTCTGCGCAGAAGATATAGCATCAACCTTAAAAAACTACCTATTACGCTTGGAGTGGTACGCACAAAGCATAAATGCAAACTGAATCAATAAACACAACTGGAACTGGCAAGTTATGGATAGAGCAGAAACCCTCGCTGTGCTTCACGAAATCTTAGAAGTGTGCAAAGAATAATCTTAATGAATAGCGTTTCTTTAGATAACCCACCAATTTCCTCCACATCAAAAAGTTACCTGACAAAAATAAACTGCACCCTCGATAGTACTTCAAAGCAATGTATTGCACCAATTCTGAAAAAACATGAACTTTTCCTAAAAGAATCAGAAAGCTTTGCAGTAATTCAAGGCATCTAATTAATTAAAAGATTTTCGAATTGAGAGTTGGTTCCTGAAAGCTAACTTACTTGAAGCTCCATTTACCGTTTAGCTCTTTGGGGAGGAACGCACTATGAAAGTTGTTTCTTTGCCCCAAAATCGCTCTACTTCTGGGGAACAGGGGCGGGAGGGCTGTAAATTATGAAACTATCTTCTTCTTCGACTTTAATAGTAAGCTGATATTTCATTAGAACGTCTTGCATGCATGTTCTTGTTTCTTCGTCAAGAGTCGCCTTAATATGTATTTGATACCCCAAACTCATATCTTTGGAAGCTTTAGGCGGTATTACTTCTAAATAATGACCATCGAGATTAGTGCACTTATCAAAAAGCTCTTTTAAAACCAATATTGCTTCTTCACGCTTCAAATAAATCCCTAATAAATTTAGCGTTAATGCATTATAAAAACATTAAGCTTCTAGCGACTTTGGGACATAAGTCCTTTAGTCTTTGAGGATTATGACGTAGGCTCTTTTGCCAATATACTTTTTTTGGGCGTCGATTTTAGCTGAACTTCCAAATCGGGTTACGATTTTCTCGTAAACAACTTCCACATTATCGGTTAGCGTTATGTTGTCTTTTATGATTTCTACTTTTCGGGGCATACAGATCCTATTGTTGCTGAGACGGATATATTTTTTGAAGTCTACAATCTAGAGACTTAAGATATCCATAAATATACTTATATGCTTCTTGCAGACAAAACACAAACACATGCAAACAAACAAGTCCACAAGCAAGCTGACAAACAAACAATTCGACCAGTTCAAACCCGAACTCAACACCCTAATCGACCTCTACAAACAAGAATTCTCCCAGCAAATCCCCACTGACTGGCAAACCTACGAAAAAACGTGGAAAAACCGACTTCAAACCGCCCTCCAAGAAATCCAAAACACAATAGACCACGCAGCCGCACCCATAAAGACCAAGGGCAAGCCTTTTGGCAGACCCCCAAACACCAGTGCCAAACAGAAAACACTCCTACTCTTCACCAAAGACCTTGTTCAGTTTAGCGGACGAAAAATGGCAGACATGCTCCCCATGTTCACAACCCTAAACGAGCTAGACCTTTGCTACAAAACCATACAACGCGCCTACTCCAACCCCATGGTCAAAATGATAATCCATAACATGTTCGTTATTCTTGTGCAGAAGAAGAACATCAAGCAAGCCGACCTAACGGGAGACGGAACCGGCTATAGCTTAAGTATCACAAAGCATTACCGCAGCGTCAGAGAGAAAGCTGGAGATGCTGCAAAATCTAATGAAGCGCCAGCAAAGGCCGCGCCTAAACCTGTGACTAAAGAGGAGAAAAAGAAGCTGTTCACTTACGCTTTTGCGCTCATGGATCTTAAGTCTCATATGTACGTTGGGTATGGTGCGTCGTTGAAGTCGGAGAAAGCGGCTTTTGATGCTGCGATGGCGCTTATGCATGAATGCGGTGTGGAGCCTAAGAGTGTTAGGTTGGATCAGTATTATGCAGGTCAGTCTACCGCTGAGCTTTTCGGCGCAGAGACTTTGTTGTATGTGATTCCTAAGAGTAATGCTACAATTAGGGGGTGCTATGCTTGGAAGGATATGATTAGGGACTTTATGTTTTATCCGTTTCTGTTTTTGCAGGAGTATTTTAGGCGGGAGCATTCTGAGAGTGGTTTTTCTGCAGATAAACGGTTTAATGGTTGGAAGATCTGGGAGCGCAGAGCCGACCGAATACAGACCGCCACCATGTGCAAGGGCGTTTGGCACAACCTCATCTGGCTAGGAGGTTAACGACCGACTTATGCCCCAAAGTCGCTTCTAGCGCTATTTGATTAAAAGTGCTATGGCTCGCTTACGACTCAAGAACCAAGGCTACATAGGATCGCGCGCGC
>Ga0116104_1001666_pt1 | contig 10680 bp, 5 predicted proteins | sample June2015DPH_4_15_FD_89715 | JGI IMG/M metagenome (GOLD analysis project Ga0116104, IMG submission 89715) | Peatland microbial communities from SPRUCE experiment site at the Marcell Experimental Forest, Minnesota, USA - June2015DPH_4_150 | ecosystem: Environmental > Terrestrial > Soil > Wetlands >...
GCGGCGAAGCTCTTCGTGAACGACTACAACGTCGTCGAGGACGGCGGCTACAACATTCCGCGCCAGGATCTGTACTACCAGATCATTCAGACCATTCTGAACAACGGGGGCCCGCTGGACGGCATCGGAATGCAGAGCCACTTCTCGACTGGCGCCTTGACGCCGCCGACGCGGGTGCTGGAAGTGCTGGACCGCTTCGCGCAATTCGGCAAGGATATCGAGGTCACCGAGTTCGACGTCAACATCACCGACGAGCAACTCCAAGCCGACTATACCCGCGACTTCCTCACCGCCAGCTTCAGCCATCCGTCGATCAAGAACTTCATGATGTGGGGCTTCTGGGAGGGAGACCACTGGCGGCCCAACGCGGCGATGTTCCGCAACGACTGGAGCACCAAGCTGAACTACGATGTGTGGCGGAACCTGGTGTACGGCCAGTGGTGGACCGACGTGGAGGGCGACACGGGCCACGACGGCGTATACCGCGCGCGCGGATTCCTGGGCGACTACGACGTCCAGGTCACGGTGAACGGGCAGACTCAGACACTGCCGCTGACCGTTTCCGGCGGACAGACCAACTACGCGCTGGTGGGCCAGCAGGTGGCGGGCAATATCACCGCGGTGACGAACGTGGCCAGCTACGCCAGCGGGGTGGTGGCGCCTGGGGAGATGGTCTCCATCTGGGGCAGCGGCTTCGGCCCCAGCAGCATCGCCTATGCCACCTTCGAGAACGGAGGGTGGGCGCGCGTGGCGGGAGATACCCGGGTGCTCTTCGACGGGGCGCCGGCGCCGATGATCTTCAGCGTTTCCGGTCAACTGGGCGTCATTGTTCCGTACTCCGTTTCGGGTACAACCAATATCCAGGTCGAATACCTGGGGACGAGGACCGGCGCGCTGGCGGTGCCGGTGGCGGCCGCGGTGCCGGGCATTTTCTGCTCCGACCTGACGGCCGGGGGCAAGGGCCAGGCGGTGGCGGTCAACTACTATAAGTACGGCACCAGCGCCTTCAATTGGGACAAGCCCGCGACCGAAGACTCCATCGTCTCGTTCTACATTACGGGCGAGGGTGCGACCACGCCGGCGGTGGTGGAGGGGAAGCTGCCTGGCTCTCCCTGGCCCAGGCCGGTCCAGCCCATGACGATCACCTTCGGCGGGGTGGAAAGCACGTGTACGGACAACTTCGTCGGCATGGTCTACGCAGGGGTGACACAGATCAACGCTTGCGTGCCTGCGAACGCGCCCTCCGGAGTGGTGCCGCTGGTGGTGACCATCGGCGGGGTCTCGAGCCGGTCCGACGTCACCGTCCGGATCGAGTAGCGGTCAATTCACCTGGCCGTCGCCGGCTTGGACCAGAGCGATGCGGGTGCCGGCCCCTTGGTCGCGGATCGCGACGATGCAGTGGCAGCCGTGCCCGGAGTACTTGATCTCGACGCTGCCGTCGCGATGGACGCGGAGCGTCGCGAAGGGCAGGTTCTTGCGGTAGAACTCAATCACTTTGCCGGCCGGGTCGGCCGTGCTGTACTCGGTCGCGAGCACGTCGAAGCGCTGGAAGGTCCCACCGAAGTCGAGCTCCAGGTCGACCGCCTTGCCCGGCTTGGCCGCGAGGGTTGCCCCGGGATAGACGGGCAGCCCGAGTTGCCGGGGGTTCAGCCGGGCCCGCTCACGAAGCCGCAGCGAGCCCACGGGGGTCTCCACCCGAACCGTCTTGCCGCCCGGCGAGACCGACTCCTCGACCCGGACGTTGTGAAGGAAGAGAATCGCCCCGGCGGTCAGCGTTCCCACCACAACCAGGATGGCGATGACGATGCCCGCGACGATCCCGCCTGCTTGCCGGCGATACCCGCGCATGAAACCTCCGCCTGCCTGGGTATACGCAGAGAAGCGGGGCGATGTTCCAAGGAGAGAGCCCGCCGGGCTGTAAGCCGGTTTCTGTCCCCTTGCGGGTGGCAGTCATTCGTCTGGGCCGGGCATTGCTGCCCGGCTCTAGCGACCTACCCGAGAGTCGGACGGAGCGGGCCGCTCCTCCTCTCCTATTTGGTCTTGCTCCGCGTGGGGTTTACCCTGCCAGCCGGATCACTCCGGCCGCGGTGCGCTCTTACCGCACCTTTTCACCCTTACCCGGCGCGGGAAACGCGCCTGGCGGTATGTTTTCTGTGGCACTTTCCGTGAAACCCGCTTTGAGCGGGCCCCCCCGGCCGTTAGCCGGCACGCTGCCCTGTGGAGACCGGACTTTCCTCCCCCGCTGCGGGGGCGACTGCCCGCCCGGTAGGCTCCAATCTCATTGTAGCGTATGGCGCTCAATCCGCCGCAGGTCCGAGATTTTCTGCAAATCTTTGCCCAAAATCCGGTAGTGGGGCTTTAGCGTGGAGATGACAGGTGTTGCTCCAGAGATCGACCGGCGGACCGGTTCATGGCGCTCCCGCGGCTGGTGCGTTTTGGACTGCGGCAACATTTGGCGGAACGTATGGATTGGACCCGAAGAACTGATCGTGAAGCCAAGCTAGGTACTCGAGTGTAGGTTTGGCAGCAACCTCTACGTCTGGAGCAGATGGGTCAGGTCGAGGTGGGACCACCCTAGCAGGAACGTTGATGGGTCCCTCAATCGCTTGCTGAAAGACAAGGTTCAGCAGAAAGTAGTACGCAGCAATCTTGGCATGAACCCACGGTAAAGTAATTGCCGTGTGTTGCTCGACGCAAGACTTGCCTTGATCCAGTTGCCCAAAAATCAGTTTCAAGTCCCACACGCTAGTTTCAAACTGAATGTTGTTGGCATACAGCGCCTCGAAATCTTCGGCGCGTTGAAGTTTGATTTTGTCTTCCTCAGGCATAACGTTCCCTTCTGCTCCGTTCTCGCGCTGCGCATCGTCTAGTCTTGCGGAGCTTAGGCTCAGTCTTCCGGACGTTTACGTCGATTGGTATAACTGGCGCACGGAACGGCGGGAGTACCGCTCCGGTAGCGCTTGGATTCTGCGCCTTGCATTCCGCTTCCTCTGGTCCAGGGATGAGTTCGGCCACCCGCTCTCGCTCGACCACGCCCGTGCTCATGCCAGATCGAGTCTGCTCTATCGAGGAGCCATGCGATTCGATGAGTTGGTTGTATGCGATAGGTTCCCGGGTGGTGTACGCTTTGATCGCAGCGGAAACCGCGCTGTAGTCACAGAGGGTGCACAGTGGTCCCAGCGCTTGCTGTAAAACTCTCTGCTGCTCGGCAAAAGCAGAAGCCACGGCCCCCCAGGATTGCACTACAGAGTCCACAGCAGCCTTGAAGGAATCGCTGTACGCGGCGACACTCCTGCCAACAGCTTCCAGGTCGGGAACCTGTCCCAGAACTAGAGCCACGTTCCGGTCAGCGAAGGTCGAAACACGTAAATCGGTGTTGAACGCAGGATCATCCTCGAACTTCCGTGGAGCTAGGTTCTTCTTGAAGTCTTCGATCTCAGGGATTAGTGTTCCAAATTCTTCAAAGTTGATTCTAAGGCGCACACCGAAGGCGCGTGCCAACTTCCGCAGGGTTTCTACTTTCCAGGACGAATAGTTGCCATTTTCCAGCCGAGAGACCCCGGATTGCTTTGTGCCGATCTTTGCGGCCAGATCCTCCTGGCTCATTTCTCCACGGAGGCTCTTGATCTGGGCCGCAATTGAGGCGTTAAGATGCCCTTCAGCGTAAGCGTACCTAGTGTCCTCATCCTTGAAGATTTCCCGCAAGTCTTCGCGTAATCGGCTCATATCTCCTTCTCCTTCGGTCACGCCTGATCGTTTCCAGATTAGAACGAGCATCAGCTAGGCTCTCCCGAGGCGCACGGGAAGCATTGAGCAGCGTGATCTCACAGTCGGTGTACACGCTCCGGCAGAAGATCAGGAATACGGGCTGCTCACCTTTCCTGACTCCACGAAACGCTTCCAAGTCCTTGCTGATCCGCACGATGACGCCCGGTACGGCCGAGGGATCGTTGTACTGAACGATCTCGATAAAAGATTGAAGGGTGCCCCGCATTTGAGAGCTGACCCCGTTCTCGTCCAACCATCGGATGATCGCATTCTCTCCGTCCCCGTCCACGTAGCAGTAGACGGGCCACACCGGGAATGGTATCACATCCACGTTATATTTTCCACTTGAATTTTCATAACACGTGTGTTATGCTATCTACGTGCTTGAAAACAAAGCAAAAGGCCAGCAGGACCCAGCTTCCAAGCCGGGAACGCTGGCCTTTGCTCATTCCTGCCCCTGTAGCTCAGTCCGGATAGAGCTTCCCGCTGCTAACGGGAAGGTCGTCAGTTCAAGTCTGACCAGGGGCACAAGATTGTTCGGCCCCACTGGTAGCTGCTACTACCAGCAGGGCCTAGCCTCGGGCCGAAGCCAAAGGCAGGGTTTCTACACCCACTGCCATTTTGGTCGCTCTGCCCGAAGAAAGCAAGGCCAAAATGACGTGCCACAACTGCCGCCTGGAGATGGTCAAGGCGGGATTCTTTGGGAAGTGCCGGGTCCAGCGCTGGAAGTGTCAGGAGTGCGCGAAGCGGTTCTCTGAACCGCAGCAGAAGCCTTTTGGGGCCGATGTCCGACTGCCCCGTGAGAAGGTCTGCATGATTCTCAACTGCCTTGTGGAGGGCAACAGTGTGCGCGGGACGGCCCGCCTGTGCGACGTGGAGAAGCGGACCGTGCTGAATATCCTGACGCTGGCCGGCGAAGCCTGCGAGCGGCTATTCGAAAAGCAGGTTCGGAACGTGCGAGTCCATGACCTGGAACTTGATGAAGTATGGACGTATGTTGGCTGCCACCAGAAGCGGCTCACGCCGGAACGGATCGAGAGGGGGATGGTGGGCGACGCTTATACCTTCATCGGCCTTGAGCGGACCTCCAAACTGGTGGTCGCGTGGCACCTGGGGAAACGGGATCGGGTCAACACGGAGGATTTCATTTCCAAGATCCGCTGGGCCACGGCGCCGGGATGGTTCGATGTGAGCACGGATGCCTTCCAGCCTTACGAGACGGCCATCGACGCGGGTCTGTACGACCGAGCGAATTATAGTCAGGTGGTGAAGCTGTTCTCCAACCGCCTAGACCGCGTGTCCGAAAGCTACAGTCCCGCACGGTTCGTATGCGTTCAAAAAGACGCGGTGAGCGGTCGTCCCGACTTGGACCGCGCAGGGACCTCACACGTGGAACGCAAGAATGGAACGCTCCGCCAGTGGTGCAAGCGGCTCACCAGGCTCACGTACGCCTTCTCGAAAAAGTGGGAGAATCTGAAGGCTGCCCTGGCCTTGCACTTCGCGCACTACAACTTTTGCAGGGTCCACGGTTCGCTGAGGATCACGCCAGCAATGGCCGCTGGGATCACGGATCGCGTCTGGGCCATCGAAGACCTCATCTCCACCCTATGACCCCACTGCCCAAAATCCTGTTGCGCGCTGGTCCGGGTTTCTGTATGCTAAATGGGAGTTTGAGGTCCACGTTGGAGGAGAAGCCATGCGAGTCCAGAAGACCTTCGGGTTCTTTGCTGTTGTGTGCGTCTGTGCGGCCCTGCTTTCCGCGCAGGGGTTGACGACGACGGCTACCAAGGAAGATTGGGAAGAGATCAACTTCGAGTTCAACTCTTCCATCCTTTCGGACGGGTATCCCAGCCTCCTGAGGCTGGCCGAGCTGCTTCAGCAGCACCCGGACTACAAAGTAACGCTGGATGGGAATGCGGATTGGATCGGCTCGCACCGATACAACGACAAGCTTTCCGAAGTTCGCGGCGAAACGGTGAAGAAGTTCCTGGTCAAGTACGGCGCCAACGAGAACCAGATCCTGGTGGTGGCCCACGGGAAGCGCCAACCGAAGGTCGGCAACGAGACCAAGGAAGGCCGGTTCATGAACCGGCGCGTGGGCGTGGTGATCGCGGACGGGCAAGGCAAGACGGTGAGCGTGGGCGGCATCGGCGAGGCCATCAAGGCGATGCAGGCCGCTCCGGCCCCCGAGGCGCAGAAACACCGCGAGTGCTGCGACGAAATCCTGAAGCGGCTGGACAAGCTGGACGAGATCCTGGCGGCGGTCAAGGAACTGAAGGCCGAGAACGACAAGCTGAAACAGGACGTGGCCGCGTTGCAGCAGGGGCAGGCGGGCGTGCAGAAGCAGGTGGCCGAGCTGCCCAAAGCGCCCGAAAAGGCGGAGCTGCAAAAGATGATGGACACGACGGCCGCCAAGGCGCTGGAGAAGAGCCGGCTCAGCCGGTTCGCGCTGCTGGGCGTGAACATCGGCCCGGCGCTCAACGACTCGTTCCCCCCGGCGACGTCCAAAAAGGGCAACATCATCTTGACCGGAAAGGGCCGCTTCTTCGCACCGTTCGGGAAGGACGAATCGCACGCGGTGCAGGCGGAGGGCGAGTACATGTATTACCCGGACCGCCAGGAAGGGCAGCTCGACCTGGGCATAGTGAACCGCTGGAGCAACGTGCAGTTGGGACTGTTCAACAGCATGAAGTACATCCAGATGCGCGAGCTGGGAGGCGGCGGAACGCTGGGCCAGGGCGCGCTGACGTTGGACTATCTGTTTAAGTACGGCCGCTTCGGGCTGTTCGGCACGAAGGGCTACCTGACCGAGCACGTGGTGGCGCGCACGCCGGTCCAGATCATGCCGGGGCTGACGAGCTACAACGTCTTCGACGAGACCTACCTGCGGATCGTGGATCAGATCGGCGGGAGCATGACGGTGGGATTGTGGAAGGACGCGTACATGGACGCCAACCTGGGGGCCCTGTTCCGCCACGGCGGCGCGAACCGCCCGGGCGGGATGATCCGGCTGGTGCAGCCCATCAACTCGATGTGGGCGTTCACGATGGAAGCGGGCCTCAACGAAACCATGGTAGGTCCGACCACGACCGGCCGCATCGCGTTCGGAGTACAGCTTGGGAATTGGCTGAAGCCGAAACAGTTTGCGGAGATGAAGCGGGCGGCGCCGGTGGAGATCCCACGGCTGCGCTATGAGCTGCTCACTCGCAGAGTGCGAACCGGGAACGCGCCGCCAGTTGCGGACGCGGGTCCCGACCAGACCGGCGTAGCGGCCGGAAGCATCACGCTGGACGGCTCGGCTTCTTACGACCCGGACGGCGACGCAATCACCTACCTGTGGTCGCAGATCGCCGGACCGGCCGTCACCCTGTCGTCCCCGGCCACGGCCAAGACCACGTTTACCGCGGCCGCCGGCCAGACCTACAGCTTCCGCCTGACGGTGAAGGATACACTGGGTGCGCAGGGCACGGCGAAAGTCACCGTGGTCACCCAGGCCATCCCGCAGGTTAAGATCGTGAGCTTCCAGGCCAACCCGAGCACCATCAAGGCCGGGCAGTCCGCGATGCTGATCTGGCAGACCGAGAACGCTGAGCAGGTGACCATCAGCTCCATCGGGAACGTGGCCAAGAGCGGCACCACCAGCGTTTCGCCCACGACGACGACGACCTACACGCTGACCGCCAGCAGCACGGCCTCCGGGCAGCAGCTCACGGCGACGGTGACCATCACGGTGAACCCGGTGCCCAAGCCCGTCATCAACAGCTTCAGCGCCAATCCGAGCAGCATCAACACCGGCCAGAGCAGCACGCTGGCCTGGCAAGTGGAGAATGCCGACACGGTGGAAATCACGGGGCTGGGACAATTGAACCCGAAGGCCGACACCGCCACGGTGACGCCGGCCCAGACGACCACCTATACGCTGACCGCTCGCAACACTTCCGGTACGGCCACAGCGACAGTGACCGTGACCGTGGTGCAGCCGCAGGTGAAGATCCAGAGCTTCCAGGCGAACCCCAGCAGCATCAACGCCGGGCAATCCACGATGCTGATCTGGCAGACGACGAACGCCGACCAGGTGAGCATCAGCGGCGTCAGCGGACCGCTGCCGACCAGCGGCTCTACCAGCGTTTCGCCCACGGCGACCACGACCTATACACTGACCGCCAGCAACGCCTACGGGCAGGCCACGGCGAAGGTGACCGTCACGGTGGTCCCGATCCCCGCGCCGGTCATAGTCAACTTCAGCGCCGATCCGGTGAGCATCAGGTCCGGCCAGAACAGCACGCTGGCCTGGCAGGTGCAGAATGCCGACACGGTGGAAATCACCGGCCTGGGTCAAGTGGATCCAAAGGCCGGCACGCAAACCGTGGCGCCGACAGAGACCACTACCTACACGCTGACGGCGCGCAACGTTACCGCCACGATCGCCGCGACGGTGACGGTGACGGTGACACAGCCGCAGCCGACGATCCTGAGCTTCCAGGCCAACCCGACCACCATCAACGCCGGGCAATCCACAATGCTGATCTGGCAGACCAAGAACGCCGACCAGGTGACCATCAGCTCCCTGGGGGCCGTGGCGAAGAGCGGCACCAGCAGCGTTTCGCCGACCCAGACGACGACCTACACACTGACCGCCAGCAACAGTTTCGGGCAGGCTACGGCGACCGTGACCGTCACGGTAATCCCGGTGCCCCCGGTGCCCAAGCCCGTGATCGTCAACTTCAGCGCCGAGCCGGTGACTATCAACTCGGGCCAGAGCACCACGCTGGCCTGGCAAGTGAAGAATGCCGAGACGGTGGAAATCACCGGGTTGGGACAGGTGGATCCAAGGGTCGGGACCCAAGTCGTGGCGCCGACCCAGACCACGACGTATACGCTGACCGCGAGTAACGTCTCCGGTACGGCCACCGGGACGGTGACGGTGACCGTGGTGCAGCCGCAAGTGGCGATCCTGAGCTTCCAGGCGAACCCGAGCAGCATCACCACGGGGCAGTCCACGATGCTGATCTGGCAGACCAAGAACGCCGACCAGGTGACCATCAGCTCCCTGGGGGCCGTGGCGAAGAGCGGCACTAGCAGCGTTTCGCCGACCCAGACGACGACCTACACACTGACCGCCAGCAACAGTTTCGGGCAGACGACGGCGACCGTGACGGTCACGGTGGCGCCGATACCGCCGCCCATTATCCTCAGCTTCAGCGCCTCGCCGCTCCAGATCATCGGGGGCGGGAAATCGATTCTGGTCTGGCAGGTCCAGAATGCGACCGACGTCAACATCACCTCGCTGGGCAAGGTGGGCTTGGCTGGGAGCCAGGACGTCAGCCCCGCGACCACCACAACCTACACGCTGACCGCCACCAACGCCGGCGGCCAGGTGACCGCGACCGTCACGGTGACGGTCATACTGCCGGCTAAGATCACGTCGTTCACCGCAGCTCCGACCACGATTACCGCGGGCGACACGGTGCTGCTCTCCTGGACCACCGAGAACGCCGCCACGATCAGCATTTACAACATCGGGGCGGTCACAGCGAACGGGTCGCTCCAGGTGAAGCCGATGGTGGACACGACCTACACCCTGCTGGTGACCGGCTACACCGGCCTGCCTTCCACGGCCCAGGTGAGCGTGAAGGTAAACCCAGCGCCCCCCACTCCGAGACCTCCGGTGGCAAACGCCGGCCCGAACGTGCAGACGAACGCGCCGCAGGTTCCGCTCAGCGCGCTGGGCTCGACGGACCCAAACGGGCTCCCGCTGACGTACTCCTGGGTGTCGGTGAACCCCACCGCCAGCCTGACTAACCCGACCTCCCCGACGCCCATCGCACTGTTGGGCATTAACCGAGGCGACTACGTGTTTACCGTGACGGTCACGAACAGCGCGGGGCTGAGCAGTTCGGCCTCGGTGACCGTCACCTATGTCGAGCCTCTGTAACCAAGACCACCACGGCTCTGGGGCGGGTTCCGAGCCCGCCCCGGCGGGCCGCTTAGTTACGGTTGCAGTGGCCCAGAGAGAACCGCTTCTTCACAGTCGCGGTTCGGCGCCGGAGGCATGAATACCGAGGGCGCTGATTGCGACAGTGCTTGATTTCAGCCCAGGCGATGCGGCATTCACGCGGATGCGTCCCGGTCTGCCGGTCGACTGCACGATCGCCAGGCACAACCCGTTGAAGGCCTTCCTGCGATTGCCCTTGAAGTCCTCGTGACTTTGCGGATCTCCGCTGTCCACCCCAATGATTCTGCCTTCCCCTTGGATCTCGAAGGCGACCTCGTTATCCGCCACCGGCACGACCCTGCCTTCCGCGTCCAGAATCTGCACCGTGACGTGCGCAACGTCGCGGCGATCCGCCGCGATGGTGTCGCGATCCACCGCCAGGCCAATCGCAGACGCTTCTCCCGTGGTGCCGATCTCGACCGTGGCGACAACCTTGCCGTCCTTTGTCCCCACCGCCTTGAGCGTGCCCGGCTCGTAGGGCACATCCCAGGCCAGGTGTAAGTCCGCCGTGGTCCGCGGAACCCTCGCCCGCGCCGGGAAGTTCCCGTACCGGAGTTCCATCCCCTGCCGCGGGAAGGCATACCCCTTGACGCCGGCCGACCTCCCGTTCAGGAACAGTTCCACGGTGTCGCAGTTGGTGTAGCACATCACCGGAATGAACTGCCCTTCCTTGCCCTTCCAGTTCCAGTGGGGGAAAAGGTGCAGCATCGGCTTCTCGGTCCACTGGCTCTGGTAGAAATAGAAGCCGTCCTTCTTGAAGCCGCACGTATCCAGGACCCCGGAGGACGCGCTCCTCCCAGGCCACCGCGACTCGCCCAGGTAGTCGATGCCGGTCCACATGTAGTCGCCCGCCACGTAGTCGTAGGTCCTGACGAACTTCCACAACTGCTCGACATCGATGGCCCGGCTTCTGCCCA
>Ga0116104_1001689_pt1 | contig 10553 bp, 9 predicted proteins | sample June2015DPH_4_15_FD_89715 | JGI IMG/M metagenome (GOLD analysis project Ga0116104, IMG submission 89715) | Peatland microbial communities from SPRUCE experiment site at the Marcell Experimental Forest, Minnesota, USA - June2015DPH_4_150 | ecosystem: Environmental > Terrestrial > Soil > Wetlands >...
ACGCGGGTGGAATGGAACGTGAGGTGCGGACATACGCCCTTCCGGTTTCTCTCCAAGCGTCCTTTGAGAAAGAGGTGCCAATCTCTCGTGACCATTTTTGGAAGGACACAGGTGCGCTCAGCGCCTGCATCCTTCAACTGACGAACCAACGTCAGGAGATTGGGGTGAAGGGTAGTGGTGTAAACCTTCGCGCCTTTGGCGTGAAAAGTGATGCGCCGGGCTTTAAGGTCGATGTCACTGAAGGGCACGCTGGTTTCACTAATTCGGCATCCTTGGAAAAGCGCGATTTCGAAAGAGATTGTCATCCAGCGGTCGCGCAAAGGCAAATGGCCTTCCTTCACAGCGAGTGCTTGGCGAATTGCTGCAACGTCGGCGTCGGTCATCTCGGGCTTTTCCGCAGGCCGCTGCTTCTTGATGCCCATGCGTTCAAGCGGACTCGTGGCGATGAACCCGCGATGCACAGCCTCGCGCATGACGCGCGCGAAGAGTCGCAGCTCGGCCAATGCGGTGTTGTGGGAAGGATGCTTCTTAGAAACTCGCTTAACTTGGCTCGTCCGCCACGTCATGTATTCAAGGCCAAGCTGGTAGGTCACCCCCTGTGGGCCGCAAACTTTTTGCTGCGTCAGAAACGCATCGACCCACTGCCATCTGTTGCGTTCGGAAACCATAGTGTTCGGGTGGCCTTGGTGTTTCATTTGAAGCCAGGGCATCACCCAGCAGTCCCACTGCGAGGACGGCGCTATCGTTCGGGCGGCGAGCGCATCAGCGGAAAGCTCACGCGCGATCGCCACTGCACGTTTGTAGCCGAGCGGGTCGTCACGACGGTGGTTGGTGCTTTTCGCGCAGAAGCGCAGTTTTTGAGGGCACCAGAATTTGACCCACCAATACGGCGAGTCCTTTCGGGGGTAAACACTGGTGCCAACCAAACGCATTTAACACGTAGCTCAGCGTAGCTACGGGCACTTTCCAAGTAAATTCGATCACTCTTAAGCACCTAATGAATACCAACATAAACCAACACGGGGTAGGCACCGGGGTTCGAATCCCCGTGGGGACGCCAAACAAACGCAGTTTGTTTGGCGCTGCGCAGCAGTTCGTACCGAGCCCGAAGGGCGACATCGGACACCCCGGAGGGGTTTGACGGAGGGCGCGGAAGCGCCCGGAGATGGGGCGCGCGACAGCGCGAGTGCGAAGCACCTGCCCATGGCAGCCAATCCCCGTGGGGACGCCACCTTCCAACATCGCGTTGCACCCCCCTGAAAATTATCCGCTGCTCACCGCCTGTGATGAAGAGCCCAGAGTGGCCAGCACAACGTTGACCGCGGTCGCGGTCGCGATATCAAGACCCGCATGACGACGAACCCCCGGGGTCGGATGGTGGTGGCGTTCTGGGTCGGTGTGTTCCTTCTTGGGTCTCTAAGCGCGGTGGCGGCGCCGCCGAAACCCGTGCCTGTGCCGATGGGCGACAACACGTACAGCCTGACCCGCAGCGTCCGGTTCGTTTTCTCCTTCGACACCGAGAAGCTCAAAGCGGAAGCCCGGGAGGACGCCGCCAAGTTCTGCGCCGGCCTGGGCAAGAGAATGAAGGAGGTGTCGATCTCCGCGGAAAAAACGTCGCTGCTTCATGGGGGCTTTTCCATGGCGACGCTCATCTTCAAAGTCCTCGACCCGGCTGACCCGGAGTTGGCCGAGATGCCGATCCCGGGGGCTGGTTTAAGCGATCTCGAGATGCTCGTGGACCTGCACGACAAGAAGTTGTTGTCGGACGCGGAGTTTGAGGTCGCTCGGAAACGGTTGGATGAGAAATCGAGCGAGCTGAACGAACTCCTCGCCCTCAAACGAAAGGGCATCCTCACCGAGGCCGAGTTTGAAACGGCCAGGAACCGGCTCACGGAGCGCGCGAAATAGCGAGCCGAGCCCAATCGGATCCCCGTCATCGCCTTCCAGGGAGCCTTGGCTGGTGCAGCAGGGGCGTCTCTGGGCGGGGCGTTGATTTCTAGGGACTTCTAGGCGCCAACTTTCTTTGCGCGGGGACGGGGGAACGATGGTGCCGCAATCGGGGCGGCCGAGCTTGATCCGCGGAACCGCCAGTTTTTCAAAACTTACCTCACTAAACCGCGAAGGGTGGGGCCCGGATTTTTCAGACTTTAACCTCAACGATTGGCCCAAATCGGTTTCAAAACTTTCCTCTCCGGCACCATTTGGCGCTGCGCCGCAGTTCGTACCGAGCCCGAAGGGCGACATCGGACACCCCGGAGGGGTTTGTGGAGCGGAGCGGAACGGGCCGCCGAAGGCGGCGGGCGCAGCCCCGAGCACAAGCGAGCCAATCCTCGTGGGGACGCCAGCCTTCGCCTTCGGACCCCCTGTGATGATTAGCGCATAGTTTGGTGCGCCAGGCCAACCCATACGCTAATCCTCACGTGGCCAACCTTTATGCCAACTATTGCGCCGCTCTAATGCAGGGGCTTTTCGGATCGCGGTGTTAGGGTGCCTGTCAGAAACGGCACCGATCTCGAGGCTCGCGGCGACTGTATTCGAGCATACACTGTTCTCATGAGAATCGCCTTCCGTCAGTTGGTGAAGACCCCCGGCTTTACCGTAATTGCGCTTATCACGCTGGCGCTCGGAATCGGCGTAAACACGACGGCGTTTACTATACTGAACCGTCTGCTGTTTCTGTCGCAGCCCTATCCTGGAACTAGCCGGATGGTGCAGATCTGGAGCACCACTCCCCAATGGCGAAACGGCACCATCTCACCCGGCGATTTCTGCGACCTTCGCGAGCAGAATACGGTCTTCGCCCACCTCTCGGTCTGGAGTGTTGACCACTTCAAAAGTCTGGCGGCGGCCGGCCATACCCCCGAGCAAATCACCGCCGGGGCGGTCACGGCGGACTTTTTCCCCGTCCTCGGCATTCCAGCCGCCCTGGGGCGCACCTTCACTCCGGAGGATCAGGCCAAGCAGGCCTTGGTGGTGGTCCTGTCCAACGCGTATTGGCAGAAACATCTGGGGGGGATCCCAACGTGCTCGGGCGCTCCCTGCGGTTTGATGGCAAGACGGTTACCGTCATCGGGGTAATGCCGCCCGTTCTCGACGATCCCTTGCTTTGGGATGGCCGGATTGATCTGTGGAACCTGGACTTCGTCGAGATCAACCGGCAGATGCGGGATCGGTCATGGTATTCGGTGATTGCCCGCCTGAAACCGGGAGTCACCCTCGGCCAAGCGCAGGCCGAGGTAAGAACCATTGCTGCCCGGCTGGCGCATGATTTTCCCAAGACCAACGATCAACGAGGCCTGCGGGTGGCCCCATTCGCCCCAGATTACATCGGTGATCTCGGACGCACACTTAACTGGTTGGTCATGGCCCTTTCCCTTTCCGTTCTTCTGATCGCGTGCGTCAATTTGATCAATTTGCAGCTAGTCCGCTCGACGGGCCGTTCTCGGGAATACGCCATCCGCCTGGCGCTAGGCGCCTCGCGCGGCCAGCTGATGCGTCTACTTCTGAACGAAAGCCTGCTGCTCTCCCTTGCAGGCGGAGCTTTCGGCCTGCTGGTTGCGAAGTGGGGCAATTCCTATTTCGCGGGGTATTTTGATGCGCCCATGCCGCTGGACCTTCGCGCGGTCGCTTTCGCCTTTGCCGTTACCGTGCTGGCGGGAGTCGTCTCCGGGGCGATTCCGGCCTGGCTCGGTTCGCGCGCGGATATCAACGCGGCGCTAAAGCAAGGCGGCCGGGGTTCGATCGCCGACCGTTCGCGGCATCGGCTCCGTCACGGATTGATCGTTGCCGAGCTTGCCATGGCGCTCACTTTACTGACCGGTGCCGGCTATTTCATCCGCGGAATCCAACGGATCATGAGCAGGGAACTGCATTGGAGGCCGGAGAATACCCTTGTCGGATACTTCGAACTGCCGTTCGAACGCTACGGCGACGGAACGGACAGCCGCCTGCAGGCAATCACCGACAAATTCCTGGCGGCGTTGCGCCTGCTGCCCGGCGTGGATCATGTCGCGGTTTCCAGCAATTCGCCGGCCTGGGCCTTTGGCGGACGCATGAACCTCCTCATCGAAGGCCAGATCCCGCCGTCAAAAGAAAATGCGCCGGTGGCCCGCTATCTCACGATCACCAGCGACTTCTTCGATACCGTCGGAATCCGATTGTTGCAGGGGCGGAACTTCGCTGATTTCGACCGGCCCGAGGCACCCGGGGTCGTGATCATCAACCAAACCATGGCGGAGAAGTTCTGGCCCGGACAAGATCCGATCGGCAAGCGGATTGGCGATGCAGATTCAAACAACCCCCGCTGGTTCGAGATCGTCGGCATCGTCAATGACATCGTTGCCGGGCTAGATTTCGATGGTCAGCATTCTCGCTATCAGTTCTACCAGCCGTGGGCCCAGCGATCTAGTCGTTTTGTCACATTCTCGGCGCATTGCGTTTCGGATCCCAGAGCGCTGACGAACCGCGTCCGGCAAACCTTGGCGGGCATTGAACCCGATGTTGCGATCACTGACCTAACTACTGCGGAAGAGGCTATGAGGAATAGTCTGTCCGGCTTTGCATTCGTCCGGCGCACGTTAACCCAACTGGCGGGTTTGGGCCTGTTGCTCTCTGCCGTAGGGGTTTACGGAGTGATCGCCAATCTGACCGTGGAACGCACCCACGAAATCGGTGTGCGGATGGCCCTAGGTGCGCAGCGCGGCGATGTAATCTGGCTTTTCCTGCGCCATGGCGTGACCTTGGCGCTGATCGGCGCTGCGATTGGGCTGCTGCTTTCCTTCGCTTTGGTGCGCATCCTCATCCAAACCGTCGCCGTCATCCCTGGCAATGATTCGTGGGTTATCGTGGACTTGGCCGCGGCCCTCGTGGCTGTGGCCCTGCTTGCATGCTGGTTGCCCGCCAGGCGGGCTACCAAAGTGAGCCCACTCGTCGCCTTGCGGGCGGAGTGACGGAGCAGGAATAAGCAGGGCGTCGCATTTCGGTTATGCGCTAACGGGGATGCCCGTGGCCAAAGTATGTGCGAATTCCTTTACGAATCCGCTCCGGAGATGCCCGATTTCTGACCAACATACACGCTACGGCTCAAGAAGACTATGCGCTACGCACCACTCTGAAGATTATCCGCTGCTCACCACCTGTGATGAAGAGCCCAGAGTGGCCAGCACAACGTTGACCGCGGCAGCGGGCGCGATATCAAGACCCGCATGACGACAAACCCCTTGAGTCGGATAACGGTGGCATTCTGGGTCGGCGTAGTCCTCCTGGGGTTTCCGGGCACGGCAGTGGCGGCGGATTCCCAACCCGCTCCCGTCCCGATGGGCGACAACACGTACAGCCTGACCCGCAGGGCGGGGTTCGCCTTTATCCGCAACACCGCCAAGCTCGAAAAGGAGGCCCGGGCGGACGCGATCGAGTTCTGCGCCAGCCTGGGCCGGAAGATGAAGGAGGTGTCGATCTCCTCGCACAAGGCGTCGCCGATTTTGGGAGGCATTTCTCAAGCGACGATCATCTTCAAGGCCCTCGATCCGGCCGACCCGGAACTGGCCGGCACGCAGGCTTCCGCGGCCAACGCGCCGGCTCCCGCAGCCGGGGCGGGTGATCTCGAGAAGCTCGCGGGCCTGCACGACAGGAAGCTGTTGTCGGACGCGGAATATGAGGACGCCACGAAGCGGCTGAAGGAGCGATTGAACGATCTCGACCAACTCGTCGAACTCCATCGGAAGGGCATTCTCACAGATGCCGAGTTTGAAGCGGCCAGGAACCGGCTGATAGAGCGCGCGAAATAGCGTGCCGAGCCCAATCGGATCCCTGTCATCGCCTTCCATGGAGCCTTGGCTGGTGCAGCAGGGGCGCCTCCAGGCGGTGCGTTGATTTCTGGGGACTGCCAGGCGTCAACTTTCTTTGCCCGGGGGCGAGGGAACGATGGTACCGCAATCGGGGCGGCCGAGCTTGATCCGCGGAACCGCCAGTTTTTTCAAAACTTACCTCACTAAACCGTGAAGGGTGGGGCCCGGATTTTTGGGGCTTTAGCCTCAACGTTTAGCGGGAATCGGTTTCAAAATTTTTGGCTCGGATGCCACGCCGGACTCCCGCCGGTCGCGGCTCTGCGCCGCCGAAATCAGGGCACCAGCAACCAGACAAGCAGTTTGAGGTCGCGGCTGGACCCGCCGCTCACCACCCGAAGGCTCATCGCATCGTGGGTGTCCACCCAATCGTGAATCTGGTCGCGCGACCAATTAAGGGCCGGTTGACCCTCGATGCGGGTGAGCAGGTCGCCCGCGGCAAGGCGGGCCTCCTCGGCGGGGCTGCCCGGGATGACACGCACGACCCGCCAGCCGGCGGGATCAAGGATGACGCTCAAACCCACACTGCGCTCGGAGGGCGAAGCGATCAGCCCGGCTTGCTGGGAGTAAAACCGGACCCTGTCAGCCCGCTGGTCGAAAACGATGCAGAAACGGCCCAGCACGTCGTAGCCGATGCTCGGCTCAGAGCCGCCGACTGAAGCTACTGGTTCCGGCAGCACCAGACTACCGAGCGTCAGCCGGCCGTTCAGCCGGCCCAGGTAATCTCGCGTCTCCTCGTCGATCGCCTCGATCAGCGGCCCCGGGCGCGGTTCGGCCTTCCAGGAAAGGGAGGACGCCAGCTCGATCGGCAGGTGCAGACTTCCGTTGGAGCCGCTGTCGATTTCAACCTCGAACGACTTGTCCTGCAACCCGGCGGCGATGAACGGCACCTCGGAGTGCTCGTGTACCGCCATTTCGGCGCGCAGCGGCGGCAGATTCTCCGGCCAGCCGGGGCCAAGCAGCAGCCGGTGGCCCGGATAGTCGAGCCCGAGAAACACCTCGGAGAAGAGCGAAAAACCCAAAGCGCCGTCAATGCGCCGGCCGTCGATCTGCGTAAAGCGGGTCATGGGCAGAATGCCGGCGATCACTCCTTCAAAACGCACACCGCCAAGCTCGATGGAATCGAACAGCGCCCGCGGCACCGCGAGGGGATCCCCCAGGGCGTTGAACGCGGTGGTGGTGGCCTCGTCGTCCGGCGCCGGCTGGGCCTTCACCGCCGTCGCCAGTTCCGGCGAAAAGAGCGTGAAGGAACAGCCGGTGTCGACAAACACCCGGAATGGTCCCTGCCCGTTCACCATGACGTTGACGAACAGAAAATGGTTCCGGAGATCGGCCGGAACGACCACCGCGCGCTCCATGCGGGTGTACAGCGGCGCGGTTTCCTTGATGATATCAGCGGCAAGCGGAGCGGCCGCCCAGCCGGCAACCGCCACAGCCATGATGAGGCACGAGCGAAGCGATTTCATTCGGTGTGGCAGGACCCGACGCGAGGCGAAGATGTCGGTGCCGCCGAGTTACGGGCATGGGCGATCATGTTCCCTGGTCCAGCGTTGTCGAGCAACGGACACCATAATAGAAACGCACGACACCGCGGCGGATGATTACTCGGGCCACTTGCCGAGCCCGCAGCATTCCGATTATCAGGGCGGCACATGCGACCGGGCAGAGCACCCCCAGACCATTGGAATCTGTGGAGTGGGCGACGATATAAAGATAACGAGCGAACGATTTCATTGCCGGTGGGCGCTTCCTGCGCGGCAGGGAGTAAGCACCGGCGGAGACGCCGCGCGGGAGAACCGGTTACGGGTGGCCGCGGCGGGATGAGCGGCTTTGCCGCACGGCGGCGGCGTGGTTCCGACGCCGCAATTCGCGTGTAACCGCACGGGACACCCGGCGTCTCTGCGGCCAAGTGAAGATTGAACAAAACGTTCAGCATTCATGCGGCGACTTGGGCGCGGCGATCGCCGCCGTCGCGCGGTCTCACTTTCGGCGGTTCGGCTATGCCAAAACGTCGATGAAGGAGATCGCGGAAGATTGCGGCATGTCGGGCGCGAATCTCTACCGCTACTATGAGGGCAAGCTGGCGATCGGTGCCGCCGTGGCGGCGGCCGAACAGGCGGCTCTGTTCGCGGTCTGCGATCGCGCGGTCGCAAGCGTGCGGGGAGACTTGGCCGCGAAATTGATAACCCTATTTCAGACGCTCATCGACGGTACCTGCCGGCAAATCAAGTCGACGCCATTGCTCTTTGAGCTGGGAATGACGGTGGCGCGCGAACGGCCGGAACATCGGCAGCGGTTTCTGCGGGAAACCGAAGCCCGCATTGGCGCGATCCTCGCGCAGAGCGGCAATGACGAGGCGTTGGCGGCGGTCGACGCAAAGGTCCCAAGCCGGCTGATCCTGATGGCGAGTGCCCCCTTCGTGCTCCCGTGGATGCTGCGAACCCAGCCATTCGGCAATCCGCGTGCCCAGGTGGAACCGCTCATGAAGTGTCTGGTTTCGGGCCTCACGAAGGCGAATTCAGAGGGCGCCGCGGCATCGGTTCGCCACAGCGATCCACCCGGATCTTGATTCTTCGATTGCCGCGAAATCTCAACCTCCTATCTATTTTCTCAATGACCGACGATTCCCAGAATTCCTCCGCATCCCCCGCAGTCCAAGCCAGCACAACGACCGGGGCCACCCACCGTTGGCGTCCTTGGCAAAGGCGGTTGCTGATCGTCACAGCCGTGCTCGTGGTCGGTTACGCGGCCATCGTGCGGCCTCTGACCCGGTCCGCCGGCCCGGCCCGCGCCGGTGCCGGTTTCGGGGCGGTGCCGGTCACGGCGGAGCCAGCGCGCAAGGCCGATCTGAATGTGCGGATTGTTGCCTTGGGCACGGTCACGCCGGTCAACACCGTCACCGTGCGCAGCCTGGTGGACGGCCAGCTCCAAAAGATTCTTTTCACAGAAGGCCAGTTGGTGGAGGCGGGCGCGCCCCTGGCGGAGATCGATCCGCGTCCGTTCGAGGTGCAAAAAGCGCAGGCCGAGGCCATGCTGGCGCGGGACCAAGCCCTCCTCGACAACTCCCGGCTTGATCTTGATCGTTTCCAAACGCTGCTTAGCCAGGATTCGGTGGCCAAACAGCAGGTGGACACCCAGGCGGCGCTGGTGCGGCAGTACGAAGCGACGGTGAAGCTGGACCAGGCGCAGATCAATACCGCAGCGCTGCAGCTCACCTACGCGCACATCACCGCGCCCGTCACGGGTCGCGTCGGGTTGCGTCTCGTGGACACAGGAAACCTGATCCATCCCTCCGATGCCAATGGGATCGCGGTGATCACCCAGCTTCATCCCATCACGGTGCTGTTTTCCATTCCGCAGGACGCCCTGCCCCAGGTGATGAAACGTTTCAAAACGGACGAACCCATGGTCGTCGAGGCCTTCGACCGGGACGGTCGGACCCTCCTCGCCACCGGGAAGCTCGTGACTGTGGACAATCAGATTGATCCAACGACGGGCACGATCAAGCTGCGCGCCGAATTTTCCAATACCGACGAGACGCTGTTTCCCAACCAGTTTGTGAACGTGCAGCTGATCGCGGAGCAGATCCAGGGCGCCACCGTCGTGCCCACGGCCGCCATCCAGCGCAGCACCACGGCCACTTACGTTTATGTCGTGGCGGATCAAAAGACGGCCTCGGTTCGTCGGGTGGAAACCGGCCCGTCGGAGCGCGGTATGATCGTCGTTTCCAAGGGTCTCGTCCCGGGCGATGTTGTCGTGGTGGACGGCGTGGACAAGTTGCGCGATGGCTCCACGGTCGAACTCGTCAGCCGGACCGCTGGCGCCGCGGGATCCGGACCGGACAAGACTTCCGGCACGCGTGGACCCGGGGGCGCCCGGCCGCCGCAGAACTGAGCCACCCGGCCACCCGTGCCCGTGAATCCGTCAAGACCGTTCATTCTACGGCCGGTGGCGTCCTCGCTGCTCATGGTCGCCATCCTGCTGGCGGGCGCCTTCGCCTACCGCATGCTGTCCATTTCGGCGCTGCCGCAGGTCGATTATCCGACGATCCAAGTCGTCACGCTGTATCCCGGCGCCAGTCCGGAGGTGATCACCTCGTCGATCACCGCTCCACTTGAGCGCCAGTTCGGCCAGATGCCGGGCCTCAGCCGCATGGCTTCGACCAGCTCGGGCGGGGCGTCGATGATCACGCTGACCTTCACGCTCGACCTGACGCTCGACGTGGCGGAGCAGGAAGTGCAGGCCGCGATCAATGCCGCGAGCAATCTCCTGCCGGTCGACCTCCCGGCTCCGCCGATTTACAACAAGGTCAACCCGGCGGATGCGCCTATCATCACCCTTGGCATCACCTCCGCGACGATTCCGTTGCCCAAAGTTGAAGACCTGGTCGACACCCGGCTCGCGCAAAAATTGTCGCAGATTCCGGGCGTGGGACTGGTGAGCATTAGCGGCGGCCAGCGCCCCGCGGTACGGGTGCAGGCGGATCCCCGCGCCCTCGCCGCCGCCGGGCTGACCTTGGATGACGTCCGGACCGCCATCGGCAACGCCAACGTCAACCAGGCCAAGGGCAGTTTCGACGGCTTCACGCGCGTTTTGATGATCGACGCCAACGACGAGCTCAAGTCGGTGGAGGATTATGAAAATCTGATCATCGCCTACCGGAACGGCGCCCCCATCCGGGTGAGCGACGTGGCCAAGGTGGTCAACAGC
>Ga0116104_1001699_pt1 | contig 10526 bp, 8 predicted proteins | sample June2015DPH_4_15_FD_89715 | JGI IMG/M metagenome (GOLD analysis project Ga0116104, IMG submission 89715) | Peatland microbial communities from SPRUCE experiment site at the Marcell Experimental Forest, Minnesota, USA - June2015DPH_4_150 | ecosystem: Environmental > Terrestrial > Soil > Wetlands >...
CGATTTTCAGGTCATTCATGATGGCTTCCTTTCATTGGTGGATTCTGCCGCTTGTCGCTTTCAACCTGCAGTTTCTGATATTACTAGCTTGAGCGATCAATGAGTAGGGGCGAAGCATTTAGATTGACGGCATTTTGATTCGGCATATAATCAGCATAATGAAAAAGCCTATTATTTCCCTTACGATTCTTATCATAGTGCTCGGATGTGGAAAAGCATACTGCCAGGTTTATTTCGACTGGTGGGGAACACAAAAGGTCGACATGGTTGTTATTGTTCGTTCGGCTGACACCAGGGAACCGATTCCTGGAGCTACAGTAAGGTTGACAGATCTTAAGGAACCAAATTCGCGCGAGTCTGCAGACAGCGTGCAGGAGCAGACGACTACTGACGAATCAGGCACAGCCGTGCTGCAACCTGAATTTGATGCCAGCGGCGGAGGCACTCTCTTGTTTCGCTCTTATGGCTGGCAGCTTAGCGGGAAACTTGAGATCGAGAAGGAGGGATACCGACCTGTACGCGACAGGATAGTCAATTATACTGGCAGAATTTCCTACCCTATGTCAGTTCGCCGAATAGAAGTAGAGGCCTTTCTAAGGTCCGGCAGCGATGGCACGCCGGCCCTGTTGGTTCCCATTGGTTTTGACCCTTATAGAGGCGGGTATTTGTTTAATGGGAAACTATACCAGGGTGACATACTGGACACAGGATTTGGGTCCATAGCGGACGCAATTGCCGCGTCTGGATCCACGGATAAGCAACTGCAGCAGTACATCAATGATTATTATTTCAGACTTGCCTTTTGCAGGGGTCTTTTCTGGTCAGGTGCAGCGCTTGTGCTTGGCGCTGCGGCAGTTGACATATATTTTACGACCAAAGACAAAGAGAGTACACTCAACAGCACCGGGCATTACATACGTCTCGGCGTAATGGTAGCCGGAGGCGTTGCAGTTTTTATCGGTATGCTTGCTCCCGGTGCGCCCACTGGCCTGGTCGACTACTATAATAAGACAAATCGGTAATACGTAAGACCCACAACTGTCCTGATCCATCAAATCTTACGAGCGAAATATATCCACGGTTTCGCCTAGGAGGTGAAAGTCACTATAGTGTTCTGACTTCCCCGGCGAAACCATCCAGCTCGACAACCTCCCCGTCTTTCAGCCGTTTGGTAGCGTCCTGGGTATAGTAGATGGCGGGTATGTCCATTTCCCGAGCGATTATCCCAGGATGATCGAAGGGGGATCCGCCATCGAACACGAGACCGGTGATGTGCGCGAGGTATGGCTCGATATTGCAGTGGCCCTCTTCGAAGACCAGGATGCACTTCTCCTCCAGGGTGAAGGTGGGGCTTTTCGGCACCCGCACTTTTCCCCGCACTTTTTTCCGCAGCCCTGAGACGCCCTTCAAGACCTTCACTGGTGGGAGCTGCGGTTCTTCCGACTTCTCCGGACGCTGAGGAGGCTTGCCAAGGAACGCCGGCGGCTTCATTCTCTTTTGCGCCTTGAAGATCGATTCTCGTTTTTCAATTTCCTGACGAGAGACACTGCCCGCGCCGTTGAGAAGGGCCTTCAGTTCGTCGAGGGACAGGAAGAAGATGTCCCCTGATCTCTCGAGCAGGCCGTTTGCCGACAGCCATCGGTCCGCCCTCTTAAGGGCGATGTTCAGATACGCATACTGCATAAGGTCGATATGATAGGCGTGATCGTCGTTTACCAGGAACGCTTTCTCGGCCAGGTCCAGCATACCGGGAAACCCCTTCTTCTCCGGTTCAGTCATGCGGGCGAGAATCTCAGCGGCCAGCCGCTCCTTATTTCGGAGAGTTTCCTTCAGACGAGCCTCGTATTGCCCGAGGTCCCGTCCAAGAGAAGAGCGCACCCATCCCAGCACAACGCTCGGACGGTCTTGCAGCAGGGGTGGGAATGTAAAGTCCCTTAAGGGCTCGATGCTGATCAGGCCGAACTCCTCCAGGTATCGTTCGATTTCCCGAAGGAGGATCCTTCCTCCCTCGAATCTGGATAGTTTAGGATACAGCACCTCATCGTAGGGGTGATCCTTGAACAGCGCTTTCAGCTCAGGCGTCTCGTTGACCAGCCCGGCCATTCTCATGATCAATTCCCGGCTGCGAGCAAGGCGGCTCTGTCGAAATACCAGGTCGAAGTAGTCGGGCACGGACAGCGCGTCGATCTTTTTCTCGAAGTACTCCTTGAGGGTGTATCGGAAATCCGGCGTCCCACTGTCGATCGGCCCTCGCCCCCAGACCGCCTGCCAGTGCAAAGATTTGCTCTGGCACAGGTGATCGAGGGCATCTTCAATGAAGCGCATGAGCTCGGAAGGACTCCAGGCAGACCGTACATACTCGTCCAGCTTTTCTCGAGATTCATCCAGCCGGGCCAGAACGAAGTCCTGGAAAACATTCCGGCCTTCTTTGAACAACCTCATCATCTTTTCGAGAAAAGCCGCTCTTTTCTTCTCAGCTTCAGGCATGTCCTTCGGCCTGTAGTAGATGTATCCGTTCTGGAAAATGATATCCAAGTAGTACTGAGACAGCCCGGTCCCGTCGGCCCCCTGGTTGTTCCCTTCATTCGCCAGGAGAGCAATCTCCTGCTGAAGGGGCGTGAGGCAGTATTGGAGGTCGTCCAGCCTCCATGTGTAAGAGGAGTCCTTGTCGTTCTTCCAGTCTATTGGAAAGCGAGATTCACGGAAGGTGGTGATCGGCCGCGCCTGCAGGATATGTAGCCGACCGTCCCGGATCGTCCACTCGATGTCCTGATGGAAGTGGAAGAGACGCTCAATCTCCGCACCAGCTTCCTTCAATGCTTGCAACGCGCGTTCGTCCATTCGCGGGGCTTTGTCTGGAACCGTGGATTGAATGAGCCTGCCGCTTGACTTATCCAGCCGGAAGAGGGATGCGGGTTTTCCCCCGCGTACAAAATCCGCGCAGATGCCGTCCACGGCACTGATGACAATCACTTCTGCATCCATCTCGATGGTATCCGCAGTAAAGAGAACGCCGGAGGGAGAGCCACTGATGAACGGCTGTATCACTACTCCCATCTTCAGGCTGTCCCAGGCGAGCTCGTTTCTCACTATTTGCGCGAGCGCTCGATCTTGAAACATCGACGCATAGCACTTTCGAACAGCCTGCAGCAAGTCTGCCTGGGACGCGACGTCGATATACGACTCGAAGACCCCGGCCATGCTTTGTGACTCGCTGTCCTCACAAACAGCCGAGGAACGGACTGCGAGCAGCCTGTCCGGGCTGAGCAGAATCAGCTCTTCATTCACTCGTCCAAGCGACCTTCCCATTTCCGGCGGGATGACAGAGTCCAGAATGAAATCGACGATCTCATCGTTCTTTTCGAGGTACTCCTCGCTCGCGAACGGGAAGTGGTTGAATGAAAGAAAGCCGTCATAGTCCTTGACTGACAGCGCATATCCCGGTGGCACGGGCATCCCGCTGCGTGCCATTTCTCCCAGGGCCGCTGCCTTGCCACCGAACAGCGACGCTTGCTCTCGCTTCACATCTCTCAGGTGAGTGATCATTCTTGCCTTAACCTTTTAAGCCGGAGCTCTCTTCGCTTGACGAGGATGCAGTCACTTTCTATCTTGTAATAAATGAGTCCCCTGCAGCCCTGGTTTGAACGAAAGTTCACGTTCGACCTCCCCCTCGCGCGCTTTCCGAACGTCCTGGAGAGACTCCGCGGGAGCCCGGCACGGGTTGAAGAACGCGTTCGCTCTCTCCCGCCCGCCACGCTCACCGCGCGTTTCCACGACACGTGGTCGATCCAGGAGAACGTCGGCCACCTCTGTGACCTGGAGCCTCTCTGGATCCGGCGCGCAGAGCAGCTGCTGGAGGGGCGGAGCGAGCTCGCCGTTGCCGATTTGACCAATCGCGGCACGGATGAAGCGAACCATAACGCGACTTCGCTCGATGATCTGCTCAAGCGGTTCCGCTCCCTTCGGCTTCAGTTCGTCTCGATTCTGGATGGGGCGGACGGGTCGGCTCTCGAACGCACCGCGCGCCATCCGCGCCTGGGCACACCCATGCGCCTTATCGACATCGCATTCTTCACTGCGGAGCATGACGATCATCATCTGGCAAGGATCACGGAGCTGCTGCACTCGGCAGCGTCTAGCCGTTCATCCTCCTGAGACGTCCCGGCCACAGTGTCTCATCTTCTCCGGTACACATCCGTGCGTAAGTACTTGAGGCCAGAGTCAGCCATCAGCGTGACCACCTTTGCACCTGGCCCGAGCCGCTCCGCCTGGGCTCGGCTGATCAAGAAGGTCTACGAGGTGGATCCCCTGACCTGCTCTCGCTGTGGCCAACCCATGAGGGTGCTCGCCATCATCACAGAATCCCCGCAGGTGCTCAAGATCCTGCGCCATCTCCTCAAGATCGCAAAGCCCCCACTAGGCCTGGACATCGCGTGGCTGAACTGAGTCCTCGCTCTTCGCTTCACTTGGGGATCAGTCCGACCTTCCTTCCGCGATGCGCAGATCTACGTCCGCGGCGAACTCAAGACCTCCACGCTGTCCATACGGCTGAGGGCAAGCTATAGTAGCTGCTATCATTTGCTCGAAGGAGGAGCCCCACTATGAAACGCGCAATACCGTTCTTTTTGTTCATCAGCCTGGTAATGGCCTGGGTGGCGGGATACAGCCCTGCCGCTACTGCTGAACCAACACCAATTCTCATCCCGTCTGTTCAGGATGCGATACCCAAATTGCACTGGTTTGGCACATCCGCCATCCTGTACAACGGCTCGAAAGTTCTCTATTTTGACCCGATCAGCCTTGGCGGCAACCTGCCAAAGGCGGACATTATTCTGGTGACCCATGCCCACTCCGACCACTGGTCACTCGCTGATGTCAAGAAGATCATCGGCCCCAACACCACTCTGATCGTCAGCCCGTGGTGTGCCAGCAATTATGAGGCCGCGAAAAGCGACCTGGGGATTCCTGACATTGTTCTGTCCGAAGGACAGACTACGGAAGTGAACGGCATCAGTATACAGGCGGTGCCTGCCTACGGTTCAGCCTACGGTAAAAATCACCCGCGTGAGGCTGGAGGTGCCGGGTATATTGTCAGCATAGATGGAATACGCCTATATGAGGCCGGCGGAACAGATGCTTACCCGGATATGGCAAAAAGCAATTGCGACATCGCTTTCATTAACCTCAACTCCATGGGCCAGAACAAGGCGATGGCAGAAATCATCCCGGCCAAGGTGCTCATTTTCGTACATACCTCCTCCATTGGGGCCAAAGCGGTCGCTGATCTCTTCAACCAGAGCATCGGTGGAGGAAAAATTTTCATGGCGATGGAGGCAGGACCGAATAATCCCTAAACTTCCTGGGATATGAATCGATTCCGGACCGAACCTCGACCCTCGGATCCCAAGGTTCGATGTGGTCTGGGGCTGCCCATTGTCGGTATGGATCTGCTGCGGCAGGCCGTACTCAGGAAAATTATACGTATCCTTCCAAACAGGACATCACAGCGGTTAGAAGTTAAGATAGACTTTGTTTTACTTGTTCGACTGATCTTGACCGATTTGTCAAGGCAGAATCGGCTTCAAGGAGGCATTCTTTAAGAGACCCCCATCCCAACGCCACCCCCAATTTCCTCTGGGGTCTGGTCAATGTCGGAATTCCATCATCGTGCTTGGATTCGTCTGAATGGCAGGAAGTTTGCTGCTGAGCATCTACGGCACGACGCCAAACACTTCATCGGGTGGTGGAACGATGAGGAAGACTGGCTACGACAATTGAACAACAATATGGTATGATCGGAAGCGTTCAGTAAATTTGCGCTTTCTGATCCGATCCTTCAGAGTTGAGGCAAGATATGTCCAAGAAGATGACCTTTCTGCTTTCAAGTCTTATCATAGTGAGTCCTCTTCGTAGTGGTCGTCTACCTGGCGTTTCTCCCACCATCATGAAGCAAAGACGCAAAGCGAAGTGATCCCTAATGGTTCCAGGTGGTCATTATGCAACAAAGATTCAATTCCAAACATGGAAGAATATTGCTCGTCCATAGCCTATGCTATCAAGGCATCGGAGCCAACCCTGCATAAAGGAGTGAGGGAATGAATGACGTTCTGAGGACCATTCTTAATCTAAGAAGCATCTGAAAAGGAGGGAAGTCATGATTGGCTACGAAAGGCATGGAAACGGTTCGGAGAAGGTGCTAATTTTCCACGGTTGGGGGTTGGATCATTCAGCCTTTGCTTCCATGTATCCTGCTCTTGATACGGAAGCATTTACTTTTGTATTCATGGACTATCGTGGCTGTGGCCTTTCAAAAGGTCAAAAAGGTTCCTTTTCAATCGAGGAGATCGGAGGGGATGCAATAGCACTTGTTGACCATTTGAAGTGGCAAAACTTTCACCTAATAGGGCATTCTATGGGCGGCATGGTGTTGCAGTGGGTAGCAGCGAGCATTCCTTCCCTCATCAAGAGTGCCGTAGCTGTCACTCCCGTCCCCGCTTGTGGCGTCCCCCAGATGGACGAAGGAAGGAGACAATTCCTCTTGAAAGCTGGTGACAGCGCAGAGGGTTTGGCTCTTTTCTTCATGGGAGGAACTGCCAATCGTCATAACATAGCGTGGGCTAAGTCGATGGCCGAAAAGTCCTTAGATATTACCGCTCATGAAGTGTATGCCAAATACACCTTGGCATGGGCAGAAACCAATTTCGTGCAAAAGGTTCAGGGAGTACAAGTCCCTCTGAAGGTGCTCGTAGGCGATCACGATACCATCACCGCTGAAATGATGAAGCAAACAATCCTGAAATGGTTTCCCAATTCAGAGATTGAGGTTCTAAGCAATTCTGGTCATTACCCGATGTTTGAGATTCCAATTAACTTGGCGACGATTTGTCAGTCTTTTATGATTCAACATAAGTAATGGAGGGGTGTGAAAGGATCTTGCAGAATTGGCACTCAGTATTCCGAGCGGATCAGTAGGGTTTTTCCCTATTTCTTTCCCCTTTCAACCCGAGTTCACCTTGGTCAGCAGAATGCATGTTTTCATAACCTGCATTTCCGATGTTATTCCACAAGTCTGCAGGGCCGAGTCCTATACGCCAGAAGGCCACCGACTTTACATTTTTCGAGTTATACAACTGAAGCTTTTCCCTGATTGACCGAAGATCGTCATAAAATACCTTCACCATAACCCTCTCGGAATACTCAAAGTAAGAGCCAAGTTCCGATTGGTAGTTTGTCTTCGCGTTTTTTGCTGCTATAATATCCTGTACATTATGGAAGCCAAGGGCTTTTGCGAGCCTTTTATCCTGCCACGCTCTCCCGTAAAGAGGTAAGCCCATTACTATTCTATCCTTTTCAATTACGCTTAGTGCATAATCAATAACATCTACACACCAAGGCAGTGAGGCTACGGGGCCCGGAGAGCTATCACTCCAATGCTCGTCATATGCCATGATGACAACGCGATCCACAATCGGCGCTATCTTCCAGTATTGATATGCGTCAAATATCTCCCCTGTCCTTGCTGGTACAGCTATGCTCAGCATCTTCTTAGAAGGAAGCTGATCCCTTAGTTCTTTCAAGAAATCCCAGAAGTATTGCGCATCGTCAGGGGATATAGCTTCAAAGTCTATTTGAACCCCGTCGAAGTCTTGAGATACTCGGCATATATCGTTTATGAGAAGAGGTCTTATTCCGTATGCGGGACTCAAAGAAAAGTGCATAAGTGAAGAGTTCGAAAGATCGGCAATGGCAAGATGTATCTTAGGCTTTGATCCGTCTCTTAATGCAAGCACTGGCCTTGGGACTGCATCTGTAATGCGACCATCGTTCGTTAGGTTTGCCGCGAAATAACAAATGTCTGTAAGCGGCTCTTGCCCTATCAGTTCGTCCTCTTTGCCCTGAATGAGATATCCCCAAACTTCGTTGAACACCACTTTTATCGATTGCTCAGCAGCATTATTCTGTTTTGTAGTTGCGCATCCAATAAGTATGTATATGAAGAAGATCATTTGAACTAAGATTATTGCAGTTTCCCTAACCAATCCCCGCCGTTTTGTCCTCGTACTCATAGTCGGCCTTCCATTTGCCGTTTCTTTGTCCTTCCTAAATATCTCGTTGCTTCTGTCCAAAGCTTCTTACAGAGTGCCCTTATTAGACCAAGAATATCTTATCGTTCACAGGCTTGCTGTCAAGAAAGTATCCCGTAGGTCGATGTCCTTATAGCTGAATCTGACAATTCTGAGAGTCTTGACCTCTGTGTTGGCAGTTTCTATATTATTAAGAATCGCCAATTTGAAAGCCCTCTGGCTTGGGGGGCGGTATATGCTCGCTAAAAGGAGGGTTCTCGTGTCTTTCATTTCATACTATTGGAAAGAAATTCTTTTTTCCGTTCGTCACTCACAATACCCTCCCACGGCATGGCTGACACCCTCCTCTACGAGGAAAGTGTTACCCATGTCCTTAGAATAAGTGTCACCTATGTCTTTAGAATCTTTTGTTACCTATGTCCTTGGCTCATTCACTTTCTCTTCATCTTTTCTACTTCCTTCCCTTGATGAGTCCGAGTGTACCTACCATAAATGAAAGCTTTAGCGCCGCAGGAATGAACAATGAGTTCTTTGAGCTCACGAATTCGACTTCTCGAACACCCCAACTCTTTATTGTATCAAGCAGGTCTTCTGCTTTGCCGAACATGCGTTCAATGTAGAGTAGATCCTGCAGTGCAAACTCCCCACCTTTTTTCAGAACGCGCAACGCCTCCTTGATCAGACTTGCCTTGTCTGTAGTGTCTGTCACTTCATGAAATACTAAGTTGCTTACAACCGCATCAAACTGCTCATCAGGAAAAGGTAATGAAGAGGCACTGGCTCTTTGAAAAGTGACTCGATCTTCAACCTTTTGTTAGGTGGCAGAGGGTTCCTCGCTCTTGGGGCCACGTCCACTATTCCTTTAAGTTTCTAACTTCTTTTACATTTGAGATCCACAAATCTACGGAAAACATGATCACTGCTACGCCGGCAAACAATACCGTCATAGCCACCCTCTGCGCCAGAAAGCCAGCTATGAAATATCCCAAGGGCATCATGGCAGTGGTAAGCGACGACTGCATGCCCCAAAACCTGCCGCGGTATTGATCCAAGGTATGCCTTTGAAACAGCACATTAATCGGAATGAATATGAACGGCATTGCGAGCCCGAGTACTAGACCTCCGGCGCAAAACCAAGCGGTGATCGTCCAGTTGGAAAAGAAGGGCCGAAGCTGTGGCAGAAGTGCGGGAGACATCAGCAAACTGCAGGCGCTGTAGGTCAACAACGCAAAAAAGATGGAAGTTCTGAATTTGAAGCGCTTCAAAAAGAGCGGCGCCAGCAAGTTGCTGGCCAATATCGCGATCCATCCCGAGCTTTGGGAAAGGGCTAGCTGAAAAGGCTCCGCTTTCAGGATGACATTGAATGTATATGGGAACAATACTATTACAACCGGGAAAACGAGCAGGTTAAACACAGCGTTGAAAATGGTGAGATTCAGGATCAGCCTGTTCTTTACAACATACTGAAGGCCTTCCTTCAATTCCTCCACCGTTTTCTTCATAGATGGGATGAATGATGAGGTGCCGGTCCGGACTGCCTTTGCCACATTTGGCAAACGGACGCCCGCTTCCAGAACCCCTGAAATGAAATATGAAAGGGCATTAATTACAAAGATGGCAAAAACTCCGATCAGCTTATAGAGCATTCCGCCGACTAAAAGCCCGCTGGCGGCACAGAAGCTCCCCGTAAAATTGTTGAGAGAGACGGCCTGAGTCAATTGATTGTCTTCCACGATATTGGGAATGATTGCTCCTGCGGCCGGGGAAAACAATGATCCACAGAAGCCCAAGAAAATAGCGCTGACGTAGATCATCCAGATCTGCAGAATATGGCTGTATAGTAAAAAGGCCGCTAGCAGGACCACTATGCCTCGTATGACGTCCATCCATACCAGTATCCTTTTCCGGTTCAGCCGGTCGGCAACTATTCCCCCAAATGGGGATACAATGGCAACGACCAGCGTATCGACTACCAGAAAAACCGCCATCTGCAAACTTGACTTAGTAAGGTCAAGAATGTACCAGCTCAAAGCGAACGCATATATTTGATCACCCAGCTGGGAAATGATTTTTCCGGAAAAGAGGAGCGAAAAATTCCGGTTTCGCAAGACACTGGTCGGTTTCTTAGTTAGGCTTGCGTTCATTTCGAATGTCATCATTGTTCCCATAACCCCTATAGGCGTGATGAAGCTCTCTTTTGAATGCCATGAAAACTCTGGGTCAATTCATAGATAGGAACAAGTCCCAGGTCTCCAGAAACGTACTGAATGAAATGGAACATTGGTGCAAATCACCAGCATGCACGCCTTCCTGCTACCTAACGAGGCTGTAGGAAGACTTCCCCTTCCCACGGCGACTTTCATATATAATGCCCTCGGGAGGGGATCATGGCACATTATCGGGACTATTCGCAAGAACAGGCACGGCTTCTGCCGATTTCCC
>Ga0116104_1001701_pt1 | contig 10519 bp, 11 predicted proteins | sample June2015DPH_4_15_FD_89715 | JGI IMG/M metagenome (GOLD analysis project Ga0116104, IMG submission 89715) | Peatland microbial communities from SPRUCE experiment site at the Marcell Experimental Forest, Minnesota, USA - June2015DPH_4_150 | ecosystem: Environmental > Terrestrial > Soil > Wetlands...
ATTGGCGGATATGATGAGAAAGCGCGGTCTGGCGGGGATCCCCTTGTTCCATAACTACCCCCACCCCCTTGGCCCGGGGGGCGCCGTGAGTGGGTTTACCACCCCCTTCAATCTGATGGAGCTCGAGGAGAAGCTCGATTTCGTCGGATTCGACGTCTACTCCCGCAAGGAACTGTACGATCATGTGAAGACGATTGTCTCTTACGTGGTGGGGACGAGCAGGTTCCCGTACATGCCAGAGTTCATTGCCGGCGTGTGGCCGTGGTATCTGAATCCCGGCGACCTCGGCGACGAGGAGTTCGTCACCAAGGTGGGGCTTATGCAAGGCATCAAAGGATTCAGTCGTTATACGCTCGTTGAGCGTGATCGCTGGCTGGATTCTCCCGTCCGACGCGATGGCCGGGTGCGTGAAGACCATTGCGCAATGTTCCGTCGGGCAAACGAAATGGCGAAGAGCCATGAGTTCACGAGCTTCAAGCGCCAGGCGGACGTGCTCGTGATGGCCAACCGCGACTACGACAGGTTGGAGGCGGCGAGCGTGCTCGTTTCCTTCCCCGGAGACTTCCTGGAGACGCCGAGCGGCTTTTCCGAATACCCCAGCTTCATGACCGTTTCCGAAAGCTCCCTCGGATTCCGCGAGCCAATCCAGCTCGTGAAAGCGGAATGGTTCTCGAGCTTCTATCGATCGCTCACGGAGAATGGAACAGCATTCCTGCTCTCTGACACGGCTTTGGATCCCTCTCGATGGAAACGCTTCAAAATCCTCGTGGTGAGCTCCTTCGAGTACATGAACGGAGCATTACAGCGCAATCTGGTTGATTTCGCGAAGGGGGGTGGCGTCGTCGTGCTCGGTCCTCAGATCCCTCACCTGGGAGACACAATGCAGAAAGACGAGACAATCCAATCCGCGCTACAGCGCGGGGCTCGCCAGCCGTTAGGAGAAGCGGGCACCGAGCTTGGAACGGTTTTCACGCTCGGCAAGGGCCGCATCGTGCACCTCACGGGTCTTGAGAGAATGGCCGAGGCACTCAAGGGTGCCCTGAAGGGTGTCAACGTCGTTTCTTTCTGCCGGAACGATCCCCGGCTCGATGTGACGATACACCGCTCCGAGCGGGATCCGAAGCGGGTCATTGCATTTGTAGCGAATCCGACCGCGGACGCAATCCCTGCACAGGTGACTTTCGACTTCGACATGAAATCCGCGCGGGAGATCTGGGACAACAGGGAGGTTCCGGTGAGCGGGCGAAATGTGAACGAACAAATGAAGCCGTACACCGTGAAAGTCTACGAGTGCACGCTTTGAAGGGAGGGAGACTACCATGCTGCATGAAAATCCATTAATGGCCGACATCGACGTCAATCACTGGCGCAATCTTCAAACGTTGCTTCTCGAATCGGCAAAGACAAAGCGCCGCATTATCCTGATCCATGAAAACGGCAAGGTGCTGAAATTCGTGCATTCGCAGCGCGCACAAATTGTACGCAACATCGACAGGGTGGATCAGCCCCGCGTTGTCGCGGAGAAGGTTTACAAGGCCAACTCGGACGTTGCCGACTTCGTGGCTGTATTCGAGCGCCGGGCGTTCGATCGCTACTTTGGACAGGTCCAGGATACGTGGCGCTCCGACGAGGACCTGGACGTCTACGTGCACCGGATGTATGCAATGTTGGATGATTATCCGGAAGGGATCGTCACCTACCCCGGCTCCGCCCGTACAACCCTTGGACTGCAGTGGCGCCTTGGAGCCAGCTACGAGGAAATCAAGGCTGTGATCGAACGAATCCCTGCGAGCTCGACCGCGGTCCTCGGGGTCTTTGACGGGGGTGCCCTTTGGGCCACCCTTGTGCTCGGGTTCGACAGCGAGAGGCGGGCAAAGGTCGTCACGACCGTGGATCCCTCCGAGCTCCAGCCTGCGGCGACGCGCAAGGACATTGCGAAAAACGTGGTCGCGTGGACGAATCGCAAGTATCCACCCTGCTCCCTGGGATTGTTCATGGGTCTTGACAGCGCCAGGGCCTTTCTCGCAGCTACGCACAAGACGAAGGCAATGCGCGAAATCGTGTCCAAGAATGATCTCATTGCGGATCCTGTTCCCGCGGGGCTTGAAAAGGTGTTTGTAACAGCCTGAGAGACGTAAGGCGGGGCTTCGAAACACGGTGGCGCTGACGCTCCGACTTGATCGGAGGCGATTCAAGCGGATAGCATCAGCGTCACCACGTTCCACAAGGGTTCAGATCACTCTTTCTGCTTTAAGGAAATCGAACTCCGCTTTGAATCCGCTCTCTTTCGGGCAGCACGCATACAAACCACACTCAATCGGCATCCCCGTAGGATTGTGAAGATGCGCCATTCGTATCTGCGTCCAGGAATGAGCATCTTCCCCCGTCACGGTTCCCCCTGAGTATTCGACTATGAAATCATCCCTTTCGCGCCGTATGCGGAGCGCCAAATCCTCTCCTGAAGCAGCGAAGCTTTGCGTTGACCAATCTGAGTAGCCCGCATTCGTCACCACTGCACCAAGCTGACTGGGGCCGGCCGGCTCGAATTCCACCGATGTCTTAAGCCAGCACTCGGAAGAGAAGCGTACCATGAGGCCAGCCTGGTCGTACTGGTGCACGGGAAAGAGCCGCAGCCTTGAGCTCAGGACAAAATCACCACGAAGCACGCAATAAAGGAAATGGCCATTGTCCGCCTCAAAACCGTAGTGGGTCTTCTGCCAATAGTCGGTTTTTTCATCCGGCTCGACTATGAGTTGAGAATTGTTGATCGACCAATGTGAAGGCGGGCACCGCCAGGCAAGACGAGGGTCTAAAGTGCCGCTGTCAAACTCCTCAAAGAGCATTTGTTCAGACATTTTTCTGGCTTCTCTTTACTCGTTCGAACGGTCTCTATGCTACATTTCTTGGACAAGAATGTCAAAGTCGGCGGAGGCCAGGAACGGCCGAGAGGCCGGCCGTAGCGAGGAAGCAGAAGGCTATTGATCAGTCGAATCTCCCATCGCTAGCTTTTCCCGCCCTCAAGGGGAGGAAGGCCAGCAGTGCGATATGGAATTTGTTCGCGTCAACAAGGCTATCTGGAACCATATTGAGTACGGCAAGGACCTATCTTCGTTCGAGCATGTCGAGAGCGGACGTGTCCGATCTACGGGACATATGGCTTGTACCGGTCAGCCCCTGCGCATAGCCTATGACTGAGAAGGACGACACATCATCCTGGAGGATTTGAAGCGACTACTTGGCCGTACTCCTGCTTCTGCATGGCCTCAACGCGTCTTCAATGGTGATGGGAGTCTGGAACGGCACACTCGCCTCCTCACGCAGTAGGGTCTGCTTCTCTGTCGCGGTAGTCCTTCATAACATCAAGAGGTAGAGCCCTTCGGCAACGATGACACCAATGTACAAGTACTCAGCAACGAACGCTATGAAAACCCTCACGAGGGCATAAGGTATCACCTTTGTGAGAGTTCCTCACTGATTCTGCTTCGAGGCAGAAGAACACCGATGAAGAACTCGGGCACACGCCAGCGCTGTAGGATAGAAGATGTAGGAAAAATGCGGTCTTCGTTACAAATAGCTCCAAATCATAGCCACAAAAACAGGAGCGCACCAAGCGCTGATTGACCCAACCTCTTGTAAGGAATACTATTAAACAGCAGTGAGTTTCAGAGAGACACGCACCGAAACGGTTCTGATTCGTATTCCTAAACCGTAGGTCAGATGTTCGAGTCATCCCTGGGGCAAAAGTAATTCATAACTGGGGGCCAGCATTTGCCAGAGACAGCTCGCCGGGGATGCTCAGTGCGGCCCGACAACTGCCCCACCCTCCGCGCTCGCCACCTCACCCGACCAGCGGCACCGCTGCCTGAGAATCGATTGTTCCATCACTTAGTTCATGACGAAGGTCTGCCATAAGGCCGGGGTCCAGAGCATCCGGCCCCCCCGGCCTCATCAACAGGTCAGCTCGCTGATCGCTCGTTGGTCGGACGGCGGCGCAGGTTGGCTTGAGTCACCTCCGGTGGGTTGTAGGCCGCCGCGTCTGATCCGACGTCGGTTCCGGGGGGAACGATCTTGTCGATCTGGTCCAGGACATCGTCATCAAGCGCAACCTCGGCGCTTGCGAGTAGATCGTCGAGGTGTTCCATCGTTCGCGGGCCGATAATCGCCGACGTCACACCGGGATGAGCCATCACGAAACCCAACGCCAGATGCGTCAGCGGCATCCCCGCCTCTGCGGCGACGGAAATGAGTTGCTCGACCGCATCCAGCCGGCGTTCGTCGCTCATCTGTCTGGCCATTACCCCCCTGGCGCGCAGGGTGTCGGGCAGCGGCTGGCCCTTTCGGTAACGGCCGGTGAGCATGCCCTTTGCCATGGGGCTCCATACCATCACGCCCATCCCGTACCGCTGACAAACGGGCAGCACCTCGCGTTCAATGCTGCGGCTCAGGATCGAGTAGGACGGTTGCTCAACGCGGAACCGTGCCAACCCACGCCGCTCCGCGACCCATTGCGCTTCGACGATCTCCGACGCAGGGAACGTCGACGATCCGATCGCGCGCACCTTGCCAGAGCGCATCAGATCGGTGAGGGCCGAGAGGGTTTCCTCGATGTCGGTATCCGGTGACGGACGGTGAATCAGGTAGAGATCGATGTGGTCGGTCTGCAGACGGCGCAGCGAAGCTTCCACTTCGCGAATCAGCCAGCGTCGCGAATTGCCCTGCTGGTTCGGGTCGTCGCCCATAGGGTGGTGCGCCTTGGTGGCGAGCACGATGTTGTCGCGCCGGCCTTTGAGAGCCTTGCCCACGATCTCCTCAGATTCACCACGGTTATACGCATCGGCTGTATCGATGAAGTTGATCCCCGCATCCAAGGCCTTGTGGATGATCCGGATCGAGTCGTCGTGGTCGGAATTGGCCCCGGCGCCGAACATCATCGCCCCTAGGCAATAAGGGCTGACCTTGATGCCTGTTCTTCCGAGCGTGCGGTACTTCATGCTATTCGCCTCCTTTGCATGGGTGTGGTCAACGCCGCTTTGCTGTGCTACATTGAAGATAAGCGGAACCACATTCCAATTTAACGGAACACCGTTCCGCTTGCCCTAGTAATATATGGAACACCGTTCCGATTGTCAAGGGGAAAGTTGGTGAAAGACGAACTGGAAGACCAAGGCGAGGGCTTGGAGCCTCGGGGCCACAGGGATGGGCGAGTGCGCATCGACGCACAGCGCAACATCAACGCGCTGCTCCAGGCGGCGATCGAGGTGTTCTCGACCTCTGGAGTGGACGCCCCAGTGCGAGAGATCGTCGAGAAGGCCGGGGTCGGCATCGGGACCTTTTATCGCCACTTTCCGCAGCGCTCCGACCTCGTAGCGGCCGTCTTCCGTCACGAAATCGATGCCTGCGCGGACGCCGCACGGATCCTGGCCGCCGAGCACGAGCCCGGCGAGGCACTGGCGAGATGGATGCAGCGATACGCAGCCTTTATTGGAACCAAACGAGGGTTGGCCACCGCCCTGCACTCGGGAAACCCGGCCTTCGAAACCTTGCCCACGTACTTCCAGCAGCGACTCCAACCCGCACTTCGAACACTTCTTGAGTCCGCGGCAGCCGCTGGCGCGGTCCGCAACGATTTCGCTGCGGAGGACCTTTTGGATACGGTGGCAAGCTTGTGCATGAGAGCTTACGATCGCGGACCCGACCATGCTCGGCGCATGGTCGCTCTGCTCGTTGATGGGCTTCGCTACGGCAAGAGCCGATCGGAGAACCTGCCTTCCTGATAGAACTGCCGTCGTGCCCGGCGCCGACGTTCAGCCGACAGAGCAAGCCCGCGAAGCAATAGAGTCCTTAATGGTTTTCACGGGTAAGGCGCCCCCACTCCTGGCTTCGAGGTTCCACTCTCGGCCCTCGCTGTCTGTGAATTTGACAAAGCTTTGCAGCGGCGCTTCCGCCAGCGCCATTTTCAGCCCCATGCGGTTGCCGAGAACCATGAAAAGGATGTTCATGGAGACGGCGTTGCCGCGCGAGTAGCCGTCGAAATCACCATATAGCCCCGGTGTTCTTAACTCAGACTTCAGATTCGTTGTGGCCGGAGGCCTACAACCATTGAAATCCTGAATTGCAGTGTTACCACTACAATTCGGGATCTGTTTCGCGGACGACGCGGCGACAGCGGCCGTGGTCACTCGAAGAGCTCGCGAAAGTCGTGGGCATGTCTCGATCTGGATTCGCTTTCAATTTCAAAAAACAGGTGGATGTGGCTCCCATGGAATATTTAAAGAACTGGAGGATGCAGAAAGCATCTGAGCTCCTCCAGTAACGCGACCAAACATTGCCGCTATTGCAAACGCTGTCGGGTACCAATCCGAAAGTGCTTTTAGTGTCGCACCTTTGGGCTCTGTTCCCCGCTGTACGAAGCTTCAGGGCTCAGACAGCCAGCCGCGATATCTCGTAGAGGAACTCGGGGGCGATGTCGGCACCATTGGCCCATACGAGGGTCCCGAATTCTGCATGAATGGAGAATCTCCTAAAAAGATTCTTGTCCTTCAGAGGTTCAAAGATCTCGCCGTAAAGCTCAGAACTCAGATCGACATCTCCTTCCGCACCGTCGGCGAAGCGGAGACGGATCTTGTACTCGCCCAGGTACTCTGCGTGTATCACCCGTGGGATCATCTCGACTACTCCAGTGGCGCTATCTTCCTGGCAGGGCGGCCCGACTGGACCAATTCCCAGTCAGCAAGCAGCTCATCCCTGTGCAGGTCAAGCCATTCAAGGACGAGACGCAGCGCCCGTTTGGGGAAATCCCCGTGAACAATCCCGCCCTCGATCTCGACCGTAATCGCATACTCGCCATACACCGCATGGAAATGGGCCGGTGGGTGCTCCCTCGGGAAAATGCCGATCACAATCCCAAGGAACCTGGCGATCTCCGGCATGCCAGCATGGTAGCGTACGGTTCCCGAAGGCGTCAACCATTGTACGGCTCGGCAAGTACCGGCAGCAGCGCATCGCGAAGGCCGTTGAGCGAATTGGAGAGATATCGCGAATGCGGCGGACGAATGGCAAAGAAAGGGAGATTCAGGGTGGGAACTCATGAATCGACGGCATGCAGTGATTGAAGCGCGAGGGCACGCCGTTCGTCTGCCCGAGTTGGAAGGACAGGCATGGCTGCGCGAATGCGGCATCGCGACACAGGTGGCTCGCATCATCGATATCGAGAAAGGCGAGGACAGACGCGAGGATAACCTTTTGGCGGCAGACCTCGCTTCTGTGCTTGGCCGGCTTGATCTCATGCGAGAGCTTCTCGTACTGTCTTCCAAGCCTGCTCCGGCACTATGGGCCGGGTACCGGCGGGCCGTGCTCGCGCTCTTGGATAACCTTCCCGTACGTAGTCCCGATGGGGCTCAAGGCAAAAGGGTGGCTAGCGACCTTTGTGCCGCATTTGAAGTTGGCTGAAGCTCTTTCAACTGGCGGAGACGTCGCACGGTCCCAAAGACGAGGCTAGCCGTGGACGCTTATCGTCAAGATCTATAGGGTTGATCCGCTCCTCTGACCACGTCTCCTGTCCGACTTCCCTGCAAAAGGAAGTGTTTGTCCCCGAGTACTCCTTCGACAACTCCTCGGCATCGGCTTCCGGTCCTGATAGTCACGGAGCAGCCCCTTTTGTCGAAACAGGCGAATCCGAAGGACCCGATATGGCGAGGGCGCCGCATTCGACAACGGACGTCGGGCGGCCTGAGGTGTGAGATAAAAGATGTGAGACGAATTGCGATGATTGATGCAAGTAGATGCAAACCAAAGCACTAAGGAAGCCGCTGCAGCATGTCCTGATTGACCCAACTCCTTGCAAGGACCTACAATAGTCAGCAGTGAGTTGCAGAGAGACGCGCGCCGAATCGGCTCGGACTCGTTTTCCTAAACCGTAGGTCAGATGTTCGAGTCATCCCTGGGGCAAACGTAACTCCATGTATGTGTACTCGGCCTCCCCCTCTTAGCGGGTTTCTTCGATACCTTCTTAGCAGATTTCTCCGCTAGTATCTTTGCTGTCATGTTACTGCCCCCGAGTTCTCTAACGATTTCCTTGATAGCGTCTTCTGCGACAGGTTGGTGGAAGTAAAATTGCCACGTTCCGGTTTTGTTGGGGGATCTGATATTGGAACGGAGCCATTCTGGGGCGTGGTCTTCAATTGCCTGTAAGCTAAATACTTTCTTTGTTTGTCGATTATTGTAGATAGCCCTGCTAAAATGAGGGATGAACCCGCTGCTCGAAAGCAGCTCATACTTTTTCTTGTCTAGTTCCATCTTTGCACCTCCTAACTTTCAGGCCGATCACTGCGGCTGACATCATAAGGCTCTGGGTCCCGTGCTGGTTGTATTTGGCCTCCTGTTTGTCCACGTGGCAGGAAGCGCATAGGCGGCCGCAGTAACCTGGTCATCCGTCTCGTCGTTCATTATCTTGTCAGCGAGCGCATCGCCGTACTTTGTGAGCTCATCCATGGTGGACTTGCTGGCGTCATCCATGGGAATCGCTTTGGCAAAGTCCACTTGGAAGCGACGGAAGTCGAGTTTTTCGAAAAAGGTCTTCACAACCCGGACCTGCTCCTCATCGGCCGACTGGAGGAAAGCCCCCAGTATGGGGCCGGGCCAGTTCCATGGCCTGTAATAATTGGGGGCGCCTTTCTTGACGTTGTGCGGATCTCGCCCGGTGCCCAGGCTGATGAGAGTGGTTTCGGCCGGATCCCATTTCTTGACGATGCATCCCTCATAGGCCGCCAGGTAGCACGGGTTGGCGTACGACCCCACACCGCCGTCCACGTATTGCCCTTCTACCGGCAGGAAGTAGGTAGGAACCGCGCAGGAGGCCGTGACAGCTTTGACCAAATCCCAGTCTGCATATTCTGACTTTCCGGTCTTGATGAACCGGGTCCGATTATCGACCAGGTCAAAAGCAGTGATGACAAGGTCCATCGGGCGGATGGCTCCCATTGTGGTGCTCCCGAGGTTTTTATAGAGGAAAGTTCTCAGATTGCCGGAGGAGTAACGATAGCGAGAGACAAACCAGAGAACCGTCCGGAGGCTCTTCCGAAACACCTCGGGACCCAGCTCCATGTAGAGCTGGTACATCTTCTCACCGGCCAGCCCGGCAGCGAGCCCCGCAGAAATGATGGATCCTGTGGAAGTACCTGCCGACAAATGGAATACATCCTTGCACTTCTTGTCCCCAAAGGCTCCGCGCGATTCCAAGACGGCCAGGGCACGGGCAATCATCGTACCGCGGATTCCACCACCATCAACGGCGATAGCGACATGTCTGCGAAGTTCTTTCATTTTATCCTCCTTACTTTGTATCGATCATTGGCTTCACTCCAGGCAGTTCGGTATGGTCAGCAAAGGGATCTGATTCTGGCGAAACGTCCGGGCCCCTCGGCGCGGCCCCGTAGTGGATCACGTCCACGAGTGCCGCGCCCGGGGAGATGCTACAAGAGCGATGGGACTTCTTCCTAGTACAGCCGGGTCCTATGCGGTAAGTATTTGCATCTCGCACCTCTCTAATGGCAGTGAGGGTGTCACTAGCGCGGTCATCCTGGCCGAGCACCGCATAAGCAAGGGCAACCCATGGGGCGAGCTCCAGGGCTTTGCTGATGATTATAGTGTCCGCGCAGAATCGCGTGGGCAACAATCGTATATAGACATGATTCATGATAATGACTCCACCCGGCTCTGGCCGTTGTTCCTTCCGCAGGGATGAAATCGTCGATGAATCTCGTGCAGCCTATCCGCCACAAGAGTGTAGATCATAATAGTGGCGATGGAAAGGAGCGAGAAAATGCGGGCAGTGAGTGAGTGCGTTGGGCACACGGAGCCATCGACGACGCCACGGCGGTGCGCCTTACCCCCTCAGCTCCATCGCAGCCTTGAAAAGCGCCTCTCCCGTCGCTGGGTTCCGGAGGCTGCATCACGGTCGACCTTAAGACCTGGAGCGAGGACCTCAGTGTAGACCTGTGCGGCGCAGGCACAGGGTCTGCGCACACTGTGGGTGGCCAATCTGCGCCTGCTCGACGACACGTACTGACGCGACCGATCCTGTTCCCCGGGCACTCATTCCATTTTCCGACGGCAGTCGAAACAGAACTCGCATCCCTTGGCGTCCGTTTCCGAAAGGCTGTTGGAGAAATGCATCACGCAGGAAGTGGATGAACAGTGACCGAGACCATGCGCGTGGCCAAGCTCGTGAACCGCCTCGGTGAGGGCTCGCCGGCGGAAGAGCAGATCGTCCCGCGGGAGCCCATAAGCCTCCTGGCGCAGTCGCCAAAGAGAAATGAGCGCCCGGCTTCCCGCGTCATCCGCAAGCCCGAAGACGAAGTTGAGCCCCCGAACAAAGAGATCAACGTCGGCGATGCCAAGACTCCTGGCTCCCCGTGAGGCATTGGGGATGCTTTCGAGGATGGCTTCCGCGTCGTTTTGTCGCCCCTCAGGATTCAGGCTCTCCGGTGGAAGAGGGAGGGATTTGCCGATCACGACTTCC
>Ga0116104_1001703_pt1 | contig 10510 bp, 8 predicted proteins | sample June2015DPH_4_15_FD_89715 | JGI IMG/M metagenome (GOLD analysis project Ga0116104, IMG submission 89715) | Peatland microbial communities from SPRUCE experiment site at the Marcell Experimental Forest, Minnesota, USA - June2015DPH_4_150 | ecosystem: Environmental > Terrestrial > Soil > Wetlands >...
GGCTCGATCCTGAGCCGTAACCGCTCCAGGTCGGCAGCGAACGGGGCGAACTTCGCGGGATTGGAGGTAACCAGCGTGAGCATCGGTTGCGTTCAGGAAGCAGCGCCGGCGCGCGCGTCGCCATTCCCGCCCGGAGGCAGGGGCAGGACGATGCCATGCCCGCCCGCGTGTTCGCGAATCAATGCCGTCGCCCCCTCGGCGATGGTTTCGGGTCCGGCTTGATTTGCGTCGAGCAACAGCACCTCGCAACGTTGCCGCGCCAGCCAATGATAGAACCCCTGTTCGCGCGCATGAAAAGCCGGAGTGGCCGTCAGCTCATCCAACCGGCGGGCCGCGCCGCTTTTGCGGGCAATGCGCGACTGGCAGGTTTCAAAGTCCGCTTCGAGCACGAGGGTGAGGTCGGGAACGGGAATCTGGGCGGCAACAGGCTGCAACATGGCGAGCAAGGCTTCCAGCCGTTTTGGACTCTCGGCGCCATGCACCGCGAGGGTGGACCAAAGTGAGCGGTCCATGATGACGAGCGGGTTGGGACGGCCCCGCAGGACGCGCATCTGTTCACAGCAGCCGCTAAGAAAGAACATGGCCGAGGCAAACCATTCCGCGTCGCGGATCATGCGGGTTTTGAAAGCATCTGAGAACCAGGCGGCATCGGTGCCCAGGCAGGCGGGCGCGGCGAAGCGGCGCGCGAGCAAGGGGCAAAGGGTCGTTTTACCGGCGCCATTGGGACCTTCGAGAGCGACCACAAACGGGCGGGCGGCATCCCGGCCCGCAAACCGGGGCAGGTGCAATGGCTCGAGGGCGAGGCGATGACGCTCCGCATCGCAGGGAAGCTTCATGCGGCGGGCACCGGCACCGCCGGCCGGAAGACGTTCATGGAGTTGCGGGAAAGCGGCGTGGTATAGATGTAGTCCGCGCCCGGGCCCGCCTCGTCGCTGCTGACGTAACCGGCGGCTTCGAGCGCCGCCGCCGTGTCCTCGAACAATTGCCGCAATTGGTCATGGCTTAGATAATCGAAGCGGATGCCGCCGTCGAGTCCGCCATAACAAAAGCTCTCGAAGGCCTTGGGGTCCGCGATCCGAATGCCGAAGCGTGAAGGGTCGGTGTAGTAGATGGTGCCGGGAAACGGGATGAGCTGATGGATGGAGATTTCGTGCGGCCGCAGGTCGAGCATGAAGGGAATGGACTCGTACTGCTCTTCCAGCGAGCCGGGCAAACCGTAAATCCAACCGGTCTTCACCCGCAACCCGGCGTCGAGCGCCGCCCGGATGCCGCGCCGAATTTGTGCTGTGGTCATCCCTTTCTTGGCCTCGCGCAGGATGCGGTCCGAACCCGATTCGACACCGAAATAAACTCGCTGGCATTCCGCCGCGCGCATCGCTTCCGCTACCGTCGAGTCCACACGGTCCGCGCGCATCTGGCCAATCCATTGGACGCCAACCCGGCGGGCGGCGCAAGCCCGGCAAAAGTCCAGGATGTCAGGTTTGCGCAGCAGAAAAATGTCGTCGGCAAAAAAGATTTCGCGCGCGCCATGGACGTCGCGCAAGTGCTCCATTTCCGCAATCACATTCTGGTGCCAGCGGACGGCCACGCCATCGCTGCGGACCGTGCCGGTATAATTGCAGCAGAAGGCGCAATGGTGAGGGCATCCGCGCGACGCGAGCATCGAGTGATGGGTGTACTTGGAGAGATGATAAAGGTTCCGATCCACGAACGGCAGCTCATCGAGGGCAGTGGTCTGGCACCGTCCTGCCGTCCTGACGACCTCGCCGGCACAGGTGCGGAACAGCAGGCCCGGCAGGCCGCTCAGGTCCCGTCCCTCGGCCACGCCGGCCACCAACTCGAGAATGACCGGCTCACCTTCGCCCAGGACAACGACATCGGCCCCGTCGCCCAGGAGATCCTCGGGAAACAGCGTTGCGTGGATGCCCCCGGCCAGGATCCGCACGTCCGGGTGCAGTTGCCTCAGCCTCCGAATCTGCTGCCGGGCCACGGGGTAATTCGGCGTAATGACCGAGAAACCGGCAATGTCGGGCTGGAAATCGGCGACCAGTTGCGACAGTCCCTCATCCCCCGCGCCCTCGACATTTTGGTCGAACAGACGCACTTCATGCCCGTGCTGCTTGAGGAGCGTACCGAGGAACCCGACCCCCAACGGGTATTCGCGGTACATCTGCTTGGGATTGTACGATCGTGGAACGACGAACAAGACTCGCATCAGCGGCCTCCTTGCGGTTTGCAGTTCAGCAGGAAACGCTTCCCTTGCGCAAGGAAATCGGCGATGGCCGGCTGGTCCTCGTGATAGACGTGGCTCGAGCTGATGAATCCCACTACGATGCCGGCCGGCCGACCCAACCCCTCCGCTACGCGCCGAGCCATTTTCGCCAGGCAAAGCCCATCGGCATAGAATTTCTTGAAGGCGTCCTGGCCGCGAGCGAAGTAAATGGTCCGCAGGGCGCCGGCGCGAACCAGGAATTGAATGACGTTGACACACGGCACCTTTCCGCCGCCGGGCCCGCACAGTGTTACCACCGCCCGTTTGCTGGCCGGTTCGGCGCGCAGGAGCGAAATGACGTCCTCAAAATCGTGCCGGCCGCTTGGGCCCCGCATCAGGTTCGCGTAACGGTGCTCCAGCGCCCCGGCCCCGTGCTCGAAAAACACTCTCTCCATCTCCGCAATCATCCGGCTGTCTCCCAACTGCCGGATCAACTCATCGTCCTCAGCCCCGGCGGGAAAAGCGACCTGCACCCCGAGCAACTCGAGGCTCTCTTGGTCCACGGAAACCCCGTTCTGGACCGTGATCTGGACCAGATTAATCCAGGCTTCCCCCAGGCTCCCGAATCTCAGGTCATTCATGCCGGCCGGCGTTCCTGTGAGCGAGCGATCAAGCACTCACGAAGCACGATGTTGCGTGAGCCGGCGGAAAAGTCAAGCGGAGGGTAACCACCCTGAACGGCCGGCATATCGTCTTCCGGTGGTTTGCTCCGGCTGTTACTCCCGGCCGTTGTCGGCCGAGTGGCCACCGCCGGCAGAACCCGATCACGACCTGGTCTGCCACCGGCCCAGCCTGACGGCACGCCGAAAGCGCCGGGTGGACCAGGGGCGCGCTGTGCCGCGAGACGCGCACCTGCCAGGCAACGATACGTGCACTAAGTAATCGTCACAGGAAGAGGGACACCAACGAACTCTGGTGTGACCCGGGCGACCCCAAAGCCGGCGGGTGGAACTGAACCCTCGCCTGGTCTGATTCCAACCTTCAGCCCGGCGCGCGCCGGGCTTTTGTTTCTGATCGGGCAGTTGACGTCCGTGGGCGCCGCGCGGACGGTTTCCAGTGGAGAACCGGCCACCTGCCCATGCTGACCAACCGGCTGAAACCGGTATGAAGTACCCGGCTTGCCATGAACCGAAGGACCAACCCATCATCGCCAGTTGGCGCTCAATTCCCGGTCAACGGAGGCATCACCGCCTGTCTTGCCGGGGCGTCGGACGGATCGGTCCAGTGAGGTTGACCCGGACGCGGCGGCGCACCTCCGTGGACACGCCGCAGTGCTCCAGGAATGCGGCAATGCCGCCGGCGGCGTCCACCTCCTGATAGAACGCTTCAATCCACGCCTGTTTCACTTCGCCGGTGCCGTGGCTCTGGAGATAATCCGCGGTGATGACGTCGCGGGGCGTACCCAGTGACATCAGGAGCAACGCCGTCATGATGCCGGTGCGGTCCTTGCCGTGCGCGCAATGGAACAAGAGCGGCAGGTTGTTGGTTTCCGCCAGGAGGCCGAAGAAGGAACGAATTTCCTCCGGATGCTGTCGGAGGACAAATTTGTAGTATTGGCTGCCCGTAGTCGCCCCTTTGGCATCGAGCGAAAGCAGAATGCGGGTCCGGAGGGTTTGCAGCCAGGCTGGAGGATCAGCCCGCTTGGGGGTGATCTCGGCGGCTCTGCGCAAGTCAACGAGCGTCCGAATCCGCAGTTTCTCCAACGTGGCGACATCCCCGGGCGACAGTCCCCACAGCGCCGCCGACCGATAGATCAGGTTGGTGCGGATCGGGCCATGCTCGGTGGGCAATCCCCCCAGTTCGCGCAAGTTGGCCTGGGCATCCTGAAGGACGACCGTCCGCCCTTCCGCGGCAAGTCTCAAAGGCGCAAGGGTTAGGATCGCGGCCGCCAACAGCGTTAGCCAGAGCAGACGGCGCGGCGCTTGAGCAGGGCGACGGGGCCAGGCGCGCTCCCGACAAAAAGGGAACCAGGCCAGCAGGTTCTGTGGATTCACCGTGACCTCCTTGGCTTCAATAATCCCAAGGAAGACGCCGTGGACAAAAGAGGCATAGTCGGCGGGGCCGTTGGCGGCGGGGAACTGCTCGACGGCGACGCATGGTGAAGACGACACATCGAAACCGCCGCGGTAGCGGACGATTGGCCAAGGGACGGAAGGAAACGCAATCGTGAGTTGATGCGATCTTTCCGCGTCTTCCATTCGGATTTGCACATGCTGAACTTGGACAGATAAACTACCCGCCCGGTTGTCGTTGGGAAGTCCCAAATGCGCCCGGAGCCTCTGCGATGCAGAGCGTCTTGGGATGGGACATCCGCGGGGCAGGATCAAAGTCAGCATTGGCCTCTAAATAAGCCTTGCCTTCCCGCGGCGAAATGGCTTATGCTGCGGCAACATGAACTTGACTCAAATCGCCTCTGCGGACCTCAAACGGGTCGTCACGCTGGTTGAACAAAAAGAAACGCTGCTGGCCCAGGTCGCCCAACTCAACGCTGAACTGGCCAGTTTCCAAGCGGGTGAATCGGCCGCTCCGGCCGCTCCGGCCGCCCCGGCCAGGGGCAAGCCGGGGCGCAAACCCGGGCGGCCGGCGAAGGCCAAGGCCGGGGCCCGGGGTGCCCTGAAGGCCGCGATCAGCGCCTTGCTCCAGGGCGCTGGCGCCTCCGGCCTCACCGTCAAGGAGATTGCCGCCACGCTCAAGGCGAAGCCCGGCAACGTTCATGTGTGGTTTTCGTCCACCGGCAAGACGATCAAGGAGATCAAGAAGCTCGCGCCGGGGACCTACGGGTGGGCGGGCACCGCGGCGAAAGCGCCAGCGACCAAGGCGCCGAAGGCTCGGAAGCCCCGCGCCATAAAAGCGGCGGCAGTGAAAGCGGAAAAACCCAAGGCCGGGAAATATGGTGCGGCGAAGGAAGCGATCATTGCCTTGCTCAAGGCCAGCGGCAAGGCGGGGATCACGGTGAAGGAGGTTGCCCGCAAACTGGGCGTCAAACCCCAACGCGTGTACGTTTGGTTCGGCAACACCGGCAAGAAGGTGAAGGAGATCAAGAAGGTCGCCCCGGCCACCTACGCGTGGGTCGGTTGACCGGATCAACCGCCACCAGGAAACTCAACGCCGTCGTTGGTTTGGGAATTCCCCTGATCGTCCGTTGGTTTTCAGCGGCGGTCAGGGTTTCTTTTTAGCCAGGAAGCCGGGCATTTTCCGGCTACGAAGCTCCAACGAACTGCGGTCAATTCGCGGCCGCCACGGCCGAAAGGCGCGCAGGCGCTTGTTCCGACCGCAAGTTCCAGAGCTTTTCCGCCACGGACTGATGTTCCAGACCAGGGCCTTGTCGTGGTTGTGGAGCACGCCGGGATTCTTGTGACCGAGTTTATCGGCTGCATCCCGCTGAAGGGAAACACTCGCGACCGCCGCTCAGACGAGAGGCGGCGCAACACAAATGGTTGGCGAAAGAAGGACCAGAAATGCAGGGCAGGTTCGATGGATGGCCGATGGGTCATCAGCACCCCCCAGATGCGGAGCTGCACGTTCGGCCAGGACACCGCCGGTACCCACGGCCAGATCGGGTATCCGAAACCCGGCGAGGAGTTCGGCCCGCCAACCCGCGAGCCGGTCCTGGAGAAGCTCATGGGCTACGCGCCGATTGGAGACCTTGGCCGCGGCGAGCACGTTGCCAAGCTGTTCATCATTGCCGAAAACGAAGAGCTGTTTGACAATAGGGACCACGCCATTCTCAAGCACCACCGGGCGACGGGGATCAAGAAACCGGTCACGGTCAAGGGCATCAAGCACGACGGCATGCACAACGAGAAGCGCCAGGAAGCGCAGCAACTCGCTCTCGATTGGTTCGACGAGCACCTCAAGAACTGGGCATTATGAACAAACGAAGCGAGCAACTGGGACGGCGAGAGTTCCTGAAGAAGGCGACACAAGCGGCGGCAACCGTGGCAGTTTCCGCAGGCATGGCCTCGGCGGCCGCGCCAGAAGAGAAGACAAGCGACCGGGCTGGCGCCATTCCGAGCCGCGTGCTCGGCAGAACCGGATTGAAACTGCCGATCCTCGGCTACGGCGGCGCGGCGCTGCCCAAGGCGTGGCTTAACCCGCTTTCGTACGAGGACCGCGTCAAGCTGGTCCGCTACGCCTGCGATCGCGGAGTGCGCTACTTCGACACCGCCGGCGCCAGCTACATGGAGAGCCAGGCGATTCTTGGTGAGGCGCTCAAAGACCGGCGCCGCGACGTGTGTCTGGTGACGAAAGTTGACACGACTCTGCCGGATGAGGTGCGGAAGGCGGTGGAGCAGTCCCTCAAGGAACTCCAGACCGATTATCTTGACCTCATCCTGATCCACGGCACGCCGGGGCTCGAGCAGATGAGTGTCGAACAGGCGATGAAGATTCACGCCGAACTGGCCAAGCTGCGCGAGGAAAAGGTCACGCGGTTCATCGGGTTTTCCGCGCATGGCTACTTCGACAAGGCGCTGTCGCTGATTTCATCCGGCGGATTCGACCAGTGCATGCTGTCTTACGGCTATCTCCCGCGAGGTTACGACCAGGTGTACTCGGCCCGAATGCTCGAGTTGCGCAATACGTGTGTGGCGAAGGCCCATGAACTGGGCATGGGAATCGTCGCCATGAAGGTCATCGGCGCCGGCATGCTCGGCGCCTGGTCGGGATACATTGTGCCGGGATTCGACAAGGTGCGTTTGAAACAACTGCCTGCCGCCGCCATTCGCCATGTGCTGCAAGACAAGCGCATTGATCTCTTGAACGTCGGCATGCGTCTGAAGGAAGAAATTGATGCCAACATCAAAACCCTCTCCGGGGATACGACCTACACCCTGGAGGACCGGGCGCTGCTGGCGGAATTCTCGGCCCAGGTGCTGGCCAGCGATCCGATCAAGAAGATGAGAATTGATTGACCAGCCTCGCGCGGTGGCACGCGTGTAGGCCAACGGCCATGAACCAGGTCTGGCAAACGCACCGCCCGGCGCTAGATTTCGGGACCGTCCTTTCGGGAGCGGAGAGTCCGCAAACACTGATGAACATGAAAACACCCACCCTCCTCGCCCTGCTTATCTGTCTCGCTGTGTCAGACCCGTCGCACGCCGCCGCAACCGGAGACGCGAACTGGCCGCAATTCCGCGGGCCGGAGGGCGCTGGCATCAGCACGAACGCCAACCTGCCGGACACATGGTCGGCCACGAATAACGTGGCGTGGAAGACCGATCTGCCGGGACGGAGCTGGTCGTCGCCAATCGTCTGGGGCGACCGCGTGTTCCTCACCGCGGTTGTGAACTCAGGCGCATCCGAACCGCCGAAGAAGGGGCTTTATCTCGGGGGCAATCGTCCGGAGCCGCCCAAGGCGGAGCATCTCTGGAAGGTGCTCTGTCTCGACCTCGTGACCGGCAAAGTGCAATGGGAGAAAACGGTTCATCAAGGTGCGCCGCAAACTCCCATCCATCTCAAAAACAGCTATGGCGCGGAGACGCCCGTGACGGATGGCGAGCGGGTCTATGCTTTGTTCGGCAACGTTGGGGTGTTCGCCTTCACGCTCGAAGGCAGAGAGGTTTGGTCGAAGCGCCTCGAGCCGCACAAAATGAGCTCCGGCTGGGGCACTGCGGCGTCACCGGCGTTGCATGACGGGCGGTTGTTCCTGGTGAACGACAACAATGAGCACTCGGAATTGCTCGCCCTCGATGCCAAGACCGGCCAGGAACTCTGGCGCGAGGACCGTGACGAGAAGAGCAACTGGGCCACGCCGTTCATCTGGAGAAACGGCCAGCGTACCGAACTCATCACCGCCGGGAACCGCGCGGTCCGCAGTTACGATCTCGACGGCAAACTGCTGTGGTCGTTCCGGGGCATGTCGAGCATCGTCATCCCAACACCGTTCGCGGGCGGCGGCCTGCTCTTCGTCAGCTCCGGTTACGTGCTGGACATGCACCGGCCGGTTTACGCGGTCCGCCCCGGCGCCAGCGGGGACATCACGCTCAAGCCGGGTGAAACCAACAACGAATTCATCGCCTGGTCGAATCCGGTCGGCGGGCCTTACAATCCGTCGCCGGTCTTCTACGAGGGCCGCGTGTATGTGCTCTATGACCGCGGTTTGCTGAGCTGCCACGACGCGAAGACGGGCCAGTTACTGTACGACCGGGCGCGGTTGCCGGAGGGTTTTGCCTTCACCGCGTCGCCCTGGGCGACGGGTGGGCGAGTTTTCTGCCTGAACGAAGACGGTGTTTGTTACGTGCTCCGCGCCGGCGACAAGTTCGAGTTGCTCCACACCAACAAACTGGCGGACGACGACATGTGCATGGCCACGCCCGCGCTCGTCGGCGACCGGCTGCTCATCCGCACCGCGGCGCGGCTCTATTGCATCCAGGCGCGGGAGCCGGCCGGGCATTGAAGACCGCAGCCTATGTTGAAGCCTGTCGTCATCGTGGCAGGGATCACGACCCTGGCGCTTGCCAGCGACCCGCTCGGCACAGTCCCGCGTGGCGCGTTGGTGCTGGACCAGGGCTGGCAGATGCAATCCTCAGCGATCGTCAGCGAGGGCGGCGCGGTACTTTCGTTGCCCGGCCAGCCTCGTGGCACCTGGCATAAGACCGATGTTCCGACCACCGTCCTCGGCGCGTTGGTGCGACTCGGTGTGTATCCCGACCCCTACGTCGGCACGAACAACATGCTCATCCCCGACGCGAGCGACGATCACAACCAACGGTTTGATCTCGCCCGATTCAGCCATCTGCCGGACAAATCGAATCCGTGGGCAAAGCCGTGGTGGTTTCGTTGCGAGTTCCGCTTGTCCGATGACTACCGGGGCAAGGTGGTCTGGTTGCACCTCGATGGCATCAACTACCGCGCCGATGTCTGGCTGAACGGGCATCCGATCGCCCAAGCACAGGACGTGGCCGGAATGTTCCGGCGGTTCCGGTTTGATGCCACGCGCTGGGTCCGGCCGGGCGGGGCCAACGCGCTCGCCATCTGCATCCATCCGCTCGACCATCCCGGCGATCCCGTTCATGAGCAACTCGACGGTTTGCCGGGCGGGTTCGGCCCCAACGGGGGCGACGGCGAAATCCTGAGAAATGTCACGCAGTATTGCGCCATCGGCTGGGACTGGGTGCCGGCGGCGCGGGACCGCAACATCGGTTTGTGGCAGCACGTCTGGCTGGAGGCCACCGGCCCAGTGGCGGTGCGGGAGCCGGCCGCGTTCACCGATGTGCGGTTGCCCGACCGCGACGCGGCCGCCGTCACCCTTCGCCTCCAGCTCGAAAACGCGGCGGCGCTCGAACAGAAAGTCGAACTCGCCGCCCGCATCACGCCGGAAGGCTTTGCGGGTGATACGATAAAAGTTTGCACCAACGTCACGCTGGCAGCAGGCACACTTACAGAAATCGTTCTCAAGCCGAACGCGCATCCTGCGCTGATGATGCGGAAGCCGCGCCTTTGGTGGCCCGTGACCTACGGCGAGCAGCCGCTCTATCGGCTCACGGTCGAGGCCCGCGTAAACGGCCAATTGAGCGATCGCGCCGTGCGGACGTTCGGCGTCCGCAAGGTCGGCAGTTTCATCCTGCCGAGCGGCGGACGCGCGTTTACCGTCAACGGCCGCACGCTCCGTCTGACCGGCGGGGCGTGGATTCCCGATTTCCTGATGGGATGGGACGCGCAACGTTACCGCGACGAGATCCGCCTAATGGCCGCGGGCAACCATACGGTCGTGCGCGTGAACGGCTGCGGCATCATTCCTCCGGACGTGTTCTTCGACGCGTGCGACCGGCAAGGCGTGATGGTATGGCAGGATTTGTCGCGCACCTCCATGACGGGCGATTATCGCAAGGACGGCCGCAAAGGCTGGTATCCCGTGGATTGCGACGACCCGGCGTTGTGGCTGGCGAACATGGAGGATTGTGTGCTGCGCCTGCGCGGACATCCCAGCTTGCTGGTTTGGTGCGGGTCGAACGAAGCTCCGCCGCAAGAGAACCTCGGTGCGCCGATGCAAAACGAAATCCTGCCGGCGCTCGACGGCACGCGTCCATGGCTGCCGAGTTCGAGCGAGGAACCCCAATGGGCCAAAGAGCCCATGTGCGTTTGGACCGGCGGCCCGTGGCACATGGTGCGCCTGCCGGAGTATTTCAAGCTCTACGCCAGGAATCCGCAGTTCACGGCGCGCGACGAGATTGGTCTGGCCTCCGTACCGACGATGAACTCCCTCGCGCGGTTTCTGCCTGACCACGACCAGTCCGA
>Ga0116104_1001706_pt1 | contig 10487 bp, 8 predicted proteins | sample June2015DPH_4_15_FD_89715 | JGI IMG/M metagenome (GOLD analysis project Ga0116104, IMG submission 89715) | Peatland microbial communities from SPRUCE experiment site at the Marcell Experimental Forest, Minnesota, USA - June2015DPH_4_150 | ecosystem: Environmental > Terrestrial > Soil > Wetlands >...
CCAGCCTCTAGCTATGTGAAGCGATTGCCGGGGGATCCCAGTCACGATAACAGGAGCCTTTGCCCGGTCACTCCACATAGCTCGGTACGCAACATAACACAATCTATGTGATGCATCACATAGATTGTGGGCGCACGCGATCGCCGTGGCCGCATGCCGCACGGCTTCGCGAAAGACCTCCCGCGGGTGGACCAGCGACGCGGTGGCCGTGCCGGAGGTCAGTTCGACCAGTTTGATCAACCGGTTCTTCCGGTTGAGGCACAGCACCCAGAACTTCTCGACCTCAAGCCCGTTGGCGTACGGCCGTAGGTAGGCGGCGATGGCTTCCGGTCGATTTAAAAGAGGCTTCGCGACACCGTCGGCGCGCATCATCCGCCGGGCAATTTCGATCACCGCCACCAGTTGCTGGGCCTTGGCCTGTCCGATGCCGCGGCAGCGCCGGAAGTCGGCGGTTTGCCAGGAAGCGAGTGTCGCCAGTGATCCGGCATCGGCGATCAGCCGTGAACCGAGGCCCAGGGCGCTCTCCGCGCGCATCCCGTGATGAAGGACGAGTGCGAGCAATTCGGTGTCGCTCAGCGCCTGGACGCCGAAGTGTAGAAACCGCATTTGCGGTCGTTCGCCCACCGCCACCGGATGGTGGATTCCAACATACGGTTGGGTTTCGTCTGCCGGCTGCACATTGGTTTGAATCATGATGACCGGCGCGTGCAGCGCGGACCGGCCGGGCACCTTGCCCGGTTATCTGGTGCGCCCCGCGCGCCGGACCATGCCGGCACGCCAAGCCACGGCCGCGGCCGCCGAGCGCAGGAGTCCCGGCGCTCCTCGCGAGGGGGAAGGCCGCAGGCCGGGAAGGTGGAGGCTCGCGCAGCGAGCACTACCTTGGCTGGCGTGACAAAATGGGCAGGCGAGCGGGGGCAGTTTTCCTAACCAAGTAACCTCAGGCGCATAGTTTCTTACACTGAGGCCTCGATTGGTAACGCCGAATCAGGGGTTGTCCTAGCTTTCCATGCATAAGAAGATGCCCCCATGGCAGGCGACGATCAGCCCCATAATCCGGTCTTCGTTCTCGGGAGCCGCGCCGAGTTCGAAGAAACTCGCCGGCTGGAGCTCAAAGAGGTCAGGGGCCATGACCCCGTTGGCGCTATCGCGAATGCCTCTGACGAGTACACTGTTTCGTTCCTGAACAGTGAAGGTGGCACAATCTTCTGGGGCATCAGGGACTCGGATCGAACTGTCGTCGGCGTGCCGCTATCCTCGCAGGACTGCGATCGCCTTCGCAGGGCAATCAACGACAAGCTCCACGCAATTCAGCCAAGCATCGATCCGACTCGTTATCGTGTTGAGCTACATCCCTTGGCGGGTGGCGCCACGAAGCCTCAGAACCTCTACGTCGTCGAGTTGACTGTCCCTCAAGTCGCCCAATCCGAGCCCTTCTATACGGGCGGGGGAGACGCATTCGTCCGCGTCGACGGTGTGACGAAGAAGCTCAAGGGGCCCCAACTAACCGATTGGATTCGGCAGCGCAACCATCCTACCGCGAGTGTAAAGTCGGGACCGACCGACCCGCGTGTCGCCGCGTTGGTCACTCGAATCCGACGCATCTTTTCCGCGCACGAATTGGAGCCGGCGCATTTGGCTCGATTCTTCAAGACCTGCCACGCGCCATTTACCATCGCTCTCACAGACTACCAGGACGATGGCGCCTTCCTCGCTTGGCTGTCAGAAGAGAAGATCGATTGGATCGCCCGGACGTTCCTGATCAGAAGGGAGTGGATCGATGGCGAGGACGCCCGAATACACGAGGAATTCCACTTCGACAAACGGCCGGAGAAGTTTTTTGAAACCGTAAGCCAGCATGTCGACTCGCTCATCTGGGACGAGGTCCACGATTCGCCAGAAGCGTACTTTATTAGATGGGGGTCGGCAGTCCGGTTGGTTTCGACGCATGACTCTGATATTCTCTTCGTCCTGCGAGTGCCACTTGCTCGTTTCAGTAATGAGCGGACCATCTGGAAATACATCGCTGATACGAGCTGCTACCCCTGGAATTATGCTAGGACCAATATTGAGCTGCGAGCTTGGGCCCGCCTTTTGTTCGTGAACAAGGGAATTGGGTGCCACGGGTGTGAAGTTCCGTACGACGTCGCCGAATCAATGGAATCCAACAGCATCTTCCTGCACGAGGTGATCGAAAAGAAACTCCGTCGCACGAAGGATGATTGGCACCCCGAAGATCACGCTCTCTATCCCGACGAGAGCAGGGTGGCAAAGAACGTCGATACGCTGCCGGACGTGTTAGCATTCCTTCAACACCACAACCTGCCATTCGAAAAGACGAACCTGGGACCCCGATGATGGACCGGGGTGCGTCTCCAGCTCCACCCGGCCCATCAAGGACTCCCATGCAAATCCGACCGAATGGATGCCACCGGGCTTCATTTACCTATGGCACGAACGCTCACTGATGACGATGTGACTGCGATTGCGGATCGCATCTTGCTGGTCTTGTCAAAGCGCCTATCCGAACCTGCACCCCCGCCGGCACCTCCGGCTCCGCCAAGTCCGCCAGCCAAGATCGTTCCGCCAAAGCTCGCCTTCACCCTCGCGGAGCTGGCGAAAGAATTGGGTGTTTCCAAAGCCAGCGTTTACAGACTTGAGCAACGTGGCCTTATCAAATCCCTCGCGTACCTCCGTACCAAGATCTACTCCCGCCAAGAGGTAGAACGCTTCCTAAAGGACGGCATGCGCCATTTGGAGAATAGTTTATCTCGCGGTTCAGGCGGGCCCCGGCATTCCACCTGCCCCCGATAGCCGCCAGAAAGCGCGCCGAGTCAAGGTGGAGGCGGAGCACCACCTTGACCGGCGTGTAAAATATCTGGCGGCGGGCAGGCGGGAACAAGGTTGGCGATTTGAAGAGCCTTTCCGGTTTAGGAAATTCCCCCATTGAGCTGGACTGCCAGCCAGGGAAATCAGGATCCCAGCGCGAATCACCAATCCACGCGCCTGCCTCGATAGAATTCGGGGATGATCACTAATAGGTTCCTAATCATGGGTGGTGCTCAGTTCGTATCTTGGTTCCCACCGGGATGGCTACTCGCCGAAAGAACGGATACTTGATTTACTGATCGGATAATCGAAAATAGGTGGGACCACATTCGAGCTTGGTCGATGCAGGTTTGTCGTGACGAGCGATTCCGCCATTTATAGGCTGGGTCCATGACTCGGGCCGTGAACAGCGCGAACGGTTCGTATCGCTCTCCCGCGCCGATGTCGTGCCTGGCGAAGGCCCCGGCATGTTCACCGGATTTGGCCGCGCCCAAACGATTGACACTGAAATGCACCCAATCGGCGCGACGAAAAATTCCTCAGAAATCTTGAGACTTCGTTACCGGTTTGCCACGCGCAGCGGCGATTTACCTTTGGAATCGGGGTAGTCCCCGAAGCCTAACCAATCTAACCCAGATGACCGCTCCGTCACTCAGGCCTTTGCGCAAGATATCGCCGAAAGGGGCTGCCTACAGGAGAAATGAGAACACCGAACGCGTTTTGCTGGAATTGCTTGCATTGCCCGATGACGCGCTGCTCGCCCGCTGCGAGATTCTGTCGCGGGACGTCGCCGGCTATGTTCCAGGCGAGTGTCTGGTCTACCTTGTCCGCACAGGTCATGGCGCGGCTGGCCGGACTCGGGAGCGGATCTTCGCCATTCTAGCAGAGCGCGTACGGAATCGGCTGCCACGGCGGTCCGGTTCCGACGGCTCCGCTGTTTCCCTCACGGGCAGCAACATCGCGGACGAAGTGTTTAACGGCTTCCTCACGCTCCTTATGTCAGATCGCCAGAGCTACGATGCGGGCCTCGATGCATGGGAAGTCTGTTTCGACAAAACCCTCAAGCGCCGTCGTTTCGACGCTCAGCGAAAGGTATTGCGCTACAACAAGCGGACCCCAGCCCTGGAAGTCGATGACTCCACCGGAGATGTGTCCGAAGAGCTGCGGAACCAAGGCGGCTCCCTCCAGACAAATGACCTGCGCGAAATCGAGCGGGACGCCAGGCGCATTGACGTGGATGCCGCCATCGACCAGTTACCCGATCTTCAGCGTCAGATTCTGCGCCTCGTCCGCCGCGGCTTCCCGCTGTATTCGAAAGACCCGAACACGTTTTGTGTTTCGAAGGCTCTGGAGAAATCCGACAAGACCATCCGCTCTCACCACCAACAAGCCATCGCTACCATCAAATCCATTATCGACGGGGAGAACAAATCATGAACCCGGAATCCACTCCCTCCCTCGAGGACGTGTTGGATGCATACGCCCTCGAAGCTGAAAATGACAATGCCACGCTGGAGCGCTACCTCCGCGATTACCCGCTATACGCCGCCGAACTGGTCGACCTTTCCCACGAACTCGACCGCCCCATCGACGTCAGCACGGCGCCGCTGGACGCGGCGGACCGGGCACTGATCGACGTGGCCTGGGCTCGATTCGCTTCCACTGCTGCTTCGGACGCATTCAGTCCGCTGCTGGCGCTGGAACCTTCCAAGATGAGGGCTGTTGCCAGCGCGCTCGGAGTGCCGCGTCAAATTCTCTCTGCGTTCCGAGAGAGACACATGATCGTTGAAACTATCCCACAACTATTCCTTGAACGTCTGGCAGTGGCCCTCAGCACACCCTTAGAAATGTTACGAGATTCACTGCCCCGGGCGCCGAACTTGTTCCCGCAGCTCGTTCCGAACCGGAGCTATAAAGCAGACGAAAAGCCGAACGCCACGAAGCAGGTTAGTTTTGAGCAACTGCTGATCGATGCATGCGTGCCACCAGAGAAACGGGCGGCGTTGCTGGCTGAAAGAGACTGAGCATGGACGCTGTCGAGCTGGCCCGCCAAACTGCTGCCCGGCTGCATACCGAGGCGGTTTCGGCCGGCCATGACCCTCGACACCCGTATACCTTCGCCTGTGCGGGGGCCAGGCGCCGTGGATTCGATGTCGAGCCCGTGCGTCCCGGCGCCACGATGCTCGATGGCGGACGGGCTACGATTATTTCAGACGACGAGCTGATCCTGCATGAAAACATCGGCTCGCCTTTTGAGCAGGCGTTTCTTGTCGCGCACGAGATCGGTCATGCCGAATGTGGCGATGACAATGCTGATCCGGGTTCAATTTGGGAACCCATCGTTATCGACCCGGCACACCCCTCGGATCCTTCCCCGATCAGACTCGATCGCGTGGTCGACTACGGCCGCCGACAGCGTCGCGAGATACAGATAAACCTCTTCGCACAGGAGTTTCTCCTGCCGCGCTAAGTCCTCCGCCAGTTGCATGTCGAGGAAGGCCTCCGACTGACTTCAATTGCCGAACGATTCGGTGCGCCCGTCGATGTCGTCGCCCAGCAGCTTCTGGACGCCCTCCTACTGCCGCCAATATCGCTGAAGCCAGCCGTCGCCGAAAAAGAGCGCGAGCCAAACCGAGAACAACGTAATGCTGCGGCTCACCGCGGAGTTGCGTACTTGTTGGAAACGAGTCCGGGCACAGGCAAAACGCAAACACTAGTCGCGAGAGTGGAGAGTCTCCTCGCCGAAGGCATCGCTCCCCGCCGAATTCTTCTGCTCACGTTTTCGAACAAGGCTGCGGGGGAAATGGCCGAGCGAATCGCGCGCAAGCACCCGGAAGCTGCGCGCGCGATGTGGATTGGCACCTTCCACGCGTTCGGCTTGGATTTGATTCGGAGGCTCCGGAAGGAGCTCGGATTCGAAATCGATCCCCGAATGTTGGACCGCGCCGAGGCCGTCGAGCTTCTCGAGTACGAATTTCCGCGTCTCGGGCTTTCACACTACCGTGATCTTTATGATCCGACGCAGGTGATTGCGGATATTCTGGCGGCAATCTCGCGGGCGAAAGACGAGGTGGTGGATGACTCGACCTACCTGGCCCTCGCCGAGGCAATGAAGGCCCGCGCCTCGAACGAAGAGGAAAAAGCGGCGGCCGAAAAGGCGCTAGAGGTTGCCCGCGTGTATGCGGTCTACGAAGCTCTGAAACGTTCGCGGCATTGCATCGACTTTGGTGACCTTGTGTCGCTCCCCGTCCGGCTGCTTGAGCGTGACGCCCCCGTGCGCGCGCATTTTCAGCAGACGTATGACCATGTCCTCGTCGATGAGTATCAGGACGTGAACCGCAGCAGTGTTCGGCTGCTCGCAGCTCTTCGCCCCGATGGCAACAATCTGTGGGTGGTCGGTGATGCGCGCCAATCGATCTATCGATTCCGCGGGGCATCGTCCTTTAATCTGGATCGCTTTGGCCTAGATGATTTCCCGGGCGGCGTCCGCGGAGAACTGGTAAGGAATTACCGTTCCTCCTCTGAAATCACCGTTGCGTTCACCGCTTTTGCTCAACGGATACCCGTGGGTAGCAAGGCGCCAGCGTTCATCTCGGATCGCGGTGCGCTGGGAGTTCAACCGGAGCTGCGCACTGTGGACTGCGGCCATCTCCAATCCGCTGCGATTGCGGAGGCGGTCGAGGAGTTACGCGCTGCGGGTTACGCCTACCGAGATCAGGCAGTGTTATGCTCCGGCAACGACACGCTCTCAGACCTCGGCCACGAACTCGAACTACTCGGGATTCCGGTGCTTTTCCTGGACAGCCTGTTCGAACGCCCCGAGGCCAAGGAACTTTTTTCCCTGCTCTCGCTCCTCATCGACGGACGCGCGATGGGCTTCGTCCGGACGGCGTGTTCGTCCGAGTTTCGCATGTCGCTTGCGGAGGTCGCGGCAGTGATCGGCCATCTCAGATCCACAGAAGGGCCGCCGGGCGCGTGGCGCACCGACGCCAAAGTAGCAGAGCAGCTCACGCCGGAAGGCCAGTCTGCTTGGCGCAAGCTCGTCGCCTTGCTGGAAGGGTTTGGACCAGACTCATCGCCATGGCACGTTCTCACGGCGGTCCTGCTAGACCGCACTCGTATGGCGGAGCAGCTCGCTACCTCCACGGCAATCAGCGACCGGGCCCGCGCGATGGCGATTTGGCAGTTGATGAACTTCATTCGCGCACAGCCTGCCGCCGGAAATTTGCCCATCCAAAGGCTGCTGGATCGGATCAGGCGATTGCTGCGCCTCCGGGACGACCGTGACCTCCGACAGCTGCCGGCGGCCGCCCAAGGATTGGACGCGGTCAGGTTGATGACAATTCACGGCGCGAAGGGGCTGGAGTTCGGCGGTGTGCATCTCGCGAGCATGAACGCCGACTCGATGCCAGGATCGATGAAGACTCCCCCGTGCCCACCGCCTGACGGGCTGGTAGCAGGTGGCACCGGCAAGGCGCGCGAGGATCTCGAGCGCGCGCACAAACAGGAACGAGAATGCCTCTTCTATGTCGCGTGTTCGCGAGCCAAGGACCGGTTGATTGCTTATGCGGCCATCAAGAACGCGAAGAACGCTAGCCGGCAAACGTCGCCGTTCCTTCAGCGCCTCGGGGAGGGATTGGTGACGAGCCACGTCAATCCCGCCCGCGTCATGCCTCCCGCCCCGGAAATGGCAGCCGTTGTGCTGCACGTGGACGGAGCCCTGCGCTTCACCTCCCAACAGATATCCCTTTACGAAAGCTGCCCCCGACGGTTCTTCTTCACCCATATCCTCTCGGTAGGCGGTCGCCGTATTGCGATCCCATTCATGCAAATGCACGAGGCAGTGCGCGCTGTCTTCAAGGATCTAAAGGCGCAGGGTGCCAGCATGGATTTGTCGGACCTAGAGCAGCGAATGGAGAAGGCATTTGCCGCCCATGGGCTTTCGGGCCACGGGTACGAGTCGGACTATCGTGAATTCGCATTAGGTATGGTGCGATATTTCGCATCCACCCGCGATGGCCACACGATCGAAACCGCTGTCGCCCTGAGTCTGAAGTTCGGCAACGAAGAAATTCTCGTCCATCCCGACGAAGTTCTAATCCGGCCAGACGGACGTCGTACGGTGCGCACCGTCGAAACCGGTCACCGTTCCGAGAGAAAAGAAAAGGCTGTCGGCAGCACCGCCTTCGTCCTAGCGGCGCAAAAAGCGTTCCCCGGCGCGGTCATCGAATTGGTTTACTTGGCTGATCGGGTGGTGCTCGAAGTCCCGCTCTCGAAAAAGGAACTCACCGGTCGGGAGCAAAAGATCACCAAGTTTCTTATGGAAATGCGTGATGGGCAGTTTCCACCGAGGCCGAACGAACAGACCTGCCCGCAATGCCCGGCTTTTTTCATCTGCGGGCCCTTGCCTGAAGGGAAACTGATCAAGAAGTTCGGCTAGGATTACCGGATCAAGCCGATCGGAGGCGATTGAGTAGGTAACCGCGGGAATTCTCCCGCGGGAAGACCAATTAAAATCATGGCCTCCAAAGATCTCATTGAATTCGACGACGTGGGTACTGCCGTGCGTGAGGGGCGTCCCTTGCGTCCTGCACGCGGTTACCGCATCCTCTACGCCAACGGCGACACGAACTTCCGGTCGGTCCTCGTGAACGACCCGGTGCCGCTCGGGCGCCAAATTCTGGCAGCTGGGGGTGCCGGTGCCGGCGACGACTACAGCCTCTTTGCGATCCTCGCGACCGGCGACTTCGAGGATGTCCGGCTCGACGAGCAGTTCGACCTTCGCGCGCGTGGTGCCGAGCGCTTCATCGCCTTCCTCACTGACCGTGAGTTCAAGCTGACGCTCGATGGTCGCCAGCTCGCGTGGGGAAAGCCAGTGATCAGCGGCGCTGCGCTCTACGCCCTCGCGCAGATTAGCCCCGATAAGGCAATTTTCATCGAAGTCCGCGGCGGAACCGACCGACTCATCGAGCCAGCTGACCTCATCGACCTCGCTGCCTCCGGGGTCGAGCGCTTTGTCACCGGCCCCAAACCTGTCCGCACCTATGAGATTATCGTGAACTCCCGTCCGTTCGTCGTGCCGGGTCCGCACGTAACTTTTGAGCAAGTTGTCGCGCTGGTGTTTCCGGGCCCGCACGGCCCGAACATCGTGTTCGCGATGACCTACCGCCACGCTGAATCCAAGCCGCCCGCCGGCGAACTCGGGCCCGGCGGCTCCGTTGAAGTGAAGCACATGGGGACGATCTTCAATGTCACAAAAACCGATAAGTCTTAGTCCGGACCTAAAGCGCCTGCGCGACGAGGGTTACTTCATCCAGATTGTGGGTGGATTCCTCGTCATGCGGGAGGTGCCCTACGTCAACGCACAGCGCCAGATCAGGCGGGGCACTCTCATTTCCAGTCTGACCATGGCAGGCGACGTCACCCGGGCGCCCGACACTCACGTTGCATTTTTTGATGGCGAGTATCCCTGTCGCGCTGACGGCACGCGAATCCACCAGATCTCCCACCAGAGCGGGCACCTTCCGCTGGGCAACGGCATGATCGCCAAGCACTCTTTTTCCAGCAAGCCCAGCACAGGCTACACCGATTATTATTACAAGATGACGACTTACGCCGCGTTGTTCACCGGCCCGGCAGCGCAAATCCAGCCCGGAATTACCGCGCGGGTTTTCCGCGTGCCGGAAGAAGAGGAGGACAGTGTGTTCGAATACACCGAGACCGCGTCAGACCGCGCTGGCATTGGCGCGCTCACCGAACGCCTGGCTGCCGAGAAGGTCGCGCTTGTCGGCGTCGGTGGCACGGGGTCATACATCCTCGATTTCCTCGCCAAGACCCCGGTCCGCGAGATTCGTCTCATAGACGGAGACGAATTCCTCCAGCACAACGCCTTCCGGGCACCGGGTGCGGCCGCCCTAGACGAACTCCGTGAAGCCCCCAAAAAGGTTCACTACCTGAAGGATATCTATTCGCGGATGCACCGGGGCCTCGTTGCACATCCCGTTGCGCTTACGCAAAGCAACCTCCAGCTCCTTGACGGTATCACCTTCGCTTTCCTAGCGATGGACGCCAGCGACGACAAGCGGCGCGTCGTCGAGAGGCTCGAGACGCTCGGGGTATCATTCATCGACGTCGGGATGGGTTTGGAGTTGGTGGATGGTTCGCTGGGTGGGATTCTCCGCACCACCACCAGCACACCGGAGAAGCGGGATCATTTCCGCAACCAAGTTTCCTTTGTCGGGGACGGACAGGGCAACATCTACTCCTCGAATATCCAGGTCGCTGACCTCAACGCGCTGAACGCCGTGATGGCGGTTATCAAGTGGAAGAAATTGCGCGGCTTTTACCGCGATCTTGAGCGAGAGCACCACAGCTCCTACACCACCGACGGAAACATGCTCCTGAACGGAGGGTTGCCGTGATCCGGTATCCGCGGCTCGCACACAAGTTTGTCACAAACATCCCCAACTCACTAGAACCAGGGGTGCTCTACATCTCGGTGGAGTATGCGACTGCGATCCACCTCTGCTGCTGCGGCTGCGGAGAGGAAGTTGTGACACCTCTCACGCCAACAGACTGGGCACTGACGTTCGATGGTGACACGGTTTCGCTGTGGCCCTCGATCGGAAACTGGAACTTCGCGTGTCGCTCACACTACGTGA
>Ga0116104_1001724_pt1 | contig 10406 bp, 9 predicted proteins | sample June2015DPH_4_15_FD_89715 | JGI IMG/M metagenome (GOLD analysis project Ga0116104, IMG submission 89715) | Peatland microbial communities from SPRUCE experiment site at the Marcell Experimental Forest, Minnesota, USA - June2015DPH_4_150 | ecosystem: Environmental > Terrestrial > Soil > Wetlands >...
CATCGCTTCCCTGAAACAGCTTCAAATAGAGCAAGAAAAAGCCACGATGATGGCGGGCGTTTCGCTCCTGCAGACTTTGGGCTTTCGCAAGGCCGCAGCGATCACCGAGGCGATTTGGGAAACGGCGCAGGCTTATGCGGCGTTCGCTCGATATGATTACTGGTCCGGAGCGCAGCATTTGCTGGCGGCGGCGGAGTATGGCGTAGTCGCCGGGCAGAGCGGTGGTCGCGGGGGCGCTGGCGGAAGCGCTACGGGGCCCGCGACTGCCGCGGGCACGGTGGCCGGGTCGCAGGCGGCGCTGGCGCCGGGAGCGTCCAGCCCGCAGCGGTCGTCTCTGGTAGTGAATTTGCACCTCGACGGCAGACAGTTCGCCACGGCCATCATTCCATCGCTCAGCCATGCCGTCCAGCACAACGATGCGAACCTGATCGCGCGGGTGTCGCGCGTCCAGACGCCTTACGGAGGAAGGTAGAAAGGAAGTCATCAGTTGTCAGTCATCAGTTAAGGGTCTTACTGATAACTGACAACTGACAACTGATAACCGAGAACTGAATTCTGATGCTCTACCTCAACGATTCCGGCGGGAACACTTGGAATATCACGATCCTCGGCAATGGTGTCTTTGACCCGATCCCAGTCAGCCCGCAGACACCTGCCACCGTCATCCTGAACGACTTTACGAGCCAGACGCTGACATCGTGGCAGATGGGAATCAACCTACTCGGCGAACTAATCTCCACCTCCGTGACTTTCGATGCTGGCTATCCTTGCATCTATGCGCTGAGTCCCTGGGTGATCCGCATTCAGGGCGCCACTGGAGAGTGGGAAACCGCCTCGGCGCTGGGTTGGGGAGTGATCGCTTACACGCCGGTGGGCGGCAGCCTGACCGGTTTCACGTTTGTCTATCCGCCCAGGAACGTGCCGCGATTCTCTCGCAATTTCGTCCGGCACGACAACGTCGCATCGAGCGGGGTTCGGGAATCACTGCTCGAGCGCATCGAAAAATTCTTGAGCTTCGATATCCTTGTGGCGACGGGAGCCGACCTGACGAATTGGTCGCTGTTTATGGACTACGCGGGCCTCGGCGGGCCTTTCGACTTCACTCCGCCGGCGTCGTACAACATTCCGAAGACTACATATCTCCTGGAGGACACGAACTGGGAGACGAAGTACAAAAGCTCGGGACTGTTTACCTTTTCCGTGAAGTTTCGAGAGGATGTGGGGTGGCCATGAGGAAAAAGAAAGTGGACCAATACGCTGGGATTGACCCGGGAATTCGACAGATTGTCAGAATTCTTAGTGAGAACGGTGTAGAAACCTGCCAATCGTGTGCCGCATCGGGGCCATTTGGACAGGGTTCCGGGAAAGACAACGGCGACGCGCATTCTTATTCCGAACCAACAGTCGATTTCATAGGATCGCTGGCAGCGGGGTTCCACGCTCTTTCGGTAGCAATGACACACGGTCTTCCCGTGGCTGAATTGCGGAGAGTCTGGAAGATGAACAATGGAGAACCGGAGGGTCCGATCTGGTCAATGACCTTCAATTTGGCTTCAGAGAAACTGACCGGCTGGCTAGCTAAGGATTCGAAAGTCTACAAAAAGGTGCATGGAAAGTGTTACTGCGGCTAAGGGAATCGTGTAGATGAGCCTCTTGGTAAGAAGCGTAACTGATGACTGAGAACTGACAACTGAAAACTAAGGAAGCTCTTCGTGATTACTGGAAATTCGACCTGGGAAACGGCGCTCGCCGCGCAGTTCAAGCATCCGCTCTATCTGCTGCGGATCCCGGATTTCCACGTCTGCATCGGGTCTTTCAAGGCGGGAGACCAGGGCGTAACGGACGCGACGGGCATCGGACCCGTGATGCCGTTCATGGTTGTGCCGAGCGGCGCATCGCAATCGATTAGCGAGCTCGATGGGCAAAGCTCGATTGGTTCGCTCGACATCGAGTGCAACGACCCCGCCGGCGTCCTGAAGGGCCTGGCAGCGTCCTCCGGCGCCATCGGCACCACCGCCATGTTCTCGCTGGGCTTCCCCGGCATGGACTTGGCGGACTTCGTCGTCCTGCACACCATGCAGTTGATGCCGATCAAGATGGCGAGCTCCGGAAACATGATTATCCCGTTGTCCGATCCCCAGCGTTTCATGAAGGCTTACATCTTCCTCGAAGGCGGCCCGCAGCCGCCCGAGTGGATTGCCAGCGCCTATTACCCGGTCGGCTATCAGATTAGCGACGCGAATGGCAACGTGCAGGAAGTTTGGAGCCCCGGCACGAGCGGGCTTGCGGCGCCGACATGGTCCACGGTGCTCGAAGCTCTGACCCCAGATGGATCGCCGCCGCGGGGAGCCTGGGCCGCGAGCAGTAATTTCAACTTGGGATTCCAGATTGTCGACTCGAATGGCAACATCCAGCAGGTTTATGTTGCCGGGATTTCTGGCGGCACGGCGCCAGGCGTCTGGCAGGCCGTGGTCGGCAATCTGACCACCGATGGCACGGTCACTTGGGTTTGCGCGCAGATTGGCTCGGCGGGAAGCGGCGGAATCTACTGGCAGCTTGCCCAGCTTGGCACGGGCAAGGCCGGAGACGAGCCGCCGATCGGGGATTCTTTCTTCGGCAACGGCGAGGATGTGAGCGACACGAACCCCCGCTGGATTTGCGGCAACCCCATCGATATTTTCCTGTTCGTCGCTCAGAACGAATTGGGCATCGGGCAGACGAACATGGGCGCGCCGGCGAGCTGGCAGCTCTACACGCCGGGCAACGACGCGACGCTGATCAATCCAAACGCCTGGCTCGACGTGCCGCAACTGCTGGCACTGCGCGACGGCCCTTTCTCCGGCGATCGCATGGAGTTCAAAATCACCAGCGCCACCGACGCCAAGGGCTGGCTCGAAGACCAGATCCTGAAGCCGCTGGGGCTCTATACGATCGTCAAAAGCACCGGACAGCTTTTCGTCAAGAGCATGAAGTCGCCGGCGAATCTCGTTACGCAGAGCACCAGCATCGGCACTGTAGTCATCAATGACAACGCCGTAGGGCTGATGTCCGGCGATGCCTTTCTCACGGACGGGTCGTGGAACGGCCAGCTTTTTCCGACGCCAGACGGCCCTTACGTGATCGAGGAGGTCCTGAATGCCAGCATCTTGCACCTGACGGTCAACACGGGACTCCTTGAATACAACGTACCCTATATGGTGACGCTGGGAAACGCTCTGGCACTCAGTGCGCGGCAGATTGTAGGAACTCCGGAGATCGATCGGCTCGACGTGGTGAACTCCGTCCAGATCAATATGGACGTGGACGATGCGCAGACCCAGATCGCCGCACGCACCTACAACGGCACCTTCCTATTCCAGCAGCAGGAGTCTATCGACACGTACAAGCAAGAATTCAGAGTGACGGTGGACCTGCAAGGGCTGCGCACCAACTACGGCGGCTACTTGCGCGGATATATCCTGGCGGACCGCATCTTCCGCCGCCATTCGGGGATCCCTTACGGGGCGACGCCGTCCTACAAGATCAAGGCGTTCTTCGCGGGGATTAAGCTCGAGGTGGGCGACTTCATTGCGCTCACGCATCCCCTGGTCGTTGACGTCATGACGGGCACTCGCGGGATCACCAGTGTGCTCTGCGAGGTGATCGATCGCCAGCCGAATTACAACGATGGTTCTATCGATCTGACCGTGCTCGACACGCGCTTCATGCGGCTGTCGACCGTGGCGGACCGGACCTACGCGAATCCCAGCCCGCCACCTACGACGCTGACAGTCACCGGGCCATGGAAGATCGCGCCGGCGGTATCGAGCGTCCCGGTTTACACCTCAGCCTCGGATGCGCAGAAAAACACGTATATGTTTGTGAGTTCGGCAGCGACGGGGAAATACTCCAATGGCGACGCGGGCCATACGATTTTCTGAGGGTTGAACCATGCGCAAGAATTTCATCGCGACGGTTTGGGTGCTGGGCGGAATGCTTTTGATTGGCAGCCTGGGCCAGCTTATCGGTCAAGGCGGCCCCCATGCTGCTATAGGTGTGGCCAATACCTGGACAGCGCTGCAAACTTTCTCTCTGGGGATCCAAGGCAAGGGAATTCCCAAAATCTATCTGGCCAGTGATTACACCTCTGGTTCCTTGACGGGCGGCATTCAGGAGGCAATCGCTGCGGTCGCCGCCGCGGGAGGCGGCGAGGTTGAGGTTCGGGCGAGTGTGCCCATCGCGACAGCAGCCATTAATATGGCGGCGGGCGTGAACGTCCGGGGCATAGGCGACGATATCAGCGTCACCTTCACCAGCGTTACCAACGGTTTTGTGTGGCCGAACACAGCGAACTACGCGCGGCTCTACAACCTCGGGCTGGTCGCAGGAAACGGCTCCTCCGGTAAGGCCATTGATATCGAAGATGCCTCAAGTGCGGCTGCCGATGTAGTCGTCGAGGATGTGCGCCTCAGCGCGACGAACGCGCCCACGACGGTTTGGGCGTACTGTATCTTCCTCAAGAACGCGCAACTCGAACGTTTCAGCAGGATTAAGCCCCAGTCGTGCACCGTGCCAATCCATACGGAGGGATATTCGAATTCAGTCGATTTTGACAGCATCAACTTGACCGCGAACGTTGCCAGCACGACCTATGTGGATATCCAGGGTGGCGCGCCAATCACTTTTCTGGCCGGAGAAATCGAGGGCAACGCCAGCGGCGAACTCGTAAAGATCACGCAGCCTGGAGCAGCCGCGACCTACGTAAACTTTCAGGCTACTGCGTTCGAGAACGCCAATGGGACGGGGAAGGGAATCCACGCCAATGATGGGAGGTTCGAGTGCCACGATTGCACTCTCAGCCTTCCGGCGCAGCTTGCTTTCGTGATTGGCGACGTCTCAACCACCACAAACTGTAAGATTATCGGGGGAAGCGGAGCGAGTTGGACGTTTGGGGCGCATGAGTCTCTTAGCACGGTCCTCGGTTATTACTACACGGGCGCGGATCCTGTTGATAGCAGCGGTGGGCTTAACCTTGTTCTTGGCGTGACTGGTAACGGGGATTATGTCCCTATGCAATCCATTGTCGTCGGCCCCCCAGGATTGGAATTTCTACAAGACAACAGCATTGCCGGGCCCGTGATGATTCAGCAGGGTCCCTCAGACTCGAATGATTTATTTCAATGGCTAAATTCTAGTGCAGTGGTTCAGGGGAGGATCGACGGCAGCTTTCGGTTTTCCGGCCCAGGAGCGATCTTCACAGCGGCGGCGCCCACGGTGAGCGTAAGCCAAATCGGATTCGGCGGCACCACGGCTGCAGCAAGCAGCTGCGGCAGCCTCTCTGGAGCGGCTGGATGCGTCGTGATCAATGTGGCAGGCACGCCGCGCTACGTTCCTTACTGGTAAAAAGCTATGTCGCAAATGACTTTCGCTTTCGGGCCGCCGGGGTTCTTCGACCTCGATCCAGCCAACTTTGCCGCAGATCAACCGGTCGAGGACGATGATCTGACGAAGCTGCTGGCCATCGCCAAGTTCGCGGCAGTGCGGACTGAACCGATTTATATGGGCTGGTACAAGAACGGCGACACGATCCCCACACCCGTCAGCCCCGTCGATGGCTACGCCTACTCACGGGCCGAGTGCAACATGATCGTCAGCGGGTTCTTTAGTCGACCCCCGGCGGCAGGTTTCGTCTCCGGGCAAGCCGCCCGACCCACAGCCGGACACAACAGCGGCGCCGGGCAGGTCCTTTGGCACGAGTACGACGTCGATGATTCGAATGGCGTGGTCTATACCGCTGTCGGCTATTACGTGGGCGGCGGCGCGGAGACCGACACGAATGACGGCATGGTCAAGGTCCACTGTTTGGCGATCCGCTCGAGCGTGAACGTGGCAAACTGAGATGCCCATACCGATTGCGGGAACCGATCTTTTCGGCCTCACGTTTCTGCCCAAGGACATCGGGGCGACTTACGTTATCCCGTCGACTGGCGAGGTCTATGTCTATGACGGCACGAGCCTGGTCAAAACCTCGCCGGGAGGCGGCCTGAACTTCGCCGACGGGGAGACGCCGACGGATAGCGGCGACCACGTCCACCTGACCTTGGCGCACGCGCCCGATCCGGCCGCGAGCTTGTTGCTCATGCTTGCTCCGGATCCGGCCCTGGCTCAGCCCTTTGTCCCGCTGCAGGCGGGGGTCAACTACGCGCTCGGGGGGTCGCCGGCCAAGGGCATCACGCTCGTTGTTGGCCTTGGGACGAACGAGTCCCTGCGGGCCTGGTACAGGTACACGGTATGAAACGCATCCTGATTCTTGCCTTTATTCTCTGTTTCTGCCAGCCCATTTTCGCCCAGACCACCGGCCTCTTGCATGGCGGCACTAACCAGACGGCCTGGACGTCCTCCCGGTGCGTTCAGGTGGCCGCGGACGGCTCTAAGCTCGAATCCGCCTCTGCCGCGTGCGGCAGTGGCACTGGCAGCGGCGGCAGCGGACCCAACTATGGCGTGCCGTTCACGGGGCAGACTGTCGTGACGATCTTGGGAACGACGCACAAACTGGGAACAAAGAATCTCATCGTGGCCTGCTACGATGACGCGAACCCCGCCAACGCCTTGGACGTGGCCTCCCATACGGTGGACGGGTCCAGCTACGACGTCATCGTGACCTTCTTGACGCCTCAATCCGGATATTGCGTCGTCAACGGCTCTGGCCCGGCGGTCTACTCCACCAGCGAATCTCCGGCGACCACTTGGTCTATCCCAGCGGCCACGCACGGACTGGGGACCGCTCTACAGGTCAGAGAGTACGACACCAGTGGAGACGAAGTGGAGCCTGCCAAGGTGAACGTGGACGGCAGCGGCAATGTGACTGTGACCTGGGCAGTCGCTCAGGAAGGCACTGTAGTCATAACCCAATAGGACACGAAATGAAAAAGAGATTGTTCATTCTGATTGTCAGCCTCCTCTTGGCTCCGTCTTTGGCGAACGCGCAAACCATCATCAACGGCGCCCGAGCTTTCCCCCAACTGAACGACACGTCCACCGGAACAACTTTGAACGGAACGGCGATCATCAACTCCGCAGGGCATGCGCTGAACGCCGGAATTACTGATACCGGGATTCCCACCTACATCGTCGTCAATCGAGCGGGGAAGACTGGGAACGCTGGACTGGGAATCGCCGGCATCGCGCTCTGCACTATGGACTCGACCATTGCGAGTTCGGCGGGTGGCTACTACGTTGTCAATTCCACCACAACTCCAACGGAGCGCCATGCGCAGTCGGCGGCGCCCTCGAGCGGGACCTGGGTTATCGGCTACCTGTCCTCGAGCGCCACGTCGATTGGCGCAACTGCGTTGGTTCAACTCAATGGATATCTGTACACTGCGGCGGGTGGGGCGGGCGCGAGCCTGACGCTGTCGAATCTCACCAGCCCGACAGCGATCAATCTGAGCACGCTGACATTTGCCGGGGCAGCAGGGATTACGGCGGGAGGTTCAAATCAGAACATCACGCTCACGCCTAGTGGGATAGGAGTTGTGAGCGCGGCCGGTGGCAGTCTTCTCGTGGCTCCTTCGGCGGTCTACGGCGGTGATAGCGCCAGCGCTAACGCCCGGGTGAAGTCGGGCCTCGACGTATTAGGCCAGGCCGGCGTGAACGGCGGAGATGCGGTGCTCTGGCTGCGCACGGCCACGGGGAATGTCCAGTTTCTCTACTTCGTGGACGATGCCGCCGGTTGGGGCGTTTACGATGCCGTCGCTGGAAAGCAACCGCTCGCTGTGGCGCCCGCGAGTCCGGACTTCACCTTATATATTCGTCCCGCCGGGCTCAGCGTCAATACCCTGGCGGCTGCGGCGGCAAACTACCTCTGCTACAACACGACCGCCGACGTGGGCTACAACACGCTCTCGACGTGCTCGACCCTGCCAGCGAACCTGTTGCCCAATCCCTCCGCCTCCACACTTGGCGGTGTTGAATCATTGGCTGTCGTCGCTAAAAAGTGGATCAACACGATCTCGACCAGCGGCGTTCCTGCAGCAACGCAGCCAGCCTGCGGCGATCTGTCTGATTCGGCGTCTGGCTGTTCGACGGCAGCTTATGTGCTGCCCAATCCCTCCGCCTCGACTCTGGGTGGGACTGAGTCGCTGGCGGTGGTCGCTCACAAATGGATTAACACGATCTCGACCAGTGGCGTGCCCGCTGCGACGCAGCCAGCCTGCGGTGATCTGTCTGATTCGGCGTCTGGCTGTTCGACGGCGGCTTATGTGCTGCCCAATCCTTCCGCCTCGACTCTAGGTGGTACCGAGTCGCTGGCGGTGGTCGCTCACAAATGGATCAACACGATCTCGACCAGTGGCGTGCCCGCGGCAACGCAGCCAGCCTTTAGCGACGTGAGCGGAGCCGCCACGGCTGCTCAAATACCCAACGGGCTTGTCCATTTCAACACTTCGGCTGCCACGCCGGGGGGTAATTCAGGAACGTATTACTACATCCCGAATAGCGACGTTGATCTGCCTGCCACCTACATCATGGGCGTCGGCAGCGGAACCACGTTCCGCTGGTACTTTGTGATGGGCAAGACGGCGGCGGGCACGGCGGCGTTCAATATACGGTTCCTCTACGGGACGGCTGGGACTACGGGAGACACGACCATAGCCACGCAGTCCGTCGGCACGGCGACGGCTGTTGCCGACCAGTTGACCTGCGATGCCACGCTGGCCTTCACGTCGGCGACGGCCGCATTCTGGTCGCTCTCTTGCGCCCACATTGCCGCTACAGGTGTGGGTTTCGGCCTGCTCACGACTGCCGTCAATGTTTGGACCGGAACGGTCTCGGGCCTGACCACCAGCACGCCGAGCTTGAAATTCGGCCTGGCTTATATGAATACGACGGGAACTGCCGTCATCACCACGTATCAAACGTGGGGGCAAGCGTTCAATTTGGATTAGAGGATCAACTTCGCGCCCACGATGGCCATGGCTGGCGTGCTGTGGCTCCTGCGCACGCGCCAAGCAGGCAGGCAATACGAGTGGATAACTGATCCGGAACGATCGAATTTCTCGCCGCCAAGCGCGGCTACGAGGATTCAGTGATGGCTGGCAGGCAGGCAGGCAGGCAGGCAGGCAGGGTCGAACCCTCGGAGGGCATTCGTGAACAAGGCCGAATGCCTTCTGAAGTGGCACGGCTCAAAGCGCGCCCTCGCGCCAGCCATCGTAAACCTCTTCCCTGCCGATTACCGCGACTGCCTCTATGTCGAGCCGTTCTGCGGCTCGGCGGCCGTGTTCTATGTAAAGCAGCGTTCGAAAACCGAAGTCTTGAACGATATCAATGAGGATCTGGTGAATTTCCTAGTGACCGTCAAATGGCATGCTCAAGAGCTCGCCCGCTGTCTGCGCCTGATCCCAAACTCGCGAGAATTATTCGTGCGTTGGATTGATGCCCCAGAGCAGCCAACCTCCATCTTGCGCGCGCTGCGCTTTCTCTATTTGAGTAAAGTCTCCTATGGCGGCCTGCGCGAGCACTGGGCGCCGGATGGCAGTTGCGCGCTCCATTCTGTGCGCTGGCGCCTGTGGCGATGGGCGGAGCGCCTTGCCCATGCGACGATCGAGTGCGCTCCTTGGCAGGAAATCATTGAGAAGTACGATTGCACGAAGGCACTTTTCTATATCGATCCGCCTTATGTCGGCACGAGTGGCTACGGTGTGCCGTTTGGTATGGAGTATTGGCGCGAGTTGCGTGGCCGCATGGCATCCGTGAAGGGCCGGTTTGTCGTATCCGCATCGGGGACGGCAGAGATGAAGCTGTTGTGGCGGGGCTTGCATCAGCGCCTGACTGCGATTACGAGTTCTTTAGGTCCGAATGACCGTCGCCAAAGGGAGCTCCTGGTTTGGAATTACTAGTTGGGGCAGCAAAGCGGCAGCGGAAACACGACTTCGACCACCACATCGCTGAGGATTCAGTGATACGAGGCTTGAGACTCAAACTCGCGCCTAGGATGGCCAACCCTGCGGCGCTGTGGCTGCCACACGCGTCCAGGGAGGCTGGGCGGTATGAACGGCTGGCTGGTCTAAAACGGTCAAATTTCTCGCCCTTACGTGCGGCAGAAGGTTTCGATCTTCCGGAGGGTTTTACTGCACCTGTGATGGTCTAACCGGCTGGCTGATGTGCCGTCGATTCAATAAGCAGGCACGCAGCTCGCCGGTTTTGTGTCTCTATCTACCCCACTGCGTGAAATTCCGCTATGCCGTAGCGCGCCGTTACTTTGCAGTATCGCGCCGAATTACTCCACACTATCGCGCCGCACACTAGCACACCTCGCGGCAACACCTCCAGCATGCCGCAGCAGCGCGGCAGGGAAAACCGCTTCTTGCCGGCGCTGCCCGGGTTAAAGAACAGCTTGCCGGCGAGGGCTTGCAAGCACGGCTCGTGGC
>Ga0116104_1001727_pt1 | contig 10403 bp, 11 predicted proteins | sample June2015DPH_4_15_FD_89715 | JGI IMG/M metagenome (GOLD analysis project Ga0116104, IMG submission 89715) | Peatland microbial communities from SPRUCE experiment site at the Marcell Experimental Forest, Minnesota, USA - June2015DPH_4_150 | ecosystem: Environmental > Terrestrial > Soil > Wetlands...
CGACGCCCTGGTCTCGATCGCGCGCGAGGTGGAAGAGGAACCGGAGACGGTGCTGAAAGCGCCGCACTCGACCCGCATCAGCCGCGTGGACGAAGTCCGTGCGGCCCGCAAGCCGGTGGTGCGGTGGCGACCGGCGGGCTTAAGGGGCTAGCAGCCGCAGCAGCGGGGCAAGCAGGCTGGCGTACACTTGATGGCCGAGCGGGTTCAGGTGGCCGTCGAGGCGGAAGTATAGGTCGCGGCGGCGGGCTTCCTGGCGGAATTCGCGGGTCACGGTGAGGAAGGGCAGGCCGGCGCGGCGGGCGGCCCTCTCGATCGCTTCGTCCGGCTTGGTGGATTCGAGCAGGTCGGGGCGGATGGCGAAGCCCAGTTCCTTCATCGCTTCCAGGTGGTGCTCGCTGGCATAGGGCGGGTAGGGGATCGATACGACCAGCGCGCTGGCGCCCCACCGTTTCGCGAGCTCGCTGATCCGGGCCAGTTGCGCGGACATTTCGTCGATTTCGGCGCGAGTGGCAGGAGCTTCTAGGTCGCAGGTGTCCAGCAGGAACGAGGGAAACCGGATGGAGTAGTAGAGCAGCCCGGGGTTCAACTGCCCTTCCAGGAACGCGGTCCGGATGGGCGCCGCGAGGGCCTCGTACTTCTTGCGCTCGGCGGGCTCCATTTGCGCGGTGAAGTCCTGCACCTGCTTCTTCCAGATTCCGGCGAGATCCTCGGCGCTGACGTCCAGCTTCTTGACGTCGCTGCCGCTGATCAACTGCATCAGATTCGGATAATGGTCCGTGAGCAACCGGCTCACGCGGTGGCTAGGGGCCTTCTCCGCGCTCTGATGCAGGTCGTCGGACTGGACGACGGCCACGATGACGACATCGGGCCGCAGCAGCGGAATCGCCTTCTCGGCGAGATCGGCGTAGGAACGTGGGAAGCCGCCGGGGGAGCCGAGGTTGGCGATCTCGACGTTGTTCAGGCTGCGCTCGAGCACCTTGGGCCAGGGGTCGTCGTTATTCACTCCCCAGCCGTAGGTAAAGGAATCGCCCAGCACGATGGCCCTCCGGCCGGGCGCCTTGCCGCGGCGGAAATCGCGGTCGCGGAACCCGAGGTTGTTGATGCGCGCCACGTAGCTGAACTCGTGAGTGGTGTGGCGCACGACCGAGTACGGCCCCCAGATCAGCCCCGCGCTGCGGTGGCTGGAATAGAGATACACGCCGGCCGCCCAGTCCAGGGCGAGCGTCAACAGAAACGCGACGCCTATCGAGACGGCAACGAGGAGGATGCTAGTCAGGGCCGAACGTGTACGCATGGTCGTGCCTCGCGCCGGGAACCTGCGTTTCCTTGCGCAGAAAGCAGTTGCCGATGGCGAGCGCGTCGAGCTCGGTGTTGAGAAAACAGCGGAGCGCGTCCTCGGGAGTGCAGACGATAGGCTCGCCGCGCACGTTGAAGCTGGTGTTCACCAGGACCGGACATCCGGTGCGCTCCTTAAAGAGAGAGAGCAGCGCGTGGTAGCGGGGATTGGTTTCGCGGTCGACGGTCTGTATCCGCGCGGAGCAATCCACGTGCGTGACCGCGGGGATCACCGACCGCACCGCCTTGAGTTTCGCGAGCCCGCGCAGACTCTGTTCCTCCTCGCTCAGTTCGCGCAGCCGGGAGGGCGCGACATCGGCCGTCAGCAGCATGTAAGGGCTGTCGGCATCCAGCTCGAACCACTCGCGCGCATCTTCGCGAAGAACGGAAGGAGCGAAGGGCCGGAAGGACTCGCGGCGCTTGATCTTGAGGTTGAGCGCCGACTGCATGCGGGCGGAACGGGCGTCCGCCAGAATCGAGCGGGCGCCCAGGGCGCGCGGGCCGAATTCCATCCGCCCCTGAAACCAGCCCAGCGTCCGTTCCCGCACGAGCGCGTCCACGCTGGTCTCTAACAGGCGCCGATCGTCCAGCACCTCGAACCGCGCGCCGGCGCGCCGCAGGCGGTCCTCGATCTCGTTTTGCGGGAAGCTCGGGCCGAGGTAGGCGCCGCGCATGGAGTCGCCGCCGGGAGAGATTTCGCGCGGCTGCGCGCGGTAGAGGTGATAGGCGGCCAGGGCCGCGCCGAGTGCCCCGCCGGCGTCCCCCGCCGCCGGCTGAATCCAGATCCGGCGGAACCGCCCCTCGCGCAGCACCTTTCCGTTGGCGACGCAATTCAGCGCGACGCCCCCGGCCAGGCACAAATCGCGGACCCCCGTCCCGGCGGCCAGCGCGCGCGTCAACCGCAGCACCGCCTCCTCGAGCACCGCCTGAATGGAGGCGGCCAGGTCCATGTGCCGCTGCTCGATGGGCGCGCTGGGGTCGCGCGGCGGCCCGCCAAACAGCGCGTCGAACTTGCGGTTCGTCATCCGCAGCCCGGTGCAGTATTCGAAGTAGTCCAGGTTGAGGCGGAAGGAGCCGTCCGGCTTGAGGTCGATCAGGTTCTCCAGGATCGCCTGGGCGTACTTGGGTTCGCCGTAAGGCGCCAGGCCCATCAGCTTGTACTCGCCGGAGTTGACTTTGAACCCGGTGTAGTAGGTGAAGGCCGAGTAGAGCAGGCCCAGCGAGTGCGGGAAGTGAAGCTCCCTGAGCACTTCGAGGCGATTCCCGCGGCCCAGGGCGACCGAGGTGGTGGTCCATTCCCCGACGCCATCCATGGTGAGGACGACAGCCTCCTCGAAGGGCGACGGGAAAAAGGCGCTCGCCGCATGGCTGAGGTGGTGCTCGGCGAAGAGCATGCCGCGGTCCCAATCGAAGCCCTCGCCGAATTCGAGCAGTGCTTTTCGCAGCAGGTTCTTCTGGAACAGCTTCTCGCGCGCCCACAGCGGGGCGGCCATCCGGAAGGAGAGGAGGCCCCGCGGCGCGAAGGCCACATAGGTTTCCAGCAGCCGCTCGAATTTCAGGAACGGCTTCTCATAGAAGACGACATAGTCCAGGTCGCGGAGCGCGTGCCCGCCCTGGCCCAGGCACCAGGCGATTGCGTGGCGCGGGAAACGCGCGTCGTGCTTGAGGCGGCTGAAGCGCTCCTCCTGCGCCGCGGCAACCACCCCGCCGTCCTCGACCAGGGCCGCCGCGCTGTCGTGGTAGAACGCCGAGATGCCGAGGATACGCATTCAGAAGATGCTGTAGATGAAAGGTGCAATCGCGGAGCTCTGGGCCAGCAACAGCAGCGCGCCGAACAGCACCAGCAGGACGACGATCGGCAGCAGCCAGAGCTTCTTTCTGGTTCGCAAGAAAAGCCAGAGCTCTGTGAGGAAGGCCATCAGCGCTCCTAGAATTGGCGGGGCATGGTGCCGGGCGCGGGTCCGGGAGGGTCGCGCTGCTTCCAGTAGGACGCCGCTCCGGCGTCGAAGCGCAGGCCGAGCGGGTCCCGTCCTTGCCGGCGCATGAAAACTCCAATCGGAGTCACCACCAGGTAGAACAACAGCGCCGCAACCAGGGCGCTCACGACCGCGCTCACCGCGAGGGCGACACGGGCAAGAAGCTGTTTGACGGGAGAGAGAATGAACGGGCGCACCAGGCCCACCACCGCGAGCGCGAGGCTCGCCGCCAGCGCCCACCAGCGCACCGGCCGCCGGGCCAGCAACGGCCAGAAACCCGCTCCCGCAAGACCGGCCGCCAGCGCCAGGCAAAAGATCCGGTCGGACGGCCCGGCGGTCTCCTCTTTCCTGGTGAAGTCCTCGTGAAAATCCACTGCGAGCGAATTCTAGCACGTTTGGGTCAACGCGCCGCGAGCGCTACCGGTAGACCGCTACCGGCAGCCGGGACAAGGCAGAGCCTTATCCTACCGGAAGCCGATTCCCTTGAGCACCACGCCGAGGTCGCGGTCGTCGCCGGGCGGGCGGAAGGTCTGGTCGAGCGCCAGCACTACGTTGACGACGCCCGGGGCGGCTGGCAGCGGGCCCGACGAGCGGAGCGTGTACTCGCCCGGCTCGGAGAACGTCTCCTCCGCCACCACTTCGCCGTCGGCCAGCAACTGGATGTGCCGGGCGGGGGCGTTCTCGGGAATGTAGAAGGTGGCCTCGAGCGCCAGGGGGTGGTCGGGCGCTTTCAACGCCACCACGGCGCGTCGGGCGGTCCAGCGCCAGGTGCCCGATTCCAGACCGTAGAGCCCGCCCACGATGTGGTTCTCCGCCTCGGGCGCCTCCATCGGCAGGTAGACCAGAGTCGGCCGCCGCGCGGCGATGACTTCGGCGCGCACCCGATCGATCGGCGTCACGGAAAGGTCGAAGGGGCGCAGGCCAGCGGCCGCCGTGGAATAGCCGGAGCGCGAATCCAGTCCGATGAGGCGGAACGGCAGCCACGAGGAGATCGCCTCCTCGGAGAGCAGTGTGCGCGGGATGTTGCCCGGCGGCGAGAAGGCGCCCAGATCGCTTGTAAGCACAAGGTCGCCCACACGCAACGCCGTGTTTCGCTGGAGCGGGATCGCGCCGTCGGTCTCGGCGTAGTAACGCAGGCCCCACTCACCGTTGACCCAGGTGCGCTGCCGCCACATGTTGCCGCGAACGCTTTCGACGAATCCCCGGTAGCCGCTCCAGTGTTGGTAGTTCACGATGGCGAGCGCCAGGCCGAGCGCCAGGCTCGCGGCGGCGCATCCGGCCAGGAACGAGGGCCGCTTCTCGAGCCTCCGGGCCGCCAGCAGCGCCACCGGCGCGGCAACGGGCAACAGGTAGCGGGCCGAGCCGGCGAAGAACATCCCCAGCGCCAGCAGGAAGAACAGGACGATCCAGGAGGCCAGGAACCGCTCGTCCCGGTCGTTCGTTTTGACGGCGGTGTGAGCGCAGGCAAAGAGCACCAGCGCGCCCAATCCCCAGGAGGCCCAGAACAGCGGGCTTGGATCCGCGAACGCGAGCGCCGCCGTGGCCACGAGGATGGCCGCCGCGGCCCGCTTCGGCACCCGGTAGAACGCCACAGCGGCGAGCACCGGGAAAACCAGCCAGGCGGCGTGGACCGTCAGCGCGGCGGCGTTCCGCAGCTTTGCCACCCACCGCTGGAGCCCGTAAGTCTGGAAGTAGCCCAATAACACGGAAGCGGGCAGCGCGCCACCGGACCGCCACTCCCAGAGTTGCCAGCCGAGCAGGATCGCAAGCGGCACGCCGAGCGCGATCCAGGCCGGCCACCAGCGCGAACGCCGGATCAGCAGATAGGCCCCCAATACCGGCACGAGCGCCACGCTCTGAAAGGCCGCCAACGCGGCCAGCGCCATCGCGGCGGCACTGGCGGCCAGCGCCCCGGAGGAACGCCCGTCTTCCGCGCGCACGAACAGCGCGATCGCGGCCATCCAGAGGGCCAGGAACGGTACGTCGGCCTCGAGCGACGTTCCGTTCACCACGAACGCGGGAGTCGCCAGGAACAGCAGCGTTGCCAGGAGCGGCTGCGGCGAGAAGCGCCTGGCGAGCGACAGCATGGCCAATGCCGCGATCCAGGAGAAGGCGATGTAGGCCGCGTGGTAAGTGCGCTCGGAAATGTCCCCGGTGAGCGCGAGCAGGCCGGCCAGGGTCCAGGTGTTCAGCGGCGGATGCGGGTGCCCCCGCATATCCACCACCTGGCCCTGGAAGGCATAGCGCGCGTTGTGGGGGTGCAGCGGGTCGGTCTGGGCGTACTGGGCGCCGGCCAGGTAGTACACGTCGTCGCCCTGAATGGGCTGATTGAGGAACGGGAGGCGGAGCAGCAACACGAACAGCAGGCACACCAGTTCCGGCACGCCACGTCTACTCACGGCCAGCCTCCACCAACTCAAAGAAACCGATCTGGCCATGCAGGCCCTCGTCGGGCCGCGCCACGTCTCCGCCACCGTACCAGACCCGGACCACGCCCTGGCGCAGCTCCACGGTGGGGTCGCACACCACCTGATTGTTCCACGCGGCGCCTCCCGAAAACACCGGCGCCTCGCTCACGCGCTCCCACAAAACACCGTCGCGAGACCGCGCCAGCCCGAGCTTGCGGTGCTCCTTGACATCGCGGCCGGCATAGAGCATCCAGTACCAGCCGCCCTGCGCCCAAACCGCGGGCCCGCCCAGCCCTACCTCGTCGAAGGCGCCGGGTTTGCCGAGCTCGAGAATGGGGTTCCGCCGCAGCTTGGTCCAGCGGAGGCCATCGGCGGACCTGGCAACGCCGAGCCGCTGGCGCCACGCGCGGTCCTGACCCAGGAAAAACATGTACAGCGTACCCGCGAACTCGGCGACGTAGGGATCCCCGACGCCGCGCTCATCCCAACTGCCGCGCGGGCCGGCCGGCAGCACTGGCTGGGGTTCCTTGCGCCAGTGGCGCCCGTCGGCCGATCGCGCCAGCCCGATGCGCGGCACCTGGCCGCCCTGGTACCAATAGAAGAACTCGCCGTTTCGCGCCAGCAGGCTTCCGTTCGCGGCGATGTAGCCGCCCTCCCAGGTAGCAGCGTCCGGCGACAGCACGCGCCCCTGCCTGGCCCACTTGAGGCCGTCTTCCGAGGTGGCGAGCCCGGTGTGCCAGGTGCTCCCGTCGAAACCGGAGTAGAGGTTGTAGTACAGATCCTTCACGCGGATGACCGATGGGTTCAATACGTCGTAGGAGTTCCACTCACCGGGTGCGCCGCGCTCCAGCACCGGGGCCGTGACGGCCTCGCGTACCCGCCAGGCAATGGCGCGCTGCCGGCCTCCGGGCGGCAACGTAAAGTCCGCGTAGCGGCTACAGCCGGCTTCGAGCAGAACCGCCAACCAGACCGCGCCCAGGATGAGTCTCTTCATGCCACTCCCAACGATACACCAGCTTCCAGGACGGCCGCGACCGGGATGTTCTCCATCGGCTCCCCGGGGCGGGAGGTCGCCACCACGCGCACGTGCTCGCCGCGGGGCGCCCACACGGCGGGGTCCGTGGGACCGAACAACGCGATCACCGGCGCGCCCGCCGCAGCCGCCAGGTGCGTGATGCCTGAATCGTTGCCGATGTAAACCCGCGCGCCGGCCAGCCAGCAGGCGAGTTCGTAGAGATCGGCGATGCGCACGGCGTCCGCGAGCGCTTCCTCGGGTCCAACGCACCAGCGTACCGGCATGCGGGCCAACAAGACGCGCGCCAGTTCCCGATAGCGGTCGAGCGGCCAGTTCTTCCGCGCGCTGCCGGAGAACGGGTGGATGGCGGCGAACTCCGCAAGTCCCCGCGGGCAGGGAATCCGCGGAACGGCGGGCCGTTCTCCGCCCCCCACCTGCCGCAGATAGAAATCCGCTGCGTGGATACCCGCGCTCGCCGGCGGCAGGGCGGGGAGAAACTCGAAGGGGAGCCCCGCCGCCGCGGCGCGGAATTCGGGGCGGTTCGCGCCGTACCAGGAGACGATGGAGTCGAACCCGGCCAGCGCCTCGAGCAGCGCGGGATGGGGCTCGCGGCCAGGGATGCCGAGCAGGTCCAGACCGGTTGCGGAGATCGCTCGCACACGATCGGCGAACCGGACCAGCGGCACGTTCTGGCTGGCGACCCAGACCTCGGTCCAGCCCGCGCGAAGGAACTCCATAGCCGGCAGGGCAAGCACGCAATCGCCGATCGCACCCGGACGGATAATGAGGCGGCGCAAGGCAGGTTACTGGATTTCGTACGGCAGCCGGATTTCCAGCGTCACCGGCCGGTAGCAGGTGTCGCGACTGCACGCCTGGTAGCGCAGCTTGCCGAGGAGGACGCCGGGGCCAGGCGCCGCGCTCGCCTCCACCTTGAAACGCGTCAGGATCTGGAAATCGCCGGTGAACACCGAGAGCGGTTTGTCCGAGAACTCGTACTTCTCGGTCTCCGGCTTGGGGAAGACCACCTCGGCCGGCGCGAGCGGACCGGGTTCCCAGCGCAGGCGGAGCGGAATAAGGTAGTCCTCGGCCGGCGCATTGCTGTTGACGTGATAGCCGCTTTCCACGTGGACCGCGAGCTTCGCTTCCGCCGTGCCGCCGCGCCTGGCCGCGATCCTCGGCGGCGGATCCACTCCGAGGTGATTACTTTGCGCCAGCAGGCAGGGCTGGCTGGAGAGCGCCGCCAATGCCAGCAGCGCTCGGGGCACTCTCGAAAAGTTGAATGAGATCTCTTTCATAACTGCTCTTGCTCACCAGTCCAACGTGAATGGCCGCGACCCTCCCCTCCCGATCGATAAGGAAGGTGGTCGGCAGCGATTCCACGCCGCCGTAGAGCTTTGCGATCGTGTCGTCGCCCATCAGGATGCGGTAGTTGACGCCAAATTCCGAGATGAATGGCTTGACGGCATCCCAGCCGTCCTCGTCCATCGAGACGCCGACGACGGCGAATCCCCGGTCCTTGTGCCTGCGCTCGAAATCCGTGAACCAGGGAATCTCGGCCCTGCACGGGTCGCACCAGGTGGCCCAGAAATTCAGCAGCACCACCTTGCCATGGTAGTCCGCAAGCCGGACGGTCCTTCCGTCGGCGTCCTTGAGCGCGAAGTTGGGCGCGGCCTGGCGATTGCCCTCCGGTTTTACGCCCGAGGATCTCGACGGCCACGAGCAGCCACACGCGCCCAGCGCCAGCGAGAGCAGCAATGCGGGGAAGATCTTTCTGCGCAGCACGATTGCTTCAATTATACCGTCTGCCGCCGGGGCCACGATCCGGGCGCCAGGGCGCGGCAAAGTCACACGCGCAGCTCCGGGCGGCTCAGCAGGGCTTGAAACCAGAGGCGGCGGCCCTGGCGGAACCGGCGAGCCAGGGTGAACTCCTGATGCACGCGCGCTCCACCGAGCAGCCAGGCTGCGGAATCGCAGAAGCTCTCGCAGGCGTATTCGCGCCAGCGGCGGCTCCTGGCGGCGCAATCCCGAGAGCCGAGCCGCCGCTTCCTGCCGTCGGCCGACCACCCCAGTTCCCCGCGGGCGTGCCGGCGCAGTTCGCCCTCCAGCAGGGCTTCCCAGGAGCGCCGGAGCGGGTTGCCGGCGCGCAGCCAGGCGAAATGAAACACTTCGTGCAGGACGATGCGGGCGAATTCCGCCGGTTGGCCGAGCAATTCCGACCGCAGCACGATCTGGCGCTTTCGGAGAAACGAGCCGGCGTGAACTTCCGTGCCGCGCCGCCCGCCCGAGATCAGGCGCCCGCGGCAGGCCCGCAGGCCGGGCGCCAGGCGCACGCGGATCGGACGCCCCTCGAGTCCCGGCGCCCGCCGCAGCAACTCCGTGAGCCGGTGGTTCAGTTCTTCGGCTTCGGCGGTTGCGCCGGCGCCGGCTTGGCAGGCGACGACAGCGGCGTGGCCTCGAGCGTCATCTCGATGCCTTCCTCTTTGATCTGGATGCTCTTTCGCATCGACGTGAGCCATTCCCCGACCCGCGCGTTCTTCAGTTCGTTCATGATGGCGAGCTGGGCCTCTTCAAACGGCTGGGGTCCCATCTCCTCGATCCGAAACAGGTAGAAACCGTTGCCCTGACGGACCGGTTCGGTCACCTCGCCGACCTTGGCGGCGAAGACGGCCGACTTCACCGCGCCAGAAATCTGGCCCGACTTCTTGATGACGCCAAAATCGCCGTTCTTGGCCACCGAATCGGCGTCCCCGGAGTGCTCCTTGACGAGCTGCACGAAGTCCGCCCCCGCGCGAATCTGCTTCAGCAGGTCCTGGGCCTGGGCCTTGGCCTCCTCCGCGGTGAGCATCTTCTTGCCCTTTTCGTCGGCCTGCGAGACGGGGGCCGTGCTGAAGGGGATGTAGATGGCCTTCACCTTGGCTTGCATGAAGCGCTCCTTGCCGGCCTCGTAGGATTTCTTCACCTCTTCGGGGGACACCTGGATCTCGCTGATTCGCTGGTTAAACCGGGCCTGGGCCAGCACCTGCATCCGAGCGTGGTTGATCTGCTCTTTCCAAGGACTCTGCTGGTCCAGCTTGGCCTGCTCGGCCTCCGCGAGGAGGCGCTTCATCACGCCATATCCCTCCAGGAACTGACGCAGGTCCTTGAGCGCCGCCTGTTGCGCCTGGGGCGGGTAGTCGCGCAGAACCATCTGGAGCTCCCCGGCGGTCACTCTGTCGCCGTCAACCGTGGCGACAACCCGGTCGGGCGGCATCTGCAGGAGATTCATGACCGATGTGATCGGGATGGTCTGGGAGCCGACCTTGACCGGCGTGGTCGTCTGCCCGGCATTGGCTGCCGGCGGGTTCGAGCCCTCCGCCGCTTTTGCCGCCGCGGCCGGGGCCGCGGCCTGCGCATCGGGCTTTGCGGCAGGCGCTTGCGCCCACACTGCCGCCGCCAGCAGTAGGGCAAACAGCATAGACATTCTCATCAGGCAGATTCCTTGGTTGGGGTAACTTGCATTCTAGCACGCACGCGGCGACGCGAGCCGCTGGCGGAGGGCGGGTCTGAAGAGGGACTTGCAAAAAAACGGACGATTGGGCCGGAAAAAGGCACTAAGGACCCGGGCGGTCACCCTCGTGTTGAAAACGCAAGCTTTCCGCGTCGCTACGCCCCCGTTGCGCCTCTACTCCG
>Ga0116104_1001739_pt1 | contig 10344 bp, 8 predicted proteins | sample June2015DPH_4_15_FD_89715 | JGI IMG/M metagenome (GOLD analysis project Ga0116104, IMG submission 89715) | Peatland microbial communities from SPRUCE experiment site at the Marcell Experimental Forest, Minnesota, USA - June2015DPH_4_150 | ecosystem: Environmental > Terrestrial > Soil > Wetlands >...
AGCCTGGAAGTCAGGAGTCAGAAGACGGACTACGCCATGCGGCGGAGGGAATTCGCCGACGGTGGACAGGAGCCCCCGCTGTCAGCCACATTCTAACTTCTGACTTCTAACTTCTAGCTTCTGACTCCTGACTCCTGCCTCCTGCCTCCCGAGTTTACTCAACTCAACCCTGTCGATTACTCCGGCCAACCGCCTTTTCCGATCAAGGGAACGAACTGGCAAGGGTCGAGAACGCGGGTCGTGATCTCCCCGCCGTGTTTGAAATACAAGTGAAGATCCTGATGGTGAAGGTCGCCGACCGGAACCACCAGGCGGGCCTCCTCGGCGAGTTGGCTGAGCAGAACCGGCGACACGCTCGGCGCCGCCGCGCTTACCATGATGACATTGTAGGACGCGTGCGCGGCCAGACCCTCGCTGCCGTCGCCGCAGATCACTTCGACGTTCTGATAGCCCAGGCGCTCGAGGCGCAGGCGCGCTTCCTCAGCCAGCCGCGGGTTCCGTTCAATGGTGTAAACCCTGGCTCCCAGGCAGGCGAGGATTGCAGCCTGGTATCCGCTGCCCGTGCCCACGTCGAGCGCCTTGTCGCCCGGGCTGACGCGCGCGGCTTCCGTCATGGCCGCCACGATATAAGGCTGCGAAATCGTCTCGGTCTCCCCGATGGGCAAAGGGCGGTCGGCGTAGGCGGCCGCAACAAACTCCGGCGGGACAAACTCGTGGCGGGGAACTCGCAGCATCGCGTCCAGCACCCGCTTGTCATGGATACCTCGCGGGCGGAGCTGGGTTTCGACCATCTCCCGGGCGGACCCTTCGAAATGCTTCGTGGTAACCATGCGTGGAGCTGCGGAAACAGCTTATTCGCTGGCCGCCTGGCGCGAACCGATGCGCTCGCCATAGGCCTTCGCGTCGGCACTATCATCGCTCTACGCCAGGAGCGCGTCCAGTCCATAATCGTGCCCGGAAGTTCCGGCGGCTGGCCCGGCGCGAGGGACCCAGCGCGCCGTGACGGGCGCGTCGATTCACCCAACCCCTCGGGGGGCAGCGTATAATGTCGGAGGCGGGGCGCGGAGGCGCGGCTCGAGCGAGTGCGCACGCCAGGTTCGGACTCGCGCGAAGGACAGGGAAGGGATGAATTCTGAAAAGTATTCCCGGCAGATTCTCTTTTCGCCCATCGGTCCCGAAGGGCAGGAACGGCTGCGGCAATCGAAGGTCGTGATCCTTGGCTGTGGCGCCTTGGGCACGGCGCAGGCCAACGCCCTGGTGCGCGCGGGCGTGGGAGCTTTGCGGATTGTGGACCGCGATTTCGTGGAGGAGTCAAACCTGCAGCGGCAGGTGCTTTTTGACGAAGCCGACGCGCGCGCGAGTTTGCCCAAGGCGGTGGCGGCGGAGCGGAAACTCCATCAGATCAACTCGGACGTGCGCGTGGAAGGAATCGTTGCCGATGCGGACAGCCGCAACATCGAAGAGTTCATCGCGGGCTGCCAGGTGGTGCTCGACGCTACGGACAACTTCGAAACGCGTTACCTCCTGAACGACGCGGCCGTGAAAATGGGGATCCCCTGGATTTACGGCGCCGTGGTAGCCAGTTACGCCACGACCCTGACCATCCTTCCCGGCCGCACCGCATGTCTGGCCTGTGTGTTTCCGAAATCGCCGGGGGGGATGCACGAAACCTGCGACACGGTGGGCGTCATCAGCCCTGCGGTTTCCTGGGCAGCCGCCGTGCAGGTCACGGAGGCATTCAAGCTTCTGCTGGCTCGCGAATCCGAATTGCACGGTTCGCTGCTGGCTTACGACGTGTGGAGCAACCACTTTCAGCAAGTGAAGCCGGCGCGGGATTCCCAGTGCCGGGTTTGCGTGGCACACGAATTCACGCACCTGGAGCAGGGCGGGCCGACCCATATCAGCTTGTGCGGCCGGGACTCCGTGCAGATTCATCAAACCGAGTCGCGGGCGCTGGACCTCGCGGCGCTTAAGAAGCGGCTGGAGCGTTTCGGACCGGTGCGCGCCAATGAATTCCTGTTGAAGTGCTTTCTCGATCCTTACGAGTTAACGATCTTTCCGGATGGCCGCGCCATCGTCAAGGGCACCCAGGACCCCGCCGTGGCGCGTGGCATCTACGCTCGGTACATCGGGTCTTGAAATCCCGGGGCAAAGCAGGCCCGACCCCATCCCGTTTCGCAGGAGCCCTGCCGTGCGAGTCCACATGTCATGCCGGATTCCGGCTCTTCTGACCAGTATCCTGATGCTCGCCTCGGCGCTGCCGGCGCAGGAGGCACTCCCCGCGGTTCTGCACGCGCAACTGGAAACACAATTAACCAACGCGGCCGACCGCCTGCACGGTGTGCTGGGCTATGCGATCAAGGACCTGGCGACGGGCGAGACCTTTCTGCGCCTGCCGGACACGGTGTTTCCCCAGGCAAGTTCCATCAAGCTGACCATCCTTTTGGAGTTAATGCGCCAGGCGCAGGAGGGGAAGCTCGCGCTCGACGAAAAGCACACCTTGCGGCGCAGCGAGATGACCGTGGGCGACACCGAACCTATCCTCACCATGCTCGGAGACGGCACCGTCAGCCTCTCGCTGCGGGATCTGGCGATCTTCATGGTGGTGCTGAGCGACAACACGGCGACGAACGTCTTGATCGACCGGCTGGGAATGGATAATATCAATTCTGGTATTGCCCGTCTGGGTCTTAAGGAGACGAAGCTGCGGCGCCGCATGATTGACCTGGAGGCCGCGAAGCAAGGCAACGAAAACGTCTCGACCCCACGCGAGATGCTGACCCTGCTCGAGAAAGTCCGCGCCGGCCAGGCGCTCGATGCCGCCCACACCAAGGATTACTTTGATCTCCTCAAGCTGCCCAAGGAAAGCGAGTTCCACAAGGCCCTTCCGGAAGATGTACCCATCGCGGACAAGCCCGGCGCGCTCGAGGCCGTGCGCTGCGATACGGGCTTGATCGACATCCCGGGCCACCCCTTCATCCTGTCGGTGACGACCACTTACCTGGCTCACGACCCGGAGGGTGAGCGCGCCGTCGAAGAAGTTGCCCGCCTCACCTATGATCACTTCGCGCGGCTGAGCCGCTCGAGCTCTTACGGGCGCGTCATTTCGAATAAGTAAAGCATCTCCCTGCCCCTCGAAATCTTCGCTGCAGTTCTGCAGTGGGGACTGCGCAGCGCACCTGAGCCGGAACCTGCTCCGTGAATCCCCAAGGGGAGCTATGCGAAAGCCGGGCGCAGCGGCCCCGGAAACGGGACCCGCCGCTCACCCCTGTCCCCTCTCACCCTGCGCCGGGGGGCCGCGCGTCGCAGACATCAAGAAGAAGCTGTGAAATGATCCCCGAAGACCCTTCTCACCGCAGAGTCGCGGAGGCGCAGAGCATTGAAAACAAAAGGCCCTCTCTCTGCGTCTCGGCGCCTCTGCGGTGAAGGTAGCCATTTTTTCACAGCTTCGAAGCGATGTCTGCGCCACCCGGCCAAAACTCAAAAAGGGAGCACTTCTAATGAGCTAAGAATGGAGACATTTCTAATGGGGCTTGACAAGCGGACCACCTCTGAATTGACAGGCCTGCTCGCTGGGCGTAGCATCAAGGCAGGATGTCTCGAACATCACGTGACGCCAGAAAACTCGAAGTGGCTTGCCCGTGCTGCGGCGCGGTCCTGAGTGTGGACGCCGAACTGGGCAAGGTGCTGCACCATCAGCCGCCGCCCAAGCACGAGAAGGCTCCGGACCTCGGCCACGCCGCCCAACTCCTGAAGAAAGAAGCCGAGCGCCGGGAAGCGCTCTTCCGCCAAGGCGCCGAAGATGAAAGGGTTAAATCGGAGTTACTCGACCGGAAGTTCAAAGAGGCGTTCGAGAAGACCAAGGACCAGCCCACCGGCCCGCCGCTGAGGGATTTCGATCTGGATTGAGCTTCCGTGAACCCATCACCGCCTTGCTCAATCACCCGATAGCTGAGTCGCTCAGAACCGCCAGGCAAGATGCCTGCGCTCCCAAACCCCACGATTCCCAACTATCCCATTTCCCCTTAGACGTTTCCGCCAACCACAAACCCCGGGGGCAGACGGCACGCGGCCCTCGGTAGGGGGCCAGTTTGAATCACCTCGCATTTACAGTGCCAATCAAATTGCCAGAGACATATCCAAGTCGGCAGCTGCGATATGATCCAGAGATAGCAGTTCTTTTTTTGACGTGAACAGGCCAACTGCCCGGAGGAAGATTGAAGCTTGGAAGGAAAGCTGAAAGGGCGTGAGTTAAGCAACACCACATTGGCCATGACGGCCGGGGTGAGCCGTAAGACCAGTTTACCCACGAACGCGGAGAACGTTCGAGCTAGAAGGTATCCAGGAGCGCTCGCAATCCTTGGCTATGCGACTGGCGCCGAAGCTTGCGCAGCGCTTTGGCCTCAATCTGCCTGATTCGTTCCCGAGTCACCGCGAAACTCTGGCCGACCTCCTCGAGAGTGTGGGCGTTGCCGTCATCCAGTCCGAACCGCATCTTGATGATCTTTTCCTCGCGATAGGTCAAAGTTTTCAAGATCGCTGCCGTGCGCTGCTTCAGGTTGTTACTGATGACGACCTCAGCCGGTGAAATAACGGTACGGTCTTCGACAAAATCACCCAGGTGGGCATCTTGTTCTTCGCCGATGGGCGTGTCGAGCGAAATGGGCACCTGCCTGATGTTCAGGACATTCCGGACCACGTCGGGTGGGGCTCCCAGGCGCTTGGCGATATCTTCCGTGCTCGGCCGACAGCCGAGCTCCTGCACCAGTTCGCGCACCGCCCGACTGAGCTTGTTGATCCTCTCTATCATATGAACGGGGACTCGGATGGTTCGGGCCTGGTCCGCGATACCGCGCATAATCGACTGCCGGATCCACCAGGTCGCATAAGTGGAAAACTTGTAACCGCGACGGTACTCGAACTTGTCCACCGCTCTCATCAGGCCGAGGTTTCCCTCCTGGATCAAGTCCACGAATTCCAGTCCGCGATTGATGAATTTCTTGCCGATCGAGACCACCAATCGAAGGTTTGCCTGCACGAGCTCATGCTCCGCGGCCTTGGTGACCTGCAAGCTGGCGAGGATATTCTTGTACGTGCGCTTGAGTTCGGCGCTTGAGGACGCCGCCCGTTCCTCGATCTGGCCGATACGACCTCGGCATCCCCGCAGTTCGCTCCTCAGGTATTTGTTGGCCGGTCGGGCATACAGCCGTGCTTCAAGTCTCTTCACCTCCCGCTCGTGAGAGATTAATTCCTCCACCGTCTCACGGATTTTCTTGATAAGCCGCAGGCGCTCCGCCGGGGTGAACCTAAGGGACCGAATCAATCGAGAAATCAGGACCCGCTGGCGCGCGGTGACCCAGCTGCGGGCGCGACGGCCGGTCGGATTCGCGTCGTTCTTCGCCTGCCGCCGGATCAATTCCCGCTTTAGACGCTCGATCTCACCCACCACGGCAATGAATTGACACCTGCGTCTCGATACTCCTTCGTCTGTCCATTCAGGCTCGTCAGGAATCACAATCTCTTGAATGGACCTTTTCCCTGCGGAGAGTTCTTGGCGTAAACCGGACATCTGGCTGGTGACCATCGCCGAGCGCGACAGGGTCTTGAGCGTGTTGATTTGCCCGCGCTCAATGCGCTTGGCAACCTCCACTTCACCGCTGCGCGTCAGCAGGCTTGTGCGCCCCGCCTCGCGCAGATACCTGCCAACAACGTCGCTGCCGTCTTCAACCACGCCTGGCGTCAAATCGAGATCGCGAGCCTCTAGGAGGTCTTGCAGATAAGACTCCTCTCGCGCTGTTCGAGGGTCAGCGCGGTCTAAGCCGCGGCTGGTTAGCGGACGCAGCCTGGAGGTCCCAAGCCAGTCCGACGATAGCCACCCGGGCCAGGGCATCCAGCCGTTTCGAAAAAACCAGCATATCAAAAACAGGCTCGTGGGAGCAACCGAAGAGGTTGAACGAGTATGGCGAATCCTCCCAAGGCGGCGATGACCATCTCACTGTCGTCCCAGGCCGGGGAAAGCGTTCTCCCCGCCCTTGGTCTTGCTGCTTACTGCATTCTGCCTACTGCCTACTGTTCTCAGTACATCCCGCCGCCCATGCCGCCCGGAGGTCCGGCCGCAGCTTTTTCGTCTTCATCCGGAATCTCGCAAACCAGCGCCTCGGTGGTGAGCATGAGCGAAGCGATGGACGCGGCGTTCTGCAGCGCCGTACGGGTTACCTTGGTCGGGTCGAGCACCCCGCCCTCGACCAGGTCGCCGTAGCTATCGGTCTCGGCGTTGAAGCCGTAGTTGGTGGTGTTGTGGGTCTTCACCTTGTCCACCACGACAGCGCCTTCGTGCCCGGAGTTTTGGGCGATCAAGCGCAGCGGCTCCTCGAGTGCCCGCTTCACGATGTTGATGCCGATTTGCTCGTCGCCCTCGGCCTTGAGTTTGTCGAGCGCCGGAACGCAGCGCAGCAGCGCCACACCGCCGCCGGGAACGATGCCTTCCTCGACAGCCGCCTTGGTGGCGTGCATGGCGTCCTCGACGCGAGCTTTCTTTTCCTTCATCTCGGTCTCGGTCGCCGCGCCCACTTTGATCTGCGCAACCCCGCCCACCAGCTTCGCCAGGCGCTCTTGCAGCTTCTCGCGGTCGTAATCGCTCGTGGTCTCTTCAACCTGGGTGCGGAGCTGCTTCACGCGGCCATCGATGTCGGCCGTCTTGCCAGCCCCTTCCACGATCGTGGTGTTGTCCTTATCGATGGTGATCTTCTTGGCTTTGCCGAGGTCGTCCAGCTTCACGTTCTCAAGCTTGACGCCCAGGTCTTCGCTAATGGCCTTGCCATCGGTCAGGATAGCGATGTCTTCCAGCGTAGCCTTGCGGCGATCGCCGAAGCCCGGCGCCTTCACGGCGCAGCACTGCAGCGTCCCGCGCAGCTTGTTCACGACCAGCGTGGCCAGGGCTTCGCCCTCGACTTCCTCGGCGATGATCAGCAGGGGCTTGCCGGCCTTGGCGATCTGCTCGAGCAGCGGGAGCAGGTCCTTCATCGAGCTGATCTTCTTCTCGTGGATCAGGATCAGCGCGTTTTCCAGTACGCATTCCATACGCTCGGGGTCGGTGACGAAGTAGGGCGAAAGGTAGCCGCGGTCAAACTGCATGCCCTCGACCACCTCCAGCGTGGTCTCCATGGTCTTGGCTTCTTCCACCGTGATCACGCCGTCCTTGCCGACCTTCTTCATGGCTTCGGCGATGATGTTGCCGATGGTCAAGTCGTTGTTGGCGGAAACCGCGCCGACTTGCGCGATCATGGCGCCCTCGACGGGCTTGGAGAGCTTCTCCAGCTCGCCCTTCACGTGCTTCTTCGAGCCGTCTTTCTGGGTTTCGTCGTAACCGCAGACGGCGCGCACGGCCATCTCAATACCCCGCTTGATGGCCATGGGATTAGCGCCCGCGGCCACGGTCTTGCAGCCCTCGCGGTAAATCGACTGCGCCAGAACCGTCGCCGTGGTGGTGCCGTCACCGGCCACGTCGGAGGTCTTGGAGGCCACTTCGCGCACCATCTGGGCGCCCATGTTCTCCAGGGGATCCTTCAATTCGATTTCCTTCGCCACGGTCACGCCGTCCTTGGTGATCGTGGGAGCACCGAATTTCTTGTCCAGAACTACGTTGCGGCCCTTGGGACCCAACGTAACTTTCACGACGTCCGCCAGCTTATTCACTCCCCGGAGAATCGCCTGGCGGCTGTCTTCGCCGTGTACGATCTGCTTTGCGTTTGCCATCTTCCCTCCCTCCAATTCCTTCCCTCCCCCCTGCTTCCGGAGCAGGTGGCGGAGTTGATAAGTTCGATTTCGTTACCGCGGCGTGACTCGCGCCTTCGGACGAGCCTGGCCGCGGCAATTAGGCGGACAGGCTTACTTCTTACCCGCCGCAGCCTTCCCGCTTTCGAGCACGCCCAGCACTTCATCCTCGCGCAGAATGAGGTACTCCTGATCGTCGAGCTTGATCTCTGTGCCGGAGTACTTGCCAAAAAGGATGCGGTCGCCCGCCTTCACATCCAGGGGGATGACCTTTCCTTCTTCAGTCTTCTTTCCGTGTCCGGCGGCAATCACTTCACCCTCCTGCGGCTTTTCTTTGGCCGTGTCGGGGATAATAATCCCGCCTTTGACGGATTCTTTCTCTTCCACCCGCTTCACCAAGAGTCGATCATGAAGAGGTCGTACCGTCATGTTTAATTCTCCTTTCCTCCTCAGTTTTTGCCCGAGGATCGGACCACCGAAACTCCAGCGCTTTCGCCTTCGCCCGGAAGCCCCTCGGGCCAGTGCAATTAAGCTTTGAGTTTGTTATGTTTGATGCCGTCCTGCAACGTAATCCCAGTATGTTTAGCACTCGCCTATGGAGAGTGCTAATCTACTATCTGAGCCCCCGCTTGTCAAGTATTAAATGTGGCCTGTAACCAAGGAATTAGCACTCCTTGAGATGGAGTGCTAATTGCGCTGGCGTTATTTGCAGTATTTGTCGTATACTTTGCAAGTTATTGTATTTAAACGCACGATACCTCTTTATGGCCGCGAGGGAAGAGCCAAGCCGACGTCGTGTTGCTCTTCAAGAATGCCGTTTGTCAGAGCGGTTGGCTTGTCCTATAATGGTGGGGCGTCATGGAACTCCTACCCTTCGCGCATCGCTTTAGCAGGCTGCTGAAAAAGCCTCGCGCCGATGTCATCCTGAGCGCAGCGAAGGATCTGCTTTGTTTGTTTTCAGTAAGAAACAGCAGATGCTTCGTCCGCCGTGGCGGACTCAGCATGACAGATACCCTTTTTCAGCAGCCTGTTAGATCAGTTCGGCGCGCGCCTGGATTTTTGCGCGTTTCTTTGGCAGCTATCCTTCTCATGTTCGCCACCTCCGCTCCCGCGCAGGATCAGGAGGACGAACTTGCGCCAACCAGGATACCGCCCGCCCAAACGCAGCAAGATGCCGTTCTGTCCCAGGTTGCGGCTGTCACCCAAAGCGTCATCACGCCGGACGTGGGCGCCTTGAGCAAGGCCCTGCACATTGGTGAACAGCAGGAGGGTGCAGCGGCGGGCGTGCCGCCCGGCACGCTGACGGCACTCGGCGATATGGACGGAGACGGTGTCCCGGAAATGATCTTGAAGTGGGCGATGCCGGACGTGGAGGTGGCCGCAGAGTCAACGCCGGCTCCCGACTCCCATCCCCTTTGGGGTGCTTACCTGCTTTGCTGGGACGGCACGGGTTGGAAGGCTTCGCGCCTGGCGAGCGGTGTCGAGGACTCCACCGTTCTCGCGATCAACCTGGGGAAATCGGCCGGGCGAGGAATTGCGGTCGTAACCCTGGGGGGTAACCCTGTGGTCGCGTATCCCTCCGTGTTCCAGGTTAAGGATCACGCGGCATTGCTGCTGTGGGATGCCCAGGCGGAGGAAAGTCGCTATGAGCCCCTTGTCCAAGGTCGACTGGATTTCCAGGACCGCGGAGACGCCCCCGCCGAGATGGTTGTCACGGGCCACGCCGATCCGGGTCTTCTGAAGTTTGACCCGAGTGGCCAGCGGGGTTTCACCGCCCGCGCGACTTACCGCTGGGACGGCAAGGGCTACGTTCCCACGAAGATCGAATACTCCCCGGGCCGGGATTACACGCTCTATCGTTTTATCTCCGCGCTTCACCTGCACGATTACCGCTCAGCCTACTCGCTGATCGCTCCGGCGCAATTCCTCAACTCTGATTCCCCCACGCTGGACGCTTTCCGCCAGTTTATTCAGGACACTTGGCCGGAATTTCTTGGCGACCACGTGTTCGAGGCGGTTGAGCCGAACCCTGGCTCGCCGGATGAAAACCTCTTCGCGCTACCGCTGCCCGATAAGCAGTACGTCTATCGTCCGATTTTTTCGCGCGATGGTAAGTTCCTGCTGACGAATCTGAAACGTACCCAGGAGGCGCTGCCGCCGGAATCCGGGGCTCGGGATCCGGGACTCGGGACTCGGGATTCGGGTTTCGGGGCTCGGGCTAAAGTCCCATTTACCGCCGATAAACCTACGGGACCACCCGCTTCTGAAACCGGAGCGTTGCCTGGATCGCGATTCCCGGGTCCTGGGTCCCGAGTCCCGAGCCTATGACTCTCTCGCACGAGATCCTGCTCTTTATCGCTGCGGTGCTCGCCGGTATCATGAACTCCGTAGCCGGGGGTGGCAGTTTCATTTCCTTTCCCGCCCTCATCTTCACGGGAGTTCCTCCCATTCCCGCCAATGCCACCAACACCGTGGCGGTCTGGCCGGGGTCGGTGGCGAGCGTCGCCTCCTATCGGAAACGCCTACCAAAGTCCGCGCGCGTGATGGCGCCGCTGATTACCATCAGCATCA
>Ga0116104_1001744_pt1 | contig 10322 bp, 16 predicted proteins | sample June2015DPH_4_15_FD_89715 | JGI IMG/M metagenome (GOLD analysis project Ga0116104, IMG submission 89715) | Peatland microbial communities from SPRUCE experiment site at the Marcell Experimental Forest, Minnesota, USA - June2015DPH_4_150 | ecosystem: Environmental > Terrestrial > Soil > Wetlands...
GGGAGGAGAGGACCTCCGAGAGATGCTCCGCCCCCGTGGGGGCCTGGGAGAGCCGGAGGGCATGGGTCTCGGCGACGCTCTCCGCCCCGGTCGGTGCCTGGGAGAGCGAGAGCGCCGGGGTCTCGGCGACGTGCTCCGCGCCGGTAAGCCCCACCACGACCTTGAGCGCAGGCGTCTCGGCGAGGGACTCCGCACCGGAGACACGCCGTTGCCCGGAGGCCTTCCCGACCTCGGCGAGGGACTCCGTCCCGGAGACCGGGACGCGGGCTCCCAGGACGCCGGTCTCCGCGAGCGACTCGGACACGCCGATCGGAGGCGACGGCGAAACCGCGACCACCGCCGCGAAGTAGACCCACGTCGGGCCGGTCGCCGCGCTGTTCCCGACCATCTCGGCGTTCTCGCTCCCGACCGCCCCCGCGACCGCCGCGCCGAACGCGATGGCGCTGTCCATGCCGCTCCCGGGCGTAGCCGCGAGGGGGGCGACCGTCACCCCGTCCCAGCTCACGCTGTTGGTCTGGGCGTCGCACCCGGCCAGGAGCACCAGGTAGTCGTTGACGTCCGACGTCGTCGCGTAGTCCGAGAGGCTGTCGTAGCCGCCGGTGGACGGCAGGGCTCCCCCCGTGCCCAGCGATCGGACGCTCGGGGTGTCCTGCCCCTGGAAGACGATGACCGCGATGGAGGTGCCGACGGACGACATCGCCGACCAGGAGATCGTCGTGGGCGAGCCCGAGATGTTGTCGGCCACCCAGAGCTCGATCTCGGGCTCCAGGCCCCCGTTGTCGATGTACATCTGGAAGGTGTAGGTGTTCGACGGGCTCGCATCGTCCGTGACCGACGTGACGGCGCCGGTGGAGTGCGCGTCGGCCCGGATGATCGCGACCCAGACGGCCGCGCCGTCGGGCAGGGACCCGAAGGAGTCGATGCTCCCCGAGGAGTTGGTCCCCTCATCCAGGGCGTTCGTGGCGAAAACGGAAATCGCCATCTACACCCCCCACGCCCGGGCCGAGCCCCGATCGCTCGGGGCGGGGCCTACCACTTCACGAGGAAGACGTAGCCCGGAGAACAATGACAGGAGACCGGGTGGTCGCCGTGCTCGGCCCGGCTCGTCAGGTTCACGTCGTCGCTGCACTTCGGACAGTCGGCGTGGACCCGGAAGACGACCTTGCCCTTCGCCATCCCCGCCGCGGTCTGGGTCGCCTTCGTGGCCGTCCCCGGGACGGTCGTGTAGGCGAACGGCCGCGCCGCGTCCGACGGGAGGACCCGCGGCGCCTTCGTTCGGGGGTCGAGGGGGAGGGCCTTGGCGCCCGCGGGGATGGGATTGTGCGCCATCAGCCCACCGTCACGGTGAGGGTCGCGGCCGCCGTTCCGCTGGGCGAGACGTTCTGGCCCGTGAAGACGTCGTGGGTGAGGGCGAACGTCGCGTTGGTCCCCATCCCGGCCGTCGTCGTGACGTAGAGGCAGAGCTCGCTGATCGCGATGGTGCCGACCGTCGTGTTGGTCCACGTCGCCGTCACGGTGAACGTCCCCGACGTCGACCCGCTGACGATCGAGGTCACGCTCGCCGCGATGACGTCGGAGGAGGCGCCCGCCGTCGTCTCGATGGCGTAGTCGGTGAAGGCCTCCGGGGTCGTCCCGATCCCGAAGGCGACCTCCACCGTCCCCGCGAGGACCTGGGCGGTCTGCGCGTGGGTCGAGTTGGTGATGTCCGTGAACGTCAGGCCCGTCGAGATCCCGAGCAGCGCCGCCTGGAAGAACTGCGCCGCCTGGAGCACGAACGGGTCGTCGGGGTTCTCGTAGACGCGCTCGAGGTTGCCGTCCTTGTCGCGGAACTCGATGCGCGCCGACACCTTGACCCGGCCACCGCCTCCGAGCGGCTGCGTGGGCACCGCGGCTCCGTTTTCCCCGAGCGGTTCGACTGCGAACTGGCCGGCTTCCATGCTGAATAGAGGGGCGGGCGCCTAATTGAAGGTTCCGAACGGTTTTAGAACCTCGGCGCCCTCTGTACATCGTTTATGCCTACGCTCGAGGTCGCCGAGGCCCTCGCCGAGGTCGCGAAGGCCGAGCGGTGCGTGCTGGACTGCAACCGGGAGCTCCTCAACGCCCGTCGCCGGCGGGACCTCGCCCTCAACCACCAGCGCGACCTCGAGACGGAGCGGGCGCGGCTGGAGATCTCGCTGAACCCGGGGCAGCTGCGGCTGGGGGCGCGCGTGGCCCGCGAGATGACGCCCCAGGAGCGGTACGCGGCCGAGGAGAGGATCCGCGAGCTCGACGCGGTCCTGTCGGGCGGGCCCGAACGTCGAGCGGGACGCCTGTACTAACCGAGGTGGGGGCACACGCCCCCGTTTCTGACCTTCCCGAGCTGGCAGACGGCGCAGAGAGCTTGTAGAGGCGGTTCGTTGGGCCACCCTCTGGCCCGTAGTAGGGCTGCGAAGGACCGACCGCCCTTGCTCCCGCGCCCTCCCCCGCGGTCTTTGGCCCCGTCGTTGTTGACGTGGTCGAGGGTCAGCGCCCATTCTGGGGCTACGATGTGTAGAGGGCATTTGGGGCAGCAGCACACCGGCGGGTCGTGACCCGAGTAGTGGACGAGTGCCTCGTGATACGCTCTGCTCTGCGTCTCTCGTACCTGCCGGGCCGCACAGGACTTGCACCGGCGGAAGAAGGGGTGCCCGTGGACGCGAAGGACATTCGCTTCCGTCAACTGGACGCCACACCGCAGGCAGGTCTTTAGGGGCCGAGGGGGACGAACAGTAGTTGGTAGGCCGCCGCTCGCCGTGTTCCCCTCGGCTGTCCCCGTTCCGTCGTTGAGCGTACGCTGTGCGAGCATGGCGACCTACCGCCGGGTTGATAGGTCCGGCTACCCTTAACAGTATGGATGAGCGCCCGCTTCGACCCGAGGGACATGGACGAGGACGGCCGGTACATCTCGAACGCCGTCCTGCTGGAGAAGATCAACGGGTTCCGAACGTTCTACGAGACGCGCCACAGCGAGCTCATGGAGCGGGTCGCCCACCTGGAGGGGGTCGTCAAGGAGGTCGGCGAGAAGGCCGCCGAGCGGGCGTCCGTCCTCGAGAGCCGGGAGGTCGTCGACCGGGAGCGCATCAAGACGCTCTTCGAGGCGAACGCCGCCCACAAGCAGGCCCACGCGGACGGCCGGGCGACGACGATCGCGGTGGTCACCGTCATCGTGGGCGCCGCCGGAGTCCTCTCATACTTCATCGGACTGTTCCTGGGCCGGTGACCGACTCGGTCAGCGTGGTCCTCATCAGCCGCACCCTCGAGGAGGCGCGCCGGGCCAGCGAGCGGCTGCCGCCCGGGGCCGACGAGGTCCTGCTCGCCACGAACCCCCGCGGGATCCCGTCCGTGCATCCGGCCGTCATGCGGAACCGGGGCGCCGAGCACGCCACGGGCTCCATCCTGGCGTTCTTCGACGACGACTGCTCGATCGAGGGCGACCTCCGCTGGTTCAAGGGCCGGAGCGAGGCCTGGTGGACGGCGCAGTCGTTCCGCGACGCCACCGGGGACGGGGCGTCGGCGCGCGCCTGCGCGTTCTCCACGGCCGCGGCGCGCCACGGGATCTGGTTCGGCGCGATCGGCGCCTTCATGGTGTTCCGCCGCAGCGCGTTCTGGGCCGTCGGGGGCTTCCCCGTCGTCGCGCCGGGAGAGGACACGGGCATCGCGCGCCGGCTCTACCGCCTCGGGCTCCGGATGCACCCCTCGCCGTTCCGGGTGACCTTCCACCGCCCCGTGACGACCCTCGGGCCCGCGATCCGGCGGGCGCCCGACTGGCTGAGGTTCCCGCAGCCGGAGACGGTGCCGATCCTCCGCCAGGTCCCGCGTCAGCCCAGCGGGACGCAGCAGCCGTCGCCCGTCGTGTCGGCGAAGTAGCCCGGCGGGCAGTCCGCGGCCTCGCCCGGCGGGACGGGGTAGTTGAGCGCGGGGACCTGGTTCCCCGGGCACGCCGGGCAGCTCGGGCACGGGCATTGCTCCTCGCAGTTGCACCCGCCGGTGCAGCCGATGTCCGCGCACGTCGCGCACGACAGCGGCGCCTGGCACGTCTGGTTCTCGGGGCAGTTCGGGCCGCAGTCGGAGCAGGGGCAGTCCTGCCCGCAGTCGCATCCGGACGGGGTGCACCACCCGTCGGCGTCCGGCCCGACGGTTCCCGGGGGGCATCCCCCCGTCGTCGGCACGCACAGCCCCTCCGGGGGCCGCGGAGGGCACCCGGGACGCGGGCACGGGCTCAGGGAGCACCGGAGGACCCACCCGATGAGGAAGCCGCCCGCGACGGCGGCAAGACCGATCCCCGCGGCCTGGCCCCGGGTCACCACCGTCATTCCTCGGAAGGACACGTCAGGCAGAGGCCCTGCGACGTCGACGTCCCCGGCGCCCCGCCCGGCCCGCCCGGCGCCCCCGACGACGCGGGCTGGGAGCCGCTGCTGGACCCGGCGGCGCGGCGGCGGCGGAGCAGCGCGGCGATCGCGAGCGCGGCCCAGACGCTCACCACGACGCCGCTCCCGACGGCGACGCCGAGGTCCTCGTCGGCCACGCTCACCACTTCCCTTCGGGGCACCCGCCCGTTCCGGACAGGAGGACCCGCGTCGCGATGGGGCAGCCGCAGTGGCGGCACCGCGGAAGGATCCCGCCCGTGTTCATCTCGCAGGCGTCGCAGACGGCCCGCCGGTACGACCGGAGCCCGCTCGAGAGGGCCGCGACCGGCGCCGTCGGGGGAGGCCGGTTGTAGGCGTGGAGCTCCTCCTGCGCCGCCGCGGCGATCTCGCGGACCTGGTGGCCGGGCTTCCCCGGCGCCACGATGACGTAGCCGAGCTCGGCGAGGGTGTGCTCCCCGACGGTCGTCTCCGTGCCGTTCGGGGCGATCCAGATGGGGACCTCCTTGCTGAGGCCGTCGATCTCGACGGCGCCCATCGCCTCGGGCCAGCTGACCTGCCCGTTGTCCGTCATGGGATGCGCCGTCCGGTACGGGACGAGCCCGATCGCCCGGGCGTCGCTCTGCCCCAGGATGGCCTGCGAGGCGCCCGTGTCGACGAGCGCGCTCCGCTCGATCGACCCGCCCGGGCCGTGGAACGTCGCCAGGAGGTGCGCCATCAGGTCGCCGCCTTCTTCGGGTTGTAGAAGAGGAACTGGACGTCGACGCCCGCGTCCGTCGCCGCCGGGTCCGCCATGACGTAGAGGTAGCTGAGGTCCCACACGTCGAGCGCGATCGCCTGGCCCTCGGGCAGGTGCGAGTACGCGTTCGCCGGCGGCGTCGCCTGCGGCGCGTCGGAGAACCAGTACAGGAGCTCCGTCAGGGCGGAGAGGTTCCGCAGCGTCACCGTCCGGACGTTCGGCGGCACCGGGCTCACGAGGGTCGCGACGGCCTGCCCGTTCTGGACGACGACGAGGTTCGCCCCGCCCGACCCAAACCCGTTCTTCGGCGTCCCGACCTGGGAGTAGGTCAGCGTCCGGAGGTCGTTGGCGGGCTCGAGCAGCCGCCGGATCTGGCGGAGCAGCTGGCAGACGTCCTCGGGCGACCCCGGGACGATCCCCGCCGAGCCCGACGGCGCCTCGGTCAGGCTCAGGCCGGCCGCGGGGAGCTGGGCCGACTGGCCCTGTCGGCGGCCGGGCGGGCGCACGGGGACGCTGGTCGGAACGCTGGTCGGCTCCTCGGTCGCCTCCACGGCGACCCCTCTACTGGCCCGCGCCCGGCGTCATGCGCGCGAGCGCGTGGGCGTTGAGGCTCGTCGCCGCGTTCGACACCACCTGGAGCTTGTAGCCCGGCGTGATGAGGATCTTGAACTGGTCCTCGTCGAACTTCTCGCTCGCGCTCGCCGCCAGGTTCCAGGTGAACAGCGGGATCGTGGTCGACGTGTCCGGGTCGTACAGCTGCACCGTCGCCAGGATCGCGGAGTTGGTGGCGTTGGTCAGGATGAGCCAGTCCACCTTCAGGTTGAAGTTGTCCGGGCAGATCGGGCCGTCGCCGGTGGCCCCGTCGACCGTCAGGTCCGCCGGCGTCTCGCCGACCGCCGTGTGGGTCGACAGCGGGACGTAGTCGGCGTCGTGGACGTCGTCGAAGTAGCCCGACCCGAGGTAGGCCGAGGACGTGGACGCGCCCATCAGCTGCCTCCCGTGGAGGCCGTGAGATACCCGGCCGAGATGAGGGCCTGCTCGACGGAGGTCGACGCGGCGCTGTTCTTCGGCTTGCCGCGGCTCGAGCTGTACGGGGGAAGGTCGCCCGCCTCGGCGCCGAGCGGCTGGATCTTGCCGTAGTTGTTCGAGGGCCACGGCAGGTTGACGTTCGGCGCGCCGAGCGACACGTAGCGCGCGGGCATCGTGCGCTTGAGGAGCCGCTGGACGATCGCGGGGTCGGTGACGGGGTCGACGTACAGGCGGTTCACGAGGAAGTAGAACCGCGGGTTCACGGGCCACGGGCCCGGGTTCGCCAGCACGAACGAGATCAGGATGCTGTTCAGGCTGAAGAACTCCGAGTAGCGGCTCGGCGACTTGTACGGCGAGTCGAAGCCGTCGAGGAAGCCGACGTCGGGGTACGTCTGCGACGGGACGATGTTCTGGTCCAGCGCCGCGACGAACGAGCCGCCCGGCTGCTGGAGCCACACGCGCATCTGCCGCGGCGCGACGCCCCAGAAGACCTGGTAGAGCTCGAGCTCGTCGAGCAGCGTGAAGATGTTGGTGACGCCCGCGATCGACGTCACGGTGTTCAGCAGCGGCAGCTGGAGGTTCTGGATGTAGCCCGGCGCCTGGCCCGCGCCCGGCACCTCGCCGACCTGCACCATCGGGCCCGCGAGGGCCCCCTGGAGGACCGGGTCGTAGACGAGCGGGTTCAAGCTCTGGCGCCGGACGACGAGCGGGACGTACTCGTCGGTGCCCGTGTTCAGAACGACGTAGTCGGATTCCTGGAGGAGCTGGCTCAGGTCGTCGATGCTCGGCATCTTGTTTCTCTCCCTTTCGTGTGTGTGTGCTCGGGGCGGAGGAAGGGGTTGCTATGAGGGGGGTAGGCCGCGACCTACGTCCCCTCGTAGATGACCGAGACGGTCAGGCCCTCGGCGTAGATGACGGACCCCAGCTCCTGGAGGTAGCCGCCCGTGGTCGCGCCCGTCGTGTAGAGCTTGAGCAGGAACGTCTGTCCCGACTCGGAGCCGAGCACGGCGGCGGCGAGGACGGTGGTCCCCTGGCCCGTCGAGGCCGGGGACTTCACCATCACCGATCGGACCTTGTTCAGCTGGGCCGCATTCCTGACGGTCAGCGTGTAGCCGCCCGCCGGGTAGACCGTGCTGGGGACCGTGATGTCCTCGGCGAACAGCCGGGCATCGGTCCCCGTCGACTGGTTCCCCATCTTCTTCGACCCCCCTCCTCCGCGGGAACGGGGCCTACGTGGCCTCGTTCGTCGCGTAGTCGGTCGTCTGGATCTGGCCGCCGAGGACGGTCGGGATCGAGGCGCCCGCCGTCTCGTAGTTGATGTCGATGTAGAGCGCCTTGTTGAGCTGGACCAGGAACGCCTGGTCGAACTCGTAGACGCCCAGGTCGGACGGGGTGTGGAGCCACGGGTTCTCGTGGACGCCGAGCTTGCGCTGGGTCTGGTCGAGCAGCTGCCACTCCGTGATCCGCGGCGAGGAGGCGAAGTCGCCGATGCCGAGGACCTCCATCACGACGCGGTTCTGCGGGGACCGGAGGATCGAGCCCGACGTGGTCGTGTTCAGGTTGATGTTGAACGCGCCCGTCTGGACCGTGGTGACGGAGGCGCCCACCGCCCACCCGGCCGTCGCGACGGTGTACGGCCAGGCGATGATGTCGGCTGCGGAGATCGTCGGGTAGCACGTCGCCGCCCGGATCAGCGACGGGACGAGTGTCCCGTTCGAGATGGGGCCGATGTTCCCCGTGATCTCGTACTTCGCGTCGACGGCGAGGATCGCGAGCTGCGGGAGCTTCGTCGCGAAGTACACCATGTCGCGGAAGCTGTAGCGCGCGTAGAGCTGGGTGTAGTACCAGCTCATGAAGTTGGACCACTCGGTGACGGTGAGCGCGGTCGAGGAGAGGTCGGGCGTCGGGTAGATGTTGGTCAGGTAGTCGTCCGCCGGCTGCCCGCCGGGCAGGAGCGGCGACTGCGCGGGCGTCGGGCCCGCGAGGCCGAGGAAGGCGTCGACGTTCAGCGGCGAGTCCCCAGGGAGGACCTGGAGCTTCGCGTAGATGGTGTCCGTCCCGGGGTTCATTCGCGGTAGATCGGCCATGTGTGTCCCTCGAGTGCTGTAGGGTCGGGCAGGGTTCTTATACGGAGGAGTCACTCCATGACTGATGGTACCGGCCGAATCAGACGGGGACGGTCAGGCCCCCCATGCGACCCCTGGACGGACCGAGCTCGTGAAGTTTCAGGTGACCTCTGAGACGAAGCTGGCATGGGTTCGAGTTACGGGTGAGGCCCGCGTGAAGAAGCGATGGAACCAGGACGATCTACTCCACCACCTACTCGAGCTCTACGCGGCCGAGGAGATGGGGAACCGTAGCGTGTTCCATCGCCGCTGAAAAAGAGGGGTCCCCTGCCTCGCGGGGGTCACGAGGCAGGGGTCGGAAAGGTTGGACTGGTCCTACGCGGTGAGCGCGCCGAGGACGGCGATGTTCCTCAGCGTGGCCGCCGGGGCCGCGCTCGCGGGGATCCCGCGGGGCGTCACCGTCGTGTTCGTGTAGGCGCCGCGGTAGGCCGCGCGAGCGCGGGACGCCGTCCCGCCGATCATCGCGACGACCTTCGGCACGATCCAGCCGAACAGGAACGTGGTGAGCCCCCAGCCGAGGAGGGCTCCCGACAGCGCCCTGTGGCCGCCGAGGATCCGGGTCTTGCCGAACGTCCCGATGAGCCCGAGGGTCGTGCCCACGATGCCCGTCGCGAAGTTGACCGTCTCGCCGTTGGTTCCCAGCTGCGGGACCCACGCGGGGCCCGAGCCGGAGTTGTCCCAGGCGGTCGTCGCGGCGACCTGGAGGCCGCCCGCGCCCGCGCCGATCACGCTCGTCGCGAGGACCGCACGGGTTTCGGTGTCCATCCGGAGGCCGAACCCGGGTGCGTATGCCATGATGTGTTACCTCCCTCTCGTGGTTTGGTCGGGAGGCCTACGCCCGGATCGCTCGTCCGCCGCGGAGCGCCTGGGCGCGCGCGCGCCACGCCGAGACGGCCTGCGGGACCGCCTGGTGGCGCATCTGGGCCGAGCGGGCCTTGTCGGCCCAGTACTCGGGGTTGACGGATCGGCCGGTGAGCTCGCGGCGGACGTAGCCCGCGGCGCCGGGCAGTCCGTCGATGTTGATCAGGCCCTTGTCGGCGGCGTCGTGGGCGGCCTCGGCGAGGTTGGCGCACGCCTCGGTGACGCCGGGCTTGACGAGGAACAGGTTGCGGTACGGCGCAACCGTGACGCCCTTCTTGCTGAAGGGCCCAGCCGACTTCAGGACCATTCCCGCCGCGATGCCGTTCGTGAGTCTGCTCATTTTCGTCTCTCCGTTCGGGGTCTCCCCCGATGATAGAAGGATGGCGTCACTCTTAAGTCTCGTGTCACCATTTGGTGACTCGTGGCCCCGGTCGAGGAGCATATCGTTCGCCGTCAGGTGTGGGTGCGCGTGAACCAGGGCGTCCTCGACCGGATCGCCGCGTCGTGCGCGCGCAAGGGCCTCGTCCAAGAGGTCGCCGTCGGTCGGATCCTCCAGGACGCGGTAGCGCGGGGCAAGCCGTGAGCGCCGCCGCCGTCCCGCCCCCGCTGTCGACGAGCTGCCCCAGCTGCCGACTCTCCGTCTACTTCCTCGACGAGCCCGAGCTCTCGGCCCACCGCTCCGTCTTCCCGAACGCGGGCGTCGTCCGACGGGTCGGCGTCGACATGGCGGGCTGGCGGCCCCAGCGGGAGCTCGTCGTCGCGGGGAAGAGGATCCTGCTGCGCCGCGCCGACCTCCTCGCCTTCACCGTGTTCCCCATGCGCTGCGACCGCCCCGCGTGCGGCAAGGTCTTCGTCGCCTACAACGACGTCACCAACATGGCCAACGTCGTCCACTACGAGACGCACGTCCGGCCCTACCACCCCGAGCGCCCGCCCGTGCTGGCGAACTACGGGCTGGTCGCGCACACGCCCGGCGAGTTCGCGAAGGACGTTGCGGGCATCAAGAACCCGCTCATCCGGGACGCCGTGCTCCGTCGGCTGACCGGGGCCGGGTGGGAGTCGCTCGTCACGCTCGTGCGCGAGGAGATGCCCCCGGCGCCTCCCCCGTTCGTCCCGCGCTCGGCCGCGGAAGAGTAGCTCAGAACGGCGGCATCGGGATCGAGGACAGCGGCCCGGCCTCCTCGA
>Ga0116104_1001752_pt1 | contig 10292 bp, 8 predicted proteins | sample June2015DPH_4_15_FD_89715 | JGI IMG/M metagenome (GOLD analysis project Ga0116104, IMG submission 89715) | Peatland microbial communities from SPRUCE experiment site at the Marcell Experimental Forest, Minnesota, USA - June2015DPH_4_150 | ecosystem: Environmental > Terrestrial > Soil > Wetlands >...
CCGCCTTCACTCGGAACTATATAGATGCCGTAGGAGGCGTAGTCCGCATTGCAGGTGAATGCGAGCCTCTGCCCATCGGGGGAGAACGCCGGGTTTCCGGCCAGCAGGCAATTCGTCTGGGTGGAGAGCGGCCGGCGTTTGAGCGTCTCGACCGAAAGGACGGACAGCGACGAGACCGCGGAGGCGTCGGCGAAAACCAGCCTGCGCCCGTCAGGCGACCAGGCTATCCCCATCACCGGTGGATAGTTGTAGCCGACGTCGGCCAGTTTCCGCTCTTCGCCGCCCAGCGCGGGGACCAGGTAGATGCCGCTCTCGTCGTCGCTCCACCGCGAGAATGCGATGGATCGTCCATCTGGCGACCAGGCAGGCGAGATCCAATTGGCGGGCTTCCGCGTGAGCCGCAACAGCTTCTCCGAACCAGTGACCTTTGCGTAGAGGTCGAACTTGCTGGACTCGGGCGCAGCTTCGCCAGACCAGGCGAAGGCGATCTGGCTTCCGTCGGGAGAGAATGTGGGTGCCACTTCCTTGCCTGGCAGGCTCGTAAATGGAACCATGCGAAGGGCAAGAGCCGTGGGCGGCGCGGGGTGGCGCACCTGAATCATCACAACGGCGACGAGCGCGGCGACGGTGACGACCACCGCGACGGGCAGCGCCGCCCAGAAGCGCCAATTCCGTTTCTGTGCTGCCTGCCAAGCGCTGTTGGCCGCCGGAAGCTCCTTTGCATCAGAGACTTGCGGCGCCGGCAGGGCGAAGGCGCAGGTTTCAAGATGGGCGATGAAGCGGTAGCCGCGCCGAGGCAGAGTTTCCACGAAGCGGGGCTCGTTGGCGGAGTCCCCCAGCGCCTCGCGCAGACGGTTGACCGCCGCGTGCAATCCGTGGTCGAAATCGACGAATGTGTCGGACGACCAGAGGCGCGCGCGAAGTTCCTCCCGGGTCACCAACTCGCCGGGACGCTCCACAAGGAAATGCAGGATTTCGAGCGACTGCGCCGGCAGCCGGACGCGCACGCCGTGCTTGCGCAGTTCACCGGTGGCAAAGTCCGCCTGAAACGCAGCGAAGCGCACAAGTTGGGGCTGGCGCTCTGTCACTAGGGTCCTCGCGCATTCACAGTCTAGCAGAAGGAGCCGCGTCGAGCCACACGAATCCGGTCCCGGCCCAGCACATCTAGCCGCTTTGTTGCAATCACTTAGCGTGTGAGGTGGATGCGAGGATCATGCGAGCGCCGTTCCATTGTCCGGGCACCTCCTGCACGGCTAACTTGGCGGCATGCAGACGACTTGGTCCCGCCGATTGGTTCCTGTTTTGCCGGGTATTCTGGCGTGGTTGAGTCCCGCGATGGCGGGCGCACAGAAACCCGTCCGCCCGCCTGAGCAACCGCCGAGCGCGGTCGCGTCCCGTCCGCGCGTCCAGATTCCGCGCCTAGCCGCAGCGCCGCACATCGAGGATTTCCTGGGCTCGACCGTGCAGGGCGCAGCGGCGCAACTCGCGGAGGTCTCCGGATTCATCCAGCAGTTGCCGACCGATGGCGCGCCGGCCTCGCAGCAGACGCAGGTCTACCTGGGGTACGACGATGCGAACCTGTACGTCGTGTGGGTCTGCCTGGACTCCTCGCCTGGGCAGATTCGCGCCCACATCAGCCGGCGCGAGAACATCCTGGACGACGACTACGTCCAGGTGAACTTCGACACCTTCCAGGACCACAGGCACGGCATCGTATTCGCGTCCAACGCGCTAGGCATCCAGGCCGACGGACTGTGGACGGAGGGCGACACGGCGCTCGATAACTCGTGGGACGGCGTCTGGCGCTCGCAGGGCACGCTCACCGCTCAGGGTTATGTGGTCTGGATGGCGATGCCCTTTCGCACGCTCCGGTTCCGTCACGGGTCGGAGCAGAACTGGGGTATCACGCTGCTGCGCGTGATCGCCCGGAGTGGCGAGCGTGACTACTGGCCGCGCGTGTCCAGTCGGGTGGCCGGAGAGTTGAATCAGGCGGCGACGCTGGGGGGCCTCGAGAACGTCCAGCCAGGACATAACCTGCAACTCAACCCGTATCTCTCGTTCCGCAGCTATCGCTCGCTCGACACGCGTGATGCGGCGAACCCACGTTTCACCGGGAAGACCGCCGAAACCAGACCCGGCATGGATGCCAAGTTGGTACTACGCGACAGCTTGGTTCTGGATGTAACGGTCAACCCGGACTTCAGCCAAGTGGAGTCCGACGAGCCGCAGAACGCCGTCAACCAGCGTTTTGAGTTGTTTTACCCCGAGAAACGTCCGTTCTTTCTTGAGAATTCAAACTACTTTGCTTCGAGCCAGGGCCAGTACCAGTTGACACCGCTGGTGTTCACGCGGCGCATTGCCGACCCCGAATTCGGCATCAAGCTGACCGGCAAGCTCGGACCGTGGACCATGGGCATGCTGGCGGCCGATGACAAATCGCCGGGGGAAATCGTCCCGGCCGGCGATCCGCTTTTTGGAAAGAAGGCGGCTTTTTTCGTCGCACAGGTAGCGCACGACATCGGCAGCCAGTCGAGTCTGGGGGTGATCTACACCGACCGCGAGTTCGCCGGTTCCTACAATCGAGTGGGTGGACTGGATCTCAGCATTCGCTTGGCCAAGAACTGGACCTCCCGAATGCACAGCGTGGTGAGCTCGACGCTCGAACAGGACACGACCCGTGCACAGGGAGCCTCGGCGGGGCGTTACCGATTCGGATCGGACCACGAGGTGGTACTCACGGGAAGCGGCCGGCAATTCAACTCGATCACTGAGTACCAGGACATCAGCCCCGGCTTCCGTACCGAGGTCGGGTTCCTGCAACGCACCGACATTCGGCGCCTCAGCCAGTATTTTCATTTCTACTTCCGCCCCAAGGACAGTTGGTTGTTGAGTTGGGGCCCCGAAACCTCCGCCGAACTCAATTACGATCACACCGGTGTGGTCATCCACTATTCCTACTCGTTCGATCCTGTGTTTGCCTTCAAGCGCAACACCTATTTCGCGCCGATCGTTAGCACCGCGAGCGACACTCTGCGCCCGCAAGACTTCAACGGGCTGGCCTTCAACGCGAAATTCGTTCAGAACCACGCCGGTTTCGTCTTTGGCACCAACCCCATCCGGCAGATCTCGTGGCGCACCCTATTGAGTCGCGGCGGGACCGTCAACGTCGTACCGACCCCGGGCCAGACGCCAAACGAGGCCGACGAGACCAGCTTGGTACAGACTATGACCATCCGTCCGGCGGCGCGGCTGCAGATCGACAACACGTACATCCTCGATCGCGTGGTCCACAACCGGGGAGGCCACTCCGTCTTCAATAATCACATCGCGCGGACGAAGTGGAACTACCAGGTGAACCGCGAACTCTCGTTCCGCCTCATCGCTCAGTACAACGGCCTGCTCGCCAGCCCGACCGAGTCCTCGCTGAAGGCCACGAAGAACATGAACTTCGACTTCCTGCTGACCTACCTTCTGCACCCCGGCACCGCGCTCTACGTGGGCTACAACAGCAATCTGCAGAATCTGCTGCCGGGTTTATGCGCCCGCGTGCCCGGCGATCTGGCGTGCGAGGCCGGGACCAACGGCCCGCTGCGAACGCCATATGGGTTTATTAACGACGGACGCCAGGTCTTCTTCAAAATCAGCTATTTGTTCCAGCGCTAAGGTCAGCGAAAGTCAGCGAGAGTGACGAGGCGGCATCCTGGGACAGATTGCGGCTCCGCCTTGAGACGGTCGAGCCCACTGCCGGCGGCCTACTGGTATTCGACGGGCAGGTTCAGATAAAACGATTCAGGCGACCGCCCAAGCCGAACGCGCTTTGTCTGGTAGTTGACGTCGTAGGGCCAGAGTATCGAAAGTTTTCGGCAAGCGTGAAAGAGTACTTACGCTGGCTTCTCAAATCCCGTTTGGATTGGGGTATTCGGGCTGCCACGCCCGTTCGCACATGACTTCGAAGCGAAGAACAGGATCGTCTGGAAATGTTTGGCGTGCTGGGGGACAGTTCGCGAGGAGGATCGCACCGGAGGTGTTGGCGTCAGCTATTTGGGACTGAACTTTCGTAGGGAATGGAATTGGCTCCCCTTCGTGGACGCTTTTCGAACTTTCTGCCTTGAACCGGGGGCGCAAGGCAAGTCCATCCTGCTTGCGATTCCACAGATAAACCCTCTGTTTTCTTCCAGTTCGACAGGTTCGGAGGCGCCATATGGGCGCTGACGGCCTGTACTTCAGAGTCTCGAGCGAGCGGCAGACCAGCGAGAACCAGTTCGACGATCTGCTCCAGGTGGCCGAGAAGGACGGCTCCGGCCGCGACTGGGCTAAGTACCCCGATTCGGAATTACGGTGGCGTATTCCGGGAGCGTCAGGCCGCGGCGGGCAGAGCGCTGGCTTTGAGGCGTTGCATGAGGGTGGCAAGGTCAGCCCGTGTAAAAGTCCAGCGAAAGGGGGCGGCGGATTTCTCGTAGCGATACTGGAAGGCAAGTAGGGCAGCCTCCAGGTCAGCAAGGCATGAGAAATCGCTCGGGGTAAGCACCTTGCGCTGAATGATCGAGAAGTAGATCTCAACCTGGTTGAGCCAGCTGGCGTGAACCGGCGTGTGGACGGGAATAATGGAGGACCATCGAGACTGCAAGCGCTGAACGGCTTTCTGGCCCCGGTGAGAGGAACCGTTGTCGAAGATCCAGAACACGCGGCGGGCCGAGCGGTAGGGTTCCTGGCCCATCACGTCTTCCACCAGGCGGTCGAACGGTGCGATCCCGGTGCTGGTTTCGCAACGGCCGAAGATTTTGGCGCGACGGACGTCCCAGGCGGCCAAGTAGGCCCACGCACCCCGTCGTTCGTACTCGTGTTCGACGAGCGCGGGGCGTCCTGAGGCAGGCGGCAGCGAAGCATGGATGCGTCGGCGGGCCTGGATGCTGGTCTTCTCGTCGGCCGAGAGTACGAAATCGCCTGGGCCCAGCCGCTGGCCTTCCCAGAGACCCTGGTACAGGTCCAGGATGGGGCCAGCTTTCTGGGCGAAGCGGGGGTCGCGGGGAAAGATCCACGTACGATGGCGCCACGGGCAGAGCGCGTCCCGGCTGAGCCAGCGCCAGATGGTGGTTCCGCTGATCTGGGCGACCAGACCTTGCGCCAGCACTTCTTGCCGGAAGTCCTCGACGGAAAACCGGGACAAAGGCAATCCCAGGCGGTGGGGCAACTCACAGGTGAGGGCTTTGACCTGGACGACGAGACTGGGGGGAAAAGCGGGCCTGGCGCCCGCCTCGGGGTTGGGCCTCGAGGCCCGGGAGACGGGCCAGCGCGAATCGTTTGCGCCATTTGCTCACGATCTGACGTGGGGTGTCGAGACGAGCGGCGATGAGGTCATTGGAGAGACCCTCGGCCGCCATGAGAATGATCCTGGCGCGGACAACGTCACAATACGGTGACGTATATTGACGGGCGACGGACTCCAGTTCCCGTCGTTCCTCCGCGGTGAGTTGTACGGTGAACGGGCTTTGTCTCGGCATCGTGGAGCAGGCTCCGCCAGTGCCAGCATATCAGATTACGTCACCGAATAGGTCAATCAATACGTCACCGTATTTGAGGACGAGAGTACTAAGGTCCGCGAACTCCTCTCCCAGTGCATCTATCAGGAGGAGCTGCCCTGTCCAGGTGGCGGCAGCCGGACCGTTCACCGCATTCGACCTGAAGTAGCAGCGCAACTCGCCGCTTGGTCGGTCTACGTGGAGCAGGGAAGGTCAGGCAAGAGAGGCGCGCACAGCCGGTCCATGTTTGAGCAGATGAAGCGTGATGCCGCCCTGAGGAAGTTCGACCGCCTCCTTGTCTGGAAGGTGTCTCGCCTCGGCCGCGACATGCGGGAGGTAATCGCCACGGTCTACGAGTTGGCTGACCTCGGTGTGCTTGTCTTCCCCGTCAAGTCACAGACCGGGCCCCATCACCTCCACGATGGGCAAGTTGTTGTGGGCAATCCAGGCATGGTTCGTGGAGATGGAAAACGACGAACGGTCGGAGGCGATACGAGCCGGCCAGGCGCGAGCGCGGGCTGCTGGAAAGCAGATTGGCCGGCCGAGAGCCGTCTTCCGCCGCGACTTGGTCGCTGAGTTCCGGCGACAAGGATTGAGTCTGCGTGAGATCGCTCGTAGGACAGGCGTAGGCGTCGGGACCGTCCGTCGGGTCTGCCGCCCTAATTCTGACGCCACGGCCGCGTGCCAAAATTGTGCAGCAGACAATCTAGCAGCGACCGCCAGTCGTCCAGACGAATCCAGCACTCCCTCGGTAACGAGTCATGACTGACCATATCTGCGGCATCGGCTGGCCTGGGGGCACCTGATTGATGATGGCCGGGGACGGAATCGAACCGCCGCCGCCAGCCTTTTCAGGGCTGCTTACCGACACGGCTAAGTGGTTTGGAATCAAGGCATCGTGCTGTGAGCGTTTGACTTATCGGACCCGGCTTTTGGGATGGTTTGGGACGTTTTGGGATGGTTTCGGCTCCAGAATATTCCCCTATTGTTCCCGCGGCTCGGCGCACTCGCTACAACACGTCAGCATCGGCGCCAGCGGGGGTCAGTGGTTTCCGGGCATTTTCAAGATAAAGGAACTCTGTCGGCTTGTGGGAAGTAGCGGCCGGAACGGGAGACTGGCGATTCCTATCGTGAAGAGCCCATGTCACTACCCGAACGCGACTTGCAGCTCAACGGCTTCCTACCGGAGGCCGGTAGGTCACCTACCGCAAATGCAGGTGCGCTCCTGACGTAGTCATTTCGGCGGTAATATAGGGAGTTTGCCCCTACCTGCTGATCTGTTGCACGCGATTGCGGAGCCGACGGGTGGCCGCGTCGTGCTGATAGTCGGCGCCGGATGCTCCCATGAACCTCCCACGGACCTGCCCCTTGCCGGTCAATGCGCTCGAGAATCGCATCAGCAACTCGTGGTGGACGGCATTCTGGGTGAAAACGACTGCGCCGATCCATCTGATCTGTCGGCCCTTGCCAAGGCGGTCGTCAGGCGGACAGGGCGGCAGCGCGCATTAGTCGAGCGGATGGGGGTCACCGTCCCCCAGTTTCGTACTCCAGCCACAGCCCTATTCTACGCTTCGACTGACCCACGGATCCCCCCGAGGACCCTAAGTTTAAGGTGGTTTGACTCGCGTATGGCTTGGTACACACTCAAGGCTGGGAAGACGAGCTTAAGAGGTTTGACATCGGCGATGGGAGACGACGTGCTGACCGGCGAGGGGCCGATGAAATCGAGGCTGGTACTCGGCACTTCCGGGTTTTCCTTGCCCGGACAAGGCAGAGCTGGCCCCCTTCCTCGGCTGCCGAAGTCGCTCGCGATGGAAAACATGAAAAGAACGCTCCAACGGAAACGGTTGGATGTAGAATCGATGCTGGCCAGGATAGGAAATCCTGGCTTAGGCAACCGAAGAACGAACGAGGCTGCTGGAAAAGAGCATATGAACAAATCGCTAGGTATATTGTTGGCCGGCATAGTAATCGGAGCCCTGATCGGCAGTCCACGGCCCCAGGTGCGCCGCGTCGGCATGGTGATCGGCATCAAACCAGAAAAGATCGCCCAGTACAAAGCTTTGCATGCCGATTCAAATTCTGGTGTGCGCGATCTGTTGACCAAATATCACATGCGGAATTTCTCGATCTATCTTCGCCGGCTGGATGATGGAAAGGATTATCTGTTTGGGTACTACGAATACGACGGCCAAGACTATCAGGCGGACATGAGCCACCTGGCTGCCGAGCCGCGTAACCAAAAATGGCTATCAGTAACGGATCGGTTGCAAGCTCCGCTCCGAGGTAAAAAATCCTGGGCGATGATGGAGCTGGTTTACCACAACGAATGAACAAAAGCAGGCCTTAACTTGTTGGCTGAGAAGTTTGAAGCCAACCGGGGAAAGGGGCGACTGATGAGGGATGTTTCGCCAAGCGGCGAATGGCAAAAGCTGTTGGAGGGCCGCGAAAGGTACGCCTCGCTCAACAAAACGACCCAGATTAGCGAGCGTATAAGGTTTGAGTTCCGCGCCGAGGCGTTCAACGTGCTCAACCACTTCTCCTTCGGCACCACCTACATCAACACCAACGCGACCAGCCCGCAGTTCGGAACGTTTACTCCCTCGACGCTCTCGACGATTACTTCCGTGTTCCCACGCCAGATCCAGTTAGGTTTCAAGCTGCCGTGGTGAGCAAGTGTCCCTCGATTGAGGAGAAAGAGTCTTGATTCTATGAGAACTTTACGGTTTCACCCGCGCCGTTGGACCATCGTGTTGACGCCGGTCCTGCTCATGCTCGTTGGCGCCCTGATTCTATTCGCGCAGATCGATATGACCGGCTATTGGGCCTTCCGCGTCAAGGACGGAGGCGTAAACTACTTCCAGTTGCAGCAGACCGGTGAGAACGTCACCAGCGTTTCAACCGGCGGCCGGGGTGGCGGCCGGGGCGGAAGGGGGCTGACCGGCACGCTGCGGGGCGGCAAACTGCACCTGGTATCGACCTTCAACATGCCCGCCCAGGGTCCGGCCCCGGCCGCGGGCCAAGCCCCGGGTGCTGGCCAAGCCCCGGCGCGGCCGCCCGCGCAGGCGCGCGAGACGGTGTACGACGGCGTGGTCGAAAACGCGAACAGGATCGCGGTCACCGTGCAGACCAGCGGCCGCGAGCCGTTGAGAGGAACTCTCGAGCGGGTTACGCGCGAAGAGACTTTTCCCGCCCGAATCCCGCCCCCCGATTTGCGCGATGTGCCGGATAACGGTCTGGCGCGCACTCCCCCCATGGGCTGGAACAGTTGGAACAAGTTCCAGGATGTGTTCGACGACGCTACGGTCCGTCAGATGGCCGATGCCATGGTGTCGAGCGGCATGAGCAAGGCCGGATACACGTATATCGTGGTGGACGAAGGCTGGAGCAGCGGGCGCGACGCTAACGGCAACATCGTTGGGAACGGCAAGTTCCCGGACATGAAAGCGCTCGCCAACTATGTCCACTCGAAGGGCCTGAAGATCGGAATCTACTCTTCGCCCGGGCCGCAGTCCTGCAGCGGAAGAATGGGGGGCGGATACCAGGGCAGCTTCGGGCACGAAGAGCAGGATGCCAGGACATTCGGCAAGTGGGGCTATGATTACCTGAAGTACGACTGGTGCAGCGCCGGCAGCGTTTATTCATCGACCAGGGAGGACAACCAGGGCGCCTATCAGAAAATGGGCGAAGCTCTGCTGAAGACCGGACGTCCCATTGTCTACAGCCTTTGCCAGTACGGCATGCACGATGTGTGGAAGTGGGGAGCGAAAGCGGGCGGCAACCTCTGGCGCACCACGGACGACATCGCCGATCGCTGGGATTCCATGGAGCGCATCGGGTTCGCCCAGATCGACATTGCGGGTTATAACCAGCCGGGCCACTGGAACGACCCGGATATGCTCGAGGTTGGCAACGGCGGCATGACGGCCGACGAGTATCGGACGCACATGAGCCTGTGGTGCCTGTTGTCCGCGCCGCTTATGGCGGGCAACGACCTCCGGACCATGGCCGAAGAGACGAAATCGATCCTCATGAATCCCGATGTGATCGCAATCGATCAGGATCGGGACCCGAAACCGGTGCAGCGGCTTTCCCAGGCGGGAAAGTCCGAGGTGCTGGTGCGACCGCTCAGCGGCAACGCATTCGCAGTCGGCCTTTTCAACCGCGGAGATAAGCCGGCTGAGATCAGCTTCCGGTGGGACGCGCTGAAATTCGACACGGGGCTCTATGGTTTCCGCAGATTGCAGGCGCAGGATCTCTGGAAGCATGAGCCGGTACAGGTTTCGGGCGACACGTACACGGCGACGGTGCCGAGCCATGGCGTCGTCCTGCTAAGGGTCTCCATCGCCAGCGGACGCGGTGGATTCGGACTCTGAAGCGGAACATCGCGAGTCCGCGGCCGGGGCTTGTCCTCTGTTGCCAGGTAGTTTTTTCGCTGCTGGCGTGCGGGGTCGTGCCCGCCCGCAGCCGCTTTAACGCCTGCTGTGGATCGTGCGGATATTCCAGGGAACCTGTGCCAACGCTCCTCTGCTCGCTTTTTCCTGGCCGGGACGTCAAATGAGGGATTCGTTGGGGGGCTGAGCTTAGGTCCAGTTTACCGGACGAAGTTCAGAAGCAGCTTGCCGAAACCGATGCTCCTCGCCGATCCGACCCTCGGGGGTCACCCAAAACCGGCCACTGATGGTCACCTGAAAACCGGCCAGCGAGACCGACACCCAGGACATTGACACCGACGAGAGCTTAACCTCTCCGTCGGCATGAGCAATGTCTTGA
>Ga0116104_1001760_pt1 | contig 10271 bp, 9 predicted proteins | sample June2015DPH_4_15_FD_89715 | JGI IMG/M metagenome (GOLD analysis project Ga0116104, IMG submission 89715) | Peatland microbial communities from SPRUCE experiment site at the Marcell Experimental Forest, Minnesota, USA - June2015DPH_4_150 | ecosystem: Environmental > Terrestrial > Soil > Wetlands >...
TACCGGGTCTTCCCCACCCAACCTGCCAACAGCATTGGTTGCCGTGTTCAGACCGGTGACGCCACACTGTACGGGATTATTTCCTATTTTTGTGAAACCAAACCGGGAGTTCGGATCTAGAGTCCCGTCAGGCGCAAAGATGGGAGGGGGAGGCATGATCTATGTCCTTAGATTCTATGTGGTTGCAACGCATCCTCAGTGGTATAGGGCAGCTACCGTAGCTTTTAGGTCTGCCACCTGCTTTTGTAGCGTCTGTATCTGCTGCATTAAGTCGTTTCCACCTACTATACACGTCCCGGAAACGTTCAGGTCGATGGTAATGGCCACGCTACCCTGGAAGCTGCCCGCGAGGCCCGTGCCAAAACTCCGTCCTAGGACAGCGGTTCCGCTCACAGTCTCACCACGCACCCCAATTCCACCTCCGTTTTTACTGAAGCCGAACACCCCCGTGGAAAACGGAAAATCTGTGGTCGTTACCCCGGTAACGCCCTGCTTATCGCTCTCACCATACACGCCGGCATGTTCGCGGAATACCGGGTCTTCCCCACCCAACCTGCCAACAGCATTGGTTGCCGTGTTCAGACCGGTGACGCCACACTGTACGGGATTATTTCCTATTTTTGTGAAACCAAACAGGGAGTTCGGATCTAGGGAGGTCGGATTTGGAATCACGTCAGGCGCAAAGATGGGAGGGGGAGGCATGGTATTAGCTCTTGGTCAGAGGTTGCGACTTGGTTGTTTTAATAATGCCAAGTATTACCAACCGCACTACCATGCGTCAATAGATTTTTTACTATTACGTCCTATCACTGTACGCGGCAGACACCATCAGATGCACTGAACTTGCCAAAAGGCTAGAACCTATCCCAAAACGTCGTTCATCAAGGGCTCGGCTCTAGAAGGGGTCGGTTCTTACAATTGACAATTTCGGCCTGAACCCATCCAGGCTCGGCAAAAGGCGTTTGCGGGCAAGGCTGCGGGTGCGACTTTCCGACCGAGTGTCCAGGCGAATGAGCTTGCGAGAGAGGGCAAGGCGGGGGAAATTCCCACGCATGACTGTTGTGAAGACGGACCAGCGGCGGCGCGTCACGCTGCCCGACGCCGGCAGCGGGTGGGTTTTCCACGTAACCCGGCCAACCCCGAAGAGCTACCTCCTGACCTTCATCGAGGAGCCGGAGCAAGCGGACATCGTGCCCTCGATTTTTGAGGGGCTCCGGCGGCCGACAAAGGCCGAGATCGCCCTCGCCTTCGGGCCCAACGCAGAGTTTGATGCGCTCGAAGCGGCGATGGCAAAGCACCCCTACATTCCGGAGGAGCCGGAGTGAAGGCCTGGGACATCTACAGTTACCAGCCAGCCGGCTGGAATGAACCGCATCCCGCCGTGCTGATATCCCACCCCCAACGCGTCGCCAACAAACCGGACATCGAACTGCTGATGTGCGCGTCGCATCGGGCATCGCGCAGCGCAAGGCCCGGGGAGGTCATCCTCGACGAGGCTGACGGACTTGACTGGCCGACGTTGTGCAAGTGCGATCTTATCCACACGGCCGCAAAATCCGACCTGAAACAGCGGCGCGGCCATGTGGGCCGCGAACGACGCCAGGAGATCATCCGGCAGATCATCACGTGGCATGATTGGCTCACTTGAGCCGCAAGGGGTCAGCAAGGGGTCTTGATAATGGACAATGTCCCCTTCTTTCGCCGGCGGTGTAGGGACTGGTGACTCGGCACCCGGCTGCTCGGCCATGACGGGAGAGCGGCTGGAAACGAGTTAGTGTCCATTATCAAGAACCGACCCCATTGCCGTTCGGCCGTCGGGTCAACAGTGACCGCCGCCGAACGGCTCACAGCGCCTCGCTGGCAGGATGAGTCAGGGTTCGCCGGTTCGAACCGCCTTGGGATCCCCCACGTGGCGGTAGGAACTGTGTCCGGTGGACTTTCGGGCGCGAGGCAGCGGCAGTTTCTCGACGCGCTCCTGCCATTCAATGCACTCCAGCTCCAACCGGATTTCAAAGTCGGCATCGGGCGATTCCAACGGACGCATGGCGGCAACGTCGGCGTCGGTCAGCTCGAAGTGGCTCAGACAGCGGCGTCCCTGGGTCAGCGGCGTCTCTGCCGTGATGCTGACCCCGAAGGCCGTGAGCTTGCACGTTCCCAGCACACTGGACCGGAAGATGCCGCGCCGATGGAGATTCACCCTCACGCGCTTGCCCGCGAACGGCGCGTTGGACGAACGCAGATCCTTCAACTTGTGCGATTCCGATATCATAACGTCAATTTCCGGCGTCGGTTAAAAAGCAACCCAGTCCCGTTGACCCGGCGGCTGACCACCGCCGAGCCGGACCAACATGCCTTAAAACCTAAGTTCTGCAAATGGAATACATTAAAAAACTAAGTTGTCAAACCGATGCGCCGCCGCCTTGCCAGCGCCGCCGGGCGGGCTAGATTAACCGCCATGAACCCGCCTGAATCTGCCCGCACGTGGACGACCCCGGCGTTGCTTGCCCTCGGACGCGGCTATCAGGCCGCGGCCGTCCTGCTGGCCGCCGCCGAGCTGGACCTCTTCACCGCGCTCGCCGCCGAACCCCTCACCGCGACCGAGGTCGCCGCCCGCCGGGCCTGCGATGTTCGCGCCACGGCCATGCTGCTGGACGCCCTGGCCGCCCTGGGTCTGATGTGGAAGAACGGTGACCGCTATGCTGTGCCGGACTCCCTCGTGGATGCACTTGCCACCGACGGCAGGCACAGCCTCCTGGCCATCACCCGGCACCAGGCCAATTGCCTCCGCCGTTGGGCCCAGCTTGCCAGCGTGGTGAAAACCGGCCGGCCGGCGGAACCTGCGCCCAGCGTGCGTGGCGAGGAGGACGACGAAGCCTCGTTCATCGAGGGCATGCACAATCTCGCTGCGCCCCAGGCGGACAGCGTGATCCAGGGCCTGCAACCGCTGGAGTTCACCCATGTGCTCGACGTCGGCGGAGCCACCGGGACGTGGACCATCGCCTTCCTGCGCGCCTGTCCGTCCGCACGGGCAACGCTGTTCGACCGGCCGTCCGTCATCCCGATGGCGCAACGTCGGCTGGGCGCAGCGGGTTTGGCGGACCGGGTCCGCTGCGTGGGGGGTGATTTTCTGAGCGACCCGCTACCGGCGGGGGCGGATCTGGCCTGGGTGAGCGCGATCGTTCACCAGAATTCACGGGTCCAGAATCGCGCGTTGTTCGGCCGCGCCCTGGCCGCCCTGGTTCCCGGCGGACGCATCGCCATCCGCGACCTCGTGATGGATCCGGGCCGAACCCAACCGACGGCGGGTGCGTTGTTCGCGATCAACATGCTGGTGGCCACCGAGGGAGGAGGCACGTTCACGCTCGCGGAACTGCGCGAGGATCTGGAAACGGCGGGGTTCGTCGGCGCGGAGCTGGCCGGTCACGACGAAGGCATGAATTCGCTGGTGGTGGCGCGCAAACCAGGAGCGGTTTGAGCCCGCGACGCGGCGGAGTTTCAACCCGCCGGCCGGCCGGCGGTCGAGCCCCCGCACGCGGGAGGTGGGTGGTCGGAGAATCGGCGGTAGAGCCGGTTGCCCAGCGGCAGAAGAAGCGCCGTGGTGAGCGCGCCGGCCGCCACGTCCACGACGTAGTGGTAGCGGCAATAGACCGTCGCGGTGCAGAGCAACAAGACGATGACCAGGTGGGCCCAGCGGAGGCGGCGCAGGTAGCGGAAGGAGAACCAGACCGTGCTGATCGCGATGGCGACGTGGCTGCTCGGGAACGCGGCGCCGGGACCCTCAAAATGCTCGTAAACCCAGAGCACCGCGTGACGAAACAGACCGGGCTTGATGGCGTCGGGATAGCTCGGCGACACGGCGTAGGCCTGGATTTCATCGGGCAGGCGAAAGCCGTCGATCTCCCGGAAAAACGCCCGCGGTCCCATCACCGGCAGCGCGATGTAGATCAGGTAACAGACGTAGAAAACGAAGGAGATGACCGAGACATAATGGAAGAACTGCCGCCGGTCGCGCAGGAACAGCGCCAGCCCCACCCCCACAATCATGAGGTAGTAGGAGAAATACGCCGCATACATGCTTTCGCTGAACCACAGCCAGGGCAGATGATCCATGAAGGCGATGGACGGCTGAAAACCGAACAGGGCCTGATCGGCGGCGATGAAATGGGCGTCGAGGTAATCGGGCACGAACATGCGGTTGAGCGCGCCGGTTTCCCGGTAGAACGCGGTGTAAAGCAGGACCGGATAAAAATGGCGGAGGAAATCCAGGATGCGGTTGGCCGGACGCATTGCATAGGCCCGGAGGAGCAGGTGAACCAGCACGAGTGCGGCCGCATGGCCTCCGGCCAGCCAGGGCCAGCCCGGCACGGTCTCGTTCTGAAAACACAGGATCAACCCGCCCACCAGGGCAATGTAAAGCTGCGTGGCGTAATCAATGAAGACATAGCCCCGGAACCAGCCCCCGGTCTTCACAGCCATCCCTCCTGCACATACCAGGCCCGCGTGGCGGCCATTCCTTCGGGCAGGCCGGTGGGACACGCGAGTGCCAGTGTCGTCCGCAGTTGCCCAGTGTCCGCCACCCAGCCGGGCGCGGTCAGTTCGCGCACCTTGCCGTGGGCCAGCACGGTCGGCCGGCCGGTAAGCCGGGCGGCGGCCTGGGCCAGCGCACAGATGGACCACAACACCGCGTTGGGGAGCGGCAGTGGGAGCGTCCGCACGCCAAGCTGGCGGGCGATCTCCGTCGTGAGCTGTCGCATCGTGCAGATCTCCCCGGACGCCACGTGAAACACGCGGCCCGGAGCGGCCGGGTGGGCGAGGCTGGCCAGAATGACCGCCGCCAAATCCGACACGAACACGAGGCTCAATTCCTGCCGCCCACCGCCGCAGGTCGGCAGAACATGCGCCCGGGCCGCCTTGAACAGCCGGAGGAACTCGCCATCGCGCGGACCATAGACCGCCGCCGGCCGCAGGATCGTGAACGCAGTCCGGCAATGGGCGATGACCTCCTCCTCGGCGGCCAGCTTGCTCCGGCCGTAAGCCGAGACCGGAGCTGGTGGCGCGGCCTCCCGAGCGGGCGCGGCGGTCGTGCCCGGTCCCGAAACGGCCAGGCTCGAAACATGCACGAGGCGTTCGACGCGCGAGGCGTTGACGGCCGCCACCATGTTGCGGGTGCCGTCGCGGTTGACGGCGAACAGGTCGGCGGCATGCACGGCCTTGACCAGACCGGCGCAATGGATGACATGCGTGATGCCGCGCATCACCGCCGACAGGCTGGCGGGATCGGTAATCGAGCCGGGACGAACTTCGACCGTGGCCAGGTGGGACGCGATGAACCGGTGGTTGCTCGTTGGCCGCAACAGCACGACGGTCGGAATACCGCGAGCAGCCAGCGCGTCGAGGACGTGGCTTCCGACGAATCCGCTTGCGCCTGTCAGCAAAACCTTCATGGGCGTCCGGCCACTGGGCGCCGGGAAGTGGGGGCGCAGCGGCGGCTCAAATCACGCCGAGTTCCTGGCCGACCTTCTTCAGTTTCGTCAGCGCGAAATCAATCTGCGAATCCGTATGGGTCGCCATCAGGCTGATCCGGAGGAGTTCCTGGCCGGGGGGAACGCCGGGGGATACGACCGGGTTGACAAACACGCCTTCTTCCTCGAGGCGCTTGCAGAAACGGAAGGTCCGCATCAACTCGCGGGTGTAAATGGGCAGGATGGGCGAATGGGACGCCCCGAGATCGAACCCCAGCGAGAGCAGGCCCTGTTTCATCCGGTCGGTGTTGCGCCAGAGCTGAGCGATGCGTTCCGGCTCGGCGACCATGATCTTGAGGGCGGCGAGGGCGGCGGCGGCGTTGGCCGGGCTCATGCTCGCGCTGAACACCAGCGCACGCGAGTGATGCTTCAGGTAGTCAATCGTCGCAAAATCCGAGGCGATGAACCCGCCCAGACTCGCCAGCGACTTGCTGAACGTCCCCATGATCAGATGCACGCGGTCGGTCAGGCCGAAATGGCTGGCGGTGCCTGCGCCATGGCGGCCGATGACGCCAATCGCATGCGCGTCGTCCACCATCACCACCGCCTGGTGTTGCTCCGCGAGACGGCACAGCTCGGGCAACTGGATGATGTCGCCCTCCATGCTGAAGATGCCGTCGGTGACGATCAGTTTGCCGGCGTCGGGCTCGATTTGCTCCAGCCGGTTTTCGAGGGCCGCCATGTCGCGGTGCGCGAACCGGAGGAATTTGCCCTGCGAAAGCAGGCAGCCTTCAATGATGCTGGCGTGATCGCTCTTGTCCGCCAGCACGTATTCGCCCTTGCCGACGAGCGTGCTGATGACCCCGAAGTTCACTTGGAACCCGGTGCTGTAGAGGAGGACCGCCTCCTTGTTCACCAGCTTCGCCAGCTCGGCCTCGAGCTGGAGATGGATGTCCAGCGAACCGTTCAGGAAACGCGATCCCGCGCAGCCAGTGCCGTATTTCGCCACCGCCGCCTGGGTCACCTCCTTGATCTTCGGGTGGTTCGTCAGGCCGAGGTAACTGTTGGACCCGAGCATCAACACCCGCCGGCCGTTGATCGTCACCTCGGTGTCCTGCGCGGAGGTGATCGTGCGGAAATAGGGATACAGCCCCAAGGCCCGAACCTGGGCGGCGCTCTTGAAATTGCGGGCCTTGGCGAGCAGCGGCAGCGGCCGGCCGGGCGTTGCCCGGGCCTCCCGGGCCGCGAACCGGTTGTCGCCATTCTCCGGGCCGGTGGACACCGCCTTGGCCGCCGCGACGTGCGGGACGCCGTTGCCGGGCTTTTTCACTTTCGTGATCTGATCGTTACCCTTCATAGAGACGCGTACTGGCCGTTCCCAACAGGCTCGCCCACACGCGTGGCCACGCATCGCCGACAACCCCCCGAACCGGTTGCGGTCGGCGCTGCCTTCGACGTGAACATGAGCCGAATCTTACGGGGCCAAAGCGTCAAGTTAAGAGCCGCTCGGTGTCAAGCGGTTTTGACGGCCCCCCGCGGGTCGAGTGGAGGCCGGGGGGGCGTTCGTCGCCGGGGTCGGCCGCCGCCGAACTCAGCCGCCAGCGGGCGACGCGGGCGCGGGCGCGGAGGTGGCTGGCCGTGTTCACAACCGGAAGGTTAATGCGGGTGCGGCCTGAATCACGCCCAAACCGGCCCGGTTGCCGGTTCACCAAACCGGCGGGACACCGCGGGATAGGCGCAGATCAAGAACCCTTCAACAAGGGCTGTCCGGGCGACGGTGCCGAACGTCGCGAATCAACGCGAAAAACGTCCTTGCCTGTGGGCGGCGCAAGCATAGGGTGACCAAAACTGCACACGTTGGGAATAAAGCGTTCCATCATGCGTAAGTCCCCAGACAAAAAGCGAAAGGAGCTATGAAAATGCCTCTCCGTCCTCGCCGAAAACTCATTTGGTTGGTCCTGACCGGCAGCCTCGGCATCGTCAGCGGGCGGGCCGATGTGTTTGACCCCGCCTACACCAACACCATCGCCGCGATGAGCAACTACATCACCGTGGCGATGGCCCAGAACGGGGTGACCGGCCTGAGCGTCGCGCTGGTGGATTCGAATCGCGTGGTCTGGTCGCAGGGCTTCGGCCAGGCCATGGTCGAGAGCAACGTCGTGGCCAATTCCGACACGGTCTATCGCATCGGGTCGGTTTCCAAGTTGTTCACCACGGCGTCCGTTCTCAAACTCTGGGAGGATGGCCGGGTTGATCTCGAAGCGCCGATCACCAACTACATCCCCGAGTTTGCCACGCTGCCGCGCTTCGACGGGCGCCGGGTTCCCACCGTGCGGGAATGTCTGAACCACCTGAGCGGCTTGCCCGGCGACCTGTTTCGCGACGTGTTCGCCACGGCGCCCTGGGACGGTTACAACGCCTGGCTCCTCGGCGAACTGGCCACCGACTACCCGAACTATCCGCCGGGGTTCAGGTCCGTTTACTGCAATACCGGGTTTCAACTCGCCGAAGAAATCGTCGCCCGCGTCAGCGGGATGTCGCTGAACGACTATGCCCAGGCGCATTTCTTCGGGCCCCTGGGCATGACCAGTTCGTCGTACCTGAAGGACAAGCCGAACATCGCGGCCAATCGGGCGCACACTTACGTCTCGGGGGTTCCGCTGCCCGAGGAATTTGCCAATGCGCATGGCACGGGCGACATGTATTCGAGCGTCGAGGACATGGCGGCGCTGATCCGCCTGATTCTGGCCGCCGGCAGCTTCAACGGCACGAACATCCTCGCCGCCGACACCGTGGCCGCCATGTTAACCGACCAGACCACGAACATCGCGATGAACGTGGACAGCGAGTTCCATTGTGGCCTGGGCTGGGACACGGTGATGGACACGCAGTTGAACTACGCCGGCCGCCTGTGCTTCAAGGGCGGCGAGACGTTCACCTACGAAGCCGAAGTTGGCATCCTGCTCGACCGCCAACTGGGCGTGGTCGTCATGCAGAATGCGACGGGGACCTTGCCGGCACTCGCGGCGCACGCGACGCTGGTCCAGGCGGTGCTCGATCGGGACGGACTGCCTCAGCCCACGAACTTCGTTCCCACGGTGACCGCAGCAACGAACTGGACACCTGCGGCGATTGCCGCCGTCACCGGAACTTACGTCACCGCGATGGGCTATGCTTCGGGCTACGATTTGCTCACGGCCGCGCCGGACGGCAGCCTGACCTGGACGCTCAATGCGCATTCGGCTTCCCCGACCACGAACACGGGACTCGTTCCGCACGTTGACGGATGGGTCTATCGCACCGATCAGCCGGGCCTGCAAATCCTGCCCACCAACATCGCCGGCCGGGCCGTGCTGGTTTACTGCGAGGCGGCGAGCTATGGCGAAGTGCAGGGGTTCCGCGGCGACCTGTATGCGCCGCCGCAGATTTCGGCAGCCTGGTCGAATCGGCTCAACATTGCCTGGCTGCCGGTGGACATGCCGCTGACGGACTTATACTGGGCGGAGTCCGCATTGGGGATGGATCTGCGGCTGCAACTGACGAATCGTCTGGGGATGATCTGGCTGGCCAGCCCCTCGGGGACGTTTGTGATTGCACCGTCGAACGACAATCTCGGCTTTGCCGCCGGCAGCGGCGTCCGCCGCGGCACGTCGGTGGTCATCACCACGACCAACGGGACGGAATATCTGCGCAATTCCAGCTACACCTATGCCCGCGCCGACTCCCTGCCCGCGTTGTTGCTGGGCGCGACCACCAACGGCACCCTGGCCGCCGACGGAATCCAGTGGTTCTCCTTCCACGCCGTATCCGGTACCCGTTATTGCGCCTCCGTCAGCAACAACACCGCCGATGTCCAACTGAACTTCCTTGGCGCCGCCGGGGCGGGCACATGGACGACCAACCACACGGCCTGTACCTGCCCCGCGGACGGCCAGTACTGGCTGGGACTGGCCGCCTCTTCGGTCACCCCTTACAACCTCACTCTGGACACGGCCTATCTCGCGCGCATCGAACCGGCTCCCGCGAGCGTCACTCTGCTGGTAGGCCAGCAACAATTGTTCACGGCTGACGGCTTTGACCAATCCGGCAACGCGTACCCCTTCCCGCCGCTATGGTCCGCCGATGGCGGCACCGTGGCCACCAACGGCCTCTATACCGCCACCACTCCAGGAGCCTTTACCGTGACTTGCTCAAACACGGGGGGTGCCGTCAAGGGGACTGTTGCCGTCACCGCCCAGCCCATACCCATCACGGGCTTTACCGCCCAACCATCCCGCGCGGTCACCTTCCCGAGCTACCCGACCACGCTTTACACGCTCCAGCGGCGGACCAACCTGGTCACGGATACGTGGGCCAATGTGCCCGGTGGTGGACCGCTGCGCGGGACCGGCGCGCCAATGGTCCTGAGTGATACCAACACGCCCCCGTCGCCGACCCTGTTCTACCGGCTTGCATACCAGGTGACACCGTGACCAACACGCAGGAGGATCATGAAGTCACTTGGTGTGCGGGCCGCGCATGACCAAGGGACTCCCGAATCCCCTTCGCCAGCGATAGGGCTGTCAACACGAAGCCCAGGACCGTCCAGATGACGAAGTTCGGGGCGATGGCGGGATAGAGCACCGGGTTCCGCCCAAGCAACGAAAGCCCCAGCGCCAGGACCAGCAGCACGGCGAACAGCCGGGTAACGAGCCGTAATTCCCGTTTCTCAACCGGGGCTTCGGCCAGCGGTTCGCGTTTGCGGTGCAACCAGAGACCGGCGCCCGCCACCGCGTAAAAAACGAACGTGAACAACTGCACGGCGACGGA
>Ga0116104_1001766_pt1 | contig 10255 bp, 10 predicted proteins | sample June2015DPH_4_15_FD_89715 | JGI IMG/M metagenome (GOLD analysis project Ga0116104, IMG submission 89715) | Peatland microbial communities from SPRUCE experiment site at the Marcell Experimental Forest, Minnesota, USA - June2015DPH_4_150 | ecosystem: Environmental > Terrestrial > Soil > Wetlands...
GATAACATTGTATTTTTGGAGTTCGCCGGGCTGGAGTTCACGCACGGCGTTGTCGGGCAAAGTGGAAAGCGCAGAAAATACTTTCGCCTCATTTTCCAAATCCGCCGCCACGATGAAATCCACATCCATCGTCCGGCGGTTGTAATTGGCCGCGCGGAGCGCGAAGCCGCCCACGACAACGTACTTTGCGCCGCGCTGGTTCAGTTCCCGGCACAAGTCCCGCAAATCCTCCACCGACGGCTCGCGCGATTCTAATTCGTGGGACGGGTGATCATCCGCCATAACCATTGGTCGGCTTCTTCGTGGGTTTTGAAACGATGCACGCCGCGCGGAACGCGGATGCCACCGAGAGCCCTGCGCCACGCGATGGATTCCGCCTTGTTGCTGGTCGCCGTGGAAAGGGCGTCCACCATCCGCGTGCGTTGGCCGACAAAGCGGTCAATCTTTTCCTCGACGTTGATGAACGGTGGGTTCACGGCGTCGAAAGCCTAAGCCGCCCCGTCCGCCGGTGCAAGCCCCGCAAAATCGCCCGGCAAAATCGCGGAAGGCCCCACGAACCTGCCCGCCGAACTTCCGCTGGGCGAACAGATGTGCTGCGGCGTCGGCGCCGGTTAGGCCGGCGTAATCAAGGTAAAGATCGCTGGGAATACCGGCGCACCTATACGAAGGGCCAGTGTTCAGTAGTGTTCTGATTCGCGAACCCCGGATGGGTGAGTGGCCCGCCGATCGCTGGGCGGCGGGATGATGTCGCGGCCTGTCTGCGCCTGTCTGCGGCCGCACAGGCAGATGCCGATCCGCACAGGCAGGCCCAGCGGTCCGCGACCCACCGGTTTATGACACTACCCAGTGTTCAGTTGATTTGCTTCGGCCGGCATGGCAAACTGCCACAAGATTTGAATGAACGCCCGCTGCCAGGAAAGGATTGTATCATGAGCACCCGACTAGACCGCCGCGCCTTCGTGAAGGCCACCGTGTTCGCCACCGCCGCCGCCCCGCTGGTTGCCACTGCCGCCGAACCGGCGGCCGTGCCGCCCACCACCCCGCTGCCCGCGCCGGTTGGCTCGCTGCCGATGGGACGCATCGGCAGCGTGCAGTTCAGCCGCCTGATTCTCGGCGGAAACCTGATCTCCGGCTATTCGCACAGCCGTGACTTGGGATATGTGGCGGACTTGATGCGGCACTACAACACCGAGGCGAAGGTGCTCGAAACGCTCGAACTGGCCGAATCGCACGGCATCACCGCCATGAACAGCTTCGTCATGGACGGCAACTCGGCGTTACAGGCGCACTGGAAACGCGGCGGCAAGATGAAGTGGTTCTCCCAGGTCCGGTTAGACGCCCAAGGCGGCTTCAGCCAGGTCCAGAAGGCCATTGATCTTGGAGCCGCCGCCATCCATATCACCGGCGACACGACCGACGCGCTCTACCAGCAGGGCGAAATTCACAAGATCGCGAAGATCGTGGACCTGATCAAGTCGCAGAAAATCATCGCCGGCGTCGCGGGACACGGATTCGCCGCAATCAAGGCCTGTGTCGAGGCCAAAATTGACGTGGACTTCTACCAAAAGACACTCCACACGCATGACTATCACAGCGCGCCCCGCCCGGGAGAGACGGGCGACCTCGGCCTCTACGACAACTCCTGGTGCAAGGATCCCGAGGAAGTGGTTGACCTCATGTTCGGCGTCAAGAAGCCGTTCATCGCGTTCAAGGTCATGGCCGCCGGCGCCATCCCCCCGCAACGGGCGTTCCAGCATGCCTTCGACAATGGCGCTGATTTCGTGCTCGCCGGCATGTTCGACTGGCAGGTCGCCGACGACGTGAAGATCGCCAAGGAGGCCATCGCGAACGCCAAGCGCACGCGGCCGTGGCAGGCTTGAACCCGCCGAACGTCGGCAGGGTTCCGTCGCCACGCTTGACCTGACCCTCCGCTGATCCGCGCGATTCGCGGAGACTTGTCGCATCCGGCTCCGAACCTCCCCTTCGCCTGCACCCATGAGTTCGCTGCTCGCTTCCGCCGCTCCGGCTGACGGCGCCATCACGCCCGCCGAGGTTGCCCAGGTGATCGCGACCGCCTGTCCAGCGGAGGACTGTCGGAACAAGCGTGTACTCATGATCATTCCGGATGGCACGCGCACCGCCCCGGTGGGACTGATGTTCCGGGCGCTCCACGACCAACTCGGCTCGGTGGCCCGCGCCTTTGATGTGCTGGTCGCCCTCGGCACGCACCCGCCGATGAGCGAGGCCGCCATCTGCCGGCGACTCGAAATCACGCCCGAGCAGCGTTCCTCAGCCTACGCGTCCGTCCGGTTCTTCAACCACGAGTGGAACAATCCGGCTGCGCTCCGTCAGATCGGCACGCTCACGGCGGACGAAGTCAGCGAACTCACCGGCGGCTTGTTCGCCTTGGACGTGCCGGTCGAGGTCAACCGGCTGGTCTTCGACTACGACCAGGTGATCGTCGTCGGTCCGGTGTTCCCGCATGAGGTCATCGGGTTCAGCGGCGGCAACAAGTATCTCTTTCCTGGCGTGGCGGGACCGCAAATCCTGAACTTCTTCCACTGGCTCGGCGCTGTGGTCACCAACCCGATGATCATCGGCAATCAATGGACGCCCGTCCGCCAGGTGGTAGATCGCGCGGGCGGGCTCGTAAACGTCCCCAAGCTTTGTTTCTGCATGGTCGTGGCGGACCATGACCTCGCCGGCCTGTTTGCCGGCACGCCCGAAGCCGCCTGGGAGGCCGCCAGCGGACTCTCCCGCCAGTTGCACATCACCATCAAGGATCATCCCTTCCACACGATCCTGTCCTGTGCTCCGCCGATGTATGACGATCTGTGGACCGGCGGAAAGTGCATGTACAAACTCGAACCCGTGCTGGCCGACGGCGGCGAACTCATCATTTACGCGCCGCACATCGCGGAAATCTCCGTCACGCACGGTCGCGTCATCGAAGAGGTCGGTTACCATTGCCGCGACTACTTCCTCAAGCAGTGGGACAAGTTCAAGCATCACCCCTGGGGCGTGCTGGCGCATTCGACGCATGTGCGCGGCGTGGGCACCTTCGAGAACGGCGTCGAGCGCTGCCGGGTCCAGGTGACGTTGGCCACGGCCATTCCCGAGGAGGTTTGCCGCCGGATCAGCCTCGGCTACCGCGATCCGAGGAGCCTCCGGCAGGCGGATTTCGCCGATCGCGAACCGGAGGGCGTGCTGCTGGTGCCCAAGGCCGGCGAGATGCTGTTCCGCCTGAAAGACCAGCCGAAGTGGGCGCGCGGGAAGTGATGGGCGCGGGGTGTTTAACGAGTGGAAGACCTTGCCCGCCGTGACTGAACGTGACACCTTCCAACCATGAAACTAACTGCGGTATTTGAACCGGCGCACGAAGGCGGATACACCTGCTTCGTCGAAGAAGTTCCCGCCGCAATCTCGCAAGGCGAAACCATTGAAGAAGCCAAGGCGAACCTGCTGGACGCGCTACGCCTGGTTTTGCAGTGCCAGCGCGAACTGGCGGAGAAAGGCCTCTCGCCCAACGCGGTGCGGGAAGCGCTCAACCTGGTCGAGGCATGAAGCTGGCCGATTTGGCGCTTCACTTGCGTCAGCACGGCTGCCTGTTCCACCGGGAGGGTGGAGCGCACAGCGTGTGGATCAATCCGGTCAGACGGAAGATCGCCAGCGTTCCTCGTCACCGCGAGATCAAAGAAGGCACGGTGCGGCTAATCTGCAAACAACTGGAAATTCCTCAGCCTTGAACACGCCGGCGTGGACCTCGCGCCCAGGGCCGGCGAGATGCTGTTCCGCCTGGAAAACCAGCCGAAGTGGGCGCGCGTCGTGTAACCCGCCTCCGTGCGCGAATGACCGCCGCCGCAAGGCAAAGGCCTTTTCGCGATTGTTGCACCGGCAGCGCTCGTGTTTGATTGACGCATGACAACCGACGAGGTTCTCCAGCTTTTCCGCGACACCGGCGCGTTGCTCGAAGGACATTTCATCCTCCGCAGCGGCCTCCACAGCCGTCAGTATTTCCAGTGCGCGCTCGCCCTCCAGCACATGCCGGCGGTCGAGCGCCTTGGGGCTGAGTTGGCCGGGCGGGTCCGGCATCTCGGCGCCCGGACCGTGATTGCGCCGGCGATGGGCGGCCTGGTCATCGGCCAGGAAGTCGCCCGCCAGCTCGGCTTGCGCTTCATCTTCTCGGAAAAGGAAGAAGGCCGGTTGGTCCTCCGCCGCGGTTTCCAGATCGCGCCGGACGAACCCGTGCTGGTGGTCGAGGACGTCGTCACCAAGGGCGGTCGCGTGCAGGAAACCATGGAAATCGTGCGGGCGCGCCAGGGAAAAGTCGTCGGCGTGGCGATCGTCGTTGACCGTTCCAATGGCAGTGTGGATCTGGGCGTGCCGCTGTTGAGCGTGCTGCGCATGAACGTCGAGACGTTCGCGCCCGACCGGCTTCCCGCCGACCTGGCCGCCATTCCCGCCATGCACCCGGGCAGCAAGTAACGACCGGCCCGGCCGCTTCTGCTCGACACGCGCCGGCCGGCTTGAAAGATTCTCCCGCGTGCAACAATCGTTGGTCACTCTCGACATGGAAGGCGTGTTGACGCCGGAGATCTGGATTGCCGTGGCCGAGAAGACCGGCATTCCCGAGCTCCGCCTCACCACCCGCGACGTTCCCGATTACGACGTCCTCATGCGCGGCCGGCTGGGGCTGCTGGAAACGCATCACCTCAAGCTGTCGGACATCCAGGCCGTCATCGCCACGCTTCGACCGCTCGCTGGCGCGCGGGCATTTCTGGATACGCTGCGCAGCTTCACGCAGGTCATCATCCTCTCGGACACGTTCGAGCAGTTTGCGCAGCCGCTGCTTCGCCAGCTCGGCTGGCCCACCCTGCTCTGCCACCGGCTCGTCGTCGAAAACGACCGCATCGTGGATTACCGGTTGCGAATGCGGGAACAGAAACGCGGCGCGGTGAGCGCCCTGCGGGGGTTGAACTACCGGGTCATCGCCACAGGGGATTCCTACAACGATACCGCCATGCTGCAGGCGGCGGATGTTGGTTTCCTGTTCCGGGCACCCGCGAACGTGCGCGCCGAGTTTCCCCAGTTCCACGTCACCGACCGCTACGACGAACTGCTCGAGCTCATCCGAAATGCCCAGGCGGCGGCCTGAAGCTCAGTCCTCCGGCTTCGACTCGCGGCCGATGAGATCCTGCAAGGCCCGGCGCAGATCCTTGCCTTCGTAAAGGAGGGCATGCACTTCGTCCATGATCGGCGTCGAAACGCCGTGGCGGCGCGCCAGTTGCCACGCCGCCCGCGCCGTGGGATACCCTTCGGCCACACTCACCGACCCGGCAATGAGATCGTTCAACTTTTCCCCGCGACCGAGCCGTTCGCCCAGGGTGCGGTTCCGGCTCAACCGTGAAAAACACGTGACCACGAGGTCGCCCAGCCCGCTCAGGCCGGCGAACGTGTCCGGCTGGGCTCCACACGCCACGCCAAGCCGGCGGATTTCGACGATCGCCCGCGTCACCAGCGCCGCCTTCGAGTTGTCGCCGAATCCCAGCCCGTCGCCCGCACCGGCGGCGATGGCAATGACGTTCTTCAACGCGCCGCCCAGTTCGACACCCCGCACGTCGCTGCTCGTGTAAACCCGGAACGTCGGCCGGTGGAACAAATCCTGGGCGACCTTCGCCACGGCGGGGTCCGTGCTTGCCGCCACGGCGGCGGTCGGGATACCCCGTGCCACTTCCAGGGCCAGCGTCGGCCCCGACAGGGCGGCAATGCGGGCGCGAGGCAGAGTCGCTTGCAACACGCCGCTCATCGTCAGCCCCGTGTCGTATTCGATGCCCTTGGTGACGCTCACCACCATCCCGTCGAAGTCGGCGAGCGTTTGTCCGACCGCGCGCACGGCTTTCGAGGGAACCGCGAGCACCAGGAGCTCGGCGCCGCGCCAGGCCCTGGCCAGTTCCGGTTCGATGTGCAGCCCGGCCGGCAGCGCCAACCCGGGCAGGTATTTTTCGTTGCGACCGGTCGCCGCCACAATCCGGAGATTCTCGGTGTCGTGGTCCCACAGCGTGAGGGTGTGCTGACCGGCATGGAGAAGCCGCGTGAGGGCCGTGCCCCAGGCGCCGGCGCCAAGCAGCGTGATGTTCATGATGGAGGAGGCGATGTGCCGGCTTGGTGCCAGCGGAAACGACTTTCGGTGCCGTTCAACAATCGCCGGATGTTGGCCCGGTGTTTGCCGATTGCCAGCAACCCGAGCGCGAGGGCGACCACAAGCAAGGCTCCGCTTTGCCCGCGCCACCAAACCGTCAGCGGTAACGCCACCGACGCCACCAGCGAACCCAGTGAAACGTAGCGTGTCAGCGCGAAGACAAGCAGCCAGGCGACCAGACAGGTGAGGAGCGCCACCGGCATCAGGACCAGCAGGACCCCGGCGGTAGTCGCGATGCCCTTCCCGCCCTTGAAGTACAGCCAACACGTGTAATTGTGCCCCAGCACGGCCCCGATGCCGGCGGTGATCCCCAGCCATTCCGGATCGGGGTTGCCGCCGGCGCCGGCCACCCACAGCGCCAGGGGCGGCAGGGCCGCACAAGGGATCGCGCCTTTCGCGGCATCCAGCACCAACACCGCGACGCCCGCCGGGCGCCCCAACACACGGAAGACGTTCGTCGCGCCGATATTCCCGCTCCCGGCCGCCCGGATGTCCACGCCGCGGGCGCGGGCGATCAGAAAACCCGTCGGGATCGCCCCCACCAGATACGCGAGCAGGACGACACCGAAATAAAGCGAAACAACCACGCGCCGAATCTAGGAGACAGCCGCGCGTGCCCGCAAGCGTGTTCCGTCACCGTGCGTCGGTGGACCCGTCAATGCCGGTCGGTCCAAGACGGGCGCCAACGGCCTTGCAGCCCGCCATCCGCGATCGCACCGGGCAGCCCCGGTCCGGTTCAAGCCCGGAACAATTGTCCCATCTTCCGGCCGAGCAACCGGCCGGCGATCAACAAGCTGCCCGCAAGAATGACCATCCCGACGACACCGAGGGCGCAGGCGACGCTGGGCGCATCCGGCTCGATGCGGCCCATGAGCTGGTAGATCATCTTCGTAATCGGGGCATACTGGTCGCGCATCGCGAGGATCAGGCTGTCGCTCACCTCGAGCATCGCGAACGAGAAGGTCAGAATGGTGCCGGCGATGAGATTGGCCATGACCAGCGGCAGGGTGATTCGCCGCAGGGTCCGCAGCGGACTGGCGCCGAGATTGGCGCTCGCCTCCTCGAGCGTGATGCTGGTCTGCTGGAAGCCGGCGAACGCGGATCGCACGATGTAGGGCAGCCGGCGAACGCTGTAGCTCACGATCAGCAGCAGCGTGGGGTTTTGTCGCGGGTTCAGCCACGACACCTTGAAATCGAATCCGGCCACGTAACCGAAAGCCAGCACCAGGCCCGGCAAAGCCAGCGGCAGCATGGCGAGGGCGTCGAGGAGGTTCGCGAACGGGATTCGCCGCCGCGTCAGCAGCCAGGCAATCGCCACGCCCAGCACGAGGTCCACGCCCGCGCTGAGGCTGGCGTAAAACAGGCTGTTCCGGATGCTCGAAGCCGTGAGGCCCTGGCCGAGGATCTCGGTGTAATGCGCCACCGTCCAGGTGTCCGGCAGGACCGTAAAAAACCACCGTTCGGAGAACGATTCCACGATCACGGTCACATGGGGCAGCAGCGCCAGCAGGATCAACCCGCCCGCGCCCGCCCAGATCAACGCCGTCTGCCGGCCGGTGGCGCGGGCTTCCGTCCCCGCGCTCCCACGGGCCAGCATTTCGTAACGCCGGCCCGCGAACCACCCCTTCGACGCCAGAAACAGCGCCAGCGTCAGGACCAGCACGAACACCACCAGCGCGTAACCCTGCGGATTCGTGTTGAGTTCGTTGAGCGAGTCGAAAATCTGAACCGGCACCACCCGCGAGAAACCGAAGATCAACGGTGTGCCCAGGTCGGTGAACGCCCAGATGAACACGATGATGGCGCCCGCGAACCAGCCCGGCAAAATCAGCGGCAGGGTGACGGTGCGAAAGAGCCGCCCGCCGCCCGCGCCCAGATTCTGCGCCGCCTCGCGCAGGGTCGGGTCAACATTCGCCATCGCCGCGGACACGTTGAGGAACATCGCCGGATAAAGGCTGAGCGTCTGCAGCGTCACGATGCCCCAGAACCCGCCCTGCCCCAGCCAGTCCACCGGCCGGCCCGGCGCGAGCAGACCGAGCTGGGTGAGCAGCAGGTTCAACGAGCCGAAGCGCGCCAGCAGTTGCTGCAGCCCGATGGCGCCCACGAACGGGGGCATGATCATCGGCACCAGCAGGAGCCCGCCGAGGAGCGCCTTGCCGCGAAACTCGAACCGCGTCATCGCGTGCGCAAGCGGCAGCGCAATCAGTGTGGTCAGCCCGGTGGTGAGCAGCGCGATCGCGAAGCTGTTGCGCAGCGCCTCCCGTTGCAGCGGGCTGGCGAGGAGCAGACCGAAGTATTGCAGGGTGAACTCGCCGCCGGCGCCGAAGGCGCGCCGCAGCATGAAGCTCACGGGGTAAAACAGGAATGCGGCGAAAAAGGCCAGCAACACCACCAGCAAGGTCAGCGTGGTGCCGTTCAAGTCATACCGCTTCATCCGCCCGCGACGGTAGATTCACTTTAACGTCCGCACAAGCCGGCATGAGCCCGCGGCGTCCCGCACGGAAGCGGACACGGCACCGCGCGGCGATGGCCCAATGGCCGTGACCGGGCTGCCGTCTGACACGGACTCCACCTTCCTTCGCCCGTTTTCAGCCATGCCCGCCCCGCTGACCGCCGGCGCGTCCACGACGAATCCGCCCAGGCCGGCGCGCAGGTGAGAGCGTTCTGCCACGGGCAAAAGATTTGACAACACGCCGCCCCCCAGTAAAGTGCGCCTCGCTTTGGGTTTGGGGTCGTAGCTCAGTTGGTAGAGCACCACAATGGCATTGTGGGGGTCAGGGGTTCGAATCCCCTCGGCTCCACCATTCCAAAGCAAAGGAGAATTCCCTCAAAAATCAGCCTTTTACGGAGCTTTCACCGTCCTTTGATTCGAACGGGTTGATACCGACTTCATCCTCGTTTGAGGATGAACACCCCACTGCGCGGTTGAGAATTCCGCCGCGGAAGCAAAAGGCAATGACCTTGCCAGAATCGCCCTGAAAATGCCCACGGGCCTTCGATTTCGAGTTGGTTTTCCCGAATTTCCACCCGCCATACCCAGCCAAGAGTACCTCCACCCCATCAAAACGCGCCTGAATCAATCCTGGATCGTTTGGCGGTACACCTCTGGTAAGCGGTCAAACGGCGGAAATGGCCGGGTATCTAAGCAATGGGGTAAAGATACTCGCTCGCGGAAGAATACGGCTTCGGGCTCTCCATGACACCGTGCTTTATGGTTCGGAGACAAATGGCCGCTTTGCACGCCGCAACCGCCTGGCCTTGCTGAGGACCGCGTCGTCTGTCAATGGCTGCTGACATCCAAGATACCGCTCCACAGGGCGGCCCACATAAACTGCAAAAACTCGTCCTCCGGTCTTCGCGTGTAGTTGACCTTCCCCTCCTTCATCGGGCCCGATGCGCCGGGAGCGTTGGAATTCCGAATCTTCAACGCGTTGGCTAAAAGCGAGGCTACGCGATTGTCGAACCCCTTTTCGCTGCCGGTTCGCTTGTCGAGAACCGCGATCTCTAAATTCTTGTAGATCACCCGCACCCGGCCGCGAGCCTGGCCCGCGGCCACATCAATCTCGAACGCGGCCGCTTCCGTGCTGCCAGACTTAATCCGGGTGTGTTCCGCAACGTCAAGGAACGCATTGAGGCGGGTCAGGTCCATCGCGCTGAGCGAACCGGAATAGTGGAGCGAGAAGTCCGGTGACTTGACCGGAATGGTCATCAGCACTTTGAGCAGTCCGGCGTTCATGAAGTCGCCCTGCGCCCGGAGCCGGATGACCGCCACCGCTTCGCCGCGGTTGGCGATCCCCGCAACGGAAATGGCAACGGCCCCGAAGGTCAGCACCCCCGGATCGGCTCCCGCGACCACCCGCTCGCCGTATTTCAGGGAGCCGTCCGTGATGATGAGCCTATCCACCTGCAGCGGCTGCTGGATTGTGGCCAGCGCCTCATGCACCATGAGCGGAGGTTTCACGAACGGCTTTCGTGGCTTGTCACGATCAACCAACGCATCGAAAGAGGGACGCGAGAAGTGGACCGACCTCGCCCGGTACGCCTTTCCCTGGAGCA
>Ga0116104_1001770_pt1 | contig 10242 bp, 7 predicted proteins | sample June2015DPH_4_15_FD_89715 | JGI IMG/M metagenome (GOLD analysis project Ga0116104, IMG submission 89715) | Peatland microbial communities from SPRUCE experiment site at the Marcell Experimental Forest, Minnesota, USA - June2015DPH_4_150 | ecosystem: Environmental > Terrestrial > Soil > Wetlands >...
ATCGCCTCCTGCTCGGTGGACCGGATGGCCCCGTTGAGCAGCGTGGCGAAGATGGACTGGTCGGCCATGGCCTCGACGTCCCGGTACTTGAAGTCCATCGCCACCGGCCACAGCACGATGTCCACCTTCTCGACCACCCCGAGGATGTCCTCGGCCAGGTCCACCACCGTCTCCTCGCAGCCCCCGCAGGAGGCGCACCAGTAAAAGGCCACTTTGGGCTTAGGCATGGGTCACCTCGCTCTCAAAGGGCGGTTGGGACGGCGCGACGCTTGGCTCGAGGCGCGTCACTTCGCGGTCCCAGTCCGCGCACTTCCCCGGCAGGTCCAGCGGGCCCAGGACCGTGATTTTTTTCACCATGTCGTTGATGACGCTTTTGACCTTCTCGCCCTCCGCCGCCGAAATCCATTCCAGCCGGAGGCGCTCCGCCCCAATGCCCAGGTCCTGCAGCATCCGCTGCAGCAGCGCAAAGCGGCGCAGCATCTTGTAGTTGCCCTCGCCGTAGTGGCAGTCGTTCGGATGGCAGCCCCCAATCAGCACCCCGTCCGCCCCCCGCGCAAACGCCTCCAAAACAAACTGCGGATCCACCCGCCCCGAGCACATCAGCCGGATCGTCCGCGTGTTCGCCGCGTACTTCATCCGCGACACCCCCGCCAAGTCCGCCGCCGTGTACGTGCACCAATTGCAGAAAAAGGCGATGATGCGTGGGGACCAGGAGCCGTTGCCGGAAGGGGGAGGAGTCTCGTTTTCCATGTCGATTCTTTCCGTTAGACCAAGGTCGGCTCGAGCAGGCCGTCAATTTCGTTAAAGATCTCGGCATCCTCGAACAGGTTCTGCACGATGGAGCCGGACGGACAGGCGGCGACACAAGTGCCGCAGCCCTTGCAGAGCGCCTCGTTGATGTAAGCCTTCTTCTTGTCGGCCAGGAGCGAGATGGCGGTGTACGGGCAGAGCGGAATGCAGGACTTGCAGCCGCTGCACTCGGCCTCGACCACGAAGGCCGTGTTCGGCTCCAGCTCGATGTTGCCCTTGTCGATGAGGGAGAAGGCCTCGGCCGCGGCGGCCCCCGCCTGGGCCACGCTGTCGGGAATGTCCTTCGGCCCCTGGCAGCAACCGGCGAGAAAGATGCCGTCGGTGAAGGTGCTCACCGGGGCGAGCTTCGGGTGCCGTTCGAGGAACCAGCCCTCGCTGCTGCAACTCTTGTTGAACAGGCGGCGGATTTTTTCCGTATCGGGATGCGGCTCCAGTCCGACGGAAAGCACCACCATGTCGACCGGGACCTTCATGATGCAGTCCAGCATGGTGTCCTCCGCCTGCACGATGAGCCGGCCCGTGGCGCCGTCGCTCGGGTCGGGATACACATCGGCCACCCGGCCGCGGATGAGGTTGATGCCCTCCTCGGCGATGCGGCAGTAAAACTCCTCCATGCTTTTGCCGGGCGTGCGGATATCGATGTAGAAGTTGTAGATCTCCGCCTGGGTGTGCTCGTGGATGAGGTGGGCGAGTTTGAGCGAGTACAGGCAGCAGACCCGCGAGCACCAGCGGTTGGAGTTTTCGTCGCGCGAACCGACGCAGTGGATGATGGCGACTTTCTTCGGCACCTGGCCGTTGCGCAGGACGATTTCTCCGCCGGTCGGACCGCTGGCGTTGACGAGGCGCTCGACTTCCAGCGCGTTGTAGACGTTGGGATATATGCCGTAGCCGTAGTACGGCGTGCGCCTTGCGTCGAAAATCTGGAAGCCGGTCGCGACGATGATCGTGCCGACGGTGATTTCCCTGAGTTCCTCCTTCTGCTTGAAGTCGATCGCCTTCCGGTCGCCGCAGGCCTCCACACAGGTCTTCTTGCACTTGCCGGTTTTGAGCTCGATGCACGTCTCGGGGTCGATGAGCACCACCGGCGGAATGGCCTGCGGGAATGGCAGAAAGACGGGTTTGCGCTTGCCGAGGCCGAGGTTGAACTCGTCGCGGAACTTGGGCTCCTTGTAGATGCACGCCTCCACGCACTCCTGGCAGCCGGTGCAGAGGTCCTCCAGCACATACCGCGGCTTGCGGCGGACGGTGACCTTGAAGTTGCCCACGTAGCCGTCCACCTTCACGACCTCGGAGTAGCTCCACAGCGTGATGTTCGGATGGGAGCCGGCGGCGGCCATCTTCGGCGAGAGCACGCACATGGCACAGTCGAGCGTCGGGAAGGTCTTGTCGAACTTGGCCATGTGGCCGCCGATGGTGGGGTCGCGCTCGACGAGGTAGACCTGCTTGCCGGCGTTGGCGAGGACCAGCGCGGCGTGAATGCCCGCGATGCCACCGCCCACGATCAGCACGTTCGGGTTGATGGAGACTTTTTTGACCTCGAGGGGCTTGTGCAGCGGCACGCGCTGGATGGCGGCGCGGGACAGGGCCATCGCCTTGCGGGTGGCCAGCTGGCGGTCGGTATGCACCCACGAGTCATGCTCGCGGATGTTGACCATCTGGAAGAAGAAGGGGTTCAGTCCGCCGCGGCGCGTCGCCTCGCGGAACGTGTGCTCATGCAGGAGCGGCGAGCACGCCGCCACGACGATCCGGTTGAGGCGGTGCTCGATGATGTCCTGCACGATCATCTCCTGGCCCGGATCGGAGCACATGTACTTGTAGTCGCGCGAGAGGACCACGTTGGGAAGCGCGGCGACATATTTGGCCACCGCCTGCACGTCCACCATCCCGGCGATGTTGGTGCCGCAATGGCAGATGTAGAAACCGATGCGGACGGGTTCGTGTTTCTTGGGCGTGTACATGGCTCAGTCTCTTAGGGATTCGGCCAGCAGCTCGGTCACATCGCGCACGATCATCGGCTTGTCGTGCGGGATCACCTTCAGCGCGTCCTCAAAGCGGAAGATCTCATACGGGCAGGATACCGCCAGCACGTCGGCGCCCGTGGCGATGGCTTCCTTCACGCGCCGCTCGGACAACCGCTCCATGCCTTTCTCCTTGAAGAACGTGTCCAGCCACATGCCGCCGCCCCCGCCACCACAGCAGATCGAATTGGCACGGTTGTGGACCATTTCGAGGAGCTTGATGCCAGGGATGGCGCGGAGCAGCGCCCGGGATTCATCGTACATCCCGGCACGGCGTCCGAGGCAGCACGAGTCGTGATAGGTGACGGTGTAATTCAGCTTCTTGGTCAGCTTCGGCCTGAGTTGGTCCAGCCTCTCCGCGAGCAGCATGTGGGTGTGGTCAATTCGGTAGTTAAAGCCATACATCTGGTAACGGATGCGGAAGGCGTTGTAGGCATGCGCATCGCCGGTGATCATCCGGTTGAAGCGGTACTTCTTGAAGATCTCCATGTTGTAGTCGGTGAGCGTCTCGAACAGTCCCGACTCCCAGGAGAGCTGGCCGCAGTCGCCGGCGCATTTCTCCTCGTTGCCGAGGATCGCAAAGTCGATGCCGAGGGCGTTCAGGAGCTTCGCCGTGGCCCGGCTGTTGTCCTGGCCGCGGCCGTAATAGGAGGTGTAGCACTCCACAAACCAGAGCACATCCACCGGACGCTTGATCTCGGACATCACCGGGACGGGGACCGGGGTGGTGGTTTTCCACGCCACCCGCTTGCGCGAGGACTCGCCCATCGGATTGCCGTAGCGGAGGATGTTCTGCAGCGTTTTCTGCAACTCGGCGGGGAGGGCCGGGTGGTGGACGATGGTCTGCTCCTTTACCAGCGGCAGGAGCACGTCGGACAGGCGGATGCCGCGCGGACACTTGGCCATGCAGGCGTAGCAAGCCACGCAGCGCAGCATGCTGTCGGACTTGAAAACCTCCTCAATTCGGCCGCGGCGCAGCATGTTGATGATGCGGCGGGGGGGGTATTCCATGTACTCGCCATAAGGACAGGTGCCGGCGCACGTGCCGCATTGGATGCAAGTGAGGATGCGTTTGCCATCAGGAGTCTGGAGAACCGTTTCGAGGGTGGCTCCTTTTTGCTCCAGTTCAGGCTCTAGCATGACGACCATGGTGTTGTCCTTTCGTTGGGCGGTAAAAGGGATTGGAGATCAGAGATCAAGCCGGAGGCCGAAGTCCGCAAACGAACGCGTGCCGTGGCTGGCCTTGCGGATTTCGGGTTCTGGCCCTGGTTCGGGATTCGGATGTCGGAATTCAGATTTCATTCAGCCTTGCACGGCTTCGGCGACCAGCTCCGCGATGTCTTTGACGGTGATTTTTCCTTCGTTGCCCGTGGTCTTGACCGCGTCGCCGAACATGGCGAGGTCCTTCGGACAAGCGACGACGAAGGTGGGCACGTCCACCAGTGACGCCGCTTCTTTCAAGCGGTTCTCGGCGGGGCGTTCCTTGATGTCGGGAGTGTCTTCCATCCAGATCCGGCCGCCGCCTGCGCCGCAACAATAACTCCGGTCGCGCGTGCGCGGCATTTCCACAACCTCCACGCCCAGCGCGCGCAGCACGCGGCGGGGCGGCTCGTAGACACCGTTGTAGCGCCCCAGATAGCAGGGATCGTGGTAGGTCGCGCGGCCGGTGAGTTTCTTCTTGAGCGGCAGCCGGCCGGCCTGGAGCAGTTCGTCCAGCACCTCGGTGTAGTGCTTCACGGTGACACCATTGCCCTCGAACTGGTATTCGTTCTTGAGCGTGTTGAGGGAGTGCGGGTCCGTGGTGATGACGGTCTTGCGGCCGTTCTTCCACTGGACCTTGCCGAAAGCGTCGAGGTTCTTGCCGCGGAGCACCTCGAAGAGGCCCTCTTCACCCACGCGGCGCACGTCATTGCCGGAGTTGCGTTCGCCTTCGTAGAGAAGGCCGAAGTCCATGCCGGCCTGCTGGAAAATCTTCGCCGTGGCCTGGGTGATTTCGAGCACGCGCGGGTCGTAGGAAGCGTAGTCGCCCACGAACCAGACGCAGTCCACCGGCTCCTTGCGAGCGTCCTTGATCTTGGCGGGCAGACCCTGCGCCCATTTGGCGCGCATGCGATCGGACTTGTTGAAGGAGTTGCCGTAGCGGTTGAGACTGTTGAGCGCGTCCTGCACGGTCTTGTTCATCGTGCCTTGGCTCACCAAATAGCGGCGCAGATCCACGATGGCGCGCGGCTGCTCGATGAAAACCGGGCACACTTCCTCGCACGCGCGGCAGGTGGTGCAGGCCCACAGTTCGTCGGCGGAGACGACCTGCTCGTCATGTAACGGCGCCGCAACCGGGGCTGGCGCGGCCTGGGCCGCTGCTTCGGCGGTGGCAGGCTTGCCGTTGCCATTGACCCTGGCCGCCTTGAGCAACTGGTCGTCGAGTTTCAGCACAAGGTTCTTCGGTGAGAGCTTCGAGCCGCTGGCGTGCGCGGGACATTGTTCCTGACAGCGCCCGCACCAGGTGCAGGCGTCAAACTGGAGCAGTTGGCGCCAGGTGAAGTCGTTGATCCTGGCCACGCCGGCCGGCTCCGCCACTGGCAGCGCGCCCACGGGGCCGAGATTGCGCAGGTAGATACTGACCGCCGACGAAACCAGGTGGAATGCCTTCGAACACGGCACCAGCGCGATGAAGGCGAAGGCCAGCAAGGCGTGCAGGCACCAGAAGAAGAAGTGGGTGCCCTTCAGCTTCTCCGGCGACATTCCGCGAAAAGCCCCGGCCAGAAGGTTTCCGACCGGCGACCAATGCGCCCACGGCACTTGGGACGCCGCCAGCCGCAATGCTTCCACCACCAAACCCGTCCCTGCGATCAGGAAGAGAATCATCAACAGGTAGAACGAGTCGAGCGGGAAGGTCGGATAGAGGAGGTTCTTGAGCCGCTCCGGCTTCAGCACGTAGCGCCGATAGAACGCCAAGGCGAGACCCGCGATCAGCGCTAAGCCGAGCAGATCGAGGCTCAACTTGTAGCCGAGGTAGAAGTTTCCCCGGAGGAACTGCCAGTTGAACAGCAGGTAGCCGATGTCCTGGTCCAGCGTGGCCAGAGCCGTGCCGATGAAAAGCACGCCCATGCCGAAGAAGATGGCCAGGTGCATCAGCAGGGCGTAGCGATCCGACGCCAGCCGCCCTTGGAACAGGGCGAACTTGATGCACGCCTTGATCCGCTCTGGCACCGCTTTCACGACCGGCTCCGGCTTGCCCAGCCGCCATTGCCTGACGTGCCGCCACACGCCGTAGACGAAGATGAGCACGGTGAGGCCGCCCAATGCGTAGCAGGCGTATTCCGCCCACTGGTAGTGCTCGTGGATGTTGTAGAGGATCGGCCGGATTGGTTCCATTGGTCGCTCCTGGCTACTTTGTCTTCTTCTTCTCCACCGCCTCCTTCAATCGTTCGATGATCTCAAGGCAATCCGCGTTCGCCCCGTAGTGCGCGAGGTCGAAGATCGGCGCCTTCGGGTCAGTGTTGATGGCCACGATCAACTGCGCGCCTTTCATTCCTTCGCAGTGTTCGGGCGCACCGCTGATGCCCAGGGCCAGATAGAGCTTCGGCGCCACGCTCATGCCGGACTTGCCAACCTGCCGGCTCAACGGCAGCCAGCCCTGATCGATCACCGGCCGCGAGGCGCACACGGCGCCGCCCAAGGTCTTGGCCAGATCTTCGGCGAGCGCGATGTTGTCGGCGTTTTGAATGCCGCGGCCCACCGAGACCAGCGCGGCCATCTTCGTGATGTCGATGTCGCCGGCTTCCGGCTCGATGAATTGTTGAAAGACGACCTTGGAGCCCGGCACGGGCACAGCCAGCTTCTCCACCGGCGGGGTCTTCTCGCTTTTGCCCGGGTCGGCCGGGAACGCCCCGGGATAGATGCTGATGATGCCCCGACCCTGGGCCAGCCTTACATCCGAGAGAATCTTCCCGCCGAACAATTGGCTGGTGAGTACCACCGCCTCACCTTCGACGCGGAAGCCTTTGCAGAAATTCACGAAGGGCAGCTGGGTGCGGGCCGCCAGCCGCGCCCCCAGGCCAAAGGAAACGTTGGTGCCGCCCAGCAGCACCAGGGCCGCCTGCTTCTGCTCCATGATTTGTTGAAGAACGGCAATAGCCGCTTCGGCCGAGGGCTGCTCCAAAGCCAGGTCGTCCACCACCAGCACGCTGTCGGCGGCGCCCAGCCGGGCGGCCAGACCAGCCCCGTCCCTGCCCAGCACCACCGCGTGGACTGGGCTTTTCAGCGAGTCGGACATTTTGCGGGCGGCGCCCAACATCTCGAAAGTGATGTCGGCCACCGCGCCCTTGAGATGCTCCACCAAAACGAGAATTCCAGCGCTCATGTTGTTGCCCGGTGGTTGAGGGTTAAATAATGCCGCGTTGGGCGAGCAGGGTGGCGATCCGGTCGGCGATCTCCTCCGGCGAGCCTTCCAGCATTTCGACCCGGCCGGTGGCTTCAGGCTTATACATCCGCTCCATTTCGAGGATTCGGGCCGGCTCGGGCGGCGCGAGGTCCGCGGTTTCGATCTTGGCTGACTTCATCACCGCGCGCACTTTGGCCACCGGCACGTAGCGCGGCGGTTTTTCGGCGGATTGAATGCCCAGCACAGCGGGCAGCGGCACCTCGAATTTGCCGCGCAAGCCGCCCGAGAATTCCTTGAGGACAACCACCTTGCCATCACCGGGCGCGACGCCACAAACCACGCCCAGGTAGGGCAGTTTGAGCAACTCGGCCAGATAAGCAGCCACTTCGCCTTCCAGATCATCAATCGCCTGAGAACCGGGCAGGATCAAAGTATCTGCGCCGGGTGGGCTGGACAGAGATGAGAAGAATGCCGCAAAAGCTCTGGCCGTGGCGACGGTGCCTAGCGTGGCTTGATCCACCAGGATCTTCACCGCGTGGTCGGCGCCCTTGGCCAGTGCCGTGAACAGGGCGTCATCCACCTCCGGCGCATCCAAGGCGAGTACCGTGATCGTGCCGCCGCATTTCTCTTTTAACAGGAGCGCCTGTTCCAACGCATGCTCGTCAGGATCATCGAGCTTGAATCTGAGGTATTCGGCATCCAGTGATCGGTTGTCACTGGCAACGTTCAACTCCTCCACCGTATCAGGCACCATCTTCAGCAGGACATATAGGTTCATATGCTGAAAAGAATCGTTAGGGTTCTAACTAAGTGGTTGAAGTACCAGAGGATTGGAGAAGGGTAACGGCGTTCCGTGAGAACAGCTCCGCATCCATTGGCGAGCATTGCGCAGATATTGAGAGGGAGTAGGGGCGAAAATGCCTCAGCCGGAATCCAGTAGCCCGCCATCGCGGCAAAGAAGGGCCGGGCGCTTTGCTTTGCAGGCAGTAAAAAGCCCCGGCACAAGGCTGGGGCGTGGGGAGATTTGGCTGTCTGCCAGACGTCTAACTCGGCGGCAGCGGAGGAGTTGGTTCAGTCAGAAACTCGCGTCGGCGAGGCGTGGGCCGCGCTGGAGAATCACTCTTGGACGAGTTGTTGGAGGAGCTGGCGGTGGTGGTTGTAGATCGAGACTTTGAGTGGGGTATGGCCGGGGAGGGCATGGGTGGCGCAGCCCAGGCAGGGGTCGTAGGCGCGGAAGGCCATCTCGACCTGGTTGAGGAGGCCCTCGGTGACGTGGCCGCCCTTGATCAGGCCCTTGGCGGCCTTTTCCACGCTCATGGCGATGCGGGCGGCGTTGTTGCCGGTGGCCACGATCAGGTTGGCCATGGTGATCAGGCCGCGCCCGTCGGTTTTATAATGGTGGAAGAGCGTGCCGCGCGGGGCCTCGACCACGCCGATGCCCTCGGCGGGCACGGTCGTGGGGATGCGGCGCACCTCCTGGCTCGTTATCTCCGGGTCATTGACCAGTTCGACGATGCGCTCGGCCGCGTAAATCATCTCGATCACCCGCGCCCAGTGGTTGGCCAGCGTGTGGTGCACCGGCTTGCCGCCGAGGGTCTTAAAGAACTCCTCGTAGGCGGCCTGGGCCTTGGGCGTGGCCATGCCGTCGGCGGCGTTGAGGCGGGCCAGCGGGGCGACCGAATAGATGCTCGTGTCCGGCCCCTCCACGAAGCCCTGCCAGCCGCGTTGTTTGAGGAAGGTGAACTTCATGTAGCTCCACGGCTCGACATGCTCGGCGATAAAGTCGCGGTACTGCCGGGCCTCGAACTTGCAGACCTCTTTCCCGTTGCAGTCGACGACGCGCAGCTTGCCGTCGTAGAAGTTGACCCGGTTCTGCTCGTCCACCATGCCCAGGTAGCAGGTTTTATGGGTGAAGGCGTCCGAGGTGATCAGCTTCACATAGTCGGGGTTCGCGAGGACGATCTGCTTGAAGACCTGGAGGGTCCACTCGGCGAACGCGAGGCCATCCCGGGCCAGTTCCTGGAACTTGGGCAGGTCCTCCGGCTTAAGCGCCTTGCTGACGCCGCCGGGCAGTCCCAGCACGGGGTGCACGACCTTGCCGCCAAAGTACGCGATCAGCTCGCGCAGCCGCCGGCGGGTGGCGATGACCTTCTTGCCGGCCTCCAGGCCGACCTTGCCGATCACGCCCAGGATGTTGCGCTCCGCGGGCGGCGCCTCCGGCCCGACGATGAAATCGGGTCCGCCCAGGAAGAAGAAGTGCAGGGCGTGGTCCTCCAGCATGAAGGTGTGGTAGACCAGCTCGCGGATCTTCCGGCCGGCCGGGGTGGGTTCGATCTGGTAGAGGGCGTCGAGCGCCTTGGTCGCGGCCATGTGGTGCGCGGTGGGGCAGACCCCGCAGATGCGGCTGGTGATCTGGGGCATGTCCTCGGCCGGGCGGCCCAGGCTGAAGACCTCGAAGCCGCGCAGCTCGGGCACCTGGAAATAGGCGCGCTCCACGTCGCCCTTGGGGTCGAGGTAGATGTCGATCTTGCCGTGGCCTTCCAGCCGCGTGATCGGATCGATCGTGATGTTGCGCTTGGCCGCCGCGTAGGCCGCGTTGGCCCGGGCCTGGCCCTCGTTGAAAACCTGTTGGGCTGCGTCGTCCATGGGGAGTCAGAAGTCAGAAGTCAGAGGTCAGAAATCAGAGGTCGGAGGGCAGAGGTCGGAGGGCAGAGATCAGAGGACAGCAGTTGTAGGAGCGAGCTTGCTCGCGATGCCGCATGAGAAATCGCCTGCAAGCAGGCTCCTACAGCGCGGATCTTCGTTCCCTTCGTTTTCTTCTGTAAATTTGGTTCGCTTCGGTTGCGGCGGAGTCCGGCGACCCCGCCCTACAGTTAAAGATCCACTTTGCGCCGCAGGAGACTCCGCGCCAGTCCGTACCGATAGAAGGTGCCGACCGGGTCGGGGATGCCCGCCAGCACCTGGTTGATGCCCGCCTCCTCCTTGGGCCCGAGGTTGGAACAGAGGCTGGAAAGGAGCTTCGCGCCCTGG
>Ga0116104_1001797_pt1 | contig 10139 bp, 9 predicted proteins | sample June2015DPH_4_15_FD_89715 | JGI IMG/M metagenome (GOLD analysis project Ga0116104, IMG submission 89715) | Peatland microbial communities from SPRUCE experiment site at the Marcell Experimental Forest, Minnesota, USA - June2015DPH_4_150 | ecosystem: Environmental > Terrestrial > Soil > Wetlands >...
CACCCGCATCTTCACGATCACGTACGAGATGAGTGTTCCCACCAACATCGTCACCAGGGCCGCAGCCAAGGACAGGTAGAAACTGTTCCAGATGGCATCCTTGGTCAGCTTCATGGTGAACAGGATATAGGTGATGTTGTGCAGGGTCATATTCTCCAGCGAGAAGCTGAGCCCGTAGGTCCTGAGCAGCGCAACCAGGAAGATCGTGATGGTGGGAAGGAGCACGGTGATAGCGATATAGACGATGCTGAGGATCAGCAGGGGGTACTTGAGGCCGCGAAGTTTCAAGAGCATGGGTCGCACGCTCTTCCCCGCGATCACCTGGAAACGACCGGCCATGAGGATGAGGTTCTGTGCGTAGAGGATGAGCGCCGCCGCCATCACCAGAATGGAGGACAGGATGGTCCCCGCCCGAATGGCCTCGAACCGGCCGCCGCTGGCGTAGATTTTCTGGTAGATGAGGGTCGGGATGTTGAAGATACCCGCCTCCGTCCCGAGGACCGCGGGGACGCCGAAGTGGGCCAGCGAGTAGAGCGCCACGAGCAGCGCCCCGGCGGCGATGCTGGGGAGCATCAGGGGCAGCGTGACCCGGCGCGTGATGGTGACCAGGCCCGCCCCCGAGATCCGGGCCGACTCCTCCAGCGTGGGGTCCATCCGCTCCAGGGCCCCGGAGACCTGGATGAAGACGAAGGGGAAGAGGTACATGCTCTCGACGGCGATGATGCCCCCCAGACTATAGATGTTGAAGAGCGGCTGCTCCAGCCCGAAGAGCCCCATCAGCCACTTGTTGACGAGGCCGGCTCGCGGTGACAGGAGCATCTTCCAGGCGATGGCCCCGATGAAGGAGGGGAGCATGAAGGGCACCAGGAAAAGCAGCTTCATGGTCTCCTTGAACGGGAGATCCGTGCGCGAGACGAGCCAGGCGAAGAGGACCCCCAGGACAGTGCTCACGACCGTCACCGCAAAGGCGATGACCAGCGAGTTCACTACCGCCTGGAAGACGTCGGGCTCGCTCAGGACCTTGACCACGCCCGCGATGTTCAGCCCGCCGTCCACCACGACGGCGTTCCAGAAGATGAGCACGATCGGGACGGCGACCACGATCACCAGGACCAGGACCGAGAAGATGAGCAGGATCTCCGCGATGCCGAACTTGCGATCGGTGCCAGTGATGGTCAGGCCTCCTTCCCGACGCTGGCCTTGTCGTACCACCGCAAGGCCTGGAAGGTCAACCCGCAGGCCTCCCCCTCCTCCAGGGCCCGGCCGCCCCGGAAGGCCTCCTCCGCCTCCTGCTGCGCCCGGATCTCGACCGCTCCCACCGTAATGAAGTAGGTCACGATTGGCCCCAGGAAGACACGCCGCCGCACGACCCCGCGCGTCGCGCCCCCGTCACGCACGAGGTCGATCTCGAAGGGCCGGCAGGCGGCCACCACCTCGCCCTTGGCGATGCGGTCCCGCGCGGCCGGGGAGATCTCGACCTGGAGCGGCAGGTCGCTCCCCTGGATGTGGACTGCGCCGTTCCGGCGCTCCACCGGGATGAAGTTCGCCACGCCCAGGAAGTTGAAGACGAACCCGTCACCCGGGTTGGTGTAGATCTCGTGCGGATCTCCAATCCGGCGGAGCGACCCGTCCCCGCTCATGATTCCGATCCGGTCGGAGATGGCCAGCGCCACCTCCTGGTCGTGGGTGACGTACAGGATCGTGACGCCGGTCCGCCGCTGGAGGTCCTTGATCTCGAACCGCATCTCCTCCCGCAGGTTGGCATCCAGGTTGGAGAGGGGTTCATCCAGCAACATGATCTTGGGCTTGGACACGAGCGCGCGCGCGAGCGCCACTCGCTGCTGCTGGCCGCCGGAGAGCTGCGACGGGTAGCGATCCTCCAGGCCGCCAAGGTGCACCTGGGCGATGGCTTCCAGTGTGCGGGCCCTGGCCTCGGCCGCCGGGACCTTCTGGATCTGGAGCGGATAGACCACGTTCTCCAAGACCCTCTTGTGCGGCCACACCGCGTAGTCCTGGAAGACCACCCCGATGTGCCGGGACTCCGTCGGGACGTGGACCTTCTTGGCCGCGCTGGAGACCAGCCGGTCCCCGATGAAGACCTCGCCCGCGCTGGGGTGCTCGAAGCCCGCGATCATCCGCATGACCACAGTCTTCCCGCACCCCGACGGGCCGAGGAGCGTGAAACACTCCCCGTCCCGGATCGTCAGCGTGAAGCCTTCGAAGACGCGATGGGTCCCGAAGACCGCTGCCAGATTCTCCAACCGCACGTCAGCCACGACGGCTCCCCGGAGGGCATGCCCGCCCCAGATTCGACGGGGCGCTGAGGCTTCTCACGCCCCACCGCCCCGCTCGACCTTCTCCGCGCCGACAGGCGCTACCGCATGATCTGTTGGAACTTCTGGATGATCGCCTCCTTTTCATCCATGACCTTCAGGTAGTCCACCTTCATCGCCCGCTTTACCGCCTCGTCGGCCGGGGGGAGCCCGTGCTTCTTATCCACGCTCACGTCCGCCCGGATGGGCAGGGTCCCCTCGCGCGCCACGATGGTCTGGCCTTCCTTGGAGAGCAGGAAGTCCACGAACTTCTGGGCCGCCTTCAGGTTCGGGGTCCCCTTGAAGATCGCGATAGGGCTGGGCACAACCAGCATCTCCTTCGGGAAGACGATGCCCATGGTGGCGCCCTTCTCGATCTTGTCGATAGCGATGTAGTCCGGGGCCAGGCTGGCCTTGAAGTCACCGGAGGCCGTGTCGTCCACCACCTGTCCCGAGCCAGCCCCCATCTTCGCCCCGTTGGCCCGGAGCTTCTGGATGTAGTCCCAGCCGAAGGTGTTCACGATCATGGCCACGCTCATCATGGCCGTCCCCGACAGGGCGGGGTTAGCAATGGCAAAGCCATCTTTGAAGCGCGGGTCGAGCATGTCCTGCCACCCCTTCGGAGGGGCCGTGATCTTCTTGGTGTTGTAGGCGATGCCCAGAGTCCCCAGGCGAGCCGGCGTGAAGAACCCATCGGGATCCTTCACCGTGCTCTCCACGGCCTTGGCCTCGGGCGAGACGTACTTCTCCCACACCCCCTCCTTCTTCAACTGGTAGAAGTCCGGCACCTCGCTGTGCCACAGGATGTCCGCCGTGATTTTCCCCGACTGCCGCTCGGCGGCGATCTTAGCCATCAGCTTCCCGGCCCCGGCCGAGTAGTAGTCGAAGGACACCTCTGGATGCTTCTTCGCGAAGGCATCCCGCAGCGTCCCGATGAGGCTCTCCTTCATCGAGGTGTAGACCATGAGCTTCTCGCCGGCCTGCACCACCGCGCCGAAGCTTACGAGCAGCGCAAAGGCGACCAGGGCAACGCCCAGCCTTTTCATCGTGCGCCCCTTCCTTTCTGGATGAAGACCATTCCCGAGAAAGACCGTCACACAGGACGCCTCGCCGCGGCCCGCCGATACCGCCGCGAGCGGGCAGCGGCCCGTCACAGGCTGTAGCCGCCGTCCACCACCAGGTTGCACCCGGTGGTGAAGTTCGAGGCGGCGGAGGCCAAGTAGACCACGGCGCCACCCAGATCCTCGTAGGCCTGGCCGTAGCGCTTGATCACCCCCTGATCCACCCGGATGGCCCGGATGGCCGGATTGTCCGAGCGGGCGACATTCCCCGGCGTTCGGCAGTAGCCCGGGCTGATGGCGTTCACGTAGATCTTGTGGCGAGCCCACTCCACGGCCAGCGACTTGGTGAGCATGACCACGCCGCTTTTTGCCGCGTTGTAATGGGCGTAGTCCGCATCGCGATTGACGTGGAATGCGGACATGGACGCGATATTGATGATTTTCCCTCCCCCCTGCCTGATCATGTGGGGAGCCGCCGCCTTGCAGCAGAGGAAAACGCCCTTGAGATCCACCGCCATCAAGCGGTCCCAGTCCTGCACCGACATGTCCAGGGCCGGGAGGGGTTGCGCGTATCCAGCGTTATTGACCAGAATGTCCAGACGCCCCCATTCCCGGATCACGGTATCCGCCATGACGGCGACCTCTTCCGGAAGGGTCACGTCCGCCTTGATGCTCTGCGCCTTGCGCCCTCGCTTCCGAATCTCGGCCGCCGTCTCCTCCGCGGCCGGCATGTCGAGCTCGACGATGGCGACGTCCGCACCCGCCTCCGCCAGGGCCAGCGCCATTCCCTGCCCCAATCCCTTCCCGGCGCCGGTGACGATCGCCGTCTTCCCCGCCAGAGAAAACCGATCCAAGATGCCCATGCGAACCCCTCCGATTCAGATGATCTGCTTTCGAAGACGACGATGCACTCTGACCTGAAAAAACTCCTTGCCTTTCTCGCCGGGTCCAGGATAGCCTGTGCCGAGTTTCACGAACTCTCCGTCCCCCTGCCAGCCAAAGAGGGATCAGCAATGGCCAAGGCCACCATCCTCATCGTCGAGGACAGCCCGGACATCGCCGATCCGCTGGCAGACGCCTTCCGCTTCGATGGCTTCGAGGTGCTTCAGGCCGCGAATGCCATCCAGGCCCTCCAGATCGCCAGCGAGCATCGGCCTGACCTCATCTTCATGGACATCCAGCTTCCGGATATGGACGGCCTCGCCGTGGCCCGCACCCTGAAGAGCGATCCCGCCGTGGCCCACATCCCGATCGTTGCCATGACGGCCTTTGACATCGTTGGAGATCAGGCCCGCACCATCGGAAAGATCTGCGTCGGCTACGCCCAGAAGCCTATCCGCGCCAGGGAGCTCATTAACCTGGCGTCGGCCATCCTGAAGCTTCCCGGTGACCCGGAGCCTCCCAGGCGGATTCGCCCGCCGGCCAGGCCCCACGGTCGGTGAGCCCTCTTCGCCTGCCGGGCCCCTCGCCTGTTTGCCGCAAACTACCACACCCGGTCGCTCAATTCAGCAGAAACCGACGCCCTGTCGAGCGGGCCATACCTGCCAGGCTGTCCCTGAACCACTGGCCCCAACAAACTGACCTTCCCACGCGAGGCGGCGTTGCGGCAACGCCTCTTGACCCCTCCCGCGTGCCGCGGCGGCAATCCCACCCGACGAGAAGACGAACGAGTCGCGCCGATGGGATACGTGGGCTTCTCGCCTGGTGGAGGAACGGGAGGGACGGCCTTGGGACGATCTCTTCCCGGGACAAGCTGGAGCCAGTTTATCCTCGCTTCAGTTCAGGGGTGTCCCTGGAGCCTCGTGGACAGGTTGGTTGGGGGATAACGCGTTCTGGCGGGGAATGTGGAAGGGTGCGGCTCACCTGGCCGGTGGACAAGGCGCACGGCGAGGATGCGTGGCCTCGCGTCGAGAGAAGAGGATCCCTGTTTCAGCGCCCCCAGCTACGGTTGGGCATAGGCCGCCGCCTGCGACCCCTCGCCGCCGGCCACCCCTTGGGCGTCGCCGGTGGAAAGGCTGCTCATGAATCCCAGCAGGCCGACAAGTGCGATGGCAATAAACAGCCACACCTCGACCCGGCTGCGCCCTCGAGGTTCTAACATAGGATTCGCGGATTCCATGATCATGCCCGGTCCCTCTTCATCCGCCCCCCGGGGGTGGCTCGGCGTGTTCTCCGCGCATCGGATTGCTGGTGAGGTCTCGGCAGGTTGGGGGCACGAATTGCCGGGGGCATCTCACAGGAAAGTTGTGGCTGGCCTCCCCCGCGCCTGTGGGATCACTTGACGACGAGCGAACGACCGCCCCGTCGCCGATCCGGTCCGTTCCAACCTCTGGTCCCCTCCCCTGCTTTCGCCGGCTGCCGCCGGTCGAGAATCACCTGAATCTCCGGCTGGCCCCTCATCAGCTCGACCAGCTGGTCATACATGCGCGCCCAGTCTTGACTCACGACCAGCACCGGCTTGCGATACGCGGCGAGATCATCGGCACAACGCCGGCAGATGGTCGAGGGAGGCTCCGGAGCGTCCGCGGGTTCTTCTGTGCCTGCGTCCTTCGCCAGCGGATCGACCGCCGGTCTTTTCATCTCCGGATCGTTCGAGGCGCTCCCCGCAGCCAGGTCCGTCCCACACCAGACACAAGTTCGTTGCATCGCATTCTCCTCCGACGAGGCACAGGACCTGCGGTGCCCGACAATCCACCGGACGAATTTGCCCAAGAACATAGTGCGAAGTTTGTGCCAGAGCACACGTCTCGGTCCAAACTGAATCGGACGCCGGGCACTTCAACCATGCGGCCTCTTGAGGTTCAACTTGAGGTTCAAGAGGTTCCCGACCCTCAGAACGGTCACGACAAATGCGGCATTGTGGGAATCCGGGGCAATCCCCGACCAGGATCGCGAGGGGGCATTCCGAACACACCCAACGTGCCGCTTTTCAGCCAGGACGCACTGTGCGGATCCCGCGCACTCAATGCCCAACGGGAAACCGCTGCCATCGACATTCCATGGGCGCCATCCGGGTTGAGCCCGACCATGGATTCCGGAGATGGCCCGTCCAGGCGCGCTACTTCTGGGACCTCGCCCCCTGCGGTGTGTCCAGAAGCTCCCGGACCGCCGAGAGGATGGGCCGGAGGCCCCCCACCTTTGGCAGGAAGCAGTCCGCCTTGGTTTGGTAAGCCAGAAGGGCGAAGCTGTCCCCCACTTGTCCGCTGTAAAGGATGATGGGGATTTGTGTGAGCGTGGGGTCATTCTTGATTTGAGTGGCGACGCGGAATCCGTCCAGGCCGGGCAAGGCCACGTCCAAGATCATCAGGTCCGGTCTTTCTGCCCGCACCGCCCTGAGCCCCGCTTCACCGTCACCCGCTGTCAGGACTTGGTATCCCTGATGCCGAAACAGTTCCTCCAGGCTCTCGCGGACGGCCGGATCATCGTCCACCACCAGCAAGGTCTTGGTCCCGGAGGTCATGGGAGGTCTCCCCTGGCACGCCCCTGAGCCTTGCCACCGGCGCCGATCGCAGGGAACCGATCTGCCAGGCATGCGACCCCCGTGCCTGAGCCAGGACCCCCAATGGGCGAAGGGGAGGTGAACCCGCGTCGGACGTCGCGCAACGCTGTATTCCGGAAAGTTCCATGCTCGGCGGACACTCAGGCGGAGGGCGATAACGGGGAGAGCCCTTGCCGACACACTGCCTGCCCCATGGGGCTCTGTTCCAAACGAGCACACAGGGCCACCGCGGACCGAGGTCGCAGTGGGCCGATTCCGCACAGGACGGCACGCTCTGGGGCCTATTCTCTTTCGAGGTCCCGATCGAGCCGGATGCCGTACTTGGCAGCCTTGGAGTAGAGCGTCCGTCGCCCGATGCCCAGCCGCCGGGCCGCCCGGCTCTTGTTCCACCCGCACTCTGCGAGCACCTTCTCGATCAGCGTCCGTTCCATGGCCTCGATGACCCCGGCGTCGGTCTGGGCCGTCAGAGCCGGCCCGCCGACATCCGCCGGCAAATCCTGAAGCGTGACCGTATCGCTGGCGGCCACAATCACCGCGCGTTCCAGCACGTTCTCGAGTTCCCGGATGTTCCCCGGCCACCGGTATCTTACCAGCGCCCGCAGGGCATCCTCCGCGATGTTCACCACGGGCCTGTTCAGCCGACTCGCATGCCTGTGGAGCAAAAACTCCGCCAGCATGGGGACATCCTCCGGTCGCTCCCGCAGCGGAGGAAGCGAGAGCTGCACCACGCACAGCCGGTACAGCAGGTCGCTCCGGAACCTCCCGGCCTCCACAGCATTGGTGAGGTCCGTGTTCGTGGCGGCAATGATCCGCGCCTGGCTGCGGATCGGCTGCGTCCCTCCCACCCGGGTGAATTCGCCCGTTTCGACCGCCCGAAGAAGCTTGGCTTGAAAGGCGCCGCTGGTTGCGGCGACCTCATCCAGGAAAAGCGTCCCATCGCTGGCGACCTCGAAGATCCCCTTCCGGGTGGACACCGCCCCGGTGAAAGCGCCCCGCTCGTGGCCGAACAGCTCGCTCTCCAGCAGGGTCTCGGTCAGGGCCGCGCAGTTGACCGCAAAGAATCCGCGGTCCCGGAGAGGGCTCAGCCGATGGATCAGCCGCGCCACCAATTCTTTCCCGGTGCCGCTTTCCCCGGTGATCAAGACCTTGCTGTCGGTGGGAGCGGTCTTCTCCGCCAGCGCAAAAACCTCCCGCATCCGGGGGTTCCGGCTGGCCGCCACCACCTCCCAGAGGGCGTGGCTGCCCCGGAAAATCTGTCCGCGATTCCCTTCGCGAGCCCGCGAGCGTTCGATCCCCCCGCGAATTTTCGCCAGGAGTTCCTCCGGAAGGAACGGCTTGGCGAGAAAATCTGCGGCGCCCTCGCGCATGGCCTCGACGGCGAGGTCCACCGTGGCGAAGGCCGTGAGGAGGATAACCGGGAGCGTCGGACTGTGATGCCGTACCTTTTTCAGCAGGTCCATCCCGCTGCTCCCTGGCATCCTGAGGTCGGTGAGGACAAGGTCGGGACATTCCGCGAGGAATGCATCGTAGGCCCTCGCGCCATCGGTGCACACGGCACACGCGTATCCCGCGTTCCCGAGGAGGGCCGCCAGGGCCTGGGCCAAATCGACCTCATCGTCCACGATGAGGATCTTGCACACCGGTCCGCTCATCGCCGTTCCGATCTCCTCGAAGGCCCGCCGGGATGACAGGGATACCCGCCCTGACCGTCTCCCGGGCTAGCGGAAAGCCTAGCGACAATCCCGTCCCCGGTCAAGCGGTGGCAGACGCCCCTTCTTCTTCTAAGAAACTTCCCCGCGTAGTGGGGTGATGGGCACCAACTCGAAGCCGAGGACTCGGGCTTGGGCACGAAGCCGGGATTCAGTGCGGTGGCGGTGGTGCTCTTCCGCGGCGGCCAAGCGGGTCTCCGCGTAGGGCTGCCGCGTGGTCAGCAGGTGGTACAGGATCCGCGCGAGCTTGTGCGCGGTGGCAGTGATCGCTTTGGGGGCGCCGAGCTTGGCACGCATGCGGCGGAAGTAGGCCCCGAGGAGAGAGGCGCTGTGCGAGAGGCCCTGCGCGGCGAGCCGCAGCGCCTGCGCGACCCGGTGCTTCACATGACGGGTCTGCACGGAGAGGATCTTCCCGCCGGAGATACGATTGTCGGGGCAGAGGCCGAGCCAGGAGGCGAAGTGCTTGCTGGTGGGAAACTTGGCGAGGTCGGGGCCGAGCTCCGCGAAGAGGGTGTAGACGGTCGCGGTGTTGAGGCCAGGGATCTGCGTAAGATCGAGGCCCAGGACGCGGTAGAGCTCGGTCCGGAGATCGAACCGCGGCGCATTGCCTTGCGGCTTGCGATGCGAAGTGGTGGCCCGCGGGATCGGGAGGAGGGCGGGGTCGATCGCGGACTCGAAGGCGGTGAGGAGCGCCTGGACGTGGGCGTCACACGCTTCGATGAGCCGCTGGTAATGGCGGTAGGAGTCCAGCGACTGCCGCAAGGTGAACAGGTGCTCCGGCCGGTACTCCCCTACGAGGGCTTTGGCGATCGTCTCGCGGGAGGCTTTGATGCGGCGGTCGCGGTGCCGCAGCAGGGACCGTACGGCGCAGACGGTCTCCGGTGGGCGGAAGGAGCCACGGAGGAGGCCGACGGCGTGGAGGTATCGGAGCCATTGACAGTCCTGGACATCCGTCTTCCGGCCGGGGACGTTCTTCACCTGGCGGGCATTCACGAGGCACACCTCGACGCCGCGGGTGTCCAAGATCTGGTACAGCGGGATCCCGTAGACCCCGGTGGACTCCATCGCCACGGAGGTGACCCCGCATTGCGTGAGCCAGGTGGCCACCGCGAGCAGATCCTGCGTGAACGTGCCGAAGCGCCGGATGGGTTGGGGGTCCCGGTCGAGCGGGACGGCCACGTAGATCTCGGTCGCCCCGATGTCGATGCCCGCCGCGTGCGGGTTCAAGACTGGCGGGGGGCTAGGTCGGGCGGTGCGTCTCCGTTGGCCTCTGGACATGGCGGCTCCTCCGTGAAGGTGACGGCCATGGCCGGCAGGCGGCCCAGGTCGTGCCAGGAGAGCGGGTACTCTTCTAAACGGGATCGCCGCCGGACGGGGAGCTGCCCGTCTGGGGCTTCCCCAGTGACTTACGCACAGGACCTGGCACCACGCTAATCCGAAGTTCCCACCAAAAAGATAGCTTTTTCGCGTAAGAACTCCTTTTGTTTTCACCAGATAGGCCAGATTGATCTCGGCATGATGTACCCATGTATATTCCACATTACGCTTGACATTGTGA
>Ga0116104_1001808_pt1 | contig 10071 bp, 9 predicted proteins | sample June2015DPH_4_15_FD_89715 | JGI IMG/M metagenome (GOLD analysis project Ga0116104, IMG submission 89715) | Peatland microbial communities from SPRUCE experiment site at the Marcell Experimental Forest, Minnesota, USA - June2015DPH_4_150 | ecosystem: Environmental > Terrestrial > Soil > Wetlands >...
CCGCCGCCTCCTCCTCCGCCACCTCGCGGCGCGGAGTAGGTGTGACCTCCGCCGGAAGGCGCAGAGTACGTTCGGCCACCGCCGCCGTAGGAGCCGCCCGCTCCAGAGCGCTCACGCATGATAGGCCGGTTCAGTTCCAGGGGCGGTCGCGCCCCGCCATAGGTCGATCCCCCTGAGCGTGGCGCGGACGTATTCCATCCGCTCGACCCGCGCGAGCGCTGTTCATAAGGGCGTGCAGCCCCGGCTGCTCCCGTAGAAGCACGTGGCTGGGGAGTGAAGTGTTGCCAGCCGCCCGGCTGGCCTTGCGGGCCCGCCGTCCGCGACTCAGAACCTCGAGGCGCTGGCGTCGCGCGCGGCGTGGTCTGTGCGGCTCCCGTCCGCCCGGCATTGGGGGCGGGCTGCGAACCGAACCGTTGCCAGCCAGGGGTCACGGCCTGGCTCGTCACGCCACCTACTCTTTCCCTACCCAGTTGCGTACTTGGTTGTCCGGTCGCCGGAGCCGTTCGCTCGGCCACCGCGGGGTTCGAGCGAGTCGCAGGACTCTGCGGGTTGACGCCGGGACGCGCGGCGGGCGTCGTCTGGCCACCCGTCCGCAGGCCGTTCGTTCCAGGCCGTCCACCCTGGCCCGCGCTCGCCGTCGGTCCGCGTTGCGCCATCTCCCGGATCTGGTTGGCTTCCGTTGAGAAGCTAGGCATGTGTGTTGCAGGCGCGGGATTCTTGGTGAAGAAACGCTCGCCGTTGGCCCTGGCTGACGGCAAGCCCGCAGGGTTCACAGCTCTGTTCCCCGGCTGCAGGCTGGCCTGGGTGGGCACCACGGGCAGTGTGCCCCTCACCACGCCCGCCTGACGCAGCATGTTCTCGTTCACGGGCTGGAGGTTGTGAGCGATACGACCGTTCACAAAGTTCTGCGTGGAAACGGTGGTGAGTGCGCCCCGTACGTGCGTATTGGTCATGACGTTCTGGAGGTTCGACCCGAAGGGTCCGCGCCCCGGATGGCCGATCACCGGCCCATGACTACCATTGATGTTGGTAATATTCGTCACGTTGAAGCTGCGGCCATGTCCCCACCAAGGGCTAAACCCGTCATGCGGGCCGAGCGGCAGCCAGCCAATTGAGCCAAAACCGAAGCCCACGCCTACTCCCCCGTGACGGCCACCGAAACCGAAGAACGAAACGTAACCAGGCCCCCAGAGGGGACGAGCACCATAGAATCCTCTGCCCGGCCACCAGCACCAACTGCTGCCGTAGAAAAACCACCGGCCGTAGTGATACGGCGCCCAGCCCCAAGGCTCATACGACACCCACGTCCATCCCCAGTAAGGCTCCCACGACCAGCGCCCGGACCGGTAAGGCACCCAGCCCAAGTCCACGTAAGGCGTCCAGCACCAATCGTAGCCGGGCACGTCAACCCAGTGGCCGTGGGCATCCAAATCGCTGGCCCCCGTGTAGTAGCGATCCGTGTGGCTCCAGGCCTGCGCGTCGGCAATCTGCCGGTCACGGTCGTTATTCCACTTGTCCCAATCATCCTTTGCCTGCGCTTGGTCAATCTGAAACTCCGGACTGTCGGTGCCTTGAACGTGAATGACTTGACCTTTCTCAACCTTCGTGCTGCCCTGCGGTGTGGAGACTTCCGCCTCGCCGAGGCGAACGATCAGTTGAGTCTGGCTGGTGGAATTCACCTCGATGCGGTAAACACCTTCCCCCAGCGGACGGACGGCCATGTTCGGCGTATCAATCTCCACGTCCGCTTCCGTGCCCTTGAAAACGCTGAGATCCACCAGGCCCGTAGACACCTGAATCTGCATCTTCGTGCGGGTCAGGTCTGCGATCTTCGCTTCCGTGCTCTGGTCGAGCCGCAGCACGTTGGCATAGTCAAGCTGGATTTCGGCGCGCGACCGGGCTGCCGTGGCCACTTTATCGCCGGCCACCACCGGAGCGTTGACGGTGGTCGCCACCCAGTTGCTGGAATCTCCGCGCATGGTGGACACATCACCGTGAATCATGCTGATGCGCCCCACTCCGGGCTCAGGCTCGTCCTCGGCCCTAACGTTTGCCGGTACGAGCAGTCCCAGCGTGAGTATTGCAAGCGTGATCAAAAGGATTCGGTTTTTCATGGCCCACCTATCTCGAAGTTCCACGGTCGAGCTCCAAACTTACGTCCGACCTGCATAAGGCAAGATCGGTGCCAAACCGAGAAGTCATTAATGCCGCATATCTGCTTGCAGTGTAAGAAGTTACAAGTCGCACTTTTTCAGGCTGCGGGAGACCGATTCTAATCCCCTGCCCAAACTCAGCCGCTTGGTGGCTGATTTCGGCCAGGGGGATGGCCGGGGCACGTACGGACGAGGGCAGCGATTTGTGGGGGGGGGATCTCGACTACTTCGACGCGACCGCGATCAGGTTCTTCAATAGCGCGCAATCTTCACATCCTTCGCGCGATTCGGGAGGATGCCTCCGGTCGTACACCTCTCGAACTTCGGCAAGTAGCTTGGAAATTCTCTTTGGCTCCAGGTCAACAGGGAGGACATGTGTGCTGAATTCCATCACGAATCCCGCCTCGGTCAGGTTCCCATCTTTCGCCGCCGCGGCGTTGTCGGTGACCGGCTCCGTGTACACCAGCGCCAACCCTGACACCGGAGAGAATCCGCACTGCTCACCGATGAAAGCGTAAGCGTTCAACTGCGCGTCGTACATCGGGAACAATTCGTCCTGATGCGCGGTGAACTTGGCGGTCTTGTAATCGACAATCACGTGTGAGTCGTCACGCCTCACCAGGATTCCATCCGGCGTCCCGCGCAGGACGATCCCGGTCTCCCGGTCCAAGGTGCTGAACTTGGAGAAATGCGGGGGACTGCGGTACCCCTTGATGTCTCCGAGTCCTGCCAGCCAGGGCGGGGCGCTCTGGTGACGGTCGAACCATGCGTGCACCAGCCGTTTGCCGTACGAATCAATCGAGCTGAAGATGCCGGGAAAAATCTGATAAGGCAAGCCCTCCGCGTGCATCTGAATCCAGAAGCAGCGCGGGCAGAAGCTGGGCAAGGCCACGGCCCCCAGGTTCTTGGCGGAGATGCGAAATGATGCGCGCATGGTTATTTCCTGCGCTGACCAGTGATCGGTGCAGCCATTCTACGTCATCCTTGCACCCGAAGGCGTGGAATTACCACGGAAGCGGATTGGTCCCCTGAGTGGGGGGCTCTTGGTAGGAGGGGCCGCGGCGTGAGAGCGGGGTTGCCTTTTCGCGGCGATTGTCATTTACTTGATGAAGCGGGAGCATGTTGGGGGTGCTCTGCCCCAGCGCTTCGCGCCAGCCACGCTTTCGCAGCGTCGCGACCCCGAGGTCGTCATGGCCGGATTTGATCTGAAATTCTATCTCGACCGTTTCCCGGAAGTCTGCAAACAGAAATTTGGGCGCACCTATTCGTTCCGGGCGCTGGAGAAGAAATTCGAGCCGCTCTGCACGGGCAATCGCTGGCTGGCGGCGAAAGACGTGCTGAACATTTTCGATCCCACTGCCACGCCGTTCGGGCGCTACTGGCCCAAACCCAACGAAAAGGAGCTCGATCAAGTCTTGAAGAAAGCGCGCCTGGTGCTGGGTCCGGCGCCCACCAACCCGCGCGAACTGGTGAAGCGCGCGCTCGAAATGCTCCACAGCGTCGGCCTTGTTTCCCTTGTGCTGCGCTTCGTGCATCCCGACCGCTTTGGTGTCTTCTCGACGCCCATCATGAATCTATTACAGGTTCACCGCCCGCACACCATCGAGCTCTACCTGGCCTATTGCGACGAACTGCGCGACTGGAAGGAACACTTTCGCCTCGAATCCGTGGCCGACACCGAGACGGCCCTGTGGGCATACCACGAGCTGGCCGCCGGCGAAACCCGCGAGAGCGAAGGCTCCACCGCGCACGCTGGGTTCGATGCGGACGTCTGGATCCAGCGACGCCGCGTCGCGCAGGTGCTGCGGCCGTTCCTGCGCAACTACGGCCCCCTCGAACTGGCCCGCATCCTGGTGGAAGAGGAACCCAAGCTGGCGGGGAAGATCGCCGGGGAGGAATACGAGCGGCTCCTCCGCGTGGCGGCGCGGGAACTCTGCGGCGGCATGAACTTGAATGTGCGCGGCGCCATCGAAATCCTCTTCGACCGCCTCGCCGAGGATGGCTACATCTCGCTCGAAGACAAGGCCCAGCTCGATAAAGCCTGGAGAGTTCGCAACGCCGCCGTCCACGCCGGACGCCCTCCTGACCCCGAACAGGTCGATAACATGATCGACACCATCGAGCGTATCTGCCGCCCCTGGGAACAAGCCGCGTAATGGCCGGCGTGGTCTGCCTGGCCCAATTTCTCACCACAAAGGGGAAGGGCGGGGTTTTGGTTTTTGAATTCTTAAGCTGTAAATTCTTCCGACGCCTCGCGCCCGCAAGTAACCCCTCACCCGACCCCGCCCTGCGGGACCATCTTCTCCCTGAGGGAAGGGGGATTTTTCCTGGGCGGCGCGTTCCGCACGCCTCCCGACAAAGGCCGTCGTGACAAGCCTCGCCCTTGCTCAAAAGCCGCGAAACTACTGGGCAGGTCTTCGGCCACACCTTCCTTGACCCGGAAGCATACACGTATAGTTATTGACATCGGGATATCTGTATCGTAGGATGGCGTGGGCTAAAACTGCCAGTAAGTGTCCGACTGGGGAGATGCGGAGTAACACTCGTTGGTTCTCTTCGCGGGCCACGTATCACACGTACCGGGGCGCGGCGCCAAGCGGAGCCGCATCGCCTATTCCTTTTGCATGAGTCTGCCCGCTCCAGTCCGGCTTGCGCAGACACCGCCTGCACGACGGGTCACGCCCATCCCAGACGCAACGAAAGGAGCCAGTTATGACCACCCCTAAGAAACGAGTTACTATCGCAGGTAGCGATCGCACTATCCTTCATGGGGCGCGGCTCGTCGGCGCAGCCGATCCCCATGAACGCATCGAAGTCACCCTCTTCCTGAGACCCGTTTCTGCCGCGACACCGGCATCTTTGGAGCGGACCGGTGACCTCAAGCCTCAGGAGCGGCCACACCTGACCCGAGACCAGTTCGAGGCCACGCACGGCGCCGACCCGAAGGACGTGGCGAAAATCGAGGCGTTCGCGCACGAGCACGGCCTCGACGTCGTGGAAGCAAACTTGGCGGCACGCACCCTGATACTCTCGGGGACCGTCCAGGCCCTGAGTGAGGCGTTCAATGTGACTTTGCACATGTACGATCACCCCACGGGGACCTACCGCGGGCGCACGGGCGTTATCGAGGTTCCGGCCGAGCTGGAGGGCATCATCCAGGGCCTGTTCGGTCTCGATAACCGTCCCCAAGCCAGGCCCCACATGCGCCCTATTCATGAGCAAGGAGGCGCGTGGCGGCATTCCCAGCGAGGGGTTTCTTACCTGCCGACCCAAGTGGCAAAACTCTACGACTTTCCCACCTCGGTTAACGGCCAGGGCCAGTGCATCGCGATCATCGAACTCGGCGGTGGGTACAGAATCAACGACCTGAATACGTACTTCCAGCAGCTCAGCTTGCAGACACCGAAGATCAGCGCTGTCTCCGTGGGCGGGGCGCATAACGCCCCCACCGGAGATCCCAACGGCCCGGACGGGGAAGTGATGCTCGATATCGAAGTGGCCGGGGCCGTCGCTCCAGGAGCGCAAATCGCCGTTTACTTTGCACCTAACACCGATGCGGGCTTCTTGCAGGCCATCACCAAGGCCATTCACGACAAGGTCCGAAAGCCTTCGGTCATCTCCATCAGTTGGGGTGGACCCGAAGACTCCTGGAGCGTTCAAGCTTTGAAAGCCTTCGATCAGGCCTTCCAGGCCGCGGCGACGCTGGGGGTAACCGTGTGCGCTGCCTCGGGAGACGGCGGTTCATCCGACGGGGTCGACGACGGGCTCGCGCATGTCGATTTTCCCGCCTCCAGCCCAAACGTTCTGGCGTGCGGCGGCACTCGATTGGTCGCGTCCGGTCAAACCATCACCTCCGAAACGGTGTGGAATGACGGGACGGCGGGTGGCGCGACCGGCGGCGGCATCAGCGAGTTCTTCACCCCACCGCCCGCCTACCAGTCCAAGGTCAACCTTCCCGCGTCCGCCAATCCCGGCGCCCCGCCCGGACGGGGAGTTCCGGATGTGGCGGGCAACGCCGATCCCCTGACCGGCTACAAAGTGCGAGTGGATGGGCAGAATACCGTAATTGGCGGCACCAGCGCTGTCGCACCCTTGTGGGCCGGCCTGATTGCGCTCTTGAACCAGAGTCTGGGTAATTCCCTGGGATACCTGAACCCCTGGCTTTACACCAAGGCCGCCTCCACTCCCGGCACCTTACACGACGTCACAACCGGCAACAACGGAGCCTACCATGCACGTACTGGTTGGGACGCCTGCACGGGGCTGGGAAGCAGCGACGGCGTAAAGTTGCTGAGGACGTTGAGTGGGAAGGCCGCAGCGGCGAACTGAACTCTGGGCGCGAACCCAGCGCGCGCGGGCGGGCGCCAACGCAACGCGGGGCGTGCGGAGTTCCCCGCGCCCTCGCAACTGAACACCGTCGTGCTGGCGGCGATCCCCAGTCCGAGCGTGACCACGGCCACGAAACCCGGGCTGTTCCACAGAACTCACCAAGCAAAACGCAGATCGCTGAGCAGTTTGGCCATATCGTTCTGTTCGGCGGAGGTGCGACGCCACTTGCGTGCCAAGAGTTAAGTTGCGGATTCAACTCGTCTCCTCGCCGCACGCCCAAACGACACGGTCCATCTGTTGAATGCCGGCAGGGGACCGGCCACCGACAGCCTCAACGCGTGGCTCCTGCTTCGGAAGAAGCACCCGGAGCTGCTGGCGGGACGCCCCGTCCGCATTCACCTGTTTGCCTTGGGACTTCCGGTTTGCCTCCCGGCTCCGAACGAGTACACCACCGGGGACTCATCCCCAGCCGACCCCGCTACAAGCTAGATCAATTTGGCGAATTCGTCCTCAGAGCGGGAAAGATTTCGGCGATGAGGGAGGCAGGGGAAGGAAAAGTCTCGGGGGCATTGGTCGGAAAAGCGGCAGTTTCGGCGTTCTGGATTCTCCGGAGGGATGGAACTGGCCCCTTCCGTGGTCGCCGTAGGCAACGAGCAATGAAGGGCGACTGAACTATTGCATTCAAAGGCGGCCCGGAGTATGTTTGTGGTCAGTTTGGATATAGAAGTAGAAGACTCACATATACTCTCGCGACAATATCACCCTCACTAATGTAGTTGGAGGTGCCGAAGGCTTTCCTCGGAGGTACGCTATGGACCCAATGGCAAACCGGCGGAGCGATCGCATTTATCTTGAGCTCAGAATTCAGATCAGTGGAGTTGACGCCACTGGGGAGAGTTTTGTTGAGCAAACCCAAACCCTCGTTGTCAGTCGACACGGTGCGAAGATCATCTCGCGCCATGTGCTAGTCCCCCAACAACCACTCAACCTCCGGTGCCGCAGGACTAGCATTGAAACCTTGGCACGGGTCGTGGGACAGATCGGACAAACGGATGAAGGGTACTACTACGGCCTGGAACTCTCCGACGTGCAGGTCAATGTCTGGGCCATCGAGTTTCCATCGCTGGCCGAGACCGAGGATGCCGCGGGTCGCGTGCTACTGGAGTGTATCCGTTGCCACGCCCAGGAGGTCGTGCACCTGGATGTTTTTGCGCTGGAAGTTCTCCTGGCCAACCAAACTCTTCTGCGACCCTGCAAACAATGCGCTGGCCAGGTAAACAGCTTGTGGAAACAGGCCGCGGTGGGAGAGGTAAAGTCAATGGCCGTCGGCGAGATTCCTGTGATGCCGGTCCGTACCAGCAATGAACGAAGGGATCCGCGCATCGCCCTGAAAGTGGCTGTTTGCATCCGTCACCCCGAGTTTGGCGAGGAGCACGCCACGACCGAAAATGTCTCACGCGGCGGTTTTCGTTTCAAGAGCCGCCGGCGCTATGCCCTTGGGACGATCATCGAGGCGGCTTTGCCTTACACGTCGGGAGCGGCGAATATCTTCGCCCCTGCCCAGATCGTATACGCCGACGAAGTCCCCTTGGAAGAGTTGTACGCCCACGGCGTTGCCTACAAGCTCACCGAGATGGCCACTTCTCTGACAGGACTTCGCATCGAGCGTCCCTGTTGAGGCACTTCGCACTGCGAAGCATTCCTCTCTCCCGCAAATGCCGTCGACATCGCGTCGACGGCGCGGCGGGTGGTGGCGAAGGTGGAGTTCCATTTTGGCGAACTGTTCCCTCGCGTGGGGTTCATCGTCACCAATCTGGAGACCGACAGCCGGGCGGTGGTCCGGTTCTACAACAAGCGGGGGACGGCCGAGGTCGCCGCGGCGACGATTAAGGAAGGCAAGTAGGCGGTGAAGATGACGCGGCTGAGCTGTCATCGGTTCCGTTCGAACGAGGTGCGCCTATGCCTGAGCCTGATCGGCTACAACTTGGGAAACCTCTGGCGGCGGCTGGTGCTGCCGAAGAGGATCGACAACTGGTCGCTGACGAGCTTGCAGCAGCGGCTCGTGAAGACGGGCGGGCGGTTGGTGAAGCATGCCCGTTACTACTGGTTGATGCTGGCCGAGAGCCATCTGGGGCGGCGGCTCTTTGGAGCCATGCTGTGCAGGATCGCGGCGCTACCCTCGACAGCGGGATAGGCGAGCCGCAAACCTGAGCAGATTTCATCGACGCGGGAGGCAGCGGAAGGAAAAAGTGTCTGACGACAGGGTCAGAAAAACGGCAGCTTCGGGCTTTGGGATTCTCCCGAGAGGTAAAACTGACTCGTTCCGTGGTCCGTGGAAGCACCCAGCACTGAAAACTCGACTGGACATTCCATTCAGAGGCGGTCGGGTGCATGTTACCGGTCGGCCGGAAATTGAGAACGGGATTTCCGGTTAATTCAGTTGAAAGGAGTTCTGGCCATGCGCAGGAGGTGGACAGGCGTTCCGTTGGGGGGCCGTTTGGCCGAAGTGAACAAAGAGCTGTGGCTAATCCTATCCTTAGTGGTCATTGCAGCCATCCTAAACTTCCTTGTCGCTCCGCACCGCATCCTCTTGGGTTTGTATACATTGCCTACCCTTTTTTCCGCCTATTTCTACGGTCGCCGCCACGCAACTCTCACGGCAGTCGCGAGCGTGTTAGTAGTGATTCTGGTCGTCCATTCCAATTCCTCGCTGTTCGCCCAACCCAAGGCAACCCCCCTCCCGGGAGAAAGGTGGTACGACCTCACGCTTTGGGCCGGCATCTTGATCATCACTGCCTACACTATGGGTACACTTTACGATCACAAGGAAGCCCGAGTGCGCGAGCTGCGGGAGACCTACCACGGCATCCTGCTCATCCTGCGTCAGTTCATATCCAGGGACAAGTACACTCAAAACCATTCTTATCGAGTCTCGATTTACGCGACCGCAATCGCCACCCGACTTGGGCTTGATTCCGAGCGGATTGAGGACGTGCACGCCGCCGCGTTTCTTCATGACATTGGGAAGCTCGACATCAGCCGCCAGATTCTCTACAAGGCAGCGAGTCTGAGCGAGGAGGAATACAAAGAGATGCAACGACACGTGGAGGAAGGGGTTGAGATTCTGGGCACCGTCGGCGGCTCGCTTCGCCGGGTCATCCCCATCGTCCTTGCCCACCACGACAAATTCGACGGCTCTGGCTACCACCCCACCCGGGGTGAGAAGATTCCGTTGGAGGCGCGCATCATATCCGTGGCAGATGTGTACGACTCCCTTACCAGCGACCGCCCTTACCGGAAGGGCATACCGCCATTCGATGCGAGGGACATCATCCTTAAAGGTTCAGGAACGGAATTCGATCCCAAGGTGGTCGACGGATTCCTAGAGGCGTTCCGAAGGGGAGAGATGGAAGTCCCAGAGATAGTGGTTTAGTCAAAACACCTGACCTTACCTACTTAGCTTTCAAGTCGCTAGCCTTGATCGGGAATGCCTCGGCCCAAGCACGTGGCTTTTGGGGCAGGCAGCATGATGACGGGCCGAGGCATTCCCGATCAGGAGACTAGAAGGAAGCCGCTGGCGCGCACCAGC
>Ga0116104_1001830_pt1 | contig 10007 bp, 9 predicted proteins | sample June2015DPH_4_15_FD_89715 | JGI IMG/M metagenome (GOLD analysis project Ga0116104, IMG submission 89715) | Peatland microbial communities from SPRUCE experiment site at the Marcell Experimental Forest, Minnesota, USA - June2015DPH_4_150 | ecosystem: Environmental > Terrestrial > Soil > Wetlands >...
CACGAACTGATTACTTCCGCAAGCTGCAAGCGCAGCATTAATCGTCGTGGCCGAAGCGCCTGCCGCAATGGTGCTGCCGCATTGCGTCCAAGTGCCGGAGGGGATGCCGCCTTCGACGCCTGTATTTATAGCCGACCAGTCTACGGCGCGATTCGAGGCGATGATACCAGACCAGTTCTGCGCCGCTACCGGGCTAACTGACAGCAACAAGATTATCAAGAGACGTTTTATCATTGCGCCTTGTAAGCCACTCCTGTCGCCACCCACCACCAACTACCCCCCGAAGTGATTGATAGGTTGTAGGTCCCTGATGTAGAGATCACGTATTGCGCTTCGCCTGTCACAGTGGTCGAGCCGCTTGTCCCCTGAAAAATGTTCGTTCCATTCGGGGAAGTGTAGCTAAAATCCCCCGTGGAACTCTCCGTGGAGTGCATGAGCACCACTCCGCCAGTAGAGTTGATGTTACCCGTAGTTTCGACGGAGCCCGTTGAGGTGTTGCCCACGGGACTGCCATCAATCACGATGGAACCCGCCGAGGGATGAAATTCGTCTTGCGCCATAACCGCGTAGGTAGAACCTCCAATGTTCGCTGGATACTGGAATGTCAGACTTCCCGTTCCGGTGACGGCAGCACTGTACGCACAAAGACGGTGATAGCCTCCGGCATTGGTCCCTGTATAGTTTTGGTCTAAGCTCGGGGTGCCCAAAGTGGCCGTCGAGCCTGTTTTCTCGGTTGGGAAGGTGCAGGTTAGAGAAGCCAGGGAGGTGGTATTCTCTATCTCACCTATGACAAATATGCTGTTGCCGGAGGTGACGTTTGAGGCAAAAGCCGTTTCAGTTTGCGAAGTGGTATTTGCCGCCCATCCACCGCTTTGTCCCGTGACGTGGGAGATTGTATTGCCGCCGCCCGTAGTTCCCCCGCCAATCACCGCTTTTCCGCCAACTGCAGCTTTCCCTCCGACATTGGGATTCTGTCCAAGCAGCGGAATCGCAGCGAGCACGATCAGCACCGCCATGAACAGCGAAAGGAATTGTTTTCTCATGTTCCTCACTTTGCCCAGCAATGGTAATTCACGTCGAACGCCGTCGATGTGGCCAGTGTTGTGCTGCCGTTCTGCCAGTTTTCCAAGTCGCTGCCCACTGCTGGCGTTTTGTCAAAGAAATCAGCCGTCAATGTTGTGCTCTGCACCCATTGGCCGGTGTTGGCCTGCGAGGGGAAAAAGATGCAGGAAGGCGGATTCGTTCCGTAGTTCGCCGAAAAGGTCAATGTCACAGAACCGTTGGAGCCTGGAGATCCCGTTCCTGTCGTCAGTGTGAGGATTCCCGCTGCATCTGTGCTGCCCGTCTTTACAGTGCAGGATGGGCTCGTACCGCCGCCAGAAGTGAACGTGCACGTCGGCGCCGATCCTACCGCCATGATGCGGTCAACCTTGATGCTGCCGATGCCGCCACCCGCAAAGGTTTGAATGGCAGAGAATGACTCTGCCAAGTTGAGTTCCGCAATCGTACCAGTGTTGGCTGGCAATGTTGCGGTGACGTTGGAAGCAGCGGAAGCCGGCGTTAGGCTGACACTTCCCGTAGCCGTGGAACTCGCAATTTTCAAAATGCCGGTTGTCGTTCCAGGCACGCCGATTGTCAGTGTTGGGCTCGACCAAGTGAGATTGACGCCCGCATCGGCAATGGCTGTGGTGCTCGAAGCGTACATAAGGTCGTTTGCTCCGGCGATCGTGGTTGGATAGGCGATTGTGGAGAAGATTGGGTTTGCAGATCCTTGGCCAATCAAGGGCATGTTGGAAGCACCTTGCGCAGTGGAGACCGGAGCAGACCCTACCGCACCGGCAAGGACAACTCCGTATCGGGTGAGCGCGCCACCAATCGAAATCGCCGTGGTGGTGGATGAGTAGGCCAAGCCGCCTTGGGTTACAGCACTGGTTGGGATCGCCACCGCCCCCCATCCTGGATTCGCAGCGCCATTTCCAACGAATGGCATACCGGCGGAGCCCTGGGCCGTAGATTGCGGTGCAGACCCAACGGCCCCGGCGACTACAACGCCATATTGAGTTAATGCGCCACCGACCGAAAGAGCGGTCGTCGTGGAAGAATAGACCAGTCCGCCCTGAGTCACCGCAGAAGTGGGAATCGCTACGCTCGAAAAGATAGGAAGAGTCGAAGCGCCTTGGCCGATCAGCGGCATATTCGATGCGCCGGCTAGAATGCTCTCAGTCACAACACTGGAAGAGTTCGACCAGAGAACCAGCCCCGTCGCTGCTGCACTGGGAACGAGAACTTCATAAGCCGTCACGCTAGCGGGACATTCAAATGTGAAGGTGTTTGCGGTTGCATGGCCATTTGCCGAGCCTTGCGTGCATTGGAAGTAGCCTGCCGTTGCTCCGTTCGCTGTGAAGGCTGGCCCCACGAATCCGCCTGTCGCTGTCGTTGTGACCGTGGTGCCATTGTCTGTGACGGTTGAATTGTTTGGCGCACCACCAGCACCACCGCCGCGCATCAGCACGTTTGTGTTCAGAATTGCCGAAGAGCTTTCTTGTACCGTCGAGTTGAAATATGGAACGCCGCCTGACGTGACCGTGCCGCTGACAGTCAAAGGCAGAGCAGTTGACCCCCCGGTGATGGAGTTGCAACCGAACAAGCCTGTGGCCGTCGCAAACGTCAACGCGCTCGACGCCGTGACGCAGTTGGGGAAGGACTGCAGCGTTGGCATAATCGGGAAAAATGTGCTGGTGTTATCGGTGTACTGGAAGCCGAAAGCATATTGCGGCAGCTTACCGAATCCGGTCTGTGAGCCCGAGGCCGGCGTGTAGGTCACGGTCCCAGCGCCGATATTGAACAAGCTAAAGACGATGTTTCCGGCAAGCGTTGGGCCCGTCATGGTTGTGGCAGATCCATTGCTCGTCGTGAGCAAACTGGCATTCATCGCCGACGTAACCGTATCGGAGGTTCCCACGAAGGCGTTGACGGGCACGCCTGGAATCGTGCAGGTGGGCGCGACCGCCACGCCACCCACGACGTTGTAGCCGCAGACGTAATTTCCGTTCGTCGTTGGAGGCGTCAGGCTGCCCACTGTGGTCGTGCCGGTGTAGTAGGCCATCCCGTAAGTCGTGCCGCTGGACAGCGTGCCCGAAGGAGCAGACCATGTGCCATCGCCACGCCAGAACGTCGAGGAGCTGGCGCCGGAGCCGCTGTTCAAGTTGTTGACGGACAGGTTTCCGGTGACCTGCGTGGCCAGATTCAGTGTGCCGCTGATATTGGAGAAAGCTGGTTGGACACATCCCGGATTTGTGTTTCGGGTGAGTGCGTTCACCCATTGGTTTGCAGAGCAAGATCCCACACCAGAATACGCGCTGCCAAGTCCGGCATCGGTCAAGGTGCCCGAAATGGCGAACTGCACGTTGCCTACGCTTGGATTCGATGCATTAATTGTGATGCCGGTCACGGTCGCGCCGTTCTGGAAGTTGATCGTCGACTGGTTTGAGGTATTCGTGCCATTGACCTGAATCGTCGCGCCACCACTGGAGGTAGTGCCGCAGGAGAAGCCATGCGTCACGGTACTGTAATTCAGGTGGTTGCCGGAGGAGTCGAGGCAGGAAGGAATCGTGGCCCACTGCGCAGTAGCCGCCGCGGTTGTGTTCAGGAGTTGGTCAGCGGCAGAGTTCGTCGGCACCGCAGTGCCGTTAATGGCCACTACGGTCATGCTCAGAGATCCTGCGGAGTTCGTGACGTTTCCGGTGTGCCCGGGCTCTTGCGCCGCTTGTAACGTGCCAGAGACATCGGTTCCCAGCGCCACAGCGCCGAAAGTAGGTGGGCCTGAGGCATTACCGTGCAGGACGGTCACTGTGGTGCCCAGCGAGCCTAGAACCTTCAAATCGGCCCCACCGTTGCCCACCGCCACCGCATTCAGCGTCAGATTGCCAGCCGTGTTCGTGACTGTGCCCGCGCCGGATGGCGTTGCCCACGTGCAGTCACCGCGAAGGAAAGTGGAACTAGAGGCACCCGTGATTCCCGGGCAAGTATTGGCGATCGGAAGTAGGCCGGTAACTTCAGAGGCCAGATTGACCTGAGCCCAGATGTTCGTGCCATGCAGAAGTTGGCTACTGGTTGCGGTCCCCAATCGGGCGAGAATCCCGCCACTTACTGTCCACAGATCGCCATTCGTGGTCAGTGGCGTGGCCGACAGAGGAAGTGTGCCACTTAGATTCGAGTACGATGGTTGCGCCTGACTGAAGACGCCTGTGGCCGAATTGTAGGCTGTGATGAACTGATTCGAGACTGCGGGGGTGTTTCCGGGCGCAACAGGCGTCCCTGAAATCTGCGCATATGCGATCGTGACGTAAGTCTGGGCGCCGCTAAGAAATGTATTTGCGTTCGCTGTGCCGCCGCCAAGTTGTGCCGCTGGTACTAAGCCGCTACTGTTCAGGGCAGCGTAACCGCTGACTGCGCCCTTGTGCCCTGTCACTTCGCAAGTAGGGCATGCCAAGGTCGCACTCCCGCCCGATCCGCTAAAACTCAAAGGCGAACTGAACGTCGCGGTAATCAGCTCCAGCGAATAGTCTCCGCTTGTCGCTGTGACCGCCCCAGTACGACCAAACACGGACGAAACAGCACCGCCCCCGCCGCTCGTGGGCATGCAACTCGCGCCAGCCGAGTTGATGCAGCCAATTAGGCCACTTCCCGAATCGAAGTACACTCGCCCGAAGCCGGAGGCAGGATTTGCAGGTGCAGCCTGGTGGCCAATGTCGAAATAGTGCGTGCCGAGATTGTTGTTGGCGCTTAGGTCAAAAGCATTCGTGACTTGAGCTGCAGTGTAGTCGCCACCGGCAGCCACCACGTCACCTGTGCGACCAAACACTGAACTTACTGCTCCGCTGCCACCCGATCCCGCCGCGCACTGCCAACCGCTTGAGGTCCACTTAGCGAAGTAGTTGTTCACGCAGCCAGGAGGCGGCAACAATTGAGCCATCGGCACCATGACGCCAGGCGCCGTCGGCCACAGCACGCGGACGCCACTAAGGTGAATTGGGGTACCGCTCAGTGGCACGACCCAGTTTTCGTGAAAGCGGGCGGTCGAAGTCGCATAATCCACGCTATAGCTGGTGCCAAAAGGCGATGCACCAATGTTCGGCACGAGCTGCACGCTGAACGAGCCAGTCGCATCGAGCGTGATGTAGGTTTTCTGACCGATCAGGACGGTATAACCATCCAGCGACGTGAACGTCTGATTCGTTGTGATGGTCAACTGCCCGACAACGGTACCGCTCTGTGGCGGGATGAGTTGGTCGGCAATTGTGGTGCGAACCTGCGCGGATGCCGGCAAAGCGGTCAGCAGAAACAACGCGAGGATGATCAGTCTGTTCTTCACACTTCCTCGTCTTTCCGCGCCAACTTTTCGTAGTAGTCCAGCATGCCCATCCTGTGTCGCATCATCTTCAGAGCCTGGCTCGCGGCATCGCCGCGGTCGTTCGGCTTCATGGGGAATCGCGTGATCTCTCGGATGTGGTCCATCACCGGGAATGACGCGATGGCCGGCGCCGGAAACTCGACGTTGCCCGCCTGGTATTCCGTGCTCACTGCGAACATGCGCGCGGTCTTGTCGCCATCGGGCTGCACGTCGATCAGCCCGTCCACTGTGGCTTTGAGTTCCTGAATGATCGCCGGGCCGTTGGCTTTGTTCTCGACGTATTTGGCGTGTGCGAACGGCGGGCGCGCGGAGAAAGACTTGAGTGCCTGTTTCGTCTCTACGAAATCCATGCGTCGTCGTTCTTCATCAAGTAGCAGTTTTCGAGCACCAATACGTCCCCACTTCTGCCCAACAACAAAACTCGCCTCATCGCTTTTGCTTCCAAAAGACATATCCCAGGACTGGATAACTTCGTCGAATTGCTTTTCATCTGGCACGACGTTGTAGAAGTGCTGGCACCACTCTTCCTTGATGATGGCGCCGCCTTTTGGACTTGGCCGCTGTTGGTACTGTCCGTGATAGTTCGGGACATCACGCCTAAGCGACGCAACCACAGGTTCAGGAAAGCGAGCAGGCCACAGCAGATCACCAGCGGCACGGCGATAAACACGACCAGAAATAGGAAAATGCCACTCTTCAGCATCTTCGGCCTCCATCGGCAGCGAAATGACCGTCCATTCGCCAGGATTCATTTCCGTCAAATGGCCCGTGAGGTCCGCAATGTCCAGGCGCTGCATGATGACCACGAACGCACCCGTCGCCTGGTCCGATAGCCGCGTGCGTAGGGTATCGTCGAAGAAAAGATTCGAGGACTTGAGTTCCACCTCCGAGGCTGCCTGCTTCGGATTCAGCGGATCGTCCACAATCACGTCGTGGCTGCCTTTCCCCGTAGCCGTGCCACCAGTGGAAGTCGCGGTCATACGGCCGCCCACCGCATTCTCGATCTGGTCCTGGCGTTCCTGCGTCAGCGTCACCTGATCGGGGAACATTCGCTGGAACCATTCCGAACTCACCAGCTTCGAGCGTTCGATGTTGAAGCCTTCGGACAGCTCGCCAGAATACGAGCTGGACAGAAAGCGCCGCGTAGGAATCTGACTCCATGACCAGGTGGGATAGAAGACGTTCACAAGCCGCGACTTCATTGTCTGCGGAGGAACGTTGATGATGAGGCGACGGCACACACGCTCCTTGACCAGCGTCAAGTATTCGCAGATGAGATCGAGGTGCCAATTCCATTTCAGTGGCGTTCCGGGCTCAAGAATCGGCCACGCTTGCTGCGTGAAAGATGCAAGATCACGAAGTTCTCTCTGTTGTTTTAGGAACTCGCGGCGTTCCAGAAGTTGCAGAAGTTCTGTTTTTTCCTCGGGAAGCAGATACGCGACTGCGGCCGCGTCCGAGATATTCCGCGATTTTGCCGTCGATGTCGCCAAGATTGAAGCTGACTGCGCTTCCTTCCGGTCCTGAAACTTCAAAGGACTGTCGAGGTTTTCCGTCAATACTGTCGCGGATGGCGATGAAATGCTGGATGCTGCCGTTGAGTCCTTCAACGACTGCCGCTTCGCAGAGCGCTTCTTCAATCGTCGTGTCGCCGCGCTTCCGGTCGAGGATCTCGCACAGCCTGTCATAGATGCGCCGCTTGCGCGAGTAGCCATTCGGGTTGCCGCTTTGCCCTGGCTTCCACGATTTGAGGTTTTCAATGTTGTAACGTCTTTTTTTTTCAGTCACTGCAAGAGCTCACTACATTCAGTGAGATTTAGGCATGCGCTCGTATCGGCGGCAGCAGCTCCCCGCCGTGCCACACCAGTTCAAATCCCTGCTCGAAATCTTCACGGTGCGGCCCGCAGAGCCCATGACCCCGCATCGCCAGGCGATCGCACCCAAGCAGTGCACACTCGTTGCGGTCGCCGTTCGCGTTTTTGTAGCATGCGAACTTTTCTAGATGGACATAGCAGAGGGTGTGGCCGGATAAGGCGAGGCGGTGACACCCGGAGTGCTTGCAGTTTCGCGTCGGCATTGGATAGCTGAGAGCATGGTGGAGGCCCAGTCACGGTGATATTTGTCAGCGAGCGCAAGGGCCAAGGGCTCACCAACGCGCGCACTCAAACCGCGAACAGAGATCATGCGGATCAGACGCAGCACGCCCTTCAGTTTTGTGCGGCGCAAGGGCTCTCGCAGGATTTCCACGAGACAGACGGACGTGTAATCAGAGGCTTGCTGGCGGGAAAGATGCGCGTGGGAATTGTCAGAGCAGGTATGAAGGTTGAGTGTGGCGAGCGTCCAATCGTGCGGGATGAGACAGTAGAGCTTCGCTGACAAGATATTTTTAGAGACGCCGAATCAGTCCACACTTGGCCCTGCATGATGCTGGGCGGCAAGGCGACGCAGCGTCAGAAGATAACTGAGTTATGGGGTAGGAGTACTAGGAGCGTCAAGCGGAAACGTGAATATCGCTATATCTTGGCATGTTTTAGTTTTTTTATCACTTTGAGGGCTTCGATGAGGGACTTCAATCTTCCGGCCGCGATCTCGTAGGTGGTGAACCGCTTGCCACACTTTTTGCATTGCCGGCGGCGCCGCACGACATCCGCGCGTTCCTTGTAAGTATTATCGAGGGTGCTCGATGCTGGATGAGCGCAGGCCGGACATTTGGTGGCGTGTTGCATTTAGAGCAGCACCAGCGCAACAGCCCCGAGAATTTGCAGCAAGAGCTTCATGGCTTGCGCCACCGCGCAATTGTACTTTTCCAGTTATGGGGTTCCCCACCGCGTGCTCTGCGAATTTTGTTGGTCAGTGCTTTCTGAAATCTCCGTATGTGCGGGACATTCCCCGCATCCCGTAGAGGGTCTAACTCCAACGACTTGATGTCGGCTACTAAAGCTCTATCAAGATAGTTCAATTCTTTAGGTGTAAAAGTAATCGTCACCATTTTCTCTCTCATCTTCATTTCCCTTCTAGGCTGAGGGGAGCCGCTCGGCTACTGCTTGCCGAACATCACACGACTCCCTCGCCTTCCCTGCGATGGCTGGCCGCGCTTGATAGCGGCTCTGCTGAGAGTTTGCGTCCCGGTAGTTCCCTTTCTTCTAAGTGGGCCGGTGGAGAACTCCCATTTCAGCCTCTTCTCCAATTGACCTCAGGCGTGTCCTTCCACGCCGCAGCCACCGCAGAACTCAATCTCGCTCCCCGCTCACTCTTGCGTATCAGCCCACACTGGATGATTTTGTGCTCCCACGACTCTTGCCTCTTTCTTACACTTAGGTTCTTGACATTCCACCGTTGGTGGAGCCTCCGTGCCAACAAGGTTCACCTCTGCCACAATCATCGTTTTATGCCCTGCTTCGCATTCATAAATGTATTCGATAGCCATCACCTTCCTCCTTGTTCCCCGCCCCCGCTCGCCTTGCTCCTTCGCCTTCCCGCTCGGCGCGGAACGCTCCAACGTAAGGTCATGCTTGTTGTACGCGGGGAATGGTTGGTGCTCACGATACGGTTGTCGCATCCAACCACATTGACAGTATAAATAGCATGGACTCGTGAAAATGTGATAATTTCCGTGGCATCTGAGAGGTTCTGCGGTCATCATCTGAGTTGGATAGTTGCTCACTTCCCACCTCCGCTCGGCCCCGCGCCGGCGCAGCACATGACGCTTTATCCGCTACCGCGAATCCACAACTTTTGTGGGACTACCACAGTCAGGACACGGCAGTTTCACGTCATTCCCTTTCTCTGGTCAGCGATTGGATTACCAGCAAACCATATTGGCTCAAAGTTCAGCGCGAATACTTCCGGCTCCCACATGCCGAACAGATTGTCGCCATCTTTTTTCACCCAATAGCCCAGCGGCACGATAGGATTGCTGCCATCTATAAACTTCAGATGCAGATTGCCGGTCACATCGAAGGTGGCTACTCCTGCGGCCCACTCAGAGAAAAACTCCGGGTCTTTGCCATCCCATTGCAACGCCTCGTAAACACTGCCATCGTTCTTGTTGCGAAAAAATGCGCTCATCGTCATTCCCCTTTTAGGCTAAGGGAGCAGGCGCAAATCCTACCGCGTGCTGCTCCCCGCTGGCCCAGTAATCTGTTTGAGTACTGAATCGCTAAGAAGGACGTTCAGGCCCATGTACTTAGTGACCAATTTCCCGAATGTCGCTGCCCAATTCCCGCCATGATAGTAATTTGGGTCATGGCCTTCTACCGCTGGTTCCATGTGGGGATAAAGTGCGTGGGCGACTTCGTGAAGAAACAGCACGGGATCTTCACCGCGAAAATGAATCGTTCTGCTTTTTAGCCAGCAATAGGGCTCGCCTTCTTCGACCTTCCAATCTGCCAATCCTTCAGCTACGAGAACAGCGTGTGACCACTTTTCAAATGGCACCTGCTCCTCACTTAGCCCCACGGGATGCGCGGCGAGAAGGGATTCCAATTTACTGTGGGCATCTTTACGCAACATTTCCCGTGCGCTTTTTGAACAGGTAGTCACATTCACAAGGTTGTCCACCAACTCCCGCAACGCTTCAATGAGATTCATGGCTTCC
>Ga0116104_1001832_pt1 | contig 9993 bp, 9 predicted proteins | sample June2015DPH_4_15_FD_89715 | JGI IMG/M metagenome (GOLD analysis project Ga0116104, IMG submission 89715) | Peatland microbial communities from SPRUCE experiment site at the Marcell Experimental Forest, Minnesota, USA - June2015DPH_4_150 | ecosystem: Environmental > Terrestrial > Soil > Wetlands >...
CGCCAGCGCGCCGAAGCGCGCCTCGCTCAAAAAATCACTGACGAAGAAGCCGCCCGCGTTAACGCAGCGCTCGCCCACGTGGCCATCCAGCTCAGGGTCAAACGCCGCCATCGGCGATAAGAGTTCACTAAAATTCAGTCTCCCGAAGCCAATGGGACGAAACAACGAGCCAAGAAACTAATTCCGTTATATTTTCCATAATTGGATTTACACATAAATTTCAAAACTTATGGTCAAAAAATTTATTCATGCTGGCAAAGAATACCAAATTCGTTGTGAGTTATCCGCGAATGGTGAATACATAAAGGCTACTGTTTTTTGTGGAAACGATAATATTTATGAGACAAGTTGCTCTGTTACTTTTAATACTAAAAAGGAGTTACGCACTTATCATGGAAGGACACCATTAGATTTGACGTTACTATCTTTAGAAGATGCAATAAAAAGCGGAAAAATCCGCTAAAAAATCAAAGGAATAATATGAAAAAGCAGTTATTGTGGTTGGAAAAGCTAACGCCGGGAAAAGCACGACAATCAGAGAATTCCTAAAATTAGCGGATGAAACGCACGGTCTGCATGTGTTCATAATAAATGGGAAGCGCGGATTCACTTGGCTTACAAGTTTTGAAGAATATGGCCGAGACGTGGAGACAACCATTGACGATTGTAAAGATTATGATTTCCTCGTTTTTGCATGTCAGGGATTATTGCTAGAAGAAGTGCATAGCGCGTTAAGAAAGGCGTCGTTTGCTTTCAAAGACGTGCATGTTCACCACTATACCGAAGCACCCCAATGTGCGGATGAAATCCTTAAATTTTTCAAATCAAATGTGACAAAGTAGAATTAGAACCCTGGGATCACCGCAATAGCGCTGAAGCGCACCACAGGATCGGCGCCTGCCCGTGGAAATCGCCATCACCACGTTTTGCGTTCAGGTAACCTTGGGCGGTTGACTGCTGTCCCATGCCCGGGCAGACATCACGAATACTGCCATCTTCCTTCAGGTAACTGACGAGGGCGAGCCAGCCTTTATGTGCCGCCGGTCCGTAAACGTCCTTGTCGAGCCAGCCATTCTTGACGCCGGTAATCATCGCAAAAGTGAACATTCCAGTGCAGGAAGTCTCGGGCCACGCTTCCGGGTGATCCACGAGTTGGTGCCACATGCCATTGCTGTCTTGATACTTCAGCAACGCGGCCATCATTTGGCGGTAACCATTCATGATGCGCGCGCGTTGGGGATGATCGGGCGGCAGGACCAGCAGCAATTCGGCCATGCCCGCCGCCATCCAGCCATTGCCGCGTCCCCAGAAAAATTTCCCTTGATCGCCGTGAAAGAAAAGCCCGCTGGTCTGCTGCAATTTGCCGAGGTAAGCCACCATTTCGTTTGCGGCGCGGTCGAGATAGACCTTGTTGCCGGTTGCTCGAAACGCCTGCGCTTGCAACGACGAAATCATATACATGTCATCAATCCAAAACCGCGTCTGGCGGCTGAGGCCGTCGTCTCGCGGATTTTCCCATTGTTTGTCGGCTTTCGACTTGCCCAGGGCCAATGCATTTGTGTCGCCGGTCTGGAGATAAATTTGCAATGGCAGGACGCCGAAGACCGAGTAATCCACATGCTCCCGGTTCGGAATGAGTTTCCCGTTCTCCGGTGCCATCAACTCATGGTAACGCTTGACCAGTGCCGCCTGGAGTTGTGCGTTGCCAGTCAACTGTGCGAACGTGAGCGCGCCGTACCAGGTGCAAACCTGGGAGTAATGAATCACGCCGTCCGGCGCCATCAGCATGTTTGGGCGCGGGAGAAAGTTCCCGGCCACGCGCCTGCCGATTTCCTGCGGCGAGGCGTTGCCAGGCCACGGGCCGAGGTCCACCCCGGCTGTTTTGTGCGGTTCAATGTTGGCGCAATCCGCAACGACAGCACCAACACAGGCCAGTAATACAGAAAGAAGCGGTTTATTCATCTGTTCCCTGGAAAATAACAGACTTTGGTTTAATGGCCATGACGGACAACTTTTTTCCAAGGTAGCGCAGGCGTCCCGCCTGCACTTTTTCTTCCTCAATCTGGTCATGGTGCATTGCGCGGTTGATAATCTGTGCAATGCGCCATGACCTGAAACTGGAGTAAACAGTTGTCCATCAAATCCTTTCAAAGTGAGGATGTTATGTAATAGCTATTTTTTTCTTAACTTTTTAGAATAAATACCTAGAATGCCGCGAGTAAATACAGATCGGAACAAAATTGTGTGTGGCTTGACACCTGAAAAGAAATGCGGCGGATACCGCGCCAACCATCGCTGCGAACCGCGAAAACGCGGGGAAAAAAACATCACCCCGCACAGGAAGCCACGCTAAAACCCGCTGTTTTGCCCGTGTGTGCGCTAGTTGCCGCTCCATTCCGGCAGCAAAGTTTCGTCACTCAGCAGAATTAAATGATGCGACCAAAGCGGTGTTGAATTCTTCGCTACTATACGGCGTTGGAATGAAGTGTTTCAGATGATAATGGGCAAGCACCAAAAGCAAATCGGCGGGCCGATTTTGTATTCGGTCCGCCGATGCTGTTTTTCGAGTAATCGTTCTAAAAAATATTCAATGGCCGCCGTTAATCGCGCCTAGCTTGGCGCCGCGATCTCAGAAACAACAGCAATCCGCTGCCCAAGCTCCCGAGCAGCATGGCGCTCGGCTCTGGAACTTCTTGATGGAACGATTGTCCAACCTGAGAAATAGTAATAAAACCCCCGTCTAAAGAAGACACACCAAAGCCAAGGTCTTTGGTTACATAGAGAACAGTTTCAGGAGGAACGATATTGAGATTATCGTTTGCATATGAGGGTGGATTGCTAGGAATAATACCCGTAAGGTGGCTGCTACCGACAATTATCCCGCCAAAAGCTCCAAGGGCTGCGGTTTCGTCTACTGAGAGCCATCCATTTTCGGCATTACCGGTATAAGCTTGATCGATCATATCAATCGGCCCACCTGTAGATGTCACGATGTAGTGGAGTAGAAGGTCCGCAGTAGCAACACCACCAGATACCAAGGACATGTTCCCTGACCAAGTAAGATAGTCAATCCCGCCACTTTCAGTCGCAGTGACAGTAATTGTGTTGGGATCAAAGGAAACCAAATCACTGGGTAGATAATAAAAACCGCTGAAGGTTTTATCGTCAACGGTCAGAGTCGCGCCGGGAGTACCCGCAAGGTAAGCCAACGTCTCAGTATCAGACTGGCCAAGCACCGATGTGGCCGACGCTGCGAGAATCCCAACACACGCCACAATGCCAAAGGTTTTTTTAATAGTCTTCATCGTTATTGCCTTTTCTGTGTTGATTGTGGTGCAAGCCAGCCTTCCCTCGGTGTCATTTTCAAGTCAGTAATGCAGCTTAATTTTTTGTCCGGAAAGCTTTTTTACCACATCTGAGCGGTCAAGGCAAGCAAAATCTTCAAGTATTTTTAGCCGTGTCAATTGCTGTCCCGCCAGTGGAAATAAGGGGTCTCCATCATTCAGAGAAATCGCGTAAGAGCTTGTGGCTGTTCAGGAAATGCGAAGAATCCATTTTCGTTTCCAGGTGGTTGCTTCCCCGGCAAAATACAGATTTCCGCCCTGCGGGCGTCAGCCCGGCACTGGGTGGGCAACCTCAGCCGCTGAATCCCTTCCAGAATCGCCCGGAACAGTTCCTGCGGGACCGCCACCTCCGCCATCTGGAAGACCACCTGCCGGGCATGGCGCACGACCTTCGCCCCGATCTTGATCACTTTCTCCCGAAACGTCGTCAACGTCCAGTGACGCACCGCTCGGGGCAACACAGCTTGCCGCAGGAAGTTGCCCAGGTTGTACGCCAACACGAACAATTGCAGCCGCACCTGGTTGTCTACAAAGTTGTGACAGGACAGTCGGGTTCATTTGACGGCGTTCTTGCCTTCCTTGATCCACTGCTCCGCCGTGCCCCGCTGGTTGTAGAACCGCACCACCCGTTTGGCTGGCCGGCCCAGATTGGTCACGATGAACCCGACGCGAGGGAACAGTTCGCCGTTGTGCCACTCCCACCTTGGCCACCACGCGGCGGGCGCGACGCCCAATGTTACTCCCGATCAAGTTGAACAATATTACTAAGCTCACATTGCCGAATTTGGCGAGTTGCCCGCTGATCCGCAGGCACGTCAGCAAGCTTGGCAGGCGATTGATTTCCAGATTCGCGGGCAATTGGCGGCGGGAGCGCGAGCCGAATACCAACAACAACTGGATGCATGCATGGTCCAACTCAAGGCTAGGGCGAATATTGTCGTAACACCTTTGATGGAATCCCCAATCGGCGCCCAGACAGGGTCATAGCAAACTGTAGCTGCCGCCGTTCCGGTGGACTTGGCATTGGGAGAGCAGGGCGCTGAAAAACAATCAGCTTTCAATCACGCGGGATTTTCCCGGACGCAATGAGTTTCTTGGCCACACCCACGGTCACATCGTCGACCGCGGCGTTGGTTTCGCGCATCACTTTGAGCGCGTAAAAACCGTCGGCGGTTGTTTTTCTCCATCTCAAAAGGTGACGATGGAACGCACTGGATAGCCCTTCAATTTTTCGCGACCGTTCAAAAACTTCAATTCAACGAGAAAGGTCACTTCCAAAATCTGCGCGCCGAGTTTTTTGATCAACGCGGCGGCGGCGGCGGCGGTGCCGCCGGTCGCGAGCAAATCGTCAATGAGCAGCACGCGCGCGCCCGGCTTGAGCGCATCCACGTGCATGGCGACCGTTGCCGAGCCGTATTCGAGCGCATAATCCTGTTCGTGTGTTTTGTAGGGCAGCTTCCCTTTCTTGCGAACGGGCACGAAGCCGGTGCGCAGTTTCATTGCGGCGGCGGCGGCAAAAATGAATCCACGCGCGTCAATGCCTACGACGGCATCCACCGAACCGGGCTTGAAATTATCCGTCAGCAAATCAATCGTGCCCATGAACAATCGCGGGTCGGCCAGCACGGGCGTGATGTCCTTGAATTGAATGCCCGGCTTCGGAAAATCGGGGACGTTGCGAATGGCTTGTTCGATTTCCTTTGGGGTTACAATGGTTTTGGGCATGGAGTCAGTTGTTTTTGGTTTGGGAATTTTCGAGTTTTTCAATCATGTGGCGAAGTTTTTTAAGCGCAAGATTTTGAATCTGACGGATGCGCTCGCGGGTTACACCAAATTTCTCACCGACTTCTTCCAGGGTTTTTTCGGAACCTCCATCAAGACCGAAACGATAGCGCAAAATGGTCGCCTCGCGCGTGTCAAGGTGCTTGACCATGTCCCGCAACATGCCGGTGACAGTCTTGTCTTCAAGGTCTTTGTAAGGTGTCGCAGCATTTTCGTCCTCGACGATTTCCGAAAAACTGTTCGATTCCTCGCTGCTGATGGGCGCATCGAGCGACGCGGGGCGGATGGCTGCCAACCGCATCTGACGCACGCGGGCGGTGGTTGTGTCGAGTTCACCGGCCAATTCCTCATCGGTCGGTTCGCGGCCAAGCTCTTCCTGCAATTTCATCGTCACGCGGCGCATCTTGGAAATTTTGTCCACCAGATGCACCGGCAGGCGAATCGTCTTGGATTGATTGGCGAGCGCGCGTTTGATGGATTGCTTGATCCACCACGAACCGTAAGTCGAGAGCTTGCCGCCCTTTTTCGGGTCAAACCGCCCGACCGCTTTCATCAGCCGATGTTGCCCTCGCTGATCAAATCCAGCAGCGGCAGCCCGATGCCTTCGTAATCGCGCGCGATTTTGACGACGAGACGCAGGTTCGCCTTGATCATTTGTTCGCGCGCCTTTTTGTCGCCTTTTTTGATGCGCGCCGCCAGTTTGATTTCCTCCTGCGGCGTAAGTAGTTTCACCTGGCCAATCTCGCGCAAATAAAGTTTGATGGCGGTGTCACCGTCATAATGCGGACGGTTCTCCCCAGCGGGTGGTGTTTTGATTTTGGCGACTTCGGGAGACGCAGCGGCTCGTGGAACAACGGCCTTGGTTTTCGTCGGCACAGATTTTTTCTTGCGCCGGCGGAAACCGACCGTTTTGCATTTTTTCGATTTCGTCGCCATGAACGGGAAAACGTTACGACCTAAACGCAAGCCTGCAAGAAAATTTACTTTGAGGTAGGGCGCATTCTCCGAATGCGCCGCGGCTGGCTCGGAGAGCCGGCCCTACCCAAATTATCTCCGGCCGCCGCGCGCCAAGGTGAGGTAGTAAAGCAAAGTCATCACCGAAGTGACCAGGGCAGCGACATAAGTGAGCGCCGCGGCATTGAGAACTTTGCTGACACCTGCGCGTTCATCTTCATGCACAAGGCCGAGCCGGAACAATTGCTCCTTCGCACGGCGGCTGGCGTCGTATTCCACCGGCAACGTGACGAGTTGGAACAGCGTTATTACCGCGAAAATCACAATGATGATGGGAAGAGCAATTTTCATCAGGCCCAAAAAGAAGCCGATAAAGAGAATGCCCAAGTAGGCAGTGCTCGCAAATTGTGTGATCGGCACCAGAGCCATCCGCACGTTGAACAGTCCGTAAGCGGCCTGATGCTGGAGGGCATGACCGGATTCATGCGCGGCGACACCGACTGCCGCGACTGTCCGGCCATAAAAATTGTCCGAGGACAGGAACAGCGCGCGCTTCATCGGGTCATAATGATCGCTCAAGCGACCGGGAATTTCCGCCACCGGCACGTTGGCAAGACCGGCGCGGTCGAGAATTTCGCGTGCAGCCTCCGCGCCCGTCATGCCGGACTCGACTTCCACCCGGCTGTATTTGCCGTAAGCATGGGACAGCTTGATTTGCGCCCAGATGCCGATAAGCAATCCCGGTATGAGGAACAACCAATATAATGGATCGAAATAAAACATAAACTCGTTCAATTGACAGTGCGTTGACTGTTTTATTCAACCAAGCTGAAAGTATGCCAACGCGATTTCCCTTTAGTTTGCGAGCTTGTGTGTTTATTGGAAAGAATTTTCTGAGCCAACCTGTCTCAATTGAGACAGACGGTTTGGCACAAATCAGATTTCCAGCACCTTCCCAAACCGCGTCAGGTTGCGCGCATCATCTTTCGTTGTAGTCGGCGCATTTTCGCGAAACGCGCATTCATTTCGACAATCGCTTCCACAGCTTGAAGCTTTTGACGCAGAGTGAGTTTACACCAACGGCGCAATTGTTCGCGTCGGGCACCTTCCCAAGTGCAAGAATCCCACAAATTATCTTTCCGTTTGCTCGTCATTTTTAAATTTCCAATACTTTCTCAAACCGTGTCAGGTTGCGCGCGCCGTTGTTCGTGACTAGCGCAACGTCTTCGAGCCGCACGCCGCCGATTTCAGGATAATAAAGCCCCGGCTCAACGGTCACAACGTGGCCGGGCTTGAGCGTGCCGGTGGAATTCGTGCTCATGCGTGGCGGTTCGTGAATTTCCAAACCGAGTCCGTGTCCCGTGCCGTGAAAGAATCCCTCCATGTGCCCGTTGCGGCGACCGGTTTTGTAACCTTGTTGCTCGAAAAATTCCTGCACGGCGCAATGCGCATCGGCGGTCGGCGCATTGGCGCGGATTTTTTTGAAGGCGATTTTTTGCCCGCGCAACACGGTGTCGTAAAGCCGCCGCACGGCTTCACTGGCACGTCCGCGAACGACGGTGCGGGTGATGTCGCCGAAGTAACCGGTCTTTTGTGAGCGCGGAAAAATGTCAATGATGATTGGCTCGTGCGCGCGGAGCGGGCCGTAACCGCGTTCGTGCGGGTCGCACGCCTGTTGTCCGCCGGCGACGATGGTGTTGGCGGCCAGCCCGCACACCTGAAAAATCGCGCAATCAATGACCGCGCGCAGTTTTTCCGAGGTCAGCGGAACGTTGTGATAAATAAGTTTGCGGCCACGTCCGATTTTTGCCGCGCGGAGGACCTGCATTCCCTCGGCCATGCCCACCTCGGCCATTACCAGCGCGGCGGAGATTTTTCTGACTTCATCGGCGGATTTGACTTCGCGTTCGGGGAAAAAGGTTCCGATGCGGGCTTTGACGCGAACGCCGAGTTTTTTCAAGTCAGTTGCCAGACCGAGCGGAAAATTTTCCGGCACGGTGACGCCGCGGATTTTACGTTCGCGCAGGATTTGTTGAATAACATGGGTGAAGCGTGGCGATTGAACGCCTTTGCGCCGCAGTTTTCCCTGATATTGGCTCAACGACACGATGTGGCAATGCGGCGCTTGTGTGCGGGCACGGTCAATCTCCAAATCGTTCATCACGATGAGCGGGCGTCCACGGGTTTTGAGATAGATGAACGGGTCGGGCACGAACATGCCCACGGCGTAAAGCATATTCGCGTCGCGCTCGCTGTCCGCGACAATGAGCAGGGTTTCCTTCAATCAGTTTACAAATGTGGGCGAAAGAAAATAGAGTTTGCCCGCCTGAAGTTTTGGCAATTCCGTCCCGAGATCCAGTTTAATGGTGCGGGACGATTCGCTCCGGCCAAGCAAGCGCAGGAAATTCGAGATGTCGTAACGCTCGCGGTATTCAACCAGATTGGCGTTGTGAAGCCCGGCGATTTCCCTTGCGCGTTTCACTGCGTCCCGAAAATCACCCAGTTGGTCCACGAAACCCAGCTTGCAGGCCTGTGAGCCGGAAAACACACGGCCATCGGCGTAATTGGCCCAGTCGGCAACCAGCGCACGGCCTTCCTTTTTGTTCTTCTCGTGCGCGGCCCTGCGGCCTTCAGCCACGATGCCCTTGAATTGCTGATACGTCTCGTCAATGAGCGATTGCACCATTGCGTGTTCTTCCACTGGAATTTCATTTGTGCTGCGTTCGCCACTCAACATGTCCTTGAACTTGCCGCTCTTGTAAGTCACCGGCGCGAGCCCCACCTTGTCCATCAGGCCGCGGTAATTCCATGTGTCCAGAATCACGCCGATACTGCCTGTGATGGTCAAAGGGTTGGCTACAATCCAGCGGCATTGCGTGGCTATGTAATAACCGCCCGATGCCGCCAGGCTGCCCATGGAGCAAATCACCGGTTTGCCCGAATCTTCCTGGAAACGGGCAATGGCCTTGCCGATTTCATCCGTGGCCAACACTTCGCCGCCCGGCGAATCCACTTTCAAAACCACGGCTTTCACCCGGTGATCTTTTTTGGCACGGTCGAGTTGCGCCCGAATCACGTCCACCATGCTGTTATCCATCCGGTCGGTGCTTTGGTCGGTGATGGTGCCTTCCACTGGAATGACGGCGATCTTGTTTGCGGCATCGTGGTCTTCGAGAATGCACTCTTCCAGTCGCGGGCCGATTTCGCGTGTGATGCCACCTTTGAGGCCGTCATTGAAACTAAACGCGTTTGAAACAAACTGGGTGAAAATTGCGAACACGCTGAAAACCAGCAACACAAACAAAATGATTGTGGTAATCATCCAGCCCCGGCTTTTGCGCGGTTTGGGCGGTAGGGGTGGCGCGATGATCGGCGGCGGTGTCAACAACGGTGGCGCCGTGCCCGAAGAAAATGGCGTTGTTTCCATAACGCGCGCAACCTAGCGCAAAGCGGGCAACGGAGCAAGGTGGACTTTACCAGTACTGATGCACGAGCGGGCGAATCTGCGCGTCGTAAATCGCGCGGATTTTCTTCATCGTGTCGGCGGACAACGGCGGTAAATCCGACGCCGCGATGTTCTCCGCCACTTGTGCCGGGCGTTTGGCGCCGGGGATTGCGCACGTCACGGCGGGAGACATCAAGATCCAACGCAAGGCCAGTTGCGCCATCGTCGCACCGGCGGGCGCCAGCGGACGCAATTGCTCCACCGCGCGCAATCCGGTTTCGTAATCCACGCCGGAAAATGTTTCGCCGCGGTCGAACGCTTCGCCATGACGATTGAAGGCGCGGTGGTCATCCGGTGCGAACTTGCTGCTATGCGTCAGTTTGCCTGAAAGCATTCCGGACGCCAGCGGCACGCGCGCGAGGATGCCCACGCGGCGGCGCTGCGCCTCCGGGAAAAGCAATTCCGCCG
>Ga0116104_1001841_pt1 | contig 9975 bp, 12 predicted proteins | sample June2015DPH_4_15_FD_89715 | JGI IMG/M metagenome (GOLD analysis project Ga0116104, IMG submission 89715) | Peatland microbial communities from SPRUCE experiment site at the Marcell Experimental Forest, Minnesota, USA - June2015DPH_4_150 | ecosystem: Environmental > Terrestrial > Soil > Wetlands >...
ATGGTAGATAGGGATCAGGATCGTGTAGACCGGAAGATCCTGCTCATTCAGTTCTTTCAGGTCTTTGTCGGATACCCGTACCGATCTTCTGGAGCCTCTGAATCCTCTAAATGAGATGTATAACTTGATTGGACTGACACAGAAGTAGAGCAGGTTTATGGTAGCGAATACCACGATGAATGAGATCGGATAATTCACGACAAAGAGTACGCCAAGGAACAGTGCAAGTCCGATGATCAGTCGTCTCTGCCATGGATAGAGGACGCGGTAAGCGGATTCGTCTGGGTTACGGTAGCGAAGGTCACCTAGCGCCCTGTACTTGTGGATTACGCGGTATCCTTTCCCAGCAGCGTGTTCAATACCAGCAATCGAAGTGACGCACAGTTCCACTTTCGCATGAAGCAGTTCCTCCAACATCGTGAGGAATCCTTCGTTCAGTGGATTGGCGGTAGCGATCCTCATTCTCCCGTCTGACAGGTCCAGCGGCAAAGCCAGATTCTCGAGCAACACTTTGTACGGGAGAGTTGCCGCCAGCTCAGAATTCTCTTCCAGGTCACCGTCCTGAATGAATGGAACGCCCAGCTCGTTTGCAAGTTCGGCGAAGAAGCCTTCGTTCACGGTGATTTTGCGTGCCTGCAGGGCGAATATGAGGTTCTGTTCGTTCACTTTGGGGTTATCTAGAAAACTCAGATCTTCGTTGCAGTAGTTCCTCAGCTTCTCAACTAGCCAGCGCTTACTGACTGTCGTGGCGACTTGCAGGTTCATTCACCCCTCTCTCTGAGCGGTGCCGCGCCCCTGCGGCATGCAATCGAGACAAGCGATTTTGTCTCGACTACGCCGTCGATGTGAGACAAAGCCTCAAGGATCGAGTCGAGCCTCTCTTGTTCGACTATCAGTACAACATCCACGTCTCCAGTAACTCTGAAAATCTCAGTGGCAGGTAGCTCGTTGATCTTCTGAATTGCCTCAGACCTTTTCTGAGGCAAGATCCTGACATTCACAATGACTGGTTCTCTTCGATATCCGACTGCTTCCAAGCCTTCCTCGGTCACGTTTATGAACCCACGCCCGACTTGAATGAGACCAAATTCTCGAAGTTTCTTCAAATGAAGGCTAAGTGCCTGGCGAGTGATCTGCAACTCCTTGCCTAACTCGGCTTGCCCGATGGGCAAACTGTAAACGGTCTTCTGGTATCCATTGTTAAGAAGCAACTTCAGAATCTGCAGAGACTTCGAGGTCGGGAACCTCAAAGAGAGACCCGGCAAGCGCTCCTTTGCCTCTCTTCCAGACAAGACCTTGCTATTGTAAAGGCGACTTTTGTCTTCGTCGCGAGTAACATCGGCAATAGTCATGATGATTCGCTACTGCTGTCATGTCCTCACTCGACAATAGCATACTGTCACTGTACCTTGTCAAGTTACGTGTCAATGGATAGAATTGCAGGGGTCACCATGTCGTGTCATAAGGACAGAGCGAAAGGAGTGAGATAGCGGTTTGGACAAGGTCTTGGTTGTGGATGATGAATTCATTCTCCGAGACTTGATGCGGACAATTCTGGAAGAGGAAGGGTACAGTGTGATCACAGCATCTAATGGAGAGGAGGCACTCACCAAGGCGGACAATGAGCTGCCCGACTTGATCATATTAGATTTGATGATGCCAGGGAAGAGTGGGCTAGAGGTCTGCAAGATCCTGAAATCACAATCGGAGACGAAGCACATCCCGGTCGTGATGGCCACTGTTCTTGGCCGCGAAGTTGATAGGACCTTGACGAAGGAAGCTGGAGCTGACGCGCACTTCATGAAGCCCTTCAGCGCTTTCGCGCTCTTAGCTGAAGTCAAACATCAGCTCGAAGCCGCGAGAGAATCGAAGTCTCCCCCGCAACTGGAAAGATCAGTGTCGCTGAACGGCATCTCGATGAGTGCCTGAGCATCGCACAAAATAGTCTCGCTCTAACGGTTCTGCAATCAAATCTTCGGGACGCCAACGGGTTTACGCAAAACACGACACAACTCTTACCCGACCCGAGAATGGCCTCGATCTTGATACAGAATCAGTCTGCCCTTGAGGCAGAAGATGTTTACAGCCTGGAGGAGCTCTTCAGCACCCGTACGACCTAATGGGGAACAGTGGACAACTAACCTTAGAACTAGCTCGACGACGTAGTGTATTGTGGGACCTATGGCTTCACGACGCGAGATCGGAGAAGACAGGGAAAAGAAGGAAGTCATTGGCCTTCTGCGCAAGCACATTGCGTCGGAAGGCGAGAAAGTCGGGTTATATGAGGAGACAGTTCGGGACATCAAGAGCAGCCCCGTAATGCACCTGCTGCATACTCTGCGTCTCGATTCCAGAAAGCACATTGAGATATGTCAAGCAGTCATCGAGGTGCTGGAAGGACAGGATTGGCTTCCGCCGGACAAAAAGGAACTCGTCGAGCACCTACAGCGCCACGTCAATGCCGAGAAGGATGCCATCGACAGGGCGAACAGAATCCTCGAAAATGTCTGGATACAGAAAACATCGGTTCTAAAGGCAATGATGGAATCACTTAGGAATGACGAGGTAGGGCACTACAACACACTGAAAGACCTCGGAATCCGAGCATTCGAGGGTGCAAAGCAGGTCCACCGCGACGAAATGAAACACATAACGCTTGAACGGCACCCATTGAACCCACTGATAACTCCGCGACCGGGACTAAGCTGGGAAGAGAAGGGAACCCTGAACCCTGGAGGAGTCCTTGAGGATGGGATCTTCCATATATTCTACAGAGCGTTCAGCGCACAAAACACATCCTCCATTGGATACTGCGCGATAAGCTCAGACCTGCGAATGATAGAGAGGCCAGACCAACCCATTATGGCACCAGAGCACGAGTGGGAAGAGCATGGATGCGAGGACCCAAGGGTAACCAAGATCGACGATACCTACTACATGACGTACACGGCATATTCTAGGAGAGGCCCGAGGATCGCCCTGGCGTCAAGCAGTAATCTCAAGACATTCAAGAAGATCGGTGTCATAGGCCCCGACCTGGATGACAAAGACGCCGTACTATTCCCTGAAGTGATCGACGGGAAGATCGTGTTGCTTCATAGAATTTGGCCCTCAATGCAAATCGCCTTCATTGATCACTCCAAGTTCGAAAAGATGTCCGACCCTCAGCTCCGAATTGAGTATTGGACGCAGTATAACCTACAGCACCTTTCTGATCCGAACGTACATGCTTTGATGAAACCAACAGAATGGTGGGAAGAGAAGAAGCTGGGCGCAGGCCCCCCACCGATCAAGACCTCTGACGGATGGTTGATCATCTATCACGGCGTCGACAACAGTCTCGTCTACAGAGCAGGAGCGGCCCTAGCTGATCTTGAAAAGCCGGCGAGAATCATCGCGAAATCGAAGAATCCAATCCTCGAACCAAAGGAGTTCTACGAAATGAGCGGGTTCGTCCGTCGCGTTGTGTTCCCTGAGGCGGCGATGGTCCAAGACGGTGTCCTGTACGTGTTCTATGGCGGTGGTGACTCAGTCTCATGTCTTGCAACTGCTCCGCTCGACGAAGTCATTAACTCGCTTCAGAAGATCTGAACAATTGCAGATGGAAAGCAAGAAAAGAGGCACTGAGCTTTGGTATCTGGGGTGTTCCTGGCGTGGAGCAAAGAACCATTCTGATCGTAGACGATGATGTAATCATCCGAGAGACTCTTAGAGATGTCTTTGAGTCCAAGGGCTACGTGGTTGAAACAGCCGAGACGGCGAAGGAAGCAATGGAGAAATCGAAAGCCAGAACCTTCAACATCGCATTGCTGGACATCAAGCTCCCCGATATGGAAGGCACAGAACTCTTGAAGAAGATGCACAGTTTCGTCCCCAAAACGATGAAGATCATGATTACAGCTTCTGGTACTTTGAAGAACGCAATGGATTCTCTGAACTTTGGCGCTGACGCATACTTGTTGAAACCGATCGACCAGAATCAACTGCTGAAGACTGTCGAAGAGAAACTGAGAGAACAGTACACGGCTGAAGCAATGAGCGAGGATGAGGTTGCAAAGTGGATTGAGGCGAGGTTACAGAAGCTGAAGAAGACGCAGTAGCTGTTAATCAGCTGATTGTAGATGGAAAGCTCTACTCCGTCGGAAGGCAGGGAATACGAACTAACGCAGAGAATCCTGAAGCTCTGGGAACGTTACAAGCCGCTATGTCTTGAACGTCTGAGCGTGATCGAAGAAGCACGTACAGCCGCCTCATCAACCACCTTGGATGATGAGGTCCGAGGCAAGGCAGAATCAGCAGCACACAAGCTCGCAGGTGTTCTGGGCTCTATCGGCCTTCCAGAAGGCTCAAAGATAGCAAGTGAGATAGAGGCACTTCTTCGGCCTGGAGACACCCTTGCTCCCGGGCAGCTCTTGCGTCTTTCCGAGCTGGTTGCTAACCTGCGTTCTCAGTTGACTTGTGGACCTACCGCTCACGATGATAGTTCAGAGACCCACTGACACGCTTTGGTCAACAAGAACCCTTTTCGTCACACGCTCCAACCCAGTATTGCTGCGATTTGGCTTCCCAGTTTCATGGGATCGAACGGTTTTGCGATAATGTCCTTTGCACCCAAGTCTGCAAATCTCTTTCTGTCGGCTGGTTGCACTTTCGCTGTGAACATTATCACGGGGATTTGCTTGGTGGATGGGTCGGCCTGCAGTTTCTGGAATGTCGCCGCTCCGTCCATGTCGGGCATCATTGCGTCCAGGAGAATTGCGTCAGGTTTCTCTTGCCTAGCCTTTGCAATGCCTTGGTCGCCGGATTCGGCAGTGAGAACGTGCCAGCCTGAAACCATCTCGAGACTCATCTGAGCAACTTCTCGAATGTCCGATTCATCATCTACTATCAGGATTCTTCTAGTTGACACCCGTGCTACCTCCGTCTTCGAAAATACGCTCCATGAATTGGACGACTTTCTCTTCGAATTGTTCTGGTGGAATGCGGCTCTTCGTGAAGAAGAGTGTTTCACCCAGCCTCAGGTTCTCCCGCTGTTGCTCATCGAGTTCTTTCACAGTATACACGACCAAGGGGACCGATCGGAGAATATTGTCTTTGCGTAGAGTTTCAACCACGATTGAGCCATCCATGTCCGGGAGAATCAAGTCCAATACTATCAGGTCGGGGTGCATCTGTTTGCTGAGCGCTATGCCCTTCCCGCCTGTTAGTACAATGTGAGACTGAATGTTGTGCCGTTCCAGCATTGCCGCTAGTATGTTGGCTAAATCGGGGTCGTCTTCTATGATCAGGACCTTACGTGTGCTTGGTGCTCCAGTCGTTGCTTCAGGCTGAAGCGGGACTTGAGCTTCTAGTAGTGGGAGTGTGAAGAGGAACGTGCTTCCTTTGCCGACTTTGCTCTCAACCCAAATCTTGCCATTGTGCTGTTCGATTATGCTCCGCGAAATTGAGAGCCCTAGCCCTGAACCGCCTTTCTCTCTTGCGTCTGAGCTGTCGAGTTGCTGGAAACGTTCAAAGAGCAATCCGAGTTTGTCGGGTGGAATCCCTCGTCCTTCATCTTGTACTCGGAAAAGCATCTGATTCTCTTTGTGTTCGGCGGTCACCCGTATCTTGCCGCCCTTCTGTGAGAATTTGATGGCGTTGCTTATGAGGTTCGTGAGTGCCTGAACGATTCGATCTGGGTCAGCCCACAACTCAGCATCCTGGCTTTCAACAGACAAGGAGACCCCCGCCTTCTCAGCCATCGGCTTCATCACATCCGAAGCCTGCTTAACTAGCTGTGCAGTACTGCATTGCTTCTTCTCCATCGGGGTCTTGCCTGAGGCCAATCTTTCACTGTCGAGGATATCGTTTATGAGCCGTACCAGTCTGTCGGTGTTAGTGACGGCAATTTCGAGCATGCGTTGGCCTTTTTCAGGCGACGCGCCGATTACACCGCTGGCCAAGAGGCCTAGTGAAGCTCGAATGGATGTCAGCGGCGTACGCAATTCGTGACTTACCATCGAAACAAACTGGTCCTTCATCCGTTCAATCTTCTTGCGTTCGGTGATGTCAGTAGCTACACCCATTACTGCCAACACTTTCCCTTCAGGGCTCCTCACAGGATTGATACGGGAAGATATCCACATCTCCTTTGCTCCAGCAATCATCCTTGACTCCGAAGTCATACTTTCGCCTGTTCGGAATACTTCCTTCAGGCTTCTCGAATATCCGGCAGCAATTTCATTCGGGAACAGGTCAAAGATCGATTTGCCCACTGCTTCTTCAGGTTCTCTTCTGAGAAGTCTCGCTGCAGCTTTGTTCAGAGAGAGAACCCTGCCTTCCCCGTCCATCATGAAGATGAAGTCAGATGCATTCTCAACAAGAACACGATACTTCTCTTCCGATTCTCGCAGGCTGGCCTCCGCTTTCTTGCGTTCGATGACTCTGCCCAGCCTCTCCGCGATAGTATCGATGAGATCTCTTTCCTCTTTGATGAATGGTCCTTCGAAGGATGCGGGCTTCTCTTCCAAGTAATAGACTTCCACTGTCCCGACATTGTTTCCCAGCACTCTGATGTCGGCTGACTGGCTCCATCTACTCTCTTTGAATCCAGCCGATTCAAATTTCTGGTTGCCAAGGACTATTCTAGCACACGTAATATCCGGATACTCGTACGCTGGGGGAATGATTGAGACGACTTCACCAATGATAGCGTCGAGGTTGCTTTCGAACCGTCCAACTGATCGGGCGACACCGTAAAGACAGCTGAGCTCTTTCATCCGTTCCCGAAGCGCCGACTCTATCTCCTTGCGTTCGGTGATGTCAATCGCTGTTGTTGATAGATACAGAGGCTTCCCATTCTTATCCGACATGAGTGTACCAGTCATCAATGTAGGGAAGACAGTTCCATCTCTTCTCTTATGCCATACCTCTTCGCCAACAAAGCTACCTTTCTCTACAAGTTGCATCGTTAGCCTTTTCACATTCGTCATCTGCTCTTCATTGTGAAAGATAGAAAGAGGTTTACCGATGAGTTCCTCGGCGGAATATCCATGCATCTCTGCAAAAGATTCATTGACATAGGTGAAATTTCCCTCGAGATCGCTTGTCGCAGCGCCATGACCGGCCCTATCAGAGATCGTTTTGAATTTCGTTAACTCGTCATCCATACGTTTGCGTTCAGTAATGTCGCGTGTGACGAGGACGGCCCCAATCATCTGGCCCGTCGCATCGAAGAGAGGATTACCGACAGACTCAAGCCAGACATAGTGGCCATCAGCATGCTTGTAATGGTAATCAAACGTTGCAGTTGAGCTAGTAGCAAGAGCCTTTAGAACGATTTCTAGCGTGTTATCGAGATCATTGGGGTGGACAAGCTCAAAAAGAGACCGGCTTAGCATATATTTCGGGTCATATCCGAGAACAGTTTTGAATGATGGGCTAGCGTACTCGCAGATGCCCTGAAGATCCGTCTGGACAACCATGTCCAGCATGTTCTCAGTGATTCTCCGAAAACGTTGCTCGCTCTCCCGCAGTGCATCATGTGTTTGGTCAATTTCCTCTCCGACTCTTCGAGCTACTCTTGGTGCGATAGTGATGACAGTCATCAGCGCGAAGAATAGTGCAAGTGAGGCTGTCAGCGCAGGGTTACCTATCCATGAAACACCAACAACGTAAAACCAACCAAGGAGCAAGACAATAGCGATCGTAAGTGGAAGGAACCCTCGCAGTAGCTGGGCGTTCAGGGACGGACCAATCACAATACGTATTGGCCAACATGTCGGGCCCGCCGAAGCGCAAACACCCATGCCTAGGAAATCAAAGGCAATAGCGGTCGTGAGTGCCACAGGTATGATCGAACTTCCATACAAGAGCGGCGCCCCGAACAAATAGCCGAGAATAATCACGAAGCCGATCGAAGCGGCAAGAAGAGCAAGAATGGCAGCCAATTGTCTTCTTCGGTCACCGCTGGCCGAAAAGGAGATCACGAGAGACGCACTGGCCAGGACAAGGCCTGCGGCGGTGATTGGAGACATCCTGCCAATCGGCACCGAACCAAACCTAGAGGCAGTGCGCAAGAACAGCTGCTCAATATCGAGCGGTATTCCAGTCAGAAACCCGATGAGTACTATGAGACAGAACACTAGAACTATGAGTGCGCAGGCTTCGGCGAACATTCGGCGGCGAGGGCTCGAGGGCTTGTCATAATAGGCGAACCATGATGCACACAACAGAAGAAACATCAAAGCGGTACTCGGAGGCATCGGAATGAATTGAGGACTGATTTGAGCAACGATGAACCAATTCGACGCCCAGCCAACGACCGCGATCACGCTAATGCCTGTAGCTATGATAATGCTCAGCCATGCTATCCGGGTCAGAGTCACCGGTTTTTCTTGAACCAATACCTCCGCCTCAGCTTAGATTCATTTCTCGTTAAGGAGAGGACTTCCGGCAGATTCTAGCCAGACGTAGTGACCGTCAGCATGCCTGCGGAGATCCTGATCTCTGAAACGCATCTCGGACCTCTCGAGCCTCTCTGCCATCAGTCTGCGTTCAGTCAAGCCATGAACCTCCATTATGCTTCTACTCTGATCCTTCCCTTCTTCACGACGATTTGGCCACCGTCGCTGGCGAATACTAATCGATCACCAGTATCCAGTTTGAGAATGTCCCTGACCCGTTTTGGGACAGTTGCCTGAAACTTACTAGTCAGCTTTGAATCACCCAAGAGCTCCATGAATGAATCACTACTTCAATGAAGTAATGATGTAGGATCGGGATAGGAGATGTGTCACCCAAGCGCAGGTATTCTGGTGAAAGGCATCTTACCCTGCCGAATACGCCCGCAACGGCCTCACACGCGTGGTAACTGGGCTTCCCCTATACCCCAGACTTCCGCATCCACAACCCAAACGACAGAATCTCCCCCATCCCCTCACGACACCCTAGGGTGCCAGAAAAGTGCGGGGGGGATTCGAACCCACCGTACCTGTTGCGCTTGGCTCCGCGGACACAGGATGACTGTCATCTGGCGAATCTCTCTCGTTGGACAATTCCCTCACGCCCTCCGTTATTGCATGTCCTACACTAAGCTCATGTGGTCTGCACCAGCGAATTATGCTAAGTTCAATTTCCCTTGCCGCATTAAGTGACCTGACGACGTGACAGGACACCAGACATGGTTTCCTGTACCTTCCCCTCTACCCGAACATCATACTCCTTCTCCGACATAACCCAGGCAACCTTACAATTAGGCAAGCCAGACCGGCATAAGAAACTGCTGAGGCCTTCCCACGACACCCCAGGGGGAGTTGCTACGACAGAACACGCAAGGACAACACTCTGAATATTCCAAAGCAGGACCACGGTCCGCCGAGTTTCTCCAAATTCATGCGGGCATGTATTTGCAGGATGCGTTCTAGCAAGTGATGGACTTCCGTCGCCTCCTCACTCAATACGTCGCGTTTACAGTCGCTGCAATGGTATGTCTGGACCAAATCTATCGACATCAAGTTCAATCGAGCAAGAATGACCGCCAGACCACATTGAGATGCCGCGACCGTCCAACACCATCCTCGGCGACTCCGAGGAAGATACTTGAAGGAGAGGACAGGCAACAATGTTCATTACACTTTCGTTGGGGAAGCCGAAGCGTACCAGAGGCTTCTCACGTTCGCCAGAAAGGCTGCTGACGAGCGTAGCTACTGAAAGGCGCAGCGCTGCGGAAATCAGTCAGTGAGGGGACGCGAGGACTGTCTTTCTATCGGAGAACACGACTGCTATTTGTCTCACGGAGAGTTGAGAGGGAATTCTCAGCTCTCACGTTTCTTCCGAGGCGTCACTATCATTGGTCGATCCTAGCGTTCTCGATTCATGCTTGGATCATGCCATGCAGGTGCGACAGGCCGTGTTGCGTTTTCTCCCAGTAGAACGGCTTTGTGACCAGTTGTATTACGCCTTTCCAGTCTCCGATACTTATCAGCACCCAGTAGA
>Ga0116104_1001846_pt1 | contig 9956 bp, 10 predicted proteins | sample June2015DPH_4_15_FD_89715 | JGI IMG/M metagenome (GOLD analysis project Ga0116104, IMG submission 89715) | Peatland microbial communities from SPRUCE experiment site at the Marcell Experimental Forest, Minnesota, USA - June2015DPH_4_150 | ecosystem: Environmental > Terrestrial > Soil > Wetlands >...
GTTCCCTCCATAAGCAGCACATCCACGCGGTCGGGCGGTTGGCGAACGAGCTTCTCGAACAACGCTCCTTTACGACCGTGCGCCCGAAGATCACCCGAATAAAAAAGCCGCTTACCATCTGCCTCAACCAGGATGGCGTAAGCGTCATAGGCCGAGTGATCCACAAGAAACGGTGTAATGGTGAACGCACCGAGCGTGATGGGCTTTCGATCTTCCAGATACAGCACGTTCTCGAATTTGGTCTTTGCCGACGTGAACAAGTTCGCTGCCGCCAGTATAGATTGGGCGGCTTTGCCGATGAGGAATAGATTCTGGTCCGGCAACTGGTATGCCAGGCCGTAGTGGTCTAAGTGGGGATGCGAGATTACAACACCAAGCAGCGAAACATCGGGTGTCGCTAAGCCGCATATTGGGGGGAGCGGCATCTCATCTGGAGTAGCGACATCAAGCGGCAGTCCGACGTCCACGACGATACGCGTGCCCCTCGATTCAATCTCAACGCAGGTGCCCCCGATCTCTTTCGTTCCCCGATGTATACAAACCCTCATCGCGCACCTTCTACGCTACTGCCCACTCAGCAGTTATTCCTACTCCTCCGGGCCGCCGGGAAGCGGTAGTCACCGGCATATTACCAGAACGCCAGCAGATAGGCCCGCCACCACCCGTGATTGGTTTACACGGAACCTGCACTCCACAGCAACCAACCACTTGTCGCGAAACCGTAGATGTGGTCTGCGCTGTCATCTCTGACGGTCGCGCTTGGATGACCGCGGCTCGCTACCCAACTCCGGGAACGGTCCGAGAAATCAGCCCGAAGGCATCGAGGGAATGTCACTGGAGCCTTGGGATTCGGTCCTTGTCCCCGACGCCTACCACGGCAGGACTCAGGGTGAGCCTGCCGGCACTGCCGGGGATAGTCGGGATGGCAGGTCCGCCGCTTCTGCTGACTCTCCCGGCAGACGCGGTGAGGCTCGCCATGCCGATTGCCGCCGCATTGTCGTCACGAATGGGGAAGCCCGGCATGCCGCGGGCGGGCGTTGCCGGCCGGAAAATAGCCCCCAGATCCCTCTCGATTCTTTCCTTCGACATCGTGACGTAAGCCGGCTCGATCTCAACCCCGATGGCGTTTCGGCCGCAGCGGGCGGAAGCCAGTAGAGTCGTCCCCGTGCCCATGAAGGGGTCAAGGACGGTATCGCCAGCGAAGGAGAACATCCTCACGAGGCGATGCGCCAGCTCCTCCGGGAACGGTGCCGGATGGCGCCTTGTGGATTCTCCCCTGGGACCGTTCCATATCTGCCGGAACCACTCCTGGTGCTCTTGCTTTGCAAGCCTGGACGCTTCCCGCTGCTCGCCGGTGGGCTGCCGGTACCCGCCCGGCTTCCGGAGCATCAGGATGAACTCGACGTCGTTCTTGACGATGGCATTGGGCTCGTAGGGCTTCCCCAGGAAGCTGGACCCGTTCTCGACCTCATAACTCGCATTGGTTATCTTGTGCCAGAAAATGGGCGTCAGGTTGTCGAAGCCGACCTTCCTGGCCCTCACAATGATGTCGGCGTGCATTGGCATGACCGAATGCCTGCCATGCTTGCGGCGGGACAGGCAGACGTCCCCGACGACGCACACGAGCCGGCCACCGGGAACCAGCACGCGAAAGCAATGCTTCCATACCTTGTCGAGCTCGTCATGGAAGGCGTCATAATCTTCGACGAGCCCGAGCTGGCCTTCGCGGCGGGGATATTCCTTGAGCGTCCAGTACGGAGGCGAGGTCAGGACCAAGTGGACTGATCCTGGCGCAATCCAGCCCAGCTCCCTGGAGTCCCCATGGCAAATCGTCAGGGTGGTCCTGTCGAGAGCAGCATGCATCACGCCGATGCTGCCGGCACCCACGACGCTGGCAAGAAAGTCTCTCAAGCTATAACACTCCGCTGCCCGGCATAGCGGGCGCTCCGGCCGCGGACTGCCCCGGTCAAAGGAGATTCCGGGTCGGCGCGGTGGACCACGGCGCGGGTCTGGGCTCGGCCGCAGGACCGGACTTTTGCCCAGATAGCCCCGCGAGGGTAGTCCAAAAACTCGCAGAACCCTCTGGACTAGCCCGCCGCACCGGAACCATGGGTAAGCGCCCGGCAGGGTTATATGCGCCTCCCAGCGCAAAATCTAACGGGGCGAGGCAGGAGGCATCTTTTTGGGCTTTCTTACCGCTTTTTTGCTCTGCCACGAGCCGCCCCCGTCTCGGCGGAGTGCTGCTTGTATGGCTTCCCCGGCAGGGTCAAGTCAAGGCTCGTGGGGTCGGGGTCGATGCCGCTCATATCCATGTCCAGCGGGCTGGGGCGGGGGCTGTCCTCCACGGCGGCAATGGCCATTTCCACGGGGTATTCCACCGGCTTTCTTGGTTGTCGATTCCTGGCCATCATCATCCTCCGTCCCCGGGCGGGCGAGGGCGGGGCGGAGATCCAAGACTGCCTTCTCGACCTGATTGCCCCGGACCGGACCCGGCGGGCTTGACCCACCCCCCGATGCCTGTCTACGCGGCCGCTATTCCCGCCGACGGCATGTCAGGCGTGCTCGAGAGAGTCGCCTCCATCGGCGGAGTAGCCGCCTCGCCCGCCGGCGCACAGCCCGGCTTCGGGCTGGCCGCCTCGATTGCCGCGATAGCCGCCTCTGCCGACTCAAGCCTTCTTCTGGCACCGGCAGTTGGCTAGTCCGAGCGCCGAAGAGCCGTAGAAGACTTCAGGCACCGCCTCCCTCTCCTCGTCGTCTGCTAGGTTGGCGACTATCATGTTTCCCATGTGTGCCATAAGGTGGTACCTCTTGTTGCACTTGAATCCGTTGCAGGCTGGGTCGGTGCAAGTCGCATCCTCCAGGCCCTCTCGGCGGCGTATTTCTGCATTTTGCTTCTCCCGTAGCTCTTTCTCGTTCATGTGTCCTCCCCATCATGGTTCGCGTGGCCTTTGATCGGTTCCCGGCCATCGGGCATCATTTCGGCCAGCTTCCTGACCAGTTTCTCTCCGTCTGTTGATTCAAGTTAATGAGCACCTCCCTGGTGTAATACTGGAATTTATCGAAAACTATGACGACCGGTTGTTCGGAGCAGTTAAAAACCCCTACCAAGATGTTTCCGTTCAGGCTGACACATACGGTGGGAGCGAGCATCAACTCCTTCGGCTCATGTGTGCGGGCCTTGGTCTCCTGAAGATGCCGAGTGAGGAGCAGGGGCATTTCGTTCGCGGTGAAGGCGCCCGAGCCGGTCAGGGTTCGGGGGCCAGGTTCGGCCGTGCCTTTCAATGTCGCCAGCCGTTTCTGGGCCGCAGCCATGCCCGCGTGGAATGGCATCTCGCGAGCTTTGTTGGGGAGCCGCAGGTCTGATCTGCCTGAGTTGCTGTCGAGCTCAAGGTTTGCCCTCCTGACCGCGGCGGATTCGCCCATGGGATCCGACGGACTGCTGTCGGGCGATGGCTGAGTTCCGACGGCGCACCTCGCCCACGGGACGGCCGCGTTCTTCCGGCAAGTCGAGGCTGGTGCGGTCAGGGCTGACCTTCGCCATTTCCGGGTCGTCGAGAGGATTGGGGCGGCCCTCGATGGCAGCGATGGCCAGGTCCACTGCGGATTGCTCTGGCTTTCTGGGTTGTGCTTTCCTGACCGCCATTTGCTGATTCTCCCCCGCTTCTCGGCTACTGCACATCGCCATTGCTCGTTGCGGCTGCGGTCTGTCCGGCCGCCGCGGCTGTGGCGGGGATTTCCTCCCCTGGCTCCTCCGTAATTGCAGGGGCTTCGTCGGGAGGCTGCGGGACCGGTTGAGCGACCGAGACGGAACCCGGCAAATCATCCGCAGGCTTGCGCACGAGATTGAAAATCACCAGCCCTTCCTCACGCTGCTCGTGAGCGACACCAGAGGCGGTCACGATGCAGCCGATGAACCGGAGGATGGATTCGTGGGTGGTCAGGAGCTTGCCGAAACGCAGCCACACGTTCTTGGCAAGCTTGTCAGCGTTCGCCTCTCCCTGTTCCGAAATTGCCCCAGTGGGCACATTCCCGTTGTCGCCGACCAGGGTCTCGGCGTGCCGAGAGGCCAGCCTGTCGGCCGTGCTGCGGGGGATGCCTTGCTGCCTGAGCCAACCGCGCCACTGGCCTGCGCGTCCGGGACGGGACAATAGGGATTTCATTGCGGCCAGTCTCTCGGCTAGGCTTGCACGGATTTGGCGCATTTCCTTGCTGGTCGCCTTGCGGCTGACGCTCAGGCGGACGTGGCTAGACCAGAGGTCGGAGATTTCCTGCGTCAGCTGGGTCTCTATTGCGGTGTCGTCAGGTTGGGTCGTGCCGGACTGGGTCTCGGCGTCCGGCTCCGGGATGAGAGCGTTTTCGATTGTGTCAAGCATCGTGCCCATATTGCGTACCTCATTTTAGAATTGGGGAGCAGAAATCCAGGCATCGGAAGTTGCTCCTATAATTGGGGCACGAAGTTGATTTTTTTGTTTACTCGAATTGGTATTATCCCTGCATCAAGGAGCGGCTACAGGCGTGCGCCAATTCAGAAGCGGATACTGCACGCATTCTCTTGGCGTCGAATTTCAGCGGGACAGGCCAGCCTACCGCCGGTGAGGTCGCAGCGACCGTGGCGTGGTGCGTCTTAAGCACCCAGCACTGCATCTGAATCCGGTGCTGGCAGCCCTCGAGGCGGAGGGACAATTCCCACGCCTCTATCTGCGCAACCAGGGGGCGACCCTGGATTTCGCGGGGGGTCTCCATTATCAATCTCGATTTGCGCTGTGTCAGCTATCTTCCGTTTCAGCCTTTCCCTCATCATTTGGACATACTCCGCCGAGATGTCGAGCAGAACACAGTCCTGTTTTAGTTCGCTGGCTGCCAGGCCCGTCGTGCCCGCCCCGCCGAATGGGTCCAGGACGAGGCAAGGCTTCGTGATTCCCCTCTGCCCCCTGCATTTGCAGCCAGGAGTCCACCCGACCTTCGTCACCCTTTTCCAGGGCGTCCCGCAGAACCGGCAGCACCCCTTGTCAGGGCACGCTGCCCTGATGCAGTGGAGGGGAAGCTTATCGGGAAACGTGGCGAAGTGCGCACCCTTGTAAGGCTGCGTTGCGAACGTCCAGACGTTGCGGCGGTTGCGGGTTGTGTTCTTTTGTAATTCTTCCTTCGACTTATCTGGCATCACACGCTGGTTTTCGTCATGGGTCAAAGTGGTTTGCTTCCCCCACCGCTCCCATGCAGCGGCTTCCTTCACTGCCTCCGCATTCCAGGCGTACCGCTCCGACTTAGTAAGCATCAAAATATGCTCATAGGCATCCGTGGGGCGGTCGGTGGCGGACTCCGGCATCGCGTTCGGCAGGGCCCAAATGATATCCGAGCGCACCCACCACCCGTCCTCCTGCGCAGCCAGGGCTATTCTCTGCGGTATCAGGCAGAGGTCCTTGGGCTTGAGGCCACAATCCTTCCAGTTGGTTTTGGCGATGTCAGCATCCGTAAAGACCGCCTTGTCGTGGTCGCTGCCTATTCCCTTGCCGCTCCCTGAGCGGCTGTCCCCCACATTCCAGAAGCACACCCCGTCCGTCCTAAGCACCCGACGCACCTCACGCAGTATCTCAACCGTGTGCTGGATGTAGGCATCCACCGTGGGCTCAAGCCCGAATGCGCCCAGCCAAGCGCCACAGAGGCGGCAGGTGCTGCCGAGCGAGGCTTCAAAAGCCATCCCGGCTCTTGACTTTTCTACCCCCCTGGTCTTTCCGAACGAGCCGTCAGGGGCATGGTCACGCTGTGGCGATTGCTTGCGGGTGCCGTTCGCATACCACTCATGCTCGCACCTCTCCGCCCCACCCCATACCAGTTCCTGATTTCCCGCATACCTCCTGAGCCCAAAATAGGGTGGGCTGGTCACGATGCACTGCACGGAGTTGTCCGCCAGCGGGATGTGCCGAGCATCGGCTCGGACGATCAGGAATTCACTGCTCATTCTGTTTCTACTTCCTTGACCCAGGGTGGCTACCTCCTGGCCGGAAGTCGCTGCCCCAGAGTCGTTCGAAGTCTGCATGCCTTCCAGCACCTCCTTGGCGACGTGGAGGGCCTCTTTGGCCTGGAGGGGCAGGCTGTCGCCGCACTGCTCCAGCACCTTTACTAAGTTGACCAGGACGGTCTTCCAGTCGGGGGTCGAGCTGCCAGTGTCCCCCTGCCCCGGACCTTCCGCCTTTCCGCAGCAGATACGGTTTATCCAATCTGCGCTCACGCCAAATTGGCTCTCGCAGAATTCCTTCCAGTTCATCGTCGTGCCCGCGGGGAGACCCTCTTCGGTCTTCCACGTCACGAGCACCCTTGCGCCCACCGACCCGAACCTGACTTTGAAAACGTTGGTCTTGAGAGCCACGATGTAGTCCTTGTGCTCCGCCACGACCTCCTTGGCGGTGCGGAACCTTCGGGCGACGTCAATCACGATTTCAAACAACTGGTCGGTCGTGCAGTCCTTGGGGTTGAGCTTGCCCGATAGGGCTTTCGGGGCAACCTGCGGAGTGACTCCGTAGGTTTCAGTGGGACTGACCGGTGGCAAGGGCTGGTCCCCATCCGTGCCGATTCGATGTCTGGCTATCATGGCCGCCAGATGCAGAACGGCGGGTGGCGTCACTTGCGTTTGCATTTGCGCTGGATTTCCCATACAGGAACCGTCCTCCTTGGTTTCCCGTGGGATTTTACACGATGAATGCAAGCCGGGCCATCGGAAAGAAGGCGGCAACCCTGCGGCGGTCGACGGCTTGCAGGAGTTTGCAAATAGCCTTGCTGCGGCAAAAACGACCTGGAAGAGGCCAGGCTGACAAAAGGCGACCGGGTGACGGTGAGCGGATGACGGGTGGAGATGTCCGCGCTCCTTGAGCTCGTAGAAGTGCTTCTTTCGTGCTGATGAGTGGCTGGCCAGTCCGAAGCTTCGGACTCCAGACAGCTTGGTGGCCGCATCCCGCCACCGATGGGCGGCAAGGCTGGTATGACGCCAGAGGCGGCGGCTGATGACCAAGCTTGCCTACTCGTCCTCCGTCTCGGGGGGCTGCGCCTTGAACAGCGCCTCCGCCTCTGCGAGGGTCTTGACGCATCCGCCGGGGATTTCAACCCCGTCCCACCCCACGTCGTCCGGGCTTATGGTTTCGCTGTCGCCGTTCTCCCCGAACCCAGCCTTTGCCTCGGTCGGGCCGGACACGCTGAAGACCACCGCCTGGACCCCACCGATGTACGAGCCATTCACCTTCATGCTGACATAGACGCCCTTGTTCTCGAATTCCGCGGTAAAGAAGAAGGGATAGATTAAGTCCGCCACCGCGCCCTCCTTCGTATTCAGTTCGGGCTCTTCCACCACGCCCATCTCCAAGTCGCCGACTTGCTTCTCCAGCTCGAAGAAGGGGATGTCGCCGAATTTCTCCACCGCCTCCTCCTTGCTGCCCGCCTCCACATTGATGGAGCCGTTGCCGATTACCGCGTATCCTATTTTGTAGATTGCCATTGCAGTTCTCCGTTCCGCTGCCTGCCGGGGCGTTGATTTGCCTTCCTCCCAACCGTCCGGGATTTCAGGCCGCATTCGTCAGGCTGGCCATTCAACCAGCTACGCCCCCGGTCGGGGCGTTTCGGGCTTACATTACTGTTCAGGACCTAATACTCTGATTTCACAGCAAGATTGGCCTCGGGTCGCATTTTTTTTGCCTTGAGCCGCGATGCCATCGGCCCATGCCGTTCGGATAGCGCCCACGCTTATGTTCAACCGAAATTCGGAATTCGGGACGATGCGCTAAGCGGCTGCCACCGCAGAACGTACGTCGGCATCCACAGCGTCCGCGCTGACCGGCACGACCTTGATGCCCCTTGGGTCCAGCAACTCAGGATTCGCAATCAGGAACGCCCGCCAGAGCTTGGACAGAAGACCGGTTCCCTAGCGGGGATCGGGAATGACTTGCCGCCGTCGTTGAATTTCAGTGTGACCATGAAGCCGACCACCGCTGAGGTCGCAAGTACCGTGGTATGGTTCGTCGTAAGCGCCGAGCATGGTATTGGAACGGGGGCATACACAGGCCATGGTTTTCCGTCTTTGCCCGCAGAGAGAAGCCATTTCCTGTTCACGCTGCCCCCGATGACCCGGACTCCAAATATGCAGACCCTAGCAAGGGAAGTTCGTGTGCTCAACTCCACGCTCGCCAGCAATCACGCCCGCAGCATGATGAGAGCCTGACCTACTTCTGCACCTGAGTACTCTGTGTGCGAATGCCGTCCGAAGGACGGTCACCCCCCCACGCGCCGCCCCCCTCAAACACCTTCGTGAACCGGCCGTTCGCCAGTTGCCGCGAATATCTGAACTACGCCCCCCTTACTATGAGGAGGAACGCTAATGTTTCCAGATAACGAAATCACCGAAGCAAGACGGAGGCTCCACGAGGCAATCATCAAGGACCTAAAGCAAGAGAATCCCCCCAGCTACATGGCCCTCGCTGTCAAGTATGGGGTCACGCTCAAAACAATCTACAACATCGCCCGTGCGAACAGGCTGCAACGGAAGGACCGCAAGGCCGCCGTCGAATCCACAGAGAATGGGCAATGAGTTTGCCGGGAGTGTAGAGCGGACCAATGCACGACGGGATATGCGACCGTTTTGGCAGCGCACCGTAAGTCGGCTGATGCACCGCCGCTCCCGGCATCTGATTTCAAGGAGACGAAATGGAAAAGGCACCAGATTTAGAAGTCCGTATGCCAAGGAAGTTCGCCGAGATGCTGATGCGCTCGGAAATCACGGGCAGTATGTATCTCACGATGTCCATGCTCTACACTTGGGCTAATTGGAAGACCGGGATAGTTGACCGTGTATCCGCACAGAGTCTTGAAACCTCCACCAACCATGTTCTAAGCTCGGGTGCCTACCAGGATGCCCTGAAGCGGTGGGACGATACGGGATACATCACCCGCTACATTATCCGTGGCTCCCGGATGATGTATCGGGTGAAGATTCACAACTTCAGGGCAAGGCTCAAGATGAAGGACAAGGAAAGTGGTGAGATTGTGACGAGAACCTGCACGATAAACAAATTGGAACCAATCACTTACGATGAATTCAAGAAGGGTGTCCGAGTGGAAAGGCAAGCAGAAGATGAGCCAATTTCCACCTGCGGAACACCTGATGATGCACCTGATGATGAAGGAGCTGAGCACCTGATGAAGACACCCATGACAAATAACTCAAACAAAAAGACTTCAGACCGATTTGAAAACAGAGCACCTGATGATGCCAGGAATGATACCAAGGATGAAACACCTGATGAAGGAAGCACTGAAGACCTGACAGAACATGCAATAGCAGAGCAAGATGAACCGGCAGGAGAATTTGCAGTAGAGGTGCAGGAGAGCTTGCACAAGCAACAAAAGCAGCTTGCTGCTGCCGTTGCGCCGTCTTCAAGCGAAGAACAAAGACCAAAGACCACTGAGATTGAATCCAAATTCTTAGCCCAGAGATTCTGGGAGTATCTGGGTAGCCCGGCAGAGTCCAATCCGTCCAAGTGGACAGTCCCGTTCTCCGAACTCCTGTCCGCCTATCCCGACCTGGGCGAAATTCTTGAGTTTGCGTTTGAGAAGGATTCAACCAAGACGTGGCGTAACAGGCTCCTGGGAGCCAACACGCCCTTAGCTTACCTGAGAAAAGTCCTGCCACTTATCCAGGAATCCTACGACAAGTGGCTTCCGCTGGAAGCCGAAAGGACTGAAAAGGCCGCGGTCCTGTGCATACAGGACGCCGCGAAGAAACTGCTCGCCTCCGGCAAAGTGTTCGTCCGGGACGGACACAACTACAAGTTCATGGCGGTACAGGGCTACACAGGCTGCGGAAAAACGCTGGTTTTTTGCTTTCCGGTTCTCTGGCGAGCTGATCGCTGGCCGTTTTGGGCTGATCCGCAGGGATCTGCGAGGTTCGTTTGGGTCTCTGGAGCCCGTTTTCA
>Ga0116104_1001857_pt1 | contig 9915 bp, 12 predicted proteins | sample June2015DPH_4_15_FD_89715 | JGI IMG/M metagenome (GOLD analysis project Ga0116104, IMG submission 89715) | Peatland microbial communities from SPRUCE experiment site at the Marcell Experimental Forest, Minnesota, USA - June2015DPH_4_150 | ecosystem: Environmental > Terrestrial > Soil > Wetlands >...
AACGATTGGGTTCTTCCCGTGGCGATTCGTGGACGGGGAATCAAGCATAGGCCGATGCGTCGCAGTTCTAGAGGACGCCGAATACGACCGCCTAATGGAGAAGAAAGCATCACTACCAAAGACGAAATTCGGTGATGCGATCGGATGCGAGCGCTAGGTAACTCCTAAGGTCAGTTATCCTAGCGACGCCAGGCACAATGAGTAGGAACGCTAAGGGCGTTAGAGAGCCTCGCATGGACGTTCAACCGTCAGCACCTGAGAAGCCACGCTCGAACATTACGCGTAAGACAGGACGCAGACCCTCCTCGTAGATAGCGGCGCCCATTTTTCTGTAGCCGTGAGAATTCAAGTGTAGCCCATCACTAGAGTACTGCAAAGCCAATCGGTTCGTGTCCTTGTCGAGGGTTGCGCGGAAAACGTCAACGCAACGTATCCCGATTTCCCGACAATGTTCCTGCAGTAGCCCGTTTAATACGATTCGTGGAGGGATTCCTTCGTCATATCCGAATATTGACGGTACGGTGCACCCGATCGGCGTTATTTGGTTCTCACGTGAGAGTCTGTACATCGTACTGAGGTTCTGCAGTATCTCTTTCGGAGCGACCCCCCAGCCAAGGTCGTTCGAACCTCCAAGGATTATGACCACTCGGGGGGAAAGCTGGATCACATCTGAGTCGAATCGAGCTACCATCTGTTGAGAGAGCTCGCCAACGATTCCCTTGTTGATAATCTCAACTGAGAGCGAGCCAGACGTAAAGTCCAAACCGACCTTATCGACCAAGAAATCGGTATATGGAGTCGGCATCCAAGCGTCTGCGTCGAGTCCGTACGATTGGAAGCCAACTGTCAGGCTGTCTCCTAGCGCCACCACTCTCAGACGTGAAGACCTATTGGGCATGGATCTCGCCACAGCGTCCAATACGCGGTCGGAGGGAGTCCCTTAGAGTCCCACCATTGGAGCTTCGGAACCCAACGAATCGCCCACTAATGCCGTTTAATATGGTATTGGTTTCCTCCATAGGCCGTGAGTGAATTGGCGAGTCTGTGGGCCGGTCTTCTTCTTCGGATTGCGAAACATTGGATCGCAGGGGAGACATGGGAGGACGCGTTCGCGCGTGCTCAACAATCCAACACCCACAAGGTGCGAGGGATACTCAACCTGCTTGGAGAGGAGATGACTTGCCGAGAAGAGACGATTGCCGCCACCGCAGAATACCTCGAAATTCTCGATGCACTCAAAGCACGTCAAATCGAAGGCTGCATTTCCGTGAAACCGACCCAGCTGGGCCTTTCTATTGACCCTTCCCTATTCGGGGAGAACCTCGTCAAGGTTCAGAACAAAGCCAAGTCGCTTGGGACCTTCGTCTGGATCGACATGGAAGGTTCACCTTTCACGGCACAGATAGTCGACGGCTACCTTGAATCACGCAAGAGATGCGACAACATCGGGATCGCTATCCAAGCCTACCTGAGAAGAAGTGAGGATGATGTGAACCGCATTCTCGAACTCGGTGGGGCGATTAGACTATGCAAAGGCGCCTACAACGAGAGTCCCGAGATAGCCTACAAGCGGAGGAAACAGATCGATGAGAACTTCTCAAAGCTTATGCGGACAATATTCGAACGCGGGAAAGGCTTTGCCATTGCAACTCATGACGAAAAACTGATCGAGGAAGCGATACGTCTAAGCAATGTCCATCATGCAGATTTCGAGTTCGAGATGCTAATGGGCATCAGAGACAAGAAGAAACTAGAGCTTGTTCAAAGAGGGTACCGAGTAAGTGAATACATTCCATTTGGCATGAGCTGGTGGGCCTACTCGAAGAGACGGATTCTTGAACACAAAAGCAACATCTTTTTGCTCGCACGTTCGCTCGTGAGCGGATAGGCCTCGTCAACGAACTCCGTCGGATCTGCGAGATACACTCATCCCCTGAGTCATAAGAGTATGGACACCTGCTCGTCCAGGACTTTCTTGAGAGCCGACTCTATTCGCTCCTTGCCGGCCAAGACTGATGCGCGCAGCCGTGTAACTTGTGATTCCAATTCCGTAATCCGGCTTTGGCGCTCATTGGTTTCCGTAATGAGATCACCAAGCTGCGTCCGAACTGAGAGCCACTTGTCGTATATGCCGGAACCCTTAAGCTGCCTCAATACTTCCCGTCGGTTTGCTTCCAAAATGCCATGATCTTCCCTAAATCGGTCGAGGGCTCCTGCTTGGAGTACCTGGATGGATTCGGAGGCTCTCCGCTTTCTTCTCTGATCCAGGAGTAGCGCGTCGTTCGCAAGCAACTCGTAGACCGAGAAGAGCAGTTGGCGCATCTCGCTGGCCGGAGTCTCTATCACACTCGCAAGCGGATTCTCGACAACCTTGGTGACAATCCCCTTGCTCGACCCCTCAAGCGCCTTGTCAGATCGGTCTATTTTTCGCAGGGGCTTCAGCAATGGTTCAAGCAGTGCAAGGATTTCCGCTTCCTTCTGTCGAGCTTGCTGGTCAATTTGATCCAGCTCTTTGAGGGCGCGATCACGACCAAGCGTAGATAGATTCTCCTGGAGTGCCGACTCGCGATCCTGAAGTCGCCTTATGGCTTCCTTCGTTTGCTCAACCTCATCTGTCTTGAGACTCAGTTCTTGAGCAGTCACTATGAGCTGATCGGCATCCTCTGCTATGAGTTGGAGCTCCTTCAATTTTGAGCCATCGAGCGTCTGACCAAGCTCCGTGATATTCTGACTGAGCGTGGCAATAGAGTCTTCAAGGGTTGAGGACTCGGATTTGACGGTCCGAATTATACTCGGCATATATCTGTCGTGTGCTTTCACCATCGCTCGAACGGTTTGAATCGACTCCTCCTGGAACTTCCTCAACTCATCGTATGAGGGTTCAGGTCTGCGAGCAGATAGGAACCTGCAGGCCCCGAGGACCTGTTCGGAGAGTCGGGCGCCGTGTTGCTCCGCCGGCTTGCTCAGGGTCCCCCAAGCGCTCCCAACGGCCTCTCTGAGGTTTGACGCTGCCCTCTCAACTGATCCGACCGATCTAAAGACCTGCTTTAGCTTGGTTGAGAACTTTCCATGATAGGACCGCTCTCTATCGGTTATGATCTGGCGCATTTTCTCCCCGAGATTACGGATAGGGATTTCCACGTGTCTTCATTCCTCACCGACTAGGGCAGATATCATCGAGATCGATCCTCGTGTCCAAATGAGAGCGGGCGAATCGGAACTGAATTTCACATGGCGTGAGGCCGATACGCATATGAGGGTTTCTTTTCAATCTACCAGGATCGGTGTGCTGAGTGCCATCCTACGCGAAATGTGGGGCCCAGCTTTCGGCTGGAATAGCATTCTGTCAGAACTGTGGTAGTCCCGTCTTCGGCGCTAGCGGAGGGTCGACGACACATGTGAGCGGCCTTCCCGCTCATCCTCAGCCTACACAGATTCCGTGCACCACGGCATTCTCTATTTCGGCTTGCAGAATTGTCAAGGAGCTTGGAATCGTAAGGGGTCTGACTGTTAGAACGCGGGGCATTGGAGGGCGATTCCAGGCGGGCGTGAGCGCGATTGTCGGAGGTAAGGTTGACGCGTACATCGATATGTGTGAACAGGCAAGATCGGAGGCACTCCAGCACATGATCGACCACGCTCATGCCATGGGTGCGAATGCAGTCATCGGTATGCGGTACGACACCACTGAGATAGCGGAAGGTATGGATGAGGTTCTCGCCTATGGTACTGCCGTCGTGGTCGAGCCTACCTGAGATTGGGATCTGCCAGGCGAGAACATTACCGAATGCCGACTTTGAGTCCGATCTTCTTCGCGTATTTGGCCAAGAAGACCACCATTGAGAATAGAATGAACGGAAGTATGGGAAACTGCTCAAGATCATCTTTGCAACCGACGCACATGGCTCGGAACCGGTCTTTGTGAAATGGGTCAATGCAGGTAGGATCCAAGACGGAGTATCATGTGTGACGCCTCGCCCGTCACGCGAAACGTGATCCATACCCCTCGTGGTCTTCAGAGTGTGGCAGTGTTGAGGCATGTGCTGAAGGCGGAGATCTGATCTTCACTCTCCTTGATTGGTAGGCCAACAATAACCTTGGGTCCGAGACCTACGATTCCTCCCAACCGTTTCTCGACGGCTTCTGGATCTCCGAAAACCGAGAGAGAGCCTGCCGCTTCCGCAAGCAATGTGCCCAGCGAGCTCTTCATGAGCTTCTTTGACAGAGGTTTCTTCTCTTGGACTAGACTCCTGAGTAGGGGCAGAGACAAGTCGTAGCTGAGCCTTCTTGCGTCTTCACGGACCCATTTCCTGCGGAGCATATAACCTGAGAGGCGGTACAGAACATCATGAAGCACTCGTCTGCGGTTAGCTGAGATGTAGAAAGGAACGTAAACCGCAAAGTCTCCTGTGAACCCGCAGTCCCTCAATGACTGGATATTCGATTCAAGACTCTTGTCGAATAGCAGGAACGGTGTCAAGCCGTATTCAATTGCCAGTTCCGTCGCGAGACGTAGAACGCCCTCCGTTCCAATCCAAACTTCTCGGTCCTCACAGTTCTTCTTGACTGTCTTCACAGCCTCACGAATTGTCTTAGCTAGAGGGCGTCTCCGCTCATCTGCGTCCAAGTACGCGGCGTTTCCTGCAACAAGACAAAAGCCAAACTTCTCAAAACCCGATGCGCCTTTCCATGCTTGGCGCATGTTTCTCTCGCAATACGAATGGCGAGTAGAGTAGGTCAGGATCGTAGTGATGCTCGGGTCTGAGATCTCTAGCAGGTCCGTGACCTCGTCGTCGTGGAGATAGTTCATCTTCCATTCAGCATCGACGATGTGATATTTCAGGCCCGACGCGATGCAAAATTGTGCCGACCTCAGTGTGCCACGGGCAATCGACGCCGTTATCTTTCCGAACCGAGCACGCTTGGTCGCTTTTCCGCCCGCAACGCTCATCGGTCTTCCTCGTCAGAACAAGGTGAGTATGCTAAAACCCTGTGGGTCAACACTCTAGGGCTGTGCCTGGCGATGGTGCCAGTAGAGGAAGGGAAGAGCACTGCATTTTGTGCCCGAGCTTGACGTGCATTCGAAATAGGACTCGCGGTTGGAAGAGAAATCCCCGATGATTCTCCTCCGACCCTTGTCGCTGAGCAGAAAAGCTCTATTATCCCTAGTGGCTCGACTAGAGCTGAAATCGTAGGCTATGCCAATAGATCCTGAATTCCAAGGAAAGCTGAAAGCTGCCGGAGATCACAACGGTCACACCGTATGGGGTGAAAACAGCCCCCCAACCAAGCTCGGAATCCACGGGACAATGGTTGCAGTCGACCATGACATATGCGATGCCGATGAAATCTGTGTAAGCGTGTGCCCTGTGAATGTATTCGAGATGACCGACAGCCCAGGACACCCTACGTCTGAAAAGAAATCAGACCCTGTCAGGGAGAAAGACTGCATCCAATGCATGGCATGCGAGGTGCAATGCCCAGTAAAAGCGATCAAGATAACTCCCCCTTCTTGAGCACCTATTCTTCCCCTTCCCAAGAAACATGGTCCTCAAAACGAGGCCTCGCCGAGAAGTCAACGTATCCATCCCCTTTCTATTTTCGAGAGTTGTCTCACCGGACTAATGGAATCATTGCCCTCCGAAGATTCTTCTGTCTGCTGGGACAAAGACAAGAGAAATCGAATTCACGCAGTGTCGAACGCCCTTTCGGGTCAAACCCTCCCCAAGGAAGACGTGACCTAAGTGCGCGCCACAACTGGCACAGATTATCTCCGTCCGGACACCATCGGGATCCGGAACCCTCTTCACAGCGCCAGGGATCTCATCGTCGAAACTGGGCCACCCGCACCGAGCATTGAACTTGTCCTTTGAGCGGTACAATGCCACATTGCAGCGTCTGCAGACATAGGTACCGTTTTCCCAGAAATCGTCATACCTGCCACTAAAGGGCGGTTCCGTCCCTTTATGAATAATGACCTCTTCCTCCTGTCTTGTCAGCTCGTTCTGCTTCATCTGTTCCCACCTCCTACGTTCGTATGTTCGTTCGCCATTTGGGCAGCGAGATCGCAACTAAAGAGACATGGTAGATAGTAAGTCGGGAAGTTCAGTACGCTCTCGCTGGCGTGGCCGATTTAACCTGTCCATCTCTGACTGTCAACATGAAGATGGACTCACAGTCTGGGCAGGTGATCTCGCCGTCATAGTTCCAGTGTGTGAAGTTGTCTAAGTGCAGAACCCGTCCGCAGTCGCCATTCACACACAAGACGTGAACCATATTCTCCACAGCTTCAACTTCAACGAAATGCGAGCACAGGGTGGCCAAGGTTCCGATGTCTGTCTGCCAAAGTAGAAACATCTCCGAGATGTTGCTCACAATCTTCACAATAGCGCGACATATCGCTCCACTTCTCTAGCACTACCTTCTGATGAGCATGACAATAAGCAATGATACTTTGAAACGCGCAACCTGGGTATCATCCCCAACTAACTTTTGCCAGGTCTCGAGCCGCTTCGCTTTTCCTTATGTCAGGGGAAGTTGAGTAGTTTGTCACGTTTGAGTTTCCTGTTGATGCCTCTAGCTTTTGGCCATCATCAAATCATTCTTGCCCTCCATCCTGGACCTTGGAAGGAATCAAGCCCAAACCTCGCTGGGTCTTGTGAATTGCCAGCTTTGTTCGGTAGCAATTGCCTGTTAGAAAGGAGAGACCGTATCTGGATGGAATCAGTTCGCTACTAGAATCTGCACGGAGAGAACAAGTTTGAGAGAAGGGATTGTGCGAAGTTTCCTTGCTTCCCTCGTGGTTGGCTTGATGATCACGTTGCTCTCATGGTCCTTTCGCCCACCACTGTCACGAATGGGGGTAGACGTTGTGATGCGAGGCGTCCCCCTGCCATGGATGATGCAGGTGATTCCTATGACTGGTCATATTCTCTGGAGTGGATTCCTAGCGGACCTTGTCTTCTAGGCGGCGGTCATCTTTGGTGTCTTGATGGTCATGTTGCACTTCGGAATAGCCAAAGTCACGCACCATGACATCTTGAAGAGACAGCAGCATTGAGACCCATTACAGTCAAACCTAACGCCCTAGAGGCATTGAACACCATGGCCCGCGAGAACGTGGCAAGGGTTCTAGTGCTCAATGGAGCACGATTACTCGGCATTGTCACCCGTGGAGATTTGATGCGCACAATTCAAACGAGACAGGAGCTCGGCGAATAGCCACAACGGAGCCATGCGGACGTCCTTCCGGCATACGTGACTTGAAGGCTGATCTATCCCAGTCATCTTCGCTCGTGAGTACAGATCACCGGTGTTAGCTCTTCTTCAAGACGCGTTCGGTGTATTCTCTTTCAATCCTGTTCTTGTGTACGAGTTCCTCCTCAGCAAGCTTTGAGAAGAGTTCACCAGCTTGTGGAAAATACCTAGCGAATGGCCCCATCGCCAAGGACGTGTAGTGTTCATACGTCATCTTCTCTCGCTTTCCAGCATAGACCAACATCGTCGGGTAATCTGCGTCCTCTGAGAGCGCCACATCTGGCATGTAGTCGACTATCTTCAAGTCCTCGATTTCGCCAGTTTCTGAGCCGAGCTCCGAGACGCCCGACCAGTAGAGGCTTGCCGACTTCTCCATTATCGCGAGGAGCTTCTCCTTGTGAGCGAGTTCAGCCTCTGCGAGTTCGCTTAGCAACGCCTTCGATGAGGGCAACTTCGCTATTCGCTGTGCTTTGACATAGAGTGCATGAGATTCTTCTTCAATCTTGATCGCGCCCTCAAGGATCTTCTTCAATAGAGCCTCGGACATGGCCGGTATGCACCCTACGTTTTGTCGAATTGATCGTCAGCTTAGAAAAAGGTTGCACTCGTAGACCAATCGAGACTCAGCATGCGTAAACCTGGAGTAGACTTTGCGCGGTGCCAGTCGCAGCCAGCGTCAGGGCGCCAGTTACGACCGCGATCTGCTTGCTACAACAGTATCCCAGTGATTCTGACTCCGAACTCTTTGGAGCCTGCGGGGATGTCTTTGGCGATCATTCGCATTGCCTCCGTGAGCACTTTGTCCATTTGCTGGCGCTCATTGACTTCAAGGGCTCGTTCTCGAGTCACATTGAATATGCCGAGACAATGGGACTTGCTGAATGGCCCGATAGCGGTCACTTCGACCGCGTAGTCTCTCACAAGATGTTTGGCTTTTGGCGCGGCTATCCTTCGGTATTCATTCACTTTCTCTTGTTGATCTTCAAGAGCTCTGGCGTACTCCAGACCCTCGTCAGTGACGCGATATTGTGCGTCACGTCTCTCAACGAAGCCGCGATGAACCAAACTGTCGAGGTGCTTCGCCAAAGTCCTCGATGAAACGTGGGTCTGATTCAGGATCTGTGTGAAGGTCGAGGAATGGGTTGAGCTAATAGCCTTCAATATCTTACCTAGGCTAGCTTTTTCTCTTAACTCGTTAGCTATTTCCAAAGGGCTTCGTATCGTGGGCATGTCCGCTCCTCCTCCCCACCCTTACTTCGCCCGTGCTGATAGCCCTTTCTCCCGTGTAAAGTATATAAGCTCCTTTACACAGAGTAAAGTCCAAGAAAAGAAGGAGGTGCATGAAAGAATGAAGAATAAGGAGCTTGTCGAACTTGGTATCGCGCTGCTAGACCCTAATCCCTTCCAGGCCAGGATCGAGTATCCTGAGGAAGAGCTGAAAAATCTGGGTAGATCCATAAAGGAACATGGGATGCTTGAGCCTATCATCGTACGCCCCCACAATACAAAACCAGGTTGCTTTGAGATCGCTGTGGGAGAAAGACGTGTCAGGGCTTGTAGGCTCGTGGGCATTGCCACAGTGCCAGCGATAGTCAGGAATCTCTCAGATGATGAGATGGCCCTCTATGTGCCTGTGGAGAACCTACAACGCAGAGACCTCAATCCCATCGAGGAAGCAAGAGCCTTCAGGACACTACAAGAACGAGGCTGGACTCAGCAGAAGATTGCAGACGAAGTTGGTCATGGCGTGACCAGGGACATCGTGGGACAGAGACTACGGCTGTTTGGGTTCCCACCTGAGCTGCAAGAGCTTGTGTCGCACGACACAATCACACCCGCACATGCTGAGACCATTGCAAGGCTGGCAGATGATCCACCCATACTCAAGGACACGATCTCCAAAGTAGTCAACCAGAAGTTGACGTCCAAAGAGACCGAACAGCTCGTGGGAGAACTCCTACAGAAGCAAGCACTTCACAAGGACATCCTAGACTATCTGACCAGTGAAGAATTCCTACCTACTATACAGTACCTCCTCTATACCGCAACAATAGGAAGTGACGCCTATTGCCCGTTTGACTGTGGTGAAACAGTTGTCTATGAGGAGTTCAAAGATGCAGCAGGAATGGATTGGGGCCGAACAGTGTGCAAAGAGTGTGGCTGGGAGCTTGGGTTCTGTCAGGGTCCTCTGTTTGAAATCGTGGCACGCATCAGAGAGCTTCGTGGAACCAGGAACCAACCAAAGCCTGCATCAGAAGAAACTAAGAGCTGACAGCATCTTGGTCAGCACCAACATGGTCGACCTCTCGCTTAGGCGTGACCGGCCGGCCACTCCCTTTTCCTTTTGATCCCAGCCTTTCTTCATGTTATGAAGTCAAGCTGTGGACGAGCCCAACTGGCTCATAGAGGAACGGATCTGACACGGAGGTTTGGTGCGGGGGGAGGGATTTGAACCCTTTCGTCCGGAATCCCGCTTCGGTTTTCCGAATCTCGAACCCCTACGGGACAGGAGCCTTTGGACGAAGTCTGTGACTTCTCAGTCCTGCGCCTTTGACCTGGCTGGGCGACCCCCGCGTCACGGCGGTGATGATGATCCGCGCTGATTTAATGATTACCAAACAAGGGGCCTTTCATCCTCAATCTCAAAGAGATATAACC
>Ga0116104_1001871_pt1 | contig 9851 bp, 10 predicted proteins | sample June2015DPH_4_15_FD_89715 | JGI IMG/M metagenome (GOLD analysis project Ga0116104, IMG submission 89715) | Peatland microbial communities from SPRUCE experiment site at the Marcell Experimental Forest, Minnesota, USA - June2015DPH_4_150 | ecosystem: Environmental > Terrestrial > Soil > Wetlands >...
AACGCCGGCCGGGCGATATTCCGATATCGGTGGCAAGCGCCAAAAAAGTCAAAGCGGTTTTAGGCTGGCAGCCTCTCTATTCACGTTTAGACACCATCATTAAGACTGACTGGGTTTGGCGAAAGAAAAACCCTTTTGGGTATCAGGTTTAATAAGGAGATGAAGTGAAAAAAAATCGTCACGAAAAAAGAATCAAAGTTTTACATATCACTACCGAACTGACGCCCTTGGCCAAAGCCGGGGGATTAGGCGATATTGTGGGTTATTTACCGAAAGCAATGGCGGAAACTTATCCTGTCGATGTTCGCGTGGTCATGGCTAAATACCGGACCATCGACATGGAAAAATATCCTGCCGAACTAATCATTAAAGATGTCAAAGTTAAAATGCCCGATAATAAAAAATGGGTAAAAATTTCAGTCTGGAAGACTTTTTTACCAGGAACGTTAGTGCCGGTTTACTTAATTGACGGTCCTAAGAGTATTTATCCCAACGGTATCGTTTTAGAGGATATCGGCAAAAGTTATAATGAGATTCCTTTTTTTCTGTATGTCTTTATTTCGAAAGTGGCCATGCAGTTATTAAAGATGCTTGATTGGCATCCGGACGTAATTCATTATCACGACGGATATGAGGCTTTGACTTCGAAATGGATCAATACGATTTATCAAAAGGATCCATTTTATCGAAGTATCGCTACCGTCTGCACCATTCATAATCTTTCCTTTCAGCCGATTGGCAAGTTATCGGTTGCTCACCGGTTGGGATTTAAACGCGGCGAATTTCAAAAAATTGGTCAAATTACCGGCAAGAAAAATGAGATTAATTTGACCGCCGAGGCAGTTTATTATGCCGATATGGTCAATACGGTTAGTCCGACGTACGCCCGCGAAGTTTTGACCAAAAAGTATAGTGCTGGTTTGTATAAATTAATGCGTCATATCAAGCAAAAATTTACAGGCATTGTTAATGGTATAGACTACGAAGATTTTGATCCGCGCACCAACAATGACACACCGGTCAAATATTGGATTAATAATCTTGACTTAAAAAAAGAAAACAAGCTGTTTTTACAAAAAAAATTCGGCCTCACCCAATCCGCTGATTTGCCTTTGATTTGTGCGGTGACCCGTTTAACTGGCCAAAAAGGTTTGGATCTGATTGGTGATGTCTTAAAAGAGTTGGTCAATATGGGAGGACAGTTTATCGTTTTAGGAACTGGGTGGAAAAATATTGAAGGAATGTTTATTAAAGCGGAAAAAGAATATCCTAAAACCGTGGCCGCCGAGATGCGTTTTGACGCCAACTTGGCCCAAACTATTTATGCCGGATCGGATATGCTGTTAATGCCCTCGCGTTTTGAACCGTGTGGTATTTCGCAAATCATTGCGATGCGTTTTGGCACAATCCCGATCGTGAGGAAGACCGGTGGTCTAGCCGATACAGTTAAAAATAATCTTAATGGCTATGTTTTTAAAAATTATACCAAAGAAGATTTTCTTGACGCGATCGGCCGAGCGGTTGAAGCTTACTATAATCAGAAAGATCACTGGCATAAAATGCAGGTCAACTGTATGAAAAAAGATTTTTCATGGAAAAACTCCGCTAAAAAATACATTTGGCTTTATAAAAAAGCCATTCATAATCATCAGGAATTATTACGTAAGAGGGAAAATGCGGCCAATTGATTTTTTATTAGATAAAAACCAAGCCGAAAAATTTTTCACCCAAAACTCTCAAAAAATTTTTGAGAAAGAGGGGGCCGTTGAGATTTTAGAAATCAAACGTTCAGAAACTTATAATCCTGATTCCTTCAATATTTTTTATCGGCTGAGGGTGGAAGGTGTCGAAATGGCCGTCAGAGGGTCGGCTTCCATAGAGGCTTCCGAAGAAACAGAATTTAAAGCTCTCCAATGGTGCTACGAACACGGCCTAAATTCAGGAAATATCTTAGCGCCGAAACCACTCGGTTATTTTGAAGAATATAATTTAATGTTCTACGAAAATGTGAGCGGTAATTTTTTGCTGGAAAGTTTAGGTGAAAGTTTCGAGGAGCTGGCGATTAAAGTCACATTTTGCGCGCAAGCTTTAAGAAAGTTTCATTCTTTACCGAAGCCCAATTTTCATTTGTGGAACGCGAGCGCGCTTTTTCACTGCAACGAATACGAAAAAAGGCATTTGGAAAGATATTTTCCGAAATTTGGCCGCAAGGTTAACACGGTTTTAGAGGTGATTAAGTCGGAGGTCGATCAAAAAACTTCGGCCAGTCTCTGCCACGGCGACTTTCAGCCAACGAATATTATCATCAATCAAGAAAAATTCTATATTTTGGATTATGGGTTGACCTCTTTTCTAGACAAAGAATATGATCTTGTTAATTTCATCAATCAACTAAGAGTGATGCTTAAAAGATTCGGCCGATTTGAAAATTTTGAAAAGTTAAAGGAAACTTTTTTATCAAATTATGGTCCGTCTGACCCAGAGAAGTTTCAGCTTTATAACCTCCTTAGCAACATTCGCATTTTAACTACTTTCTCTCTGACCAATCTTAAAATGGGCGGGGCTGATCAAGAGTATATGGACTTGGTTTATCAACTCATTAAAAAAGACATTGAGCCGCTGGAAAAAATAAGATTGAAAATCAATGAATCTTGAAACGCCAGTCCAAAATCTTATCGGGGTCGGGCCGGTGATGGCCGAAAAGTTAGAAAGGTTGGGGATTAAAACTGTCCGTGACCTTCTTTTTTATTGGCCGAGGGATTGGCAAGATTTTTCCGAGCCCCGAAAAATCAAAGGTTTGAGTATTGGTGATGAAGTCATTATTAAAGCCGAGATATTACAAGTTAAACAAGCATGGACTTTTCGTAAAAGAATGAGTATTGTCGAAGCCGAATTGGTTGATGAAACCGGCCGGATTCGGGCGATTTGGTTTAATCAAGCCTTTTTAGCTAAAGTCTTAAAACCGAGTCAAATTTTGATTTTTGCTGGCAAAGTTGGCTACGATTTTAAAAGTCGCCAAAAAACGCTCAGTGTTAGCCAATATGAAAAAAATCCAGTTATTTTGCCGATTTATAGCGAAACTGAAGGATTAACGAGTAAATATCTAAGAAGAATTATCCAACCCTTGCTCAGAAATATCGAAATTGAAGATTTTTTACCGGGAAAATTAAAAAAAGAAGAGGGTTTGATTGATTTATCGGCGGCCGTCCATGAAATTCACTTTCCTCAAAATTCTACTCAAGTTACCGAGGCTAAATTACGACTCGCTTTTGATGAGCTTTTTATGATTGCTCTCGGCATCGTCAAAAGACGGTCGGAATTGGCCCAAGAATCGGCGACCCCTATGCCGCTTAAAAAAGAGCAGCTTAAAACTTTTGTCGAAAAGCTTTCTTTTAAATTGACTAACGCTCAACGAAAAGCGGCTTGGGAAATCATTAAAGATTTAAATCGGCCCATGCCGATGAACCGCCTGCTCGAAGGAGAAGTCGGTTCGGGTAAAACGGTGGTCGCGGCGATGGCCGCTTATCTGGTTTTTTTAAATAAAATGCAGACGGTCTGGCTGGCGCCCACGGAAATTTTGGCCAATCAGCATTTCCAAACCATCACTCAATTATTCTCGCCTTTTGGCATTAAAGTCGGCTTAATGACGGCGGCCAGTAAAAAGGCGAACTTGGAAAATGACGAGGTGATTATTGGCACTCATGCTTTAATCCAGAAAAATATTCGATTTCCGAAATTAGGTCTAATTATTATTGATGAGCAGCACCGTTTTGGCGTCAAGCAGCGCGCTCATCTTCGCCAGTCAAGCTCGTTGATTCCGCATTTACTTTCCATGACGGCCACGCCTATCCCTCGAACCCTGGCCTTATCGATTTACGGCGATTTAGACTTATCCATTATTGATGAATTACCACCGAGCCGGCAGAAGGTGAAAACCTTCGTGGTTGATCCAAAAAAAAGAAACCAAGCCTACGAATTTATCCGTCAAGAAATTCAGCGCGGCCGCCAGGTTTTTGTCGTTTGCCCTTTAATTGAAGAGGGCAAATCTCAACCAAAAGAGCTTTTTGATCTTGATCGAAAAACGGTGGTGGGCGAATTCGAAAAACTTTCTAAAAATATTTTTCCGGAGTTAAATATTGGGATGCTTCATGGCCGAATGAAATCAGAAGAAAAAGAAAAAATTATGCGGGATTTTGGCGCCGGCCGAATTAATATTTTAGTTTCGACGGCCGTGATCGAGGTGGGCATCGATTTTCCTAATACCACGATTATGATGATCGAAGGGGCGGATCATTTCGGCTTGGCCCAACTTCATCAGTTTCGCGGCCGGGTCGGTCGGGGTAAATTCCAGTCCTATTGTTTTTTGTTTTCCGAAAATTTAAGCGAGCAAAGTCAAAGACGTCTTCAAGCAATGGTTGTGTGTGAAAATGGTTTTGAACTTGCGGAGATCGATTTAAAAATGCGGGGGCCAGGGGAACTCGTGGGAATCCGGCAATCAGGCCTGCCAGATTTGAAAATGGCCTCACTTCGAGATATAATACTGGTGAAGCGAGCAAGATCAGCCGCCGAAAAAATTGTGGCCGAGGGATTGGAAAAGTATCCCAAACTCCAAAATCGACTTTTGGTTTTTGAAGAAAAATCCCATTTGGAATGAGACTGACGAATTTTCACGAATATATAATGAATTAGCTAGGATTTAATAACGGTGGGAGACGGTAATCAGTAAATATCGGCCCGCGTGCTGGAACGGTAGACAGACATGGCTTAGGACCATGTGTCCGAAAGGACGTGGAGGTCCAAATCCTCCCGCGGGCACCAAAAAGTATGATTGACGATTACGATAAAATCGAAGAAGAGTTAAAGCAAAAAGGCGAACCCAAAAAGAAAGAAAAAGTTTCGGGGCGGTCAATTTTTAAAATTCAGGAAATAATCAAAAAGAAGGCCGAATCTTCTGATGAAACCGGCGAAGTTGAAAAGAAAGACGGCCATGAATAAAGTGATTGCCGTAGTCGGCCCGACCGGCTCGGGGAAAACCGAATGGGCCAGGAAACTCGCCCATCAGTTTAAGGGAAAAGTTATCTCCGTTGATTCGCGCCAGATTTATAAAGGGATGGATATCGGTACCGGCAAAGACCGGAGTTTTCCCCAAGGCCTGCTTGATATTGTCGAGCCATATGAAAGTTTCACCTTAGCCGATTATCAAAAAGTCGCCGGTGATCTTATCAATCAATATTTAGGCCAAAAAACTTTGCCGGTTTTGGCCGGCGGCACCGGTCTTTACCTCAATTCTCTCTTGTATGGTTATATTATCCCCGAAATAAAAAAAGAAAGCGCTGCGTTGCGCGCTCAGCTTGAAAAACTCAGCGAGACCGAGTTATTTTTGAAATTACAAAAACTCGATCCCGAGACCGCTTTAAGAATTGATGCCAAAAATAAACGACGTTTAGTCCGGGCCTTGGAAGTATCGATGCTTTCCGGCGGTTCTTTTATTAAAAAGCAAAAGAAAAAGAAGCCGCCATTTAATTTTTTAATCATCGGCATCAAAAAAGATCGTCAAACTCTCTATTCGAAAATTGACGCCCGTGTTGATCAAATGATCAAAGCCGGTTTAGTTGAAGAAGTGCGGCGGCTGACATCTAAATATCGTAAAGATTTGCCGGCTTTTAATACGATTGGCTATAAAGAAATCGTCGATTATCTTTCTGGTAGAATAACGCTCAAAGAAGCGATCGTTAAAATTAAAAATAATACTCACGATTACATCCGCCGCCAAGATACCTGGTTTAAAAAGAACAAAGACATCAAGTGGGTTGAAGATTACACCGATGCCGAAAAGTTGGTGGAAAAATTTTTAAAAAAGTAATTGATCTAAAAGAGAGAATTTCGCTTTTAGCGGTAAGATCTAGGCGTTAATATGCAAAAATTTAAAAAGATGGCTGCTGGTTTTTAATAAAAAGCCAGTTTTGTTGTCAACGAAGTAAATCGCGACGATGAGAACAATAATGGAACCGATGATGATGGCTGATTTTTTAAGATCGGCGCGGACCAGGTTTGAACTGTTGGTCGGCAGCACTGACGGCGCTGATGTTGGAACCACTGTCGGAGAATGATTTTCTTGAGGCTTAGCTGAAACGACAGGAGAAACAATAGCCTTTTCGGCTTTGGGGGTAAAAGAGGGTTCACGCTCAAATCGATTGACTTCCTGCATAATCTGAGCTTTAATTCTTTTTTTAAACTTCAGATTATCTTTTTTAGACATGTAACCTCGCTAACATTATACACACCATATCCTATCTTTACAAGTTGACTTTTTGTTGCTATCTTATAATAGATAGATTTGAGAATTGTTCTTTTACAAATTGAACTACTGTGGTATAATGAATTCTAATAGACAATAGTTCAAAATAAATGAGGAATGATAAACACCTTGCTTTAAAATTGCGCAAGCTAGGGAAAAGCTATAATAAGATTAGTAATGAGCTAGATATTCCAAAAAGTACCTTATGTAGTTGGTTTTCGAAAATTGATTGGTCACAATCAGTTAAAGAAGAACTTGTAAGAAAAGCTAATTATATTGCAAGAAAAAGACTTGTTCTTTTTAATAAAAAACGTAGGGAAATGTGGGAACGGTGGCGGGAAAGAGCTCGCCAGCAAGCAAGAGATAATTTTAGTTATTTGAAAGATAATCCACTTTTTATTGCTGGAATAATGTTATATTGGGGGGAAGGCGATAGTAATATTAATAATTCTCAAGTTAGATTATCCAATACGAGTCCTGATATAATAAGAATATTTTTGTTATTTCTCGAAGAAATATGTGAGGTTTCTAAAGAAAAAATTAGACTGTCAATGATTTTATATCCAGATTTAGTTGAAAATAAATGCAGAGAATTTTGGCGCGGCGTCGCTGGAATACCAGAAAATCAATTTAGTAAAACTCAATTCATAAGAGGTCGACATCCTACAAAAAGATTATCTTATGGTATATGTTCAATTAACATCACAAGTCGAGAATTGAAAGAAAAGATATATGTTTGGATAAATCTCTTTCAAGAGCAATATCCTTTAAAAGCGGGAGTAGTTCAGGAGTAGAATGCGTTCTTGCCAAGAACGAGGTCGCGGGTGCGAATCCCGTCTCCCGCTCCAACTTACAACAAAAATGGTTTTTAAAATCCAATGGCCTGGTAGCCAAGTAGCAAGGCGGCGGTCTGCAAAACCGCTATGCGCGAGTGCAATTCTCGCTCAGGCCTCCATTCTATACTAAAGTGTAATTAAAAAAATATGAATCAAACGTTAATGTTAATCCAAATTATTCTTGCCATTCTCCTGATTATGGCGATTCTTCTGCAGCACCGCGGTACTTCTTTAGGTGGTGCTTTCGGCGGCGAAAGTTCGGTTTATCGCTCTCGCCGCGGCGCCGAAAAATTTTTATTTTATTTTACGATTGTGATCGCCGTTATTTTTGTTTTATTGGCCGTAACTAACGTTATTCTTTAATTGTACTCGATTTTTAAACTCTAATTTATAATGAATTTTTTAAATTTAAAAAAAACGGTCATAAAAATTAAAAAGTATCCGTGGCAAGAAACGGCTAAATCGGTGAAGTTTTTGCCTCATGCCTTAAGTTTGATTGAAAAGATTATCGTTCTGACTCTTGCCTTAGTTATTATTTTCTCTTTGGGCTTTTTCTGGTACAAAAGTTGGATCAACTCGACTAAACTGATTCCCGATTATGGCGGCGAGCTTCACGAAGGCGTGGTCGGAGATACGTCGGTGCTCGATACCAATATTACTCGGCTGGTGAATGCTGGGCTGACGAAATATGATCCCCAAAAAAATGTCGTCGGAGATCTGGCTCAAAGTTGGGATATCCAAGACGGGGGCAAAACTTACATCTTTCATCTTCGCGCCGGTTTCAGCGCCGCCGACTTATTAAACCAGATTAAGTCACAAAATCTTTGGACCGATATTAATATCACCGCCCCTGACGATCAAACGCTTAAATTTTCTTTCAAACAACCCTTTAGCCCCTTTTTAAATGTTTCAACCAACCCAATTTTCAATTACGGACCATATCAGATTACCAAAGAAAGTACCAATGAGGTTGATTTGCAATCGCGGGCCGATTATTACGGCGGCAAGCCTTATATCGATAAAATCGCTTTTATTTTTTTCGGTTCTCAAGATGAATTAGCCCAGGCCGTCAAAAGCGGCAATATTCAAAGTTTTGCTTTACCGACTGATTCTATTTCGATGGATGATTCGCAAAAATTCGAGGTCAGTCTGCCGCGGGACTTAGATTTATTTTTCAATTTAAACAACAAGGACTTATCCGATTTAAATATTAGAAAGGATTTAAGGGATGATGTTTCACCTGGGCGGCCGTTGAAATTGCGCTTGGTCACTTCAAATGACCCCAAAAATCTTAGCTATGCCAAAAAATTACAACAAAGTTGGGCGAAAATCGGTGTTACGGTCACGTTGGATGTTCAAGATAATGTTACTTTACAAAAAACCACCATTCCGAAAAGAAATTACGATCTACTGCTTTACGGTTTGGATTATGGTGAAGATCCCGATCCATATCCTTTTTGGCATTCATCCCAGATCGGCCCTAATGGGTTAAATCTGTCAAATTTTAATGATAAGCAGGCTGACAAACTTCTAGAAGCCGCGCGTCAGGAGCTTGATCCTCAAAAAAGACAGGACGATTACACCCAGTTTCAAACGATTTTAGATGCCCAAGTGCCCATGTTTGTGGTTGAGCACGAGTGTTTTTACTATCACATTACCAACGACGTCAAAGGTGTCACGCAAATTACCGGCACGTCCGAGTCAGATCGGTTTTTAAATGTCGCCGCGTGGTATATTAATACTAAGAGGGTAAAAAAATAAACTTGCCCGCGTGACGGAACGGTAGACGTGTACGGTTCAGAGCCGTATGGCCGCAAGGCCGTGTCAGTTCAAATCTGACCGCGGGCATTTCTTGAATATCTAATTACAGACGAGTATAATTATCTGATATGCCCGGGTGGCGGAATTGGCTATACGCGCAGCCTTGAGGTGGCTGTGAGCGCAAGCTCGTGGAGGTTCGAATCCTCTCCCGGGCACCAAGGGCGGTTAGCTCAGCGGTAGAGCGCCTCGTTTACATCGAGGATGTCGTAGGTTCAAATCCTTCACCGCCCACCAAAAGGAAAGCCAGTGCGGCTTTTTTAGTTTTGTTGGCTATAGTATTATTATCACATGACTTACAAAACTCACGTTTCAGTAGGGTTAACTTTTTCAGCGATTGTTTTTTTGTTACTTTATAAAATTGAACTCTCACCGATATTAATCATATTATTAATCGTCTCGACGGTGATCGGTTCAAGCGCACCTGATTTGGATACGCCGACCGGCGAGCTCTGGCGGAAAATTCCCGCTGGCTCGGTTTTATCGCGAATAGTTAAGCCGGCTTTTATTGGCGGCCACCGGCATCTTTCTCATTCTTTTATCGGGCTCGGCCTTTTATCTTTGCTTTATTTTTTAATTCTAAAACTAATGTTCTCTTTCATTCCTATTTTGACAACCATCGATTTTGGTTTGGTCTACCTAGCATTTATTATTGGTTACGGCGGGCATTTATTGGCCGATATGTTTACCGAAGCCGGTGTACCCTTGCTCTTTCCCCTTCCCTATCATTTTGGCATTCCGCCCGATCCCTTGGGAAAATTGCGCATCAAAACTGGCCATTGGTTTGAAAATCTAATTATCTATCCGATTGTCAATATCACTTTGCTTTGGATAATCATTGTCTATGTTCGTCGCCAGGGTTTACTCGAACACTTGATAAATAGGATTCATTTTGTTAA
>Ga0116104_1001878_pt1 | contig 9843 bp, 8 predicted proteins | sample June2015DPH_4_15_FD_89715 | JGI IMG/M metagenome (GOLD analysis project Ga0116104, IMG submission 89715) | Peatland microbial communities from SPRUCE experiment site at the Marcell Experimental Forest, Minnesota, USA - June2015DPH_4_150 | ecosystem: Environmental > Terrestrial > Soil > Wetlands >...
CATGCTCGAATCAGGGATCGTAAAGGTCTTGCTTGGGTGGCAGCCCGGGCCGCCGTGGTTGGGGGCCGGAGGTGTTGTCACTTTTCTTGTTCATTTTTCGGATACCGCGTCGCGTTAATCATCGGGTTAATGGTAAACTGGATTATTATGAACCGCTGGTGGGACAAATGGGTGCCGGTGTGTACGGAGATATGGCGAGTTGGTCAGGAGCGCGTGGGCAGGAAGATGGACGGTGGTAATGCGTGCGCAAAAAAGGCCGGTCGCGCGGTACGAGAGCCGGCCCTGTGAAAACGGGGATGGTTTTAGCTGGGTGGGCTCGTCAGAAAAATCGGATGGTTTTGGTGGCCATTTTAGCGTTATCCCCGTCCGCGCAACCGACGTTGGTCGCCTCCTCGGGCTGGGCGTCGTTGGGCTTAACGAGGTCGTTGGCGAGAAGGTAATTCTCGACTTCCTCGCCGGAAACATCGGCCAGCATGACGCCGTCGATCTCGACACAGGGGGAAAGGGGCTGACCCGATCTGTGCACCATCTCCTCGTAGTTTGCACGGTGGTTGAGGATGTCGATGTCCTCGTACTCGAGATTGTATTTACGCATGATGGCACGGATACCGCGGGACCAACCGCAGTGTGGTTTCAGGTATGCCCTAATCTTCATGCTTAAACAATGCCGAGAGCCCGAGGCGGCGCAACTTATAGGTGTGATTTCTGCGCAATCAAGAGAAAGGTCGGGCTTGGGGGTGATGTTACCGCATGGCCGCCAGAGGCCAAACCCATGGTGCTCTGGAAATTTGCCTAGCGGCGCCCCACCCTTTCGTCTAAACCCCGATCGATGAAAGTTCTCGTGACTGGTGCGGCCGGGTTCATCGGCTTCCATATCTGCCAGCGGCTTGTCGCGTCGCAAAAATGCGAAGTGCTCGGCGTGGACAACTTGAACGATTACGCTTCCAGTGAGCTGAAGCAGGCGCGCCTTGCCGAGTTGGAAAAACTAGAGGGCTTCCGCTTCGTGAAAGCCGACTTCGCTGATGTGGCGGCGTTCGGCGGCATCTATGAGCATTTCCGACCGGATTATGTTGCGCACCTCGGTGCACAGACGGGGGTGCGCTACAGCCTCGAAAATCCGGCGGCCTACGTGCATAGCAATCTCGATGGTTTCGCCAGCGTGCTCGAGGCCGCCCGGCGGGGGCCCCCGAAGCATCTTGTCTTTGCGTCAAGCAGTTCGGTCTACGGCGCGAACGCGCGGATCCCGTTTCGCGAAGACGACGATACGGGGCATCCGCTCTCATTTTATGCGGCGACCAAAAAGGCGAATGAAGCAATGGCCTACAGTTACGCCCACCTCCACGGCTTGAATCTCACCGGCCTGCGTTTTTTCACCGTCTACGGACCATGGGGGCGGCCGGACATGACGCCGATTCTCTTCGCTCGCGCCATCTGCGAAGGCAAACCGGTCCGGCTTTACAATCATGGCCGTTATCAGCGGGATTTCACCTATATTGACGACATTGTGGATGGCGTGCTCAAAGTCCTGCTCTATCCTGCTCCCCCAAAATCCACCCCACCCTGGCGGATCTTTAATGTCGGTCACAACCAGCCGGTGGAAATGGTGTTCTTTGTACGGATGCTGGAGGCCCTCCTTGGCCGGAAGGCACAATTGGAACTACTTCCGCCGCTGGCGACCGAGATGCCCGTGACCTGTGCTGACCTCACAAGCATTAACGCAGCTGTCGGTTACGAGCCCCGGGTGTCCCTCGAAGAGGGTTTGGGGCGGTTCGTAGCGTGGTTCAAACACCACTACGACTGTTTATAAGATGGACTCTTCTTGGGGTGGCGCTGCAATTGCATCACCAATTATCCCCACGATTCTTTTCGTTTGCGCCGGGCGATGCTTTGCAGAAAAAAGGCGCAGCGTACGTACGCTTGCTTCTTTCTCCGCCTGCTGCTGTCTTTTCCATGAATCGACTGTATTTCTAATTCGATAAATCCCATGCCCAAACCCGCCCCTGTCAAAGCCTCCACTGTCTCCACCCCTTCTGAACCAACCGACCGGACCGCCGACCCCGTGCGGGTCAAAAACATTGAACTCGCCGTGTCCGCCATCACCAAACAGTTCGGCGAGGGATCCATCATGCGTCTCGGCAGCGCGACCCGCATGGTGGTCGACACCATTTCAACCGGCTCGCTCGCCATCGACCTTGCCCTCGGCGTCGGCGGCCTGCCTCGCGGCCGTACCGTCGAGATCTTCGGGCCCGAGGCATCAGGTAAGACCACCTTCTGTCTAAGCGTCATCGCCGAGGCCCAGCGCCGCGGCGGCCTCGCTGCCTTCATCGACGTGGAGCACGCGCTCGATCCAAAGTACGCCCGTATTGTCGGCGTGAAACTCGATGATCTCCTCGTTTCTCAGCCCGACAGCGGCGAAGACGCGCTCAATATAGCCGAGACACTCATCCGCTCAAACTCCATCGATGTCATTGTCATCGATTCCGTCGCCGCGCTCGTGTCGCGGGCCGAGCTCGATGGCCAGATGGGTGATGTGACCGTCGGAGCGCAGGCGCGCCTCATGAGCCAAGCCATGCGCCGCCTTACGTCGGTCATTAGCAGAACCAAATGTGTATGCATCTTCACCAATCAGATTCGTGAGAAGATCGGCGTGATGTTCGGCAATCCCGAGACAACGCCCGGTGGCCGCGCGTTGAAGTTTTTTTCCTCCCTCCGCCTCGACATTCGTCGCAAGGACCAGCTCAAGACGCCTGACGGCCGGGTCGTGGGCAACCGCACCAAGCTCAAGGTTGTGAAGAACAAGGTCGCGCCGCCATTCACCGAATGCGAGTTTGACATCATGTACAACGAGGGAATCTCGCGAACCGGCTCACTCCTCGACTTGGGCCTTGAGCACAAGATTCTGGAGAAGAAAGGCGCGTGGATTGCGTACAATGGTGAACTCATCGGCCAGGGGCGTGAAGCAGCCAAGGATGCTCTGGCCAAGAATCCCGAACTTGCTGGAAAAATTACGACGGACATCCTTGCCCGTGTTAACGTTACCGGCGGCACCGAAGTGACGAGTGGGGCGCCGGTCGAGTGATGTATAACTGAATCAGCCGGGCTTCCCTTGGGCCGGCGCGCTCAAGCCGGGAGCGCTTTCGTTTTGCCTTCAGCGGCGGCCTCGTTTGGGTGGGCAGCGTGGCGTACTTCGCTGATACTATGGCTGCGCTGGCCACGCCGGTTGGCACCTCGGCGCTGGCCCTCGTGCGTGCGAGCGGCTCGCTCGCCTCTGCGCTTGTGGCGGCAATTTTCAATGAGCCCCCCCTGCCCCGCCGCGCGCGCCATGGCGACTATCGCGACCGGACTGGTGCGCTCATCGACGATGTCGTGTACATATACTTCCAAGCTCCTAACTCCTATACTGGCGAAGATGTACTTGAGATCAGTTGCCATGGTAACTCGTTTATAATCCATAAGATACTCGATGATCTTTTTGCGCGCGGTTGCCGACCCGCCGAGCCCGGCGAATTCACCAAACGAGCCTTTCTCAACGGCCGTATGGACTTGAGCCAAGCCGAAGCTGTTGTCGATCTCATCCAAGCACACAGCGAACGAGCCCTTGCTGCTGCCAATCAACAGCTCCGTGGTGCGCTCGGTCGCCGCATGCAAGACATGACCGATAGGCTTCTCGATCTGCTCGCTAACGTCGAGGCCTACATCGATTTCCCCGAGGAAGATCTGCCGCCTGAAGACTGCTCAACCCTGTTGGCCGGTATTCAGCAACTTTTAGCAGACACAAGCCGACTCCTTGCCACAAGCCACTACGGTGAGATTTTGCGCGACGGCGTTAAAACCGTTATTCTCGGCGAACCCAACTCTGGTAAAAGCTGCCTGCTCAACCGTCTTGTCGGCTACGAGCGGGCGCTCGTAAGCTCCGAGCCTGGCACTACGCGCGATTATCTCGAGGAGCGCATTGCGCTCGGCCCTCATTGTATTAGACTTACCGATACCGCAGGCCTAAATGCTTTTCCAACTCCACTTGAAAAACTCAGCATGACAAAAACACTGGAACGGGCAGCCTTGGCGGATCTGATTCTTCTCGTTTTTGACGCCACGCGACCGACCCCGTTGCTTCCCCCTGAGATTCTTTCCCGCCTTACTCCGCAAAACACATTGGTCGCTATTAATAAAATAGACCTTATCCTGAATGTCCCCCGCCCAATTGCACCCAAGAATCTCCCCGTGGTAAGAGTCTCCGCTCTTACTGGTGCAGGTTGCGATGAATTGGTATCTGCGATTGTTGATCGTGCTGAATCATTCCGAAAGGAACAGGGCGAAGACATCGTGGCGATTAATGCACGCCATTCCTATGCACTGAAACAGGCAATCGAATGCATGCAGTCGGCGAAGGCAAAAATCCAGCTTAAGTCGCCCATGGAGCTACTGGCCAGTGACTTGCGTGGTGTTTTAAATGCTTTCGGGGAAATATCGGGTAAGATAGACGATGAGCGAATACTAGACCGTATCTTCGCCAGGTTTTGTATTGGCAAATAGCTCCGTATACAATGAATTTTCTCCGGATATTATATTTATATCTACATGATATTCAATAAAATACCATTTGATGTTATAGTATGCGGTGCAGGTCATGCCGGAGTGGAAGCTGCATTGGCTGCATCACGGATGGGGGCTACCACCCTGCTTTTAACTGGCAATATTGATACGATTGCTCAAATGAGCTGTAATCCAGCAATAGGTGGTCAAGCCAAGGGGCAGATTGTGAGGGAGGTCGATGCACTGGGCGGTGAAATGGCCATTAATACTGATGTAACTGCGATACAATTTAGATTGCTTAACGAATCAAAGGGTCCGGCCGTACAATCGCCGCGCGCGCAATGTGATAAGAAAGCTTACCAGTTTCGGTTAAAGCATACTTTGGAATTACAGCAAAATCTTCAGCTTTTTCAAGCGACTGTTAGTGAGCTAATTGTTAATAATGGAAAGGCTGTAGGCTGCCAAACGAATCTGGATATTGAGTTCATTGGTCGGACGGTGATTCTTACTACTGGAACATTCCTTCGCGGCTTAATGCATATTGGTCAGAACAAAAATGAAGGAGGCCGCTTGGGTGATTTCTGCGCTAAAACACTTTCCGGGAGCCTTATTGATTCAGGCATTGAGTTACAACGCCTAAAAACCGGGACACCACCTAGACTGCTCGGTCGAAGTATCGACTTCACAAAGATGCAGGAACAGATAGGTGATAATCCACCGACCCTTTTTGCGTTTCATGACACGCGTGATTCGGAAGATCTGTTCCACGTGGAACACACTGGTGAATGTCGCATCGGATGGCCGCCCGGGACAAACCAAGTATCTTGCTGGATTACCTATACAACGAACCTCACCGCTGAAATTGTAAGGAGTAACTTACACAAGTCAGCAATGTACAGTGGTGAAATCACCGGGGTGGGCCCTCGCTATTGCCCAAGCATAGAGGATAAGTTTGTGCGTTTTGCAGATAAGCCACGACACATCTTATTCTTGGAACCAGAAGGTAGAGGCACAAACGAGTATTATGTTAATGGCCTGTCGACCAGCATGCCTTTTGAAGTCCAACTCGAGATGGTTCATAGTATACCAGGACTTGAGCATGCTCTGCTGTTGCGTCCTGCCTATGCTGTTGAATACGACTTTGCACCGCCAACACAGCTTTATCCATCATTAGAGTCGAAAAAAGTGGAGAACCTATTTCTTGCCGGTCAGATCAACGGAACTTCGGGTTATGAAGAAGCTGCAGGGCAGGGGATTGTCGCTGGAATCAATGCGGTACAAAAAGCCAGGAATGAAGCTCCACTCATTATTGGACGTCACGAAGGTTACATTGGTGTTCTGATTGACGACCTTGTTACCAAAGGTACTTCCGAGCCATATCGGATGTTTACTAGCCGTGCCGAATACCGCCTTCTTTTTAACCACGGCAGCGCAGAATTGCGTATGTTGCATCATGCTTGGCGACTTAATCTGTTGACCCTCAATAGAATAGAGAACATTAGACGCAAAAAATCCCACATTGAAAGTTGGGTAACTAAATTGGAGTCTCCTGATTGTGCAGGGATAAGTTGGGGCGACCGCATAAGGCGCGGAGACCCTCTATTGACGTTGCCTTCTGAATTTCTCTCTCTGTCTGACCCCATACGTCATGAGGTTATTTATCGTATCACTTATCGGGGTTATCTGGAACGTGATCTCCGCCAGATCGAAAAATTCCACGAGATTGAGCGTATCCGAATTCCAGAAAACTTCGATTATATGTCTATCCGCGGACTCCGTCATGAAAGCGCACTCAAGCTACAGCAGAAGCGCCCTTACACGCTTGGTCAGGCTAGTCGCATTAGCGGTGTGAATCCGGCAGATATCAGCATCCTTATGATATTGATTCAAGCGGGTAGGGAAACTCGCTCTACAGGCGGTCCAAGACAACCTGGTGGCCTTTCGCCATAGGTAAAATCGCCATTTTGTCGCGCGGGTGCCATGTAACAAATGGGTGACATTGGGAAATTCACTAGCCAACCCGTCTCTGCGGTTTATTCTCAAGCACGTGTCCGAGCATAAGCCCAAGAAGATCTTGATCGTCGACGACGAACTGGATGTCGCCGATCTCGTTTCCTACCATCTCAAGGCTAAGGGCTATCAGGTGGAGGCGGTAAATAATCCCAATGTCAGCATCGGAATCGCCCGTTCATTTCTTCCAGACCTTGTTATTCTCGACATCATGATGCCGGATCTTAACGGCATTCAAATCTGTCGTATTCTTCGAGCTGATCCTCGACTGAAGAACGTGCCAGTTATCTTCCTTACCGCAAAAGGAGAGGAAGCTGATCGTATCTCCGGCTTTGAAATAGGTTGCGATGATTACATTTGTAAGCCGTTTAGCATAAAGGAATTAATACTAAGAGTGCAGTCAATTCTCCGTCGTATCACGAAGGGCTTTTCTGAAGAAGTCAAACGCCTCCAAGTGGGTCAAATTGTCCTGGATGTTGAATGCCATGAAGCAACCGTCCATGGTCGCACCATCGAACTCACGGCTACCGAGTTCAAACTTCTTCGACTACTTATGGAGCGGCGTGGCCGCGTACATACACGAGAGCATCTCCTGATCAACGTCTGGAATTACGAGACTGAAATCGAGACCCGCACGGTTGACACGCATATCCGCCGTCTTCGCGAAAAACTCGGTACGGAGGCTGATTGGATTGAAACTATCCGCGGGGTTGGTTATCGCATGGCCGAACGCAAAGCCGAAGCATGCTCTACCTGATCATTGCCGCCCTTGGCCTCGGCCTCGCGCTTGCCATTAAAAAGCTCCGCGACCACGGGCGGGCAGTGTGTAGCCTTCGTCGGGCCATTCTTGAAAAGCAGCCCCTTCTTCGTGAAGGGGAAGCGAGTGGAACGGCGGCCAACGACTGGGACCGCCTGCGTTCCGCGACCAACGAACTCATCACTGAGGTCGCGCACCTGCAGCGCCTCCGGTCCGGCCAGCTTGCGCAACTCGAAACTACGCTCGGCAGCCTTCAGGAGGCCGTGCTTATCGTCGATACTGACAATCGTATCCTGCTCGCGAACCAGGCGCTACAAGCCATTTTTCCCCGTGCAAAGGACATCCTCAACCAACGACTTGAGATCGTCCTGCACAGCGTGGCGTTCCTGAATTACGTTGCCGCGGTACGCGCCGGTCGCGCCGATCCTCAACACGAACTTGAGTTTATTGAGGGCGATAGTTCCCTTTGGCTCGAAGTTACAGGTGCCCTTGTGACCCCGCTCAACGGTGAAGGCGGTTCCTGGGCTCTTTTCGTCCTTCACGACATCACGAAGCAGAAAGAACTCGAGGGCATCCGTAAGGATTTTGTCGCGAATGTCTCCCACGAGTTGCGTACACCGCTCAGTATCATCAAGGGCTACATCGAGACGCTTGTGGACGGCCACCGCAACATGCCGATCGAGGATCGCGCCCGCTTTCTTCAGACCATTCAGCGGCACACAGAACGCCTCAACTCGCTTCTCGAGGATTTACTCACGCTTTCGCGCCTTGAATCAATCAACCCCGGTCTGCATTGCGAGTCGACCCGGTTCGCCGACCTTATCACCAGCCTTATTGACGACATTCGCGGACGCACCACGACAGGCGGACATCTCATCACGTGTGCGTTCGACCCGGCGATTGGCTCGGTGCTCATCGATCCCCTCAAGATTTCGCAGGTGTGCGCCAATCTTCTCGACAATGCGCTTAAATACACTCCACCCGGCTCCCGGATTGATGTGAGCGCTCGTCTGCACGAAGGCGAGGTCGAGGTCTGCGTACGCGATAATGGGCCCGGTATCCCCGAGGCGGATCTTTCTCATGTCTTTGAGCGATTTTATCGCGTCGACAAGGGTCGCTCGCGGGACAAAGGCGGGACCGGCCTCGGTCTTAGCATCGTAAAGCATATCGTGCAGCTTCATGGCGGGCGGGTGTGGGTGGAAAGCGAGCTGGGGAAGGGGACTGCGTTTTATTTCACCCTGCCGCAACGCGCGATCTGACTGGTCGTGATTTTAGTTTCTGTGTTTGGGTTGCAAACAACCGACCGGGGCCCACAACCCAAAGCCTTGCACGTGCTGCTCGGTCTGCTTACCCCTTCACGTCTCCATGCCGCGTGAAGTATTCGAAGCCATCCACGCCGGACGTCTCACCGCATTACGCGCCGAGATTACAGCCGTATTGCCAGCGTCCAAGCCGCGTTTCGTGTTTGAGATCGGTTGCGGCAACGGCCACTTCCTTGCCGCTTACGCCGCCGCACACCCCGCCCAGTTTTGCGTGGGCATCGACCTGCGTCTCGAACGGATCGAGAAGGCACTGCACAAGCGTGATCGCGCCGGCTTAGGTAACCTGCATTTCCTCCGGTGCGACGCCCTGGACTTCCTGCACGAGTTGCCTGCCGGCGCCTGCCTGGGCGATATTTACCTGCTGTTTCCTGATCCCTGGCCGAAGAAACGCCATCACAAGCACCGTCTTTTCAAGACGGAGTTTCTTGGAAAGCTCGCTGCACGAGCAGGGCAGGGGAGCCGCCTGTTTTTTCGCACCGATTACAAACCCTACTTCGATGAAGCCGTTGCCACCCTCGCCGGGCATCGCGCCTGGAGCTTCCTGCCCCCCGGGCCGTTCGCCTTCGAATCTCCAACCATCTTCCAGTCGCGCGCCGCCGTTTTTTATTCCCTAAGAGCAGTCTATGTACCCTCCGATGCCAGCGACACCCTTAACGGGTAAAGTGGTTGGGGGAGGAAAGATCGCATATTCCCTCATGCTCCTAATATGACGATCCCCCGCTTTATTTTCGGTGGTTGACGCCGATTGAAGCGTTGGGCTACGACATGTCCTTTTCCATCTTCCCACCACGGTCCGCAAACGATGCTTCTGGTTAGAAAACTCGGTCTCCCTGTCCTCTTTTTGGCTTCGAGTGTAAGTGCCCTTGCGAGTGAAGGCGGCGTGCCCGCGAAAGCCGAGCTCTTGTTTCACGTCGGGCCATTGCCTGTGACCAATAGTATGGTGACCAGCTGGAGCGTGGCCCTCGTCCTCATCATTGTGATTCGTCTCGCGACCTGGAAACCGCAGATCATCCCTACGCGCAGCCAAGCTATCGTCGAGAGTCTGGTCCAAGGGGTGATTGACCTCACTGCACCCATCGTGGGCCCCAAGGTCGCCCGCCCGGCTTTCCCGCTCCTTGTCGCCCTTTTCACCTACATCCTTATCCAGAACTGGAGCGGCCTGCTCCCGGGTGTCGCCACCATCAAGATACTCGAAAATGGCGAATGGAAGGAACTCCTCCG
>Ga0116104_1001890_pt1 | contig 9807 bp, 7 predicted proteins | sample June2015DPH_4_15_FD_89715 | JGI IMG/M metagenome (GOLD analysis project Ga0116104, IMG submission 89715) | Peatland microbial communities from SPRUCE experiment site at the Marcell Experimental Forest, Minnesota, USA - June2015DPH_4_150 | ecosystem: Environmental > Terrestrial > Soil > Wetlands >...
CCAGAGAGAGGCGGCGAGCCTATCGGCCTCCGTGATGGTACATTGAGAGTGAGACTCTGCTGACACAAGGAGAAAGAGCGGCGTATGGCGGCCTCGGGTAAAGAAGACGCGGATTTCAAGGACGATCTCCTTCGCCGGGGCGTGCCCCAGGAAGAGATAAAGAAGGTCTATAAGACCCTCCGCGGCAAGGGTTACGGCGAGGAAGAGGCTCGACGCCGATCCCGTGCGGCCTATCAGAAGCTGAAAACGCAGAAAGAGCTCGAAGAAAGACGCCAGGGCGCCCCGCCTCCGCTCCAGCCCGAGAGTGCGCGCACGGCGGCTGCCAACGGCCGCGCGGACGCCCAACAGGCGGCGCAAGCCGCCGCCCTCGACGATCTGAACAGGCGGGCAGTGGACTGGCTGCCCGTTGTGCCCCCCTGGCTGCGAAGGCGGATCAATCGCTACGCGTACAGCCGGGGGTTTCTCATCACCCGTCTTTCCGAGCGCTTCGATGACTTCATGAGCCTTTTCGATGCCACCCGGGGCGACTATGCAAGCAGGGCGCTGCTGCGCCTCATCGCTGCGGAAAAGGGTTATCACGACCAGAATCCTTTCCAGCTTTCATTCATCGACACATTGAATGCGCTGCGGGACAGCGCGAGGATCCTCCTTGGCAGCGGGCCTTCGGGCGTCAAGGCCCTGGAAAAGGAGAAAGCGGCGGAGCGCGCGGAAGAGACGCTGAAATCGCTGCGCGCGCGCGAGCCATTCATCGTCGTATTCTTCGCCGTGTTCACGGAGCGCCGCGATATGCTGCGCAAGAGTCTCGAATTCCTCGGCTCCAACCTGCGGGCCGGGCTGCGCGTGCACATTGCCGAGCTGGCGCGCGTGGTAAAGGACGGGTGCCGGCTCATTGCAGTCACGGAGGCCCTCGAACGCGACAAGCTGGAGATGCTGTTCGAGATCGTGCGGGACGTCAATATTTCCTTCGCCCAGGGCGCCCGCGCCAGGTCGGAGCTCGCAGAGGCGGAGAGCCTTTTCAGGGCCGCATTCCAGAACCTCCACCGGTTCGGCCACGAGCTGTACCCGGCCCTGCTCAAGATGATCGCTGCTTTCTACCCGGAGGAGGACACGAGCCCGGCGAAACGCCTGGCCGTCCTGCAGTTCCTCGGGCTCAAGGAGGAGGAAATCCTCACCTGGGAGGGCTGGCAGAAGAGGATGCACGAGGCGCGGGAGAAGGCGCTGAAAGAGCGCCAGGAGAAGGAGCTGGCGCGCCTGGAGCAGGAGAAGGCAGAGCAGTTCGGCGTCCGGTTCGAGGGGACTCTCGCCACTCTGGAGTCCCTGTTCCCCGAATCCGGCATCGAGCGCATGGAGCAGGGCGCGTTCATCCTGCCGTATTTCGCCAACAGGGTATTCACCCGTTCGGCCGTCTTTCAATCCCGTCTCGCGGACCTGGAAAAGCTGTCCTCCACGGACGCGGTGGCTCTTCTCATGGTTCTGCACACCATCCTCGACGACCTTCTTGGATCGCTGGAGCCGTATGCGCTGGAAAAGATCGTCGGAAAGGAGGGTGTTGCCGCCAGGTTCATCGCTCTGCGCGACTCCTGGCAGGAGGCGTACCTGAGATTCTTCGAGCCGTACCTGGAGGAGATCCGCGAGTACGCTCGGGAAACCGAAGGAGACCCGCGTTTCGCAAAGCTCTTCCGGGAAAGCCAGAGAGCCCGCAGCATCGAGGAAAGAATAAACCAGCTGCGCAATCGGGCCGTCCGGAACTTCGGGCACGTCATCACCGAGCGGGAGCACTTTGACGGGCCAAAGCCGTTCGAGCTTGCCGCCCAGCTCAGCCTGCTCCTCTTCGAGGCCGGCTCGATAATCAACCAGGCCACTCTCTCCGCGGAGGACCCGGTACGGCGGAGAACAGTGGAGGATCTTGCGGCATACCCGATCGTGGATTTCGCCCTGAAGTCGCAGACCGGATCCACCGAGTATCGCCCCATCGCCCGGCAGATCAAGCGCTGGATCGAGGCGCGGTTTCGGGAGTCCGTGAGCGACATCCCCCACAAGGCCCCGGTGGCTTTCATGGACGTCTTCCGAGGCGTTTCGGAGATCTACGGGTAGCTCTTGCACGATCCGAGAAGCTTTGTGGCCCAGGCGGGCCACGGCGTGACCATCGCCTCGGCGGAAGACCGCGACGTATGGACCCGGGAGCGGGACGCCCGTGGACGGGATTCATACCAATTGCTCCAGGAAACCCTGCGCGAAGAGTTCCCGGGGCAGTTCGTCGACGCGCTCACGGGTTTGAAAAACAAGGACTATTTCCTGATCGACCTTCCCCGGAGGCTGGAAAAGCTCCGCGCCAATCGCAAGAGCCTGACCCTGCTCCTGATCGACATCGACCATTTCAAGTGGGTGAACGACGAGCTGGGCCATCCCCGCGGCGACGAGGTGCTGAAGGCCAGCGCGGACATGGTCCTGGACGGCGTCAGGGAAGGCGACCTTCCGATCCGCTACGGCGGGGAGGAGATCCTCGTGGTGGTGCCCTCCAACCTGCACACGGGCATCATCCTCGCGGAGCGGCTGCGCCATGCCCAGGAAAGCAACATCCGCAACCGCAAGGCGATGGAGGACGTGAGAAGCATCGGGGACAGCCGGGCCCAGCCGTGCGGTACCCTGTCGATTGGTGTGGCGGACGTCACGGGCATCCTCGACCTGGCGAAAGCCGTGGAGCGGGCCGACAAGGCGCTCTACGCGGCCAAGCGCACGAGAAACGCAGTGGTGTTCGTGGATCCCGGCAAGGAAAACCTCGGCGGGGAACCGTACTCCACTTACTCCGAGTATCGCCGAAGGACAAACGAGCAAAAAGCCTGAGCCGGCGCGTCTCCGTGCGCGAGTCCTCAGCCCGCGAACTCCCTGAGGCGATCGGACAGGGCAAGGGGGACCGAGGCGCACAGCCGGATGCCCTCGGGCAGGTCTTTCCGGGATTCGACGGTCCCCTGTTCATACACGAGCCGCACAAGCTCGTATCGGCCGTAAGGGATCACTACCACAATGGCAACCAGGCTTTCTCCGAGAATCGCCTCCGTCCGCGCAAGCATGGCGTCGAGGCCGGTCCCGGTTTTCGCGCTGATTGCCAATGCATGCGCGTGGGAGGACCCGAGGACCGGGGTCGGAGCGTCCGCGGGAAGCAGGTCGATCTTGTTCCATACGAGAAGAAGGGGCGTCTGGGCCACCTTCAGGCCGGCCAGAACGGCCTGTACCGCGGCGATCTGCTCGGAAGCGTGCGGGTGCGTGCTGTCCACGACGTGCAGGATCAGGGACGCCTCCTCGATGCCCTCCAGCGTTGCGCGGAAGGCCGCCACGAGCGCATGAGGCAGCTTCCTGATGAAGCCGACAGTGTCCGTGAGCAGGGCTTCCCTTCCGCCGGGGAGCCTGAGCCGGCGGGTGGTGGGGTCCAGGGTGGCGAAAAGTTTGTCCTGGACGAGCACCCCGGCGCCGGTGAGCGCGTTGAGCAGGGAGCTCTTGCCCGCATTGGTGTACCCGACGAGGGCCGCCACGGGCAGCCCGGAGCTTTCCCTGCGCATCCGATGCCGAAGCCTCTGTCTCCTCATCTCCTCCAGGCCGCGACGCAGGGTGGCGATCCTCCGCCGGGCCTGCCTGCGATCGAGCTCGAGCTGCGTTTCACCGGGTCCCCTCAGGCCTACGAGCCCCGCCCCCGCGCCTCCTGTCTGCTGCGAAAGCCCGGCCCTCAAGCCGGCCAGACGAGGGAGCAGGTACTGATACTGGGCAAGCTCGACCTGGAGCTTGCCTTCCCGGCTGTGCGCGTGCTGGCTGAATATGTCCAGAATGAGCCTTGTCCGGTCGATTATCCTGATTCCGTCACCCAGGGCCATTTCAAGCTTCTTCTGCTGCCCGGGGGAGAGCTCGTCGTCGAAAAGCACGAAATGAGCGTCACTGGCGGCGAGTAATTCTTTGAGCTCCTGCACCTTCCCGGAGCCGATCCATGTGCCCGGATTGGGGCGGGCCAGCTTCTGCCAGGTGGTGCCCGCTACCTCCAGCCCCGCGGTCACGGCCAGACGCCCAAGCTCGGCCAGGGAGTCCTGGATCGTCCACGCCGAGACCGCGCCCTTGAGCTCCACTCCGACGAGCACGGCGCGGCCATTGACTCCCGGCCCTGCGATGGCCCCCGTAAAAAGTTCCTTTTCCATCGTAGATCAAAGATACTTCCAAAAAACCCTTGCATTTGTTTTTTCGTTGTAGTATGCATTGCATTGTAGGCTCGAAAGGGAGGGGACCCGCCGTTCGCACACCATGCAAAGCATGACGCGACAACCCCGACGAAAGAAGCACAGCTTCCTTTCGGACATTCGATAGTATGAAGGAGTTTCGACAGAATGGAAACCAAAGCGCTCAGCACTGAGGAGGCAGAACCTCCAGGTACAATGCCCGTAGTTCAGGACTTTGCCGAATTTGCCGGCATCCGGACTACGATCCCGCCGTTCACGTCCTATTCCCGCTCCATCAAGAGAGCAGCTCCCCTCACCCCCAAGTTCATCGTCTCCCCCGGGGCGGAGGCCTTCCGGACGCGCTTCTTCCCGCTTTCCACGCCGGCCGAATGGTGCGACTGGCGCTGGCAGTTGCGCAATCGCGTGCGGTCCCTGGACGATCTGGAAAAGATCGTGCGGCTCACCGAGGATGAGCGGACGGCGATTGCCCGGCACTCGGGCTCGCTGCCCTTCGCCATCACGCCTTATTACCTGAGCCTGATCGACCCGGAAGACTCGGAGCAGCCTCTTCGGCGCACCATGATACCCGCCACGGACGAGTACCTGCGCACACCGGGAGAATCTGAGGACCCGCTGGCCGAGGACAAGGACAGCCCGGTGCCCTGCATCGTGCACCGTTACCCGGACAGGGTCCTGTTCCTCGTGGCCAACTCCTGCGCGTCCAACTGCCGTTACTGCACGCGCTCGCGCATGGTGGAAAACCCGGACAGCAACAGCATCTTTTTCCAGGCCCAGTGGGAGCAGGCAATCTCCTATATCGAAGCCCACACCGAGATCAGGGACGTTCTCCTCTCGGGAGGGGACCCGCTGACCCTTTCGGATGAGAAGCTGGACTGGCTGCTTTCCCGGCTGCGGAGGATCCCGCACGTCGAGTTCCTGCGGATCGGCACCAAGGTGCCGGTCGTGATGCCGCAGCGGATCACCACGTCGCTCACCCGCGTGCTGAAGCGCTACCATCCCCTCTGGATAAGCATTCACTTCACTCATCCGGATGAGCTCACCCCGGAGACCCGGGAGGCATGCGCACGGCTTGCGGATGCGGGAATACCCCTGGGAAGCCAGACGGTGCTCCTGGCGGGCATCAATGACACCGTGGAGACCATGACACGGCTCATGCACGCGCTCCTCAAGGCACGGGTGAAACCCTATTACCTGTACCAGTGCGACCCGATCATCGGCTCGTCCCATTTCCGAACCCCGGTGCAGAGAGGACTGGAAATCATCCAGGGCCTGCGCGGACACACGTCGGGCTACGCGGTGCCGACGTATGTCATCGACGCCCCCGCCGGTGGCGGAAAGATACCGCTTCTGCCGGAGTACGTCGTCGGGAGGGACGGGGATGACCTCGTGCTGAAGAACTACCAGGGTTTGCTTTTCCGGTATCCGGATCCCGCAGGACAACACGCACAATGATCACTCGATGCGCCGCGCCCGAGCCGGACGCGGCGCCAAATCCGCGGAGTACGGGAGTACCCGTTCGGGGAATACCCCGTACCGCGGCGCACTTGTCTCTCCCGCACACCGACGCCTCCCCATGAATCATCGGAAGATTGCGATTGTCTACGGCCGCGTGGACCCTTCGGCCCCGGCAGATGAAGCGGACGTCCTGGTCCAGGTGAACACGGTCCGCGCGGCGCTGCACGCGCTGGGCCATGAAACATTCGACGTGCCCATCTCGCTCGACCTTGGGGTGACCGCCGCAGTGCTGAAGGCGGCCGGGCCCCTCGTTGCCTTCAATCTCGCGGAGACGATCGAGGGGAAGGGTAGCCTGATTCACCTCGCGCCGAGCCTTCTCGACACGTTGGGCATTCCGTACACGGGCGCTCCCTGCGAGGCGATACTGCTCACCTCGCACAAGGTGCTTGCCAAGAGGAGCCTCGTGGCAGGAGGGATGGCCACGCCCCCGTGGGCGGCGGCGGCCGAGGCTCTTGATGCCGGGCCGGCCTTCCCGCCTCCATGGATCGTGAAGTCCGTGTGGGAGCACGCGTCCATCGGGCTGGAGGACAGCTCGGTGGTCGGATCGGCGGAAGACCTGGGGGCCGAGATTCGCCGACGCGCGGAACGGGAGTCGATGGAGAACCTCTTCGTCGAGTCATTCATCGACGGCAGGGAGTTCAACCTGGCGCTCCTTGGCGGGGAAAAGGAGCCGGTAAGTCTTCCGCCGGCGGAAATCCAGTTCGTCGGTTATCCCCGCAGCAAGCCGAGGATGGTCGGGTACAAGGCCAAGTGGGTGGAGGGGTCCTTCGAGTACGCCGCCACCCCCAGAGTATTCGACTTTCCGGCCGAAGACGATGAGCTGGTGCGGACGCTGGTACGGCTGAGCCGCGATTGCTGGCGGCTGTTCGGCTTGCGCGGATACGCGCGGGTGGATTTCAGGGTGGACCCGGCCGGACGTCCCTGGATCCTGGAGGTGAACACCAACCCCTGCCTCGCTCCGGACGCGGGTTTCATGGCCGCGGCGGGCAGGGCAGGAATGACGACCGAGGATGTCGTAGGAAGAATCGTCTCGGCGGCCACGCGAGTGAGCGCCGGGAAACAGGCAGAGGAGCGCCACGCATGAACGTCGTGAAGATCGGGTTCAGGAGCACCGTGACGGAAAAGGACCTGCAGGGGGTCCGGGAGATCACGGAATCCACCGGCTTTTTCTATCCGGAAGAAGTGGACACCGCCGTCGAACTCGTGGAGGACCGACTGGCCAAGGGGCCCCGATGCGGGTACCACTTCCTCTTTGCCGAGCAGGACGGAGAAACGGTGGGGTATACGAGCTTCGGGCCCATCGCCTGCACGCGGGAGAGCTATGATCTGTACTGGATCGTTGTCAGCGGCAGGTACCGCGGCAAGGGTCTGGGCACGCAGCTCCTGGAGCAGAGCGAGGAGGCTATCGCCTCGCGGGGAGGCACACGCGTGTACATCGAAACCTCCGCGCGTCCCCTCTACGAGCCCACCCGCGCGTTCTACCTCGCCCGTGGATATGCGCAGATCGCCGAACTGGAGGATTTCTACGCGCCCGGCGACGCCAAGGCGATGTACCTCAAGGTCATGCCGCGGCGCACGCGGGAGTAGGCGCATCCAGACGGCCACGGTGCGCGAGTACGCGCTCGGCCCGAAGGCCGTACCCCGTGGCATCGCAGGTCTCATAGTCGGGCTGCTCCTGTTCGACCTCCTCGTCAATCTGCCCGGCTGGTCTCCCGGCGCTCCGGTATCTTCCCTCCTTGCCCCATCGGTCGACCTTCTCCTGGTGGCAGCCGCGCTCATGGGAGCGGCCGGCTCGTCATTCACGGTTTTTCACACATTGTCACGCGAAGCGTGTTTCTCACCGTGATTGCCCTGCTCACGGTTTTTCAGGTGGTCTCTGGAAGGCACGTTTTCACGCCGAGTCAAATACCGCGGATTGCAAGGAGCATCGGATTGTTCTGAAAAGTGGAAGGGGATGTGAGAGGCGCATTTCGAGGTGACTCTCTACGAGAGACCTTCAACCTCCATCAGGAGGCCCCTGCTTCTCACAATCCCCTTCGGCGATGAAGATACTTCATCGGGCGCAGTATAAACCCGGCCCCGCGGGAATGCAACAGAAATTGTTTTGTGATAAGTTATGAATCCTATGAGCGCGAAGGTGAATGCGCGCAGGGTGAGCGAGATCGACTGGGCATCCTGGGTGCCCACCGAAAAGGCGACACTGCTCTTCGTCCTGCGGGACAGCCAGATCCTCCTCATCCACAAAAAGACAGGCCTGGGCGCGGGCAAGATCAACGGCCCCGGGGGTCGCATCGATCCGGGTGAGACTCCCCGGCAGTGCGCCATCCGCGAAGTGCAGGAGGAGCTCTGCGTGACGCCCACGGGCGTGCGCGAGGCCGGAGAGCTTTTTTTCCAGTTTGTCGACGGGTATGCGCTCCACGGCGTGGTCTTCACGGGGACGGGCTTCGAAGGGGAGCTGTGTGAGACGCACGAGGCGGCCCCTCTCTGGACCGCCCTTGACAGCATCCCGTATGAGAAGATGTGGGCGGACGACGTGCTGTGGCTTCCCCTCCTTCTCCAGGGGAGGAGCTTCCGCGGGTATTTCATTTTCGACGGTGATGCGATGCTCGACTCGCGGGTGCAGGAGAGGACCTCGTGAACGGCGCATCGAATCAGCCGGCAGGACACGTGTGACGGTCGTTCATAATTGAGGTCCGAAACGGACAGACCAGATCGGGCGAGTAGGTTCGCGGTGGCTTCCCTGCCGCTCATCTCCTTCCTCTTCTTTCTTGCCGCAACTCTGCCCGCACAGTCCGCGTCGTCCGTACGCTGCGACACGCTGCTCGGTTGGAACGGCGTGATCCGGGAAGGACGCTTTACGCCCCTGCTGGTGAGCGTCGAGAACTCGGGGACGAAGCTCCAGGCAGTCGTACGCGTGGAGGTGACGTGGGGCGGCCTGCGCGGCTTTGTGGCGCAGCGCTCCTTCACTCGCCAGGCTTTTCTTCCCGGGGGCGCCACGCGGAGGATCCCATTCGTGGTTCCCCTCGCGCGCGGCGCCCGCTCGCTCAGGGTTGCGGTCGCTGCTGATGGCGCGGAGCTCGCCCGCCAGGAGGTGGACCTGCGCTCCCTCGCCACCACCGACCGTCTCGTGGCCGGTATCAGCAGCGAGCTCTCGCTGGACATGGTGAGCGCGCTCTCCGGCCCGAACGAGGCCGTCCGCCTCGTGTATCCCCGGGTAGACGATCTTCCGGAATCCTGGGCCGGCTACGATGCGGTGGACATGGTCGTGGTGCACGACACCGCTTTCCAGCAGCTCCGCTCCGCGCAGGTTGCGGCCCTGGAGCGCTGGGTCGTGACAGGCGGATCCCTTGTCTTCACGGGGGGCACGGACGCCCTCCAGCACGCCGGGGCGGGCCTGGGACGGCTGCTGCCCGTGGAGGTCACCGGTCTGCGCGAACGAGACGATCTGCCGTCTCTCTCCGCGTTTCTGGGACTCCGCCGAGGCCCCCGCGGGAGGATGATCATTGCGGCGTCGAGAGTCACGACGGGTGTGGTCCTCTCGTCCCAGGAGGGACTTCCCATTGTCGTGCAGCGCCGGCTCGGCCGGGGGACCATCTGGTTCACCGCGTTCGACCCCACGCTCGCGCCCCTGGATTCCTGGGAGGGCTCGCTCGCCTTGTGGCAGCGGCTGGCAGAGAACGATCGACAGCCCGTCCTGGGCGTTTTTACAGCCGGCGCAGTGGACGATCCATGGATGAAGACGCTCCTGGGATACCCGTCCCTGAGTTTTCCCTCGTCGCTCGCCGTGCTGGCCTTTGTCGGAGGCTACCTGGTGCTGCTCGCGCCTCTCCTCGCCGCCAGGTTTTCACGCCGGTTCAGAACCCGGCTGCGCGCCGTGCTGCTCCTGTGCGTCGTGGCAGCGGCAGGGTGCGCGGGCTGGCTGCTCTTCAATCGGGAGCTCTTCCGGCCCGATGCCAGGGCGCTTGACGCGGCGAGGGTGGATGTCGTTTCAGGGGACGGCCTGGCGCGCGTCACGGAAAAGATCGGCCTGTTCGCCGTGCGGGCAGGCACTGCCGAGCTTTCCCTGGGCACG
>Ga0116104_1001896_pt1 | contig 9785 bp, 7 predicted proteins | sample June2015DPH_4_15_FD_89715 | JGI IMG/M metagenome (GOLD analysis project Ga0116104, IMG submission 89715) | Peatland microbial communities from SPRUCE experiment site at the Marcell Experimental Forest, Minnesota, USA - June2015DPH_4_150 | ecosystem: Environmental > Terrestrial > Soil > Wetlands >...
ACGCGAGTCAGAGCAGCCTCGGGCTGGGGATTGACATCCGGCTCAAGGACCTCGATTACCCCGCGTTGCGGCGCCTCATCGCCGCGTGGCGCCGGATCAGCCCGGATTTCTATGGCGATTTCTATCCGCTCACGCCGTGGACCCGGAACGATCACGACTGGATGGCCTGGCAGTTCGACCGCCCGGAAAGCGGCGAAGGCGTGGTCCAGGTGTTCCGCCGCCCGGAGAGCATTTACGAGACGGCGCGGTTCAAGCTCAGCGGCCTGGCGGCCAACGCGCGCTACCGCATCACCGATCTCGACCGCCCCGCGGCGCCCCGCGTGGTGTCCGGCGCGGAACTCCTGCAGCACGGGCTGTCCATGACGCTGCCGGAGCAACCGGACGCGGCCGTCCTCACCTACCACCGGCTGCCATGAACCTTGTAGGCCGCCCATGTTTCTCTTTCTCAGGCGGATAGAAATGATTAGCCTCGTTGCCAGTTTATCATGAGCGACGAACCCAATATCGCTCCACTCATCCGCCTCATCCGCGACGCGCGGGTGATTCTTGATGCCGACCTCGCCCAGCTTTACGGCGTGGAAACCCGCGCGCTGAACCAGGCCCTCAAACGCAACCAGGAGCGGTTCCCGGACGATTTCGCCTTTGAACTGACCCGCGACGAAATCCTGGGGATGTCACAAACTGTGATATCCTTGCGCAACCTCAAGTTCTCAAAACAGGTTCGCGCCTTCACCGAACACGGCGCGCTGATGGCCGCCAGCCTCCTCAACAGCCCGCGCGCCGTTGCCATGAGCGTCTATGTCATCCGCGCCTTCGTCAGAATGCGCGAAGACCTGGCGGCCAACGCCGCCATCTTCAAGCGCCTCGCGGAGATTGACCAAACCCTCCTCCTGCACGACAGCGCCCTCCGTGACATTTACCGAAAACTCCGCCCCCTCCTTCAACAGCCGCCGTTGCCGCCCAAACCCGAAATCGGCTTCCATGTCAAAGAAGACGCTGTTCCTTACCGGGTGAAACCTCAGTGCCCCCGCGTCCTTGCCACCGCGCTCCTGGCCGGACTGCTGGCGATGGCGCATTGCGCGGCCGCCGACCCGGCGCCCACCCCGCCCGGCAAGGGTACGGTGCTGTTCGAGACGGGTTTCGAGGGCACCAATGCGCTGGCCGGCTGGACCGGCACGGCGCAATTAACCGCCGGGTTTCAGAGCGCGCAGGCCGTGTGTTTCGAAGCAGCATCGGCGCGTGAGAACGTGGGCATTCAACTCAAGCTCGACAGCCGTGAGTGGCGTGGTTGCATGGTGCGGGGCAGCGCCATGATCAAGGCCGAGAACGTCAGCGCGAAGCCGAACGCCTGGAACGGCATCAAGTTCATGCTGGCGCTCGAGACGCCCGACCAGCGGCTCTGGCCGCAGGCGCCGGCCGAAACCGGCAGCTCCGACTGGCGGCGGGTGGCGTTCACCGTCCGCGTGCCAATCAACACAACGGCGGCCACGCTCCATCTCGGCCTCGAACAAGTGGCTGGAAAGGTGTGGTTCGATGATGTGAAATTCACCGTTGTCAAACCGCCGAGGTCGGTGAACCCCGTGCCCTTTTCCGCGCCGACTTTCACCGGGCATGACCTGCCGCGGCTGCGCGGGACGATGGTGTCGTCGCAGATTGACGCCGCGAGCCTGCGCGTGCTGGGGCGCGAATGGAACGCCAACCTCATCCGCTGGCAGCTCACGCGGCCCAGCCGCCCGGGGCAGACGAATTCACCGGCCGAGTATGACGCGTGGCTGGAGGGCGAGTTGCGGCGTTTCGATGCCGCGCTGCCGGAATGCGAGCGGGACGGCCTCATGGTGGTGTTGGACCTGCATTCGCCGCCCGGCGGAAAGGGCACCGACGGGGGATATGCCGGCTCCGACAACGGGCTGTTCACGGATCGGCAGGCGCAAGAGAAGTTCATCGAGGTGTGGACGAAACTCGCCACCCGGTATCGCGGGGCCAAGGCGATCTGGGGCTATGACCTGGCGAACGAGCCGGTCGAAGAATTCGTCGAGGAAGGGTGCGACGACTGGCACGACCTGGCGGAGCGGGCGGCGCGGGCGATCCGCGAAATTGACCCCACGCGGGCGCTCATCGTCGAGGCGCCGCCGTGGGGCGGGCCGGCGAGCCTGGCCGACTTCGCGCCGCTGGCGGTGTCGAACGTGGTTTACAGCGTCCACATGTATGAGCCGATCGCGTTCACCCACCAGGGGGTGTTCCGGCCAAGCGGGCCGGTCAGCTATCCGGGCGAGGTTGCCGGGAAAATGTGGAATCGGCAGGCGTTGGAGGCGGCGTTGCAGCCGGCGATCGCGTTTCAGCACGCGTGGAACGTGCAGATTTACCTTGGTGAATTCAGCGCGATCCGCTGGGCGCCGGGCGACAGTGCGCGGCGGTATCTGGCCGACGTGATCGCGATCGCCGAGGAACATGGCTGGGATTGGAGCTACCACGCCTTCCGCGAGTGGCAGGGCTGGAGCGTGGAGCACGGCGGCGACCGCGCGGACACCCAGCCGGCGGCGGTGCCCACGGACCGCGAGCAATTGTTGCGGTCCTGGTTCGCGCGCAACCAGAAGCCGAAGTGGTAGCCGGCGGCCGTTTCGCTTGAGCGCCGGTCGGGCAAAGTCCAGTCTGCAGCCATGAAAACGCCGTCGCCGCAAGATAGTCGCTCAGGGCTGCGTCGTGATTCGTGATCAAACTGTCGGTAAAACCCATGCGTGGATTCAACCCGAAAGCCGAAATTGAAATGAGCGCGCTCACCCTCGGGCGCCATGCCCGACGATCATGGCGGGAACCTCACGCCCGCACCGGCTCCGACGCCCACGCCATCGCCGCCAGCGAAATAATCCACAGATCGCCGGAGGCCGCGGATTGTGTCAACGCAAAGACGTAAAGGCGCGGAGGTGCAGAATTTTGAACCGCGGATAAAAGCCCGCAGCAGGGCGACCGAAAATAGTCCGCGGCTTTGGCCGTGGGAAAACGTTTTCAAAGAGTAAATCCAAGCCCCCGAGGCGCGACCGATGGGCCTTTCCACTTGCGCGACGTTCGGTGCGGTGCTTTACTACGGCTCAGCGTGAGGTTTTGGACCGCATCAAAGCATCAGCGCAGCGGCAGCCGGCTCACTGCCGTCGCGGTGATGTTGTTGCTATGGGTTGCGATGTGCGCCCTGGCGGCTTCGCCAAGTCTTCATCGTCTCCTGCACAAAGATGCCCAGAGTCCCGGCCACAACTGTTTGGTCACTCAATTCCAGCACCACCAAGTGCTGTCAGGTTTTGTGCCCGCAGTCGCGCCCGTGCTGCCGAAGGTTCCGAGTGCTCTGCCGAGCTGTGGTGATTGTCAATTTCGTCCTTCTTACGATTACCGGCTGACCCCCAGCCGCGCCCCCCCTGTCAGTTAGTCCGCCTGTTTCGCGCAAACCCTGCGTTGTGCTCAGCGCGGGCGAACTTGCGCGTTTTCTAAATTGATCCGCTTGGTGTCACCCCGTTCTGCGGGCCTTTTCCCACGCGGTTAACGAGAACTCCGAACTTTAAACGTAGGTATAACTGATATAACTGACTATGAAGGCTTGTTTTTGTCCGACTCGAATGCGTTCGACCGAGGGTCGAGCGGGCATCCAGAAGGCATGGGTTTATCGAGCCGTCGCTCTGCTGGTCGCGGTGGCGTGCGGCGGCACCGCCACCGCCCAGACCAATAACCCGCCGGTTGCACCGGAAAGTTCCGATGCCAGCAGTTCCACAAATGTCGTCAAGCTTGCGCCCACCACGGTGGTCGGCAGGTTGGACGTCGCCCGTAACCAGATTGTCCCGGATTTGGGAGCGACCGCTTACAGTGTCAACCAGGCGCAAATCGCCGCGCTGCCGCAAGGGGAAAACGCATCCTTTAACGAGGTGCTGCTGCGGGCGCCGGGCATGGCACAGGACTCAGCCGCGAACGGAGACCTGCACCTCCGAGGCGAGCACGCAAACATCCAGTATCGCATCAATGACGTGCTGTTGCCGGAAGGCATCACCGGATTTGGCCAGGAGCTTGACACCCGCTTCGTGGACAGCTTGCGGCTGATCACCGGGTCGCTGCCCGCCCAATATGGATTCCGCACGGCGGGCGTGGTGGACCTGCGCACCAAGAGCGGGGCGTTTGAACCGGGGGGTGAGGCGTCCGTGTATGCGGGAAGTTACGACACGATCAAGCCAGGCTTCGAATGGGGTGGGTCGAAGGGAAATCTGAATTATTTCGTGGATGGCAGCTACAACCACAATGGCATCGGCATCGAGAACCCGACCCCGAGCAAGAACCCGATCCATGACAATACGGACCAGTTCAAGGCGTTTTCCTATCTGTCCTGCGTTCTGGACGATACCAGTCGAATCAGCGTGATGGGTAGCGCCTCTTACGCCGACTTCCAGGTCCCCAACACACCGGGCCTGTCCCCTGGCACCTCGCCCGGCGGCACCGGCTGGAATCAGTTTATGTCCGTCACCAATTTCAATTCCAGCACCCTGAATGAGCGGCAAAATGAGCAGAATTATTACGCAGTGACGGCTTACCAAAAGTCGCTCGACGATTTCAACCTGCAAGTCGCCGGTTTCGGCCGGGTGAGCACCGTTCATTTCCTGCCTGATCCGGTGGGCGATCTTTTCTTCAACGGCGTCGCCAGCGACGTGAGCCGAAAGCTCTACAGTGGCGGACTGCAAGCGGATGCCAGCTACAACCTGGGGGAGAAACACACCTTGCGCGGAGGCATGATGATTCTGGATGAATCCCTGTCCGCGGACTCGACCACAACGGTGTTCCCTGTGGACGCGAACGGAGAGCCAACCGGCGGGGCATTCTCAATCGCGGACAGCAACACCGAGCACGCCGTGTTTCTCGGGCTCTATTTGCAGGACGAGTGGAAGATTCTGCCCAAAGTGACCCTGAACTATGGCGCTCGTTTCGACGTTTATTATTCTTCCTTTGACAAGGAGAACCAACCCAGCCCGCGCGTTAACCTGATTTGCCAGCCCACCGACGCGACAACGTTGCATGCGGGGTATGCGCGGTATTTCACGCCGCCGCCGCTGGAAAACGTGCCTTCGACCAGCGTCCAGAAGTTTGATAACACCTCGAACGCGTCGGCGACCGATCAGGCCGATCCGGTCAAAGCCGAACGAGCCAATTACTTCGACGCCGGTATCAGCCAGAAGCTTGCTCCCGGATTGCAAGTCGGTGTGGATGGCTATTACAAAAACGCAGTCAACCAGCTCGACGATGGCCTCTTCGGACAGACCCTCATCTTGTCGGCGTTTAACTATGCTGAGGGCGAGATCTACGGCGCGGAGTTTACCGCCACCTACACCACCGGCGGCTTCTACACCTATGCCAATGTTGCCTACTCCGTCGCGCGGGGGAAAAACTGGGATTCAGCCCAGTTCTTGTTCGACCCGACGGACGCCGCCTACGTCCGCGATCACTGGATCGCCCTGGACCACGATCAGCGGGTCACGGGTTCGTTCGGCGCGTCCTACCTTTGGAAACGTTCCGAAGGCAGCTCACGAATCTACGTGGATGCGCTTTATGGCAGCGGACTGAGGACCGACGCCACGGCGCCTGACGGCTCCGTCATCCCGAACGGCGGAACGGTCCCGGCCTATTACTCGGTTGGCATCGGCTTCGAGGAGACGTTCCAAATCCGGGGCAAAGAGCATCTGAAAGCCCGGCTGGACGTCGTGAACCTGACCGACAACACGTATCTGTTGCGCGACGGGAGCGGGGTGGGCGTCAATGCCGCCCAATACGGCATGCGGCTGGGCTTTTTTGGCACGCTCAGTTACGCGTTTTAGGCGACTCTCGCTCGATGAAAACCTCGGATGCAAATGGGTTAACACGCGACTGCGAGTTGATCTCTGAACTGGCGTCGGTTGGGTTGCATGCGACCAACGCCGACCCCGACCGGAAGCTCGCTTGGGTGAACTCCATTTGCATCCTTTTCCTCCTCATCGGTATCGTTGGTTCGAGGCCCGCCTCCATCAGGATCAAGCCGTTGCCTCCCGCTGAGGAGGTCAACGCAGCGATTGTTGAACCCCTCCCGCCGCCGCCGCCACCTCAGTCTGACCTGCAGAACCGAGACCAGCAGAACGAGCAGGATCAATCGGACACGCCCCAGGTGGTGGTGGTGACTCCGGAGGCTCCGAACATCAACTTCTCCGTTCCGACCCTCGGCAATCTGCTGGTCCCGGCGGCCATCGCCCAAGCGCCTCCGCCGGGCCCGTTGAAGCGGGCGGCTCCCTGGCAACACCTGCCGCCGGCGTTACTCAACACCACCGGCAGCGGCGGGGAGCGGCCGCAGCCGCCTTACCCTAAAATCGCGCTGGAACAGGCCCAGCAGGGTTCGGTGACACTGCGGATGACCGTAGATGACGCGGGCCTGATCAAGACCATCGAGGTGGCGCAATCTTCCGGATTTCCGGTCCTGGATCACAGCGCCCTGGAATTTGTCAAACGGCACTGGACCGTCCCGCCCGGCAAAGCGATCCGGATTTATGAAGCAACCATCAACTACAAACTGCAAATGGATTAAACCATCGTCCCTATGATAGCAAACATTGTATTTCAATTCCTTCTCGAAGGTGGCCCCGTGATGTGGCCGATTCTCACCTGCGCCCTGGTGGCCGTTGCCGTGGTGGGTGAGCGTGCTTTTTGGTGGCTGCGCGAAAGCTTCAAACGGGATGTGCGTAGAAGGAAAGAACTCCTGGCCGCTTTGGAACACTCGGATGTTGAGAAGGGGCAGCGACTTGCCCAAGGATCCGAGGACCCGGTCATCCGCATGATTCGTCAAAGTCTCGATCACGAGCATACTTCGATTCCCGTCGCGCTCGAGATGGCTGCCGGGATCGAGTTGCAGCGCGCCGGTCGTTTCCTGAACGTGATGGACACGTTGGTGACGCTCGCTCCATTGCTGGGGCTCCTGGGCACTGTCACCGGCCTGATGCGCGCCTTCCTGAAGGTCGGCAATGCCGAATTGTCGGTGATGGCCGTTACGGGCGGTATTGGGGAAGCACTCATTGCGACCGCGTGCGGCTTATTGATCGCCATCGTTTCCCTGGTCCCACTGAACTACTTTTCGGGCAGACTGGCCCGGCTGCAGTTCGAACTCGAAACCGCGGCCAGCAACGTCGAAGTGCTGGCCATCGCCGGAAAATTGAACCGGGAGGAGGTTGAATGAAACTGGGTTCCCCGGTTCGACGGAAGCATTCTCGCATCGAGATCATTCCGCTCATCGACATCATGTTTTTCCTGCTCGCGTCATTCATGATGATCAGCTTGAGCATGGACCAAAACCAGAATATCAAGGTGAATCTTCCGCCGGCGACCCAGGCCCAACGCGACTTCAAGCCCGACATGCTGAACATCGCCGTGGACAAGGTCGGCGCCGTGTGGTTCCAGAAGCGGCGGCTTTCGTTGCCGGAACTGAGCCTGGTGGTCAGCAACCGGTTCCGCGTCGATACGAATGCCCCGGTTTATATTAGTGGCGATCGGGACACGCTGCACGGCGCGATGGCGGACGTCTATGAAGTCGTCCGCGCCGCCGGGATCCAAAAGGTTGCCTTCGTCATGGACGGCAAAGAAACCCAACGCGCCCAATGAAACTCCGTTCCCCGCTCCGACGCCGGCGGACCCGTTTGGAGATCATTCCGCTCATCGACATCATGTTTTTTCTTCTCGCTTCCTTCATGATGGTCAGCCTCCAAATGCAGAAGGTGCGCACGCTCAAAGCCAGCCTGCTCACCGCCACCTTGGCAACCGCCGCCGCCAAGCCTGATATGGTGACGCTCACCGTGGATCGCAACGGTCAGGTAGCGGTTGATGGCAAACCGGTTTCCTTTCCCGATTTGGTGACGCTGCTAACCAATCGCCATGGCCTTAACACCAACCTCCCTGTCTATATCACCGGCACGCGCGATGCCACGCACGGCTCGGTGATGTATGTGTTGGACTTCGTCAAACGCGCAGGCATCCAGCGTGTGGCCATCGCGGTCAAGGCCGCCCCGGGTCATTCTTAAGTTAGACACACATGAGAAATTTCCAACACAACCTCCTTGTTTTCGTCGCGCTCGGCCTTTGTGGCTTGTGCGTTTATCAATGGTATGGCCAAACCCTGCAACGGAACGAGATTCAGAAGTTGGAGCAAACGGTCTATGAGAAATCCATCGCCATCCAGGGCTGCACGAACTCAATCCGGACCATGGACGGCCAGATCGTCCAAATGGACGAGCGCATTACAGAACTTAAAGCGGCTGGTGAAACCAACGCGGCTCTCGTGATTGCCTGGAAACGCGAGATCAACCGTTTGCTGGCGACCGCCGATGGATTGACCAACCAAGTTGCCGAATACAAGACCGCGGTCACAATCCTGCAAGGGAAGTTAAAGGCGGCTTACGATGGCATCCAAAAGCAAAATGAAGCCATGAAGGACCTGGTGGGCCAGCGAGACGAATTCGTGAACAAGCTCAACGACAGCGTGAAGGGGCGGAATGACATTGTGCACAAGTATAATGATCTGGTTAGCCAGATGGAGGAGCTCCAGGCGTCCGGGGCAAAACAGTGAACCTCGGCAATAGGCATACGACTGAGCTTGCCCGTTGGGAACACACGCATGACTTTTGCGTTGAGCGCCGGGCGCGCGAGGTCCAAAGTATGCGGCCATGAACACGCCGTCACCGCTCGATCTGGCAGGCTTCAACCGGCTCCCGTTCCGCCGCTGGCCAGCCATCGGCCTGACATTCCTGTGCGTCCTGGCGGCGCTCGCAACGACCGCGTTGGCCGCGGAGGCGGTCAATCCGGCGGAAACCAGCCACACCGGCCGCACGCTTTATGTTTCCAAGCTCGGCGACAACTCGGACGGTTTGTCCTGGGCGAAGGCGTTCCGCACCATCCAGGCCGCCCTCGACGCCGTGCCGGACGATCGCGGCGGGCATCGCATCCTGATCCGTCCGGACACCTACATGGAGGCGAACCTCTTTCCGGCGCGGCGCGGCGCGGCCGGCGCCTACAACCAGCTCATCGGCGATTTCGACGGCGGCTTCGGCTCCGGCCGGACCGGCTGGGTGGTGATTGACTCCGGCGATCCGGACAAGGGTTTCAAAAGCTACGATTGGTGGGGGCCAATCCGCGCCTACAAACACGGCTGGTCCAAGGAGCATCAGGCGGAAACCTTCTCCGCCGTGGGCTGGGACCGTTGGGTTCTCCGCCGGCTTTACAGCGCCGCCGGTGACGGCGGTTTCTTCTTCGATCTGGTGGACAAGGCCGAGCCGTTCACGGTGATTGTGGAAGACTGTTTCAGCAGCGGACGCGCCTTCGGCGGCGGCGTGGCGAATGTGCTGTCGCGTCCCGGCGAACCGAGCGTGTTCCGTCGCTCCAAACTCTGGTGTTTTGACTGGTGGGGCGATGCCGCCGGCGCGTATGTGCGGGCGGAACATCCGACGCTGCCGGAACAACCCGACGTGCTCTTCGAGGACTGCACGCTCGCAGGATCGGACAACGCCCTCCAGGCGGGCAATCCCGGCTACAGCGGCTATACGCGGGTCCGGTTGGAGCGCTGTCAGCTCGTCACCTTCAATTATTCCCAACCGGCCGGCAAGCCGGGGACGGGCGTCATTTTCAGCACGATCGAGGGCAAATTGCTCCACGTGGATCTGAAGGACTGCACCTTGATGGGCTACCAAATCTTCGGCGCGGGCAAGGGCGAGATCGGCTACACGGTGCATGGCGACGTGAAGGCCTACGTGCAG
>Ga0116104_1001902_pt1 | contig 9759 bp, 9 predicted proteins | sample June2015DPH_4_15_FD_89715 | JGI IMG/M metagenome (GOLD analysis project Ga0116104, IMG submission 89715) | Peatland microbial communities from SPRUCE experiment site at the Marcell Experimental Forest, Minnesota, USA - June2015DPH_4_150 | ecosystem: Environmental > Terrestrial > Soil > Wetlands >...
ACAGGACCCCTTACGAGGTCTACCATGGGGCGGCCAAAACCCCAAAACCATCACCGCTTATAGGGGAGGGAATCCACCTTAAGCATGCATCATAATTGTCTTGACGGAGGGGGGAGGGTTACTGATTCTCCCTTTTTATTGCGAAGTAATTTGTAACCTTAAAGATTTCGTAAGCCTCGTCATAGCTGTCTATTGGCCATAGCCCGCGATGCAGGATACGGAAAATTTTGTAATGCGGCGCCAAGAATTCAAAAAAATCTCTGAAAAACGTTCTCGAATCCACATTGCAGTCTCCGAACTCGAATTGCATGAACGCAATCCTGCCCGATGAGATCATTTGAGCGGCTCCTTTGAGAACGCTTAATTCATGTCCTTCCACGTCCATCTTTAGAAAGTCTATCCGCTCGACCTTCTCGCGCTTGCAGAAAAGGTCGAGCGTAGTGAGGGGAATCTGCGAAATCGGTTTCATTATGATGTTAGCGTGATCAAGATGCCTATGATACAGAGAGGCCATATCCGATATCTCTCCATTTGAATACAGTACAAGGCTCTCTTCCTTGTCACTCAGGCCGATATTGTAGCAGAGGACGCTTTCTTTGGCGCCATGGTTAGACTTCAGAACACTGAAGGTTGCTTCATTGGGTTCGAAGCAGTAAACCTTCGTTCGTTTCCCCAGTGAAGAAAGTATCATTTCCGTGTACTGTCCTGCATTAGCCCCAACGTCGAAGACCACGAACGGCGCTGCATGCCGCTTGGCTTGCTTCAGATAATCCAGCACCCATTCTTCGCCACTACCAGCGACTGTGGCTCCTCGCCCATAGTTCATCCTATGAAGAGACATCTTGTGCAGCTTTTTCCACATAGGCTGAAAAAACGGCTCCGACAAAAGGTTGCCAAGAGTTCTTGTATTCATGGTGCACTTTCTACCATAAGTCAGGCGTCCGTTATATTAGATCGGCAGCGAGGGGGACGACCGTAAATAAGTAAATAACTCCGACCCTCGGAAAGAAAGAGGGGACAGGCTACGTTTTCGGTCCGTGCTCGCCTTCTCCGCTCCCACCACATGCGTTAATCATAGCCACCAGTAATGTTGTATTGCAAGAAAAACATTCAGCGGCTCTCTTTCAGGAAGTAAGCGGTGAGCAATGGAGTGAGGTCTTATGACAATGGCGCCGCTATAAGGCAGTGTTGAGTTTTGAGTTGTTCACCTCATGTCTTATCAACGGGCCGGAGGACATTCCGATGGATTGCACCGTGATCGAGGGGCCGCCGACCGGAGCGTACATAGGCGGCCACCCACGTTCCTCGGCGGCGGGCACCGCGCCGAAGGCGTGGTCGGTGGGTCGCAAGAGGATCGCGTGGTCCCGAGAGACAGGGAAAGGACGCGACCGGGAGCGCTCCGCAGGCCCGCCTTCATGCGGGCTCAAGGAGCGCAAAAAATTGTGCTTCACTCATATCCGGGAAGGCAGGCCACGGGCCGGCTTCCAAAGGGCCCGGCCCGACAAGTCATAAAAAAACTTTTGCAAAAAAGTTTTTTTATGCTTTTTGTCACCCCTGGTTGTCACCCCTGGTTGTCACCCCTCCTTGTCACCCCTGGTTGTCACTTTGACAGGGTTTTTGCCCTGGAATATCCTGTTATCAATGAGAAGGGCGGACAGGGAAACGAAAGAAGAGAAGGCGGCCGGGACCGCTGCCGGATCGTACGAGTCCTTCATGGCCCGCCTCGACGAGCGCATCCCCGACGAGCTTCTGGTGGACCAGCTCGAAAGAGAGCTGCGGCTGGGCGGAGAGGCGCCCGACCTGAGGGAGATGGCGATCAGACAGAGGGCAAGGCAGGACATCGAGGCCCACAAGGGTTACAGGCGCGCCGACAGGCAGGAACAGCAGGACCGGAAGGGCGGCCTCGTCGTCAGGATCGTCAAGTTCGCAGGAGACAAGCATGGCGGCAGATAGGACGCGGCGCATAGCGATCCCATTCCCGGGCGGCGGTTCAGTCCCCCGGACCGGGCACGCCCCCGCCGGGCCGGACAGGGTAATCGACCTGCCCTGGAACTGGGTCCCCAGGGACGACCAGCGCCCCTTGTGGGAATACCTGGAAGGCGGCGGCAAGCGGGGCGTCATGGTTGCCCACAGGCGGTGGGGGAAGGACGACGTGGCGCTCCGCTTCACCTGCTGCGCTGCCCTTGAGAGGCCCGGAAACTACTGGCACATGCTGCCCGCCTATGCTCAGGCCCGGAAAGTCGTCTGGGACGCCGTCAACCCCCGGACCGGGCGGCGGCGTATAGACGAAGCCCTCCCAAAGGAGATCAGGCGGAAGACCCGGGAGCAGGAGATGTTCATCGAGCTCGTCAACGGCGCCACCTGGCAGCTTGTCGGCTCGGACAACTACGACTCCCTCGTCGGCAGCCCCCCTGTCGGCATAGTCTTCTCCGAGTACGCCGTGGCAGACCCCCTGGCATGGGCCTATTTCCGGCCTATCCTTGCGGAGAACGACGGCTGGGCCCTTTTCATCTACACCCCGAGGGGCAAAAACCACGGGAAGACGCTCTATGACTTTGCCCGGCTCGAGCCGGGATGGTTCTCGCAATTGATGCCCGCGTCGGCAACCCCCGTTTTCAGCCCGGAGCGCCTCGAGCAGGAGCAACGGGAGCTCGCCGCGGAGTTCGGCGAGACGGAAGGGGAGATGATCTTCCTCCAGGAGTACGAGTGCTCCTTCGAGGGCATGGTGCGGGGCGCCTATTACGCAAAGCAGCTCGTCCAGGCACGCAAGGACAACCGCATTACCTTCGTCCCCTTTGCTGCCGGCCACGAGGTCTACACCTTCTGGGACCTGGGCGTCGATGACTCCACCTCGATATGGTTCATGCAGGCCATCGGCAAGGAGCTTCGTTTCATCGACTACTACGAGGCCGAGGGCGAGGGGTTGGCCCACTACGCCAAGGTCCTCAAGGAGCGGCCCTATGTTTACGGAGACCACTACATGCCCCACGACGCGGAAGTGCGGGAGCTCGGGACGGGGGTCAGCCGGAGGGAGACGGCGGAGAACCTCGGCATCAGGCCGGTCATCGTCGTGCCCCGCGCCCGGGACACCCAGGCGGTCTTGAATGGTATCGAGCAGGGGCGCAACATCATGTCCCAGTGCTGGTTCGACGAGAAGAAATGCGGCAGGGGCTTGTCTGCCCTCGAAGGCTACGCGGCCGAGTACGACGAGCAGGCCAAGAAGCTGGCCGACCGTCCGGCTCACACGTGGTGCTCTCACGGTGCCGACGCTTTCCGGACTTTCGCTGTCGGTTACAGTCCTCGTCCCAAGGCACGGTCGGTTACGTCTATCATGAACGGCATGAATCTGGGGGGGGAATGGTGAGAGCAGCAGAGAGCATGGAGCATGGAGCACAGAGCAGAGAGCACGGAGCATGGAGCATGGAGCATGGAGTTTTAAGATCCCTTGCTCTATGCTGCATTTGCTCCATGCTCGTTTTTGTCTTTACTCTATGCTCTATGCTGCATTTGCTCCATGCTCCATGCTTCGCATCGGAGATGCATCATGAATGAGCGTGACTTCTTAGAGACAGCCGCTAAGCGCCTCAAGCGCGAGATAGACGCCGACGACCACAACAGGCAGGCGGCAGTCGAGGACCTCAAGTTCGTCAACGGCGACCAGTGGGAGCCGGGCGAGGAGCAGAGGCGACGCTTGCGCGGGCGGCCCTGCCTCAAGCTCCCCGAGCTTCGCAAGTATATCAACCAGGTCGTGGGCGACATGCGCCACAACAGGGCACGGGTGAAGGTGCGGCCGGTCGATTCCGCCGGCGACATGGAGATCGCCCGGATCCGGTCGGGCCTCATCGCCAACATAGAGTACCTCTCGAACGCGGAGGGCATTTACGATTATGCGGGCGAGATGGCCGTCTCCTGCGGCTACGGAGCATGGAGGATCGGGACGCGCTATTGCGAAGACAACCCCTTCCTCCAGGAAATCTACCTGGAGCGCATAAAGAACCCCTTCCTCGTTTATATGGACTCTTCCGCCAAGTCGGAGGTCTACGCCGATGCGAAGTACGGCTTTGTCCTTGAGAAAGTGACCAGGGAGGAGTTCGAGGAGAGGTTCCCCGGAAAGGAAGCGCCCGCGGAGCCACTGAAAACGGGCAAAGGCATAGGCCAGGAGGTATGGTTCGCGGAGAACGCTTTCTTCATCGCAGATTATTATTGCCTTGAGAAGGAGAAAAAGACGGTCTGCCTCATGGCGGACGGGCAGATAAGGGACAAGGAGGAATACGAAGCGAGGCTCGCGGAATGGCAGGAAGCGCCCGCCATCCCCGCCCCTCCCGATTCCCTGACCGTGCTCCAGGAGCGGGAGGTCGAGACGACCCGCGTGCGGTATTACGCGATCACGGCCAACCAGATTTTGGAAGGGCCCCACGATATCCCCGGCAAGTTCATCCCCATCGTCATGCTGCGCGGGCCGGAGACCAACATCGAGGGGAAGACGCACGTCCGGAGCCTCATAAGGGACGCCAAGGACCCGCAGCGCCTCCTCAACTTCTGGGTGACCGACGCTGCCGAGATCGTCGATATGATCCCGAAAGCGCCCTGGATCGGCACTGCCCGCCAGTTCGAGGGCTACGAGCAGGACTATGCCTCGGCTAACACCGAGAATTTCCCGTTTCTCAAGTACAACGTCGATGCCGGTGCGCCCCCTCCCTCGCGGGTCGGCATAAGCGGAGTTCCCGTCGCCGTCTTCGAGCAGATCGGCCAGGCGAAGCAGGCCATAAAGGACACCATAGGGATGTACGGCGCGGACATCGGCGAAAAGGGGCCGGAGCTCTCCGGCAAGGCCATACTCCAGCGCCAGAAGCCGGGGGACATAGGCACCTTCGCCTTCATCGACAACCTGGCGCGCTCCATCGCCCATTCTGGCAGGGTCATAAACGAGATGATCCCGGAGGTCTACGACACGGAGCGGGACGTGAGGATCAGGAACGCGGACGACACGGAGACCTTCGCTCCCGTCAATACGACGGTAGGCGCGGCATTGGAGACGGCCCTGGCCGACCCGCAAAAGCTCCAAAGCATCGAGGCCCGGAAGCTCGAGGAGACCGCGGCCAGGAAAGGGCGTCATGCTAAATACAACGACCTGACGGCGGGCAAGTACGACGTGGTGGTCACTACAGGACCGTCCTATGCGACGCAGAGGCAGGAGGCGGCGCAATCCCTGGAAAGGCTCGGCGCGGCATATCCTCAGATCATGATGATAGCAGGGGACCTTGTCTACAAGTTCCAGGACTTTTTGGGGGCGGAGGAGATAGCGGAGCGCATCGAGAGGACAATGCCGCCCCACCTTGTGCCTCCCAAGGAGGGCGCACCTCCGAGGCCTCCGGCGCCCCCGCCCCCTCAAATGCAGATTAAGATTGCGGAATTGGAGGTAAAACGGGCGCACCTGGAAGTGGAGAGGCAGAAGCTGCAGGTGCAAAAGCTGAAAGCACTGAAGGAGGCGCAGGAGACGACGGGCGAGGTGCGCAAGGTCTTACTAGATCTCCTCCAAGAAGTGTTTGCCCCCGTAAGGATGGTGCCGCGATGATGGGCGGCCGGGTTAATTTCGCGCTATGCGCGGGCATCGCCTCGATGCAGGGTCCTCACATACTTAAAAGTATGCTCCGGTCCGCATCTTCGCCGATTACGCACCTATCATCGAAATTTCCTCCGGCCGCGTGTGGGCAACACAAGAAGGCCGAAAGAGACGGAGTCGGCGGTTCGCGTCATCCATCGAAAATCGCCTCGGCACCTGTTACGGTGTTCGGCCTGCTCCTACTTGGCAAAATTCAAAATCTTCTCAATTCGTTCAAAATAAGTAGGTATATCGGCTTTTTTAGCATATGCAGCTGGCGCGTGCCAGTAGTATGCCTGCCATGCCTCGTCGTATGGCTTTTTCTTTCTGCGGGGCAGGTAAGTGCGGAATTGTTCAATAGCTCCCCAATACTGGGGCATCCTAGAGTCAAGAGCATTGAGTATGTCTATGGGCACATCGGTGCCCAATCTGCTTTCCATTTGCTGTCTCATCTTTGCCATTTCGGGGGAAAAGACTTCTCGCAAGCGGGCAGCGGCGATTTCTCTATATCTATTTCTTTGTCTAAGCATAACGATGGCTTGTGTGAGTATGGCAATAAATTGAAGGGAGGCGACAACCACTATTGCCCAAGTAGCTCTCGCTATGCTTCGGTTGATCTCTATGTTCTCCTTCTGTTGTTGTCTTCTTTCTTCAGCTTCTGCATCGGTTTTGGAGGTGCTTACGTCTTTGCTGTTTTGGATCGTCGTATGATTGGGCTTGTTATTATGAGTTTGGGTATTTTGTTGTTTAGCGGCGCCATGCTTAGGTGGATGCTGGCTCCCATCTGATGCGAGGCCAATTTGTGAGATTGTGGAAAGGCAAAGAACCAAGAAGACAAGACAGCATATCTTCATCCGGCTATTTTACCGAGACTCAGGCTATCTTGTCTATCAATTTTGGGCATGGCCGGAGGATAAGGAGACGGTGATAGGGAATAGGTAAATAGACAATTCGGGTTCTCATCCGGGCCGGGCCGGGATGGGACGAAAGCGGACATTAAGGACGGCAGTGTAGGTGCCTACACCACTTGCACTGTCGTCCTTTTTGTTCGGCCCGAAAGAGCTTTCAAAGACGCGCCCGGCAGCGGGCCGGGCAAGTAAAAAGGAGGTCCCACTATGGCAGTAGGACAAGGACAGAACATCGGATCGGCAGGCGACCCGGCCCCGGCGGTCAAAGAACAGACCATCGAGGAGTTCATCATGGAAAGGAACAGCGGAGGCCGGAAGGCCGCGCAGCCTGCAGCGACAACCGCACCCGCAGAGGCGGAAAAACCCGCAGCCCCGCCCCCCGCAGCACCGGAGGCGGCAGAGAAGCCGGCAGAGGCACCAAGGCCCGCAGCGGAGCCTCAAAGCGAGCTGGACAAGCGCCTGGAGCGCCTGGAGCGGCTGGTCCTCATAAGCGGCGGTAAGGGTGCCGCAGCCCCACAGCCCGCGCAGCCCCCACCGGAGCCGGCTGACAAACCCCTCGTCGCGCCGCGGCTTGAAGATTTCGAGTCAAACGAGGCTTTCGAGCAGGCCCGCACCGAGTATCTCGCGGAAATCCACAGGCGGGAGGCCAGGCAGGCGACGCGCGCCACTCAGGTAGAGCAGTTTACGGCCGAGCTCGACCGCAAGTTCGAGACGCGCCTTGCAGAGGCAGCCAAGACGGACGCGACCCTGATGGACGCCGTCAACGACCCCACCCTTTCCATCAGCCCGGTCATGACCTTCATCATCAAGGACAGCGACGTGGGCCCGGCGATCGTGCGCTATCTCGCGGACCACAGGGACGAGGCCCAAAAGCTCGCTTACATGCACCCCGCCCAGGCAGCAAGGGAGATGGGCAGGATCGAGGCGCGATTGCTCGCCGCGCGCCCGGCAGCAGAGCCGCAGGCAGGGGAAGCCCCCGCCGGGAAGCCGGCCGCCGCCCCCGCCGAGAAGCCCGCCCCGAAGGTCGTTTCGAAGGCCCCGGAGCCGGTCAAGCCCGTGGGCGGCCAGACGGGAGCGCTGGAGATGGACGACGAGAAAGTTCCCATAGAGGAATTCGTCAGGCGCAGGAACGAAAAACAGTACGGGAAAAGGAGGTGATAAGAATGTCGAAAAGCGGAAGCCAATCCGGCAAGGCCCCGGCGCCGAAGCGTGAGTCCTTCGGGAGCCGGACCGAATATGCGAAAGAACAGGCCGCCAATCCCAAGGTCGCGGGTCTCAACCCCGGCGGCGGCAAGGGAAAGAGCGGCCCAGTGGGACGGTAAAGGAATGTTCAATGTTCTATGTTCAACGTTCAATGTTAAAACCCCTCTTTTCTGAACCTGAACCTTGAACCCTGAACCTTGAACGTCGAACGGTTTTCAAAAAGATGGAGGCAAGGAGCGTAACGAACAATGCCATCTTATGCAACGAACACGCTTCTCACGCCGACGCAGGTCCTGCGCGAGGCCCTTCGGGTCCTCCATAACAACCTCGTCTTCGTGAAGAACGTCAACAAGCAGTACAGCAAGGAATTTGCCATTCCTGGCGCCAAGATCGGCGCCACCGTGAACGTGAGGCTGCCCAACAAGTACTACATCACGAAGGGCACGACCCTCAACATGCAGGGCACGACCGAGAGCACCGTCCCCGTCCAGCTCACCACGAACTATCAGGTGGGCCTCAATTTCACCCAGCAGGACCTTACCCTCTCTCTCGACGACTTCTCGAAGCGCATCCTCGTGCCTGCTATGGCAAGGCTCTCCTCTCAGATCGACCAGGACGGCCTGGCGCTCGCCGCCAACGTCTTCAACCAGGTGGGCACGCCGGGCACCACGCCGGGCACGCCGTTGGGCAGTGCGACGGGGCTCCTCCAGTACAACGCGCCCCAGGTCTTTTTGAACACGGGCATGATGATGGACTATCAGGCCGCGCCGAGGGACGAGAACAGGCGCTGCGTCCTCAACCCGGGAGCTATGGCGCAGTCGGTGGGCGCCCTCTCCGGTCTCTTTCAGGACTCCGGGGAAATATCGGCCCAGTACCGCAAGGGCGTCATAGGGACGGCCCTGGGCTTCGAGTTCGCCATGGACCAGAACGTCAACATGCTGACCACGGGCAGCCACGCGGGCAGCGCGAGCGCGAACGTGGCCGGGGCGGGCCAGACCGGGGCGAACCTCAACACTCATGGATGGACGGCGAACGCAGCCAACGTGCTCATGCCGGGGGAGATCATCACCATCGCCAACGTAAGCGCCGTCAACCCGGAGAACCAGACGACGACGGGCTTCGCAGCCTCTTTCGTGGTAACTTCGGCGAACAACACCGCCGACGCGAACGGCAACTGCGCCATAAGCGTCTACCCGTCGATAGTCGTGGCCGGCGCGAACATCGCGAACGGGACCGTAACAGCAAGCCCGGCTGCGAACGCGGCTATAACCTTGCTTTCCGGCTCGGCGAATACTTCCTACCCCATGAACCTGGCCTACCACCAGGACGCCTTCACGCTGGCGACGGCGGACCTGGAGATGCCGCGCGGGGTGGATTTCGCGGCCAGGGAGACCTACGACGGCGTCTCGATGCTGATCGTCAGGGCTTACGACATAAACTACCAGCAGTTCCCGTGCAGGGTTGACGTGCTGGCGGGATGGGCGGCGTTGCGTCCAGAGTTAGCATGCCGCATCACAGGATAGGGAGCAAATGCAGCATAGAGCATGGAGCATGGAGTAAGAACAGCAAAGAGCAGAGAGTTTTAAAAGCCCTATGCCCTATGCTCCGGAGCGCCGGAGGCGCGGGCTCTATGCTGCATTAACCCGGCCGCTAGGAGGCTAAGGGATGAAAAAGGTTCTCTACTCGCTCGACGTAGGCGGCTACGCGCCGGAGATCACCGAGATAACCTTTCCCATCTTCAGGGAGTACGCCGCGAAGATCGGGGCGGACTTCCAGGTTATCGGCGAGCGGAAGTTCCCTGACTTCCCGCCCGTCTACGAGAAGTTTCAGATATGGGACCTCGCCGGGAAGAACGGGGCGGACTGGCATCTCTTCTTCGACGCCGACGCGCTGATCCACCCCGATATGTTCGACGTGACGGCGGTAGTCGGGAAGGGTGTGACCCTCTCGGTAGGGACCGACTTCGCGCCCACGAGGTTCGAGCCCGACGAGTATTTTCTTCGGGACGGCCGGTGGATAGGCAAGGGCAACTGGTGCCTTGCCGCC
>Ga0116104_1001918_pt1 | contig 9700 bp, 8 predicted proteins | sample June2015DPH_4_15_FD_89715 | JGI IMG/M metagenome (GOLD analysis project Ga0116104, IMG submission 89715) | Peatland microbial communities from SPRUCE experiment site at the Marcell Experimental Forest, Minnesota, USA - June2015DPH_4_150 | ecosystem: Environmental > Terrestrial > Soil > Wetlands >...
ACCCGCCACGTCCATTACCACTACGTCGCCATCCTTCATTTGCTGATCGTCAGCATCGTAGTGCAAGACCGTTGAAAAGAACCCTGAACCGACGATGGGTGGGTAAGCAGGCCATTCGCATCCGCGCCGCCGGAACTCGTACTCCATCCGCGCCGCCGTCTCGTACTCCCAGACGCCCGGACGGACCGTTTTCATTGCCGCCAGGTGCCCTTCGATAGAAGCGTCTGCGGCTTTCTGGATCAGGGCGATCTCACCCGGCGATTTCACCGCTCGCTGGCGCTCGACGTACGGGCGCACGTCGGCAAAGTTCGCCAGCGGGGCCATTTTGCGCAGTTTCGACACGACCTCAGCCTGGAAATAATCCTCGCCGCTTTCAGGCTGAGGAGTCAGCTCCGTATAGATTTTGGGAAAATTCTTGAGCGCTTCCAGAAGTTCTGATTGGAACAGGGAGGTCGCCTTGAGAGTGGGGAAGCCGCTTCGCGCGCTCGCCTCGGCATCGTCCGGCCCGAGCTTCGGCCCTGTCCATTTCTCCTCGCGGAAGTCGTGCGCTGGTATGAAAAGAACTTCCCTCTCCAGCTCCAACGTGGCGCCGGGCTTCGGAGCCTTCGGAACCAGCAACATCATGGCTTCCGGTTGGTTCCAGCCGGTGAGGTAGTAGAAGTTCTCGTTCTGATGGAACGTCGTCACGCTTGCGGCCACGTCCGCGTCCCGGTAACCGAAAACCACGATGACGCCGTCACCGCCAGTCTCGCGCACCAAGCGCGCGCGCCGCTCATGAAAAACCGCAAGTGGTTCGCGCTCCCAAGCCAGAGCGGGGAGCACGGAAGGCGGCAGCAAGAGTGCCAGCAACAGCAGGTAGAAGCTTCGCGACCGAGTTATTTGCATGGAGACCTCCGAGGAATCGGGAGTGTAGCACGTTCCGGCTTCCAACACCCTGCGCTGTGACAAATAGTAGGGCCAGTCCCGCAAGGCGGGACCGGCCAGGCCGTCCCGTCCCGCCTTGCGGGAGAGGCGGCCCTACAGTCGAATTGGGACACTCCCTGACAGATCGTAGTCGCGGGCGGCCTGGACAGTCTCAGATTATGTCTCTTGTGAGGCCGGACGCGATCGGACTAGGGCGGGTAGTGAATTCCAAAGCCGCCGCAGAGGCGTCTGGAAAAGAGACATCATCCCCATATAGGAATAGCCTATGAAGAAGAGCAGCAGGAAGGGAACGGTCAGGTAGTTTTCAACGCGGAATGAATAGGCGGTAGTGAAGACGAAATAGGCCGCCAAGCCGAGCTCGACATAGGGTTTCCAGCCGCAGCGATGGCGGACATACTTCTTGTGCTCCCAACCTTCTTCCTTCAGTTCTACGCGGTACTTGGGGGTGCGGACGAATTCCGACTGCTTCCCCAACAGCGCTTCAATCACTGCGATGGAGTTGGTGACGGCAAGGCCGATGCCGGTGGCCATGAGGAAAGGCACGAATCTTATGCGCTTCCACCAATCCCGCGGATAGAGCTCGCGTTGGGCTACCATGTAGAAACTCGAGATAGAACACGTGGAGGCGAGGAACAAGGGCAGGTCCAAGTACAACATCTGGAACCAGCCCTGGTAAAAGCGCACGATCATGGCGGGCAGCAGGATGACGGAAAACACCACCATGAGGGGATAAGCGAGGTTCGCCGTGAGGTGGAATGTGGCCTCGAGCTTGATGTACAGCGGCTGTTCGCTCCGCCAGATGACCGGGAGCAATTTCTTGGCCACCTGGATCAGGCCCTTGGCCCAGCGAGCCTGCTGGGTTTTGAAGGAGTTCATCTCCACGGGCAATTCGGAGGGGCACTCGATGTCCCGGTCATAAATAAATTTCCAACCCTTCAGTTGCGCGCGGTAGCTCAAATCGGTGTCTTCGGTGAGCGTGTCGTGCTGCCACCCGCCTGCCTCCAGGATGGCCGCGCGCCGCCACATTCCTGCGGTGCCGTTGAAATTGAAGAAGCGGCCGGAGAAGTTCCGCCCCCCGTGCTCGATGACGAAGTGGCCGTCCAGCAGGATGGCTTCCACCTCCGAGAGGTTCGAGTAATGGCGGTTCACCCACGTCCAACGGCCCTGGACGACCCCCACCTTGGGATCGGTGAAGTAGTCAACCATCTGGCGGATAATGGGCGGCGGAGGAATAAAGTCCGCGTCGAAGATGGCGATGAGTTCGCCACTCGATTGCTTCATACCTTCGGCCAGCGCGCCCGCCTTGAAGCCCTCGCGGTGGTCGCGATGGTAGTAGGATATGGGATGGCCGGCCCGCGCATACTCGCTGACCAGGCGCGAGGCCACAAAACGCGTCTCGTCCGTGGAATCATCGAGCACTTGGATTTCCAGCAGGGGGCGCGGATAGTCGATGCGCGTGACGGCTTCGAGCAACCGCTCAACCACATAGCGCTCGTTAAAAACCGGAAGTTGAATCGTGACCCGCGGCAGTTGCTCGAATTGCCCCGCCGGCTTCGGGGCGTTCTGCTTGTTCTTGAGGTAAAGATAGGTTAGGTAATAGCGATGAATCCCGTAGATCGACAGGATGCCAAGAATGGTAAAGTAAGGGATCAGGATCGAGAGATCAAAAGCGTTCGCCCTGTAAATGCCGCGAAACGGGTCCTTGTGGAAAATCAGATAGAGATAATGAGCCAGCGGATTCGAGTGAACGACCAACAGGGAGAGAAGCAAATGGTTCATAAGACTTCGGTTTGGTACGCGAAACGTTAGGTCTTGTGGCGCAGGCGCCGGGTTAGCGCTTCGAGCCTCGCAGGATCAGAAGGCCGACAATAAGTTTGATGCAGCAAAAACCTTCCCCGTCGTTCCTGCTTCCGACTCTCGGCTTACTGGTATTGTCCGGCGGCCTCGGGGTGATTTTCAGCCTCATCGGGCGTTGGCGGAACCTCTCGAACTCGGTCCCGGAGTTCATCGCGTTGTCGCTGGCCGCCGGAGCATTATACGTGGCCGGCGTTTATCTTGTCGAGCGCTTTATCTTGGGCCCCTTGGCCTTGCTGGTCATTGTGCTGGGCGCGCTTTTCTTTCGACTCTGCCTTCTGCCACGCGAACCCGCGCTCTCCAGCGATGTTTACCGTTACCAGTGGGAGGGCCACGTCGAGCGCCTCCACATCAACCCCTACATCGTCTACCCCGCAATGCCTCCTCTGAGCGGTCTCGAGGATCACAGGCATCCGATTGAAACGGGAAGGAACGTCTCGACGCTCTACCCGCCGCTCAGCGAATTATCGTTTTCCTGGGTCAGCACGGTTGCCGGATACAAAATGCTCTATACCGGCTTCGACCTTGCCGCCCTGGGCGTTTTGGCGGCCTTGCTGGTAGTCTCGAAACAACCGCTCCACCGCTTTCTCACCTACGCCTGGAATCCGTGCGTAGTCATCTCCTTCGCGATGTGCGGCCATCACGACTCGCTGGCTATCTTCACGCTCTTGGCTGCGATCCTGCTCATTATACTACATAAGCCCGCGCTATCCCTTACATTTCTGGCGCTATCAGTGATTTCGAAATTCTTCTCCGTGCTGTTGCTCCCCCTTTTCTTGAGGCGTACTCGCCCGGCCTATGCCGCTCTCTTCGTGGCCGTTGTGGGCCTGAGCTATCTGCCATTCCTCAGCGCGGGAAGGCGCCTTTTCAAAGGGCTCTCCGACTACGCGGCAGGCTGGGAAGGTAACGACAGCCTGTTCCGCCTTATCCGGCTTGCCGGAAACTCCAAATCGCAGGCCGAACTCGTGGCGAGCGCACTCGTCATGGTGCTTGTCGCTTACGCCTTGAAGCGCCGCCTCGAGCCCCTCTCGGCAAGCCTTCTACTGATTTGCGGCCTGCTCTTCCTCTCCCCCAACGCTTTCCCCTGGTACTTCACCTGGATCGTCCCTTTCCTTTGCTTCTACCCCCGCGCACCCCTCTTGCTGATCAGCGTAACCAGCGTCCTTGGCTACGCGCCGGTGGTGGCTTACGTTGCAGGGCAACCCTACCGCGACTCCCCGTTCATCTTGCTGCTCGAGTACGCGCCAGTTCTTACCTGGCTGCTTTACCAGGGTTGCCGTGCCTCACGTCCGGGTTCCGAACCAGAGATAAGTTAACCGGCGGATGGCCACACGGCCTGCAAATCAACCCCGCGCCACAGCCTTCATGTCGTGTCGTGGGAACAAGGCGCATACCCCGAGCTTGTCATCCTGAGGAGTCCCGATCTGATCGGGACGACGAAGGATCTCAGCAGTTTCGCCCCTTACCCAGATACTAACTACCTTTGTTTTCAACAACATTCCCGGTTTAAACGGCTAAGTGCCTTTGTTTTCTATCACATTCCCGCTTCATCGCCACCTTTCCCACACCGGTCCTTTGTTTTCAATAACATTCCCGCGTCGTTCCGCCATTTTTTAAAGTTACTACGGTCGTCGTGGCGAGCGGTTGAGAATGACATTGTGTCGGTTTGGAAAGAAGGACGGGGGAAATCATCCGTGGGTTCTCTACGGTCATGGCAGAGCTGCCTAGCGTCATTTTCTAGGCTATTATATGAAGCATCGCTTGTCAAGAGTTTTTTCGCGGGTGGCGGGTGGCGGGTGGCGCAGACCCGCCGCGGCGGGTCTGCGATCATCGAGCCGAGTGGCGAGTCCAGTCACCATGCTTCCATGACTGGTCGGAGAACCGATGGGAAGCGAGGAGCCGTCCCTTCGGGCAATCGCAGACATGCGGAAAAGATGCATGCGTGGGCCGCCCGGGGAAGGCGGCAATCCATCGCTACCGGACCCCTCCCGCAAGGCGGGACGGGGGTGGTGCTCTGTCGTTCCCATACCACGGTGGCGAGGGGGCTTTCGGATTCAAGATGTAACAGTCATTCCACGACGGTGCCTTAGCCGCTAACCGCGTTCATCACGACCGGTGAGGGCAGCTCTTTTCCGAAATCGCCCTCCCAGCGCGAGACCACCACGGTTGCCAGGCAGTTGCCCAGCACATTGACCGAGGTCCGCGCCATATCCATCAATTGGTCGATACCGAGCAGAATGAAGATCGGCTCCGTGGGCAGGCCGAACGACCCCGCAGTTCCGAGAAGGATGACGATGGCTGCCCGGGAGACGCCCGCAACTCCCTTGCTGGTCAGCATGAGCGTGAGCATGAGCAGCAGTTGCCGGCCCAGGCTGAGATGCATGCCGGCGGCTTGCGCCACGAAGATCGACGCCAGCGAGAGATAGAGCGTACTGCCGTCCAGGTTAAAGCTGTAGCCGGTCGGCATGACGAAGGCCACTACCGGCCGCGGCACGCCGATCGCTTCCATCGCTTCCATGGCGCGCGGCAGGGCGGCCTCGGAACTCGAGGTTCCAAAGGCAATGGAAACCGGCTCTGCCACAGCCGCAATGAACTTCTTCAGCGGCACCCGCGCCAGCAGCGCGACCGGCAACAGCACTCCAAGAATGAAAACCAGCAGCGCGACGTAGAGGGTGAGCAGCAGCTTGGCGAGGTTGAACAGGACGCCCATGCCGGTGCTGCCGACCGTATAGGCGATGGCCGCGCCCACGCCGAGCGGAGCGAGGTACATGACCAGATTAGTGAACTTGAACATCGTCTCGGCGAGGCTCTCGGCAAGGTTCAGCAGCGGCCGACGACGCTCCTCGCGCACCATGGCCAGGGCGATGCCGAACAGGATGCTGAACACTACCACCTGGAGTATCTGGCCTTCCGAAACGGACTTCGCCAGGTTCTCGGGGAAGATATGCAGGATGGTTTCCGTAGCAGACAGGCGCTGGACCTGAAGCGTTTCGCCGCTGGGCGGCGGCAACTTTACCCCTGCGCCGGCCTTGCTGAGGTTGATGGCGGCGAGTCCGATGAACAGCGCAAAGGTGGTGACCGCCTCGAAGTAGACGATCGCCTTGACGCCCATGCGCCCCACCTTCTTCAGGTCGGAGTGGGCAGCGATGCCGCTGACGAGCGTGCCGAAGAGCAGCGGCGCGATGATGGCTCGAATGAGCCGCAGAAAAATCATGCTGAGCAGGCGCAGGTGGAGGGCAACGCGTGGCCAATCGTGACCGACTGCCGCGCCGATGACCATGGCCACCAGGATCCACGTAGTGAGCGAGCGCTTGTAGAGGGCGTAGAGGACGAGAGTGAGGATGCAGATCCATCGAACCGTGAGCAGGAGGATGGCAGGCAGCGGGGTGAAGTAATGGCTCACGACGCTGAGGGTGGCCGTCAACGTGAAGGTGGCGACGGCCAGAAACAGGATCTTGGTTTTCATCTAAGCACGCTCGCGCGAATCTGTGCTGCTCCGTTGGCATTATAGTCGAACTCCTTCTCTACTTCATCGCGCACGAGGGGGAGCAGTTCTAAGTTAAACTTCGACCCCTCCGCCCCGTGCAAGTGACCCCTCACCCGGCCCGCGCCCCGATGAAGTGCATCGGGGTCGCGGTCCACCCTCTCCCCTCGGGAGAGGGAAGACCCAATCCCCTCCCTTTCTCGTCGCGAAGGGGCAGAACTTATAGGCTGGACCGCCGGGCCAAATGAGAGATGTGGGACACGTGCGGCCCCGGGGAGAGATCTGCCATCCTTCTTGTGCGGTCAAGCCAGGAAAACTGCCCTCTTCCTTGGGGAGAGGGTGTCCCGCTGCCGGCGCGTTCACCAGCCGGAGCCGGACGGGTGAGGGGTCATTTGGGAGGGGTGCGAAGCGCAGGGTGGAGCAACTCACGGTTGCTTCTTCAACAGAACTACGCTAATATGCAACCCGGAGGTTGCTTATTATGAATGACCGTATTGAGAAGCGCATTGAGCTTAAGGCGTCAGTTTCGCGGGTCTGGCGCGCCCTGACGGATCACCGCGAATTCGGCGAGTGGTTTCGCGTGAAATTAGATGGCCCCTTCGTACCTGGTCAGATCTCGTGTGGCCATATTACCTACCCCGGCTACGAGCACGTCAAATGGGAGGCCGTCGTGCAGAAAATGGAACCCGAGCGACTCTTTTCCTTCACCTGGCATCCCTATGCCGTAGATTCCAAAATCGATTATTCGAAGGAGACGCCCACGCTCGTCGAGTTCAGGCTGGAGAAGACCACGAACGGCACACTGCTGCTGCTCACAGAGTCCGGCTTCGACAAAATCCCGAGCGACCGCCGACTCGAAGCATTCCGCATGAATGACGGCAGTTGGACCGAGCAGATGAAGAACATCGAGAGCCATGTCACACAAAAACCGTAGCGGCATGGCCGCCAAACCGCGGGCCCATGCACCCCTCTTTGCTGCGCTAGGCGATGAGACAAGGCTATCGCTGGTTGCGAAGCTCTGTAGGGGCCAGCCCTATTCGATCTCTCAGCTAACCAAGGGGTCCAAGCTGACCCGGCAGGCGATCACCAAGCATCTTCGAGCCTTGGAGAGTGTAGGAATTGTGCACAGCGTTCGTGCGGGTCGCGAGAGCTTATTCGAATTTGATCCGCAGCCGATTGAAGGAGTTAAGGAATACCTCGATCTCGTGTCCGAGCAGTGGGATCAAGCGCTTGCCAGGCTAAAGGCGTTTGTCGAAAGCTGACAAACCTCACACCTGCACAGCGACGGTTGTCTCCGTGCGGGCGACGGGGCGGTAGAGAGTGTCTCTTTCGAAGGGTTCCTGGCCGGCTTCGCGGATCAACCGGATGATCTGCTGGCGGGTCATGGCCTGGGGGGTCTTGGCGCCGGCGTCGTGATAGATCTTCTCTTCCACCACCGTCCCATCCAGGTCATCGGCTCCGAAGCGCAGGGCCACCTGCGCCACGCGGGGTGTCATCATGATCCAGTAGGCCTTGATGTGGGGAAAGTTGTCGAGCAGGAGGCGAGCGACGGCGACGTTCTTCAGATCCATGAAGCCGGAAGTCTCGGTGTGGGGGACGAGTTTGCCGAGTTCGGTGTTGGCGGGGTGAAAGGCCAGCGGGATGAAGGTTTGGAAGCCGTGAGTCTCGTCCTGGAGGTTGCGCAATTGCAGCAGATGGTCAACGCGGTCGGGCGAGGATTCGATGTGGCCGTAGAGCATCGTGGCGTTCGATTCGAGACCCAGCTCGTGCGCGAGGCGATGCACCTTCAGCCACGTGTAGGCGCCGATCTTGTGGTCGCAGATTACCCGGCGCACTTCCGGAGCAAAAATCTCCGCGCCGCCGCCCGGCAGCGAGCTCAGCCCCGCTTGCTTGAACTTCTCCAGGATATCTCGAATCGGCATTTGTGTAATATGCGAGAAGTAGCCGATCTCGACTGCCGTGAAAGCTTTTAAGTGTACGGTCGGAAACCTTTCCTTTAGCCCCCGAATCAGATCCACGTAGTACTGGAACGGCAGGTCGGGATGGAGGCCGCCGACGATGTGGAATTCTGTTACCGCCTCGGACCAGCCCTCGCCAGCAGTCCGAAAGGCTTCCTCGAGGGCCATCGTGTAAGCGGCGGGCGCGTCGGGCTTGCGGCCGAAGGCGCAGAGCCGGCAACTGGCCACGCACACATTGGTTGGGTTGAGGTGCCGATTGACGTTGAAATAGGTCCGGTTCCCGTGCAGTTTCTCGCGCACGTGGTTGGCAAGGTAACCGAGGGCGAGCAGGTCGCCGGATTCGTAGAGCGTAACACCCTCGTTGAAACTGAGACGCTCGCCCGCCCAAACCTTTTCGGCGATAGGGTCAAGCTTCGAGTCTTCTATGCGGAGTGCGCCTGGGAGCATATGGCCAAAATGCATTGTATCGGCCAGACCCACAGATTGCAACCGGCCGGTGGCCGAGCAATTCAGAGGCCATTCCTATTCTGGCATTAATCTTGCTCTGAACACATGCTTCAAACCCGCATGGATACTCAATAGGACTTGACAAAGGCTTTATGATTGTGATTCGCGAAGGCGGGACCGCGACACAAAATCTGTGGCGCGCCGCGATTATTCAGCTTAGAATTTGACTTTTGAAGCTCGAGACCCTATGGAGTGGACCAATTACAGTTTCGCCGAACCGCAGGACGAGGCGGCATTCTTCTATGGCCTCTTTCTGCGCGGCCATCCCATCCAAAAACTGCGGGAAGACATCGATGTGCCAGCCCACGTTCTGGCCCAGTGGCAGCGCCTCGCCGATCACGACCCTGTGTACCAAGGGACGGTGGCTCGCATTTTGGCCTATCGCAAGCACGTTCTTGCCATCTTCGATTCCCTGATCTTCAAGGAAATCGGGTTCCCACACAGACTTCAGTAGATTGACTCATTGAATCATTGAATCATTGATTCATTGAAGAGCGGTCGGTTGTCCCGCCGCGGCGGGTCAGTGGTCAGTTGCTTTCTCCACCCTGCTCTCCATGCGCGTTCAATGAAGCAATGATTCAATGAGTCAATGAACCAATATATCTGCGGCCCAGGTGACAAAGAATAGAACGCTGATGTATCCGTTCACATTGAAGAAGGCGGCATTCACGCGGGATAGGTCAGAGGGTTTGACGAGGGCGTGTTCGTAAGTCAGCAAAGCAGCCACGAACAGTAAGCCCACCAGCGCGATCCATCCCAGATTCTCCATCCGGGCTACCGTCACCAGCAGGACAAGCATCAGCACGTGAAGGACTGCGGATGCATAGAGAGCCGCCGTGATCCCGTAGCGCCTTGGGACGGAGTGGAGCCCGAGGGCGTGGTCGAAATCCACGTCCTGGCACGCGTAGATGATGTCGAAGCCAGCCGTCCACAAGGTGACCGCCCCGCCCAACAGCAAAACGCTTAGGCTCAC
>Ga0116104_1001931_pt1 | contig 9636 bp, 8 predicted proteins | sample June2015DPH_4_15_FD_89715 | JGI IMG/M metagenome (GOLD analysis project Ga0116104, IMG submission 89715) | Peatland microbial communities from SPRUCE experiment site at the Marcell Experimental Forest, Minnesota, USA - June2015DPH_4_150 | ecosystem: Environmental > Terrestrial > Soil > Wetlands >...
AGCAATCAAAAGTCCCGCACTTCCTTTTTCCTCGCTTCCCAGTATTCTTTTGCTTCCCCGTATTCCTTTTCTTTTTTGGCTGCTCCCAATTTGCTCCTACATTCTGGACATAAGCACTTGCCTATGTATTGCACATATCGGGTGTAGAACATCTTCCCACAATTCTCGCATCGGTGATCGCCCATGATTTCGCCTTCCGTACAATGGCTATCTTCCAAGGATTTAATAGGTTCTACATTAGTCCACTAATGCAAAACAATAGTAGTTGAGAAAGCGCAGTTTTAAGGAAATCGGCTAGTTCCATTAACAATCTCTGAACTACAGTGTTCACAGATTCTGAGCCTATTAACGACCATGTTAGCGCGTGCTATAGTAGCGCGCGCTTAATTAGATTCGAGCCTGAAGTGGTTCGGGTCTCTAGGAATTTGAACCCCAGACTTTCCGAGTGCGGTCAGTATCCCTTTATGGTGCAGTGCCGTTTGATGTAGTCTTCAGATTTGTCTCCCAATGTTTGTCGTAGCAAGTTGCTTCTTATGTTGAGGTACTCGCTCCTGAGGACGTCGAAGTAGTAGCCGTCCCATTTTCTCCCATTTACGAAGGCTGCTTCCCTCATGGACCCAGCTTTCTTGAACCCGCAGGACTCCAAAACCTTGTGGGCACGATTGTTGAAGCCTCCGCTCCATGCATCGCAACGTTCCATGTTCAACTGATTGAAGCACATTTCCAAGAGTGCCACTGTGATCTGATGGCCCAAGCCTTTCTCCCACATTTCCTTCCTACCTATGTATGTGCCTATGGTGGCTCCCCTGACGTTGCCCCAGTCAGACTTCTCTATGCGGGCTGTTCCAATAGGTTCTTTCGAATCCGCAAGTTCAACGATGAAATGAAGCTCTTTATCGTTTTTCACCCAGTCTTCGTACTGTTTCTCCAGCTGCGCCATGTTCACGAAGTTTATCGGTCTCTGCCTAGAATACATAATGACCTCAAAATCGTTCTCCCACTCATGAATCACTTTCAGGTCTTCTCTTTCCACCGGTCTAAACCTCACGCTTCCAAATTCAAACATTTCATATTCACCACGCAAGACTAGAATCCATACGGAAGTTCCCCCCCAATTTTAATCCTTGCTTTCAAGCGGCACGAATTAAAGCCACGCGTTCAACGTTTTAGGGAGGTTAACTTTCGCTTTTCCTTCCGCCTTCCAGGAAGAATTGTGGAAATGCCTTGAGTCTTTCAGCCATCTCTTTAAGCCGCTCGTCTACTTTGTAATTAACCGTTCCACTTTCGAAGGTTCCATCTTTTCCTCTTGTGCCAGCTTTGACCCCAGTTAGGATTTCTATTCCCTCGTCGATCGTCTTGACAGGATATATGTGGAATTTCCCCTCTTTGACAGCATCCACTATTTCCTCCTTCAGCATCAGGTTCTGCACGTTGCTTTCTGGCATCATTATCCCTTGTTTGCCAGTGAACCCTTTGGCTTTGCAGACTTCAAAGAACCCTTCGATTTTCTCGTTCACGCCGCCTATGGCTTGAACTTCACCTTTCTGATTCACGGAACCCGTTACGGCGAGATTCTGTTTTATTGGAAGTCCAGACAGAATGGATAAGATAGCATAGAGTTCGGTGCTTGAGGCGCTGTCACCCTCGACTCCTTCGTAGTTCTGTTCAAAAACGAGTCGGGCTGAGAGGCTGAGCGGCTTGTCCCTGGCGAACTTCTCGTTTAGGTACCCGCCGAGAATGAGGACCCCTTTGGTGTGGATGGGTCCACCCATTTGTGCTTCCCTCTCAATATCTATGACCCCCTCTCGACCTAGGCCGACGCTCGCTGTTACGCGTGAGGGAGTGCCAAATTCAAAGTCACCCAGGCTGATTACTGAGAGACCATTCACCTGGCCTACGTTCTCTGCGTCCGTATCGATGAGCAGAATTCCTCTTTGGATCATTTCTTCAATCTTTTCCTGGATGAGTTTCGAGCGGTAAATCTTCTCTTCGACGGCCTTTTTCACATGAACCCCCGTCACGAATTCTGAGTTCTCCTCCGTAGCGTAGAAGTTCGCTTCGCGCACGACATCAGCAACCTCGGCAAACCTAGTAGAGAGTTTCTGTTGATCCTCGGCAAGTCTTGAACTATGCTCGATCAATTTTGCCAGGCCTGAGCCATCTAAGTGCTTGAGATTCTCCTTTTGGCAAAGTGAGCAGACGAAGGCTGCATATTGTCGCATGTTCTCTTCTGTTCGATCCATGGTCGTGTCGAAATCTGCCTTAACCTTGAAAAGTTCGTTAAATTCCATGTCCAAAACGTAAAGTTGTTGATAAAGATAGGGGTCTCCGATGATGATCACCTTGGTGCTCAGAGGAATAGGCTGGGGCTTCAAACTCTTGGTCGTAAGGAAGCCCAAACGCTCTTCCACATCTTCAATGTTTATCTGCTCGTTCCTGAGGGCTCTTTTCAAACCGTCATAAGAAAATGGATTGCGAAGCAACTCCTCGACTGGAAGAATCAAATATCCGCCATTGGCCTTGTGCAACGATCCACTGCGGATCATGGTGAAGTCAGTAACAAGGGCGCCGAACTGAGCCTCCTTCTCTACTCTGCCAAAAAGGTTCTGGTAAGTTGGGTGGAATTCCGTTGTTACAGGCGCTCCTTTCATGTCTGAGTTGTCGACGATGACGTTTACCTCGTATTTTTTGAACGGAACTTCTCTAGCCCAAGGAATTGGAAAAGGAGTTTTCGGTTCAGCTTCAGCTCCTCTTATGAAGTGAGACAGACTCTCAAGAATATCGCTTTGCACGCTTTTTAGGTAAGCAGCGACATCTGGAATGTCCTTGTATCTTTCCGTAAGATCGGTGACGAGGTGACCGATAGAATAGAGGGCAACGTCTCGGTTTAGTTTTTCAATTTCTTGATGGATCTTCCTGTCCATGTCTGAGAATTGCCTCATGGCGCTTCGCAAATCCACTTCCAACAGTTCCCTTTTCTGTTGAAGCTCTGCCTTGGTCTTCGGGGGCAGACTCAGGAATTCTGCATCGTTGACCGGTTTACCTTTCACAACAGGAATCAGAAGGAACCCAACGGGTGTACCTTGGATTATGAAGCCTTGGCTTTGGGCTTTAGTGTCGAGTTGATCGATGAGTTGCTTTCTCTGATTTTCCAATTCCTCCAACGTTGCTTCTCTCTTTTTGGCATAGTCTTCACTTTCAAAAGCCTTGGGAAGAGCTCTTCTCGCTTCTTCCACGAATTTCCTCATGTCTGTTCGGAATTCCTTACCCCTGCCTGCAGGCAGCCTTATTGCTTTAGGCTCATACTGGTTGGAGAAGTTGTTCACATAGCACCAGTCATCAGGGACAGGTTTGGTTCTGGCCATTTCTTCCAAAAAACCCTTGACGGCTGTTGTTCTGCCAGTTCCAGGATATCCTGCTACGTAGATGTTGAACCCTCGCTCCTTGATCCCCAGCCCAAACTTGAGCGCCCTCACAGCTCTTTTTTGGCCGACGATCACCTGGAGAGGCGATACTCCCTGTGTGGTTTCACATTGCATAAGATTGGAGGGGCATTCTTTCCTGAGCTTCTCAGCAGGCAACTCTTCTATCATTTCTTACATTACTCCTCTGATTCTGAAATATGCGAAGACGATCAATTTAACTCTAGTTAGCCATGATAACTTGGCACGCGCTAATACTGCGAACACCTGAAGAAAAATCTTTCTACACGCAGAGGACTCTGTGAACTTATCTGTCATGGCGACCCCAAACGAGCCTATTGTCCGCAGGGCGAACAGTAGGTTTGGATGCCCTTGAAAACTAGCCCTGCAAACTTTGTTTCAAACGAAATAAAATCCAACAACCTGATATGTTATCTAGATTCCGACAGAAACCCTTGATGAATGTAACTTTTATATTGCCTTGTATCGTTCAATAAGGGTAAGGTGCGTCATGCATAGTCCTTTCCTCTTTTAATTTGCACGCAGAATTCTTCTGCATGCATGACGCATCCCATCACTTCCAAAAAGAGTCTATAACCGCGCGCGCTTCAGACTGTGCCGCGTGCTCCACCTTTTCCCAATTCGATGACGATGTGGCTAGGGCGGGCTACACACGGGTGCCTATCTCTTCAGCTTAGACTAATTCCCTTCCAAGGAGAAGCTTTAAACTCCACTGTTTTCTTAGTCAAAACCTGCCATTAGCATTTGAGGCGTTGGGGAATCTTTGAGATACAGAAACTTTGGAGAAAAGTTGGATTGGAAAGTTTCCGCCTTGGGTTTCGGAGCAATGCGGCTTCCGATAATCGGTAATGATGCTTCCAAAATAGACGAACAGGAAGCAACGAAGATGATCAGATATGCCATTGACCACGGGGTGAACTACGTTGACACGGCTTACGTTTATCACAGAGGAAACAGCGAAACAATTCTTGGCAGGGCACTGCGTGACGGATATCGAAAGAAGATAAAACTGGCAACGAAAATGCCCACTTGGCTAGTGAAGTCTCAGCATGACATGGATGTTTACCTTGACGAGCAGCTCACTAGGCTCGATTCGGACTACGTGGATTTTTATCTGCTACATGGGCTAACCGGTGAGCGATTTCAGAAACTCAAAGAATTAAACGTTCTAGAATGGGCCGAAAAGAAGATAGACGAGGGAAAATTCAAGCACCTAGGCTTCAGCTTCCATGATGAATATGAGGCTTTCAAGAAGATTATTGACAGCTACGATGGATGGACGTTTTGTCAGATACTATATAATTATCTTGACGCGCGATTTCAGGCTGGAACAAAAGGTTTGAAGTACGCAGCATCCAAGGGACTTGCCACCGTTGTGATGGAGCCTATAGCGGGCGGAAGGCTGGCTTTCAAGCCTCCAGAAGAGATACAGAAGCTCTGGGATCGTGCCGAAGTGAAAAGGCCCCTAGCAGAGTGGGCGCTCATGTGGGTTTGGAATCATCCTGAAGTATCCGTCGTGCTAAGCGGCATGAGCAATATGCAGCAAGTGACAGAAAACGTAGAAAGCGCTGACCGTTCGGGTCCAGGCATGCTTAGCAAGAAGGAACTGCAGCTCATCAGGAGAGTTGTTCAAGAATATAAGAAGCTGGGATTCGTCGGATGCTCAGCATGCAGATACTGCTTGCCCTGTCCAGAAGGGGTCAAAATACCCGATATCATCTCGTTATACAACGAATATTACGTGCAAAGCGACAAGGACGAGATCAAAAAGAAGTATTGGGAACACATTACTCCTGAAAGCCAGGCCAAGAGATGCAAGAGATGCGGAAACTGCGAGAAGCTTTGCCCCCAACAGTTGCCTATCAAGGACATAATGAGCAGAGCCGCGATGATCTTCGAATCTCCGGATCGCGGTTAGAAAATGAAAACGGCTGTTATTTTTGACCTTGACGGAGTGATAGTAAACAGTGAAGACGCCCACATTGAAGCTGAAAAGCAAGCATTTCTCAAGTTTGGTGTCACTGTTTCCACCGACGAACTGCAAAAGTACGCCGGGACCACAGCAAAAACGATGTTCACGGAGTTAATACGCAAACATCAATTGAAGACAACTTTTCAGGAAATGGTCAAAATCAAAGAACAAAGCTTTTTCCGTCTCCTGGACGAAGATGCCGAGCCCACAAGAGGAGTTATAGAGTTATTTCATAGGCTTAAGAAAGCAAAAGTCAGACTTGCGATCGCTTCGAGTTCCAACAAAAAGTGGATAGAATACATTCTGGAAAAATTGCAAATAACATATTTGTTTGACTGTTTTATGGGAGCCGAAGACATCATACATAGTAAGCCCGACCCAGAAATCTATTTGAAGGCTGCCCGCGCACTAAGCACAAGACCTCAAGAATGCGTCGTAATAGAGGATGCGGAACTAGGCGTAAAGGCAGCAAAACGAGCAGGAATGAAGACCATCGGATACAGGAATCCCAGAAGTGGCAATCAGGACTTGTCAGAAGCAGACATCGTCATTGATGATTTTTCCACTCTTGATATTAACGAGGTTCTATCTTAGCTTTCTGATAACAGAATTGTGCGAATAAGTCATGTGGATTCGCATAAGAAAAATCTAAAAGGCTAAGCCACGACAAATAACTTAACAGTACCTTGTAGATAGGGTGAGATTGAACTTGTGCACAAGGAACTTTGATGTTGGTGAGTGGAGTGGGAGAGATAAATGGAAAGTACGTGCTTGGGAGTGGAGGTCGCGTATGAAAATGCGAAATCCAAGTTCCGAGGGCTAGTTTTCAAGGGCATCTGACGATTTTTCACATGAACCTAAGTCCGACGAAGACTGCACAGAACTATGAAACGAAATCATTAAAAGCCCGTATTGCAAATCCAACTGAAGGATTCTCATGATAAACAATGGAAGATACCTGTTCACTTCCGAATCAGTAGCGGAGGGTCATCCCGACAAGGTTGCAGACCAAGTATCGGACGCTGTCTTGGATGCCATCTTGGAAAAAGATCCTAAAGCACGCGTTGATTGTGAGACACTGATAATGCAGGGAAACGTCGTTGTAACAGGTCAAATCACAACCGCTTGCTACGTTGACATACCTCACATTGTCAGGAAAACATTGAAGGAAATCGGGTTGGACAACGCTAGAGACGGGATGGATTGGGAAACCTGCGGTGTTCTGGTTTCAGTAACGGAGCAGTCCCCGGATATTGCAATGGGAGTCAACGAAACCGAGACTCATGAGCAAGGAGCCGGAGACCAAGGAATGGTGTTCGGGTACGCAACAAACGAAACAAAAGAACTGATGCCTCTCCCGATAATGCTCGCGCACGGTCTCGTAAGAAGGCTTTCTGAATGCAGGAAGAACAAAATTCTGCCTTATCTGAGGCCTGATGGTAAGTCGCAGGTCACGGTCGAATACGTAGACGGAAAACCGAAGAGGGTGGAGGCTGCCGTGATTGCTGCGCAGCATATTGAGAGCGTTGATAGAGAAAGGATGAAGCAAGACATAATAAACCAAGTTATAAAAAAGGTCATCCCTTCGAGCATGTTAGACGAAAAAACAAAATACTACGTTAACGAGACAGGAAGGTTCGTGCTTGGAGGGACGCTTGCAGATTCAGGTTTAACAGGAAGAAAAATTATAGTCGACACCTATGGCGGCGTTGGAAGCCACGGTGGAGGATGCTTTTCTGGGAAAGACCCGTCAAAAGTGGACAGGTCCGGCTGCTACATGGCAAGGTACATTGCAAAAAACATCGTTGCTGCAGGCTTGGCAGACCGATGCGAGGTCCAAATATCTTATGCAATCGGTGTGGCACAGCCTGTGTCAGTGATGGTCGATACTTTTGGCACGGGAAAGGTGCCTGACGAAAAGATTCTGGAATTGGTGAAAAAGAATTTCGATATGAGACCAAAAGCAATCATAGACCATTTGAATCTGCTTAGGCCGATATATAGAAAATTGGCGGTATTCGGTCATTTTGGAAGAAACGATCCAGACTTCACCTGGGAGAAAACAGACAAAGCAGAGATATTGAGAAGAGCTCTGGAACCTCGATAGCCTCAGATCCGTCGATGCGAATATTAGGAGCACAATGCCACATTATCTCATTATCCGCAATTTTCATGAGTCTAGACGCATTTCTGGGTCCGATTCCTTGGATGATGCATGGACTTCGTGTTTACACGTTTCCCGAGGAGGGACTCACGGCTGAAGATCTGCTGTGCCCGCTCAGGAGTAAGAATCTTTTTTTCAAGCGCAATTTCTTTCACGGATCTTTTCTCGTTCATTGATTGGTCGGCAATTTTACCCGAAGCCAGATAGCCAATACTGGGTGATAGAAAAACCGCTAACGACGGGTTTCTTTCAACGTTGGCTGCACATTTTTTCTCATCGGCGGTGATCCCCTGAACGCATTTCTCTGTGAACATGTGCAAGAAATTCGCGAGAATTTGAATTGACTGCAGAATGTTGCGCATAATCACTGGCGTCATGACGTTCAATTCGAGTTGTCCAGCTTGAACAGCAAGGGAAATTGCCAACTCGTTGCCGACGACCTGGAAGGCAATCATGTTGAGGCACTCAGCCATCACTGGATTGGTCTTTCCTGGCATGATAGATGAGCCAGGCTGCACTGCCGGCAGTTCAATTTCAGCCAGACCTGTCGTTGGTCCGGAGGAAAGCAGCCTCAAGTCGTTCGCTATTCTAATCAGCTCAAGTGCCAACTCTTTAATTCCTCCTGAGACTGCCGCGATGGCGTTTCGACTTTGAAGCGCTTCAAAAGGGTTACGTGCAGCACGAAGTTGAAAACCGGTCATCTTGCTTAGCTCCTTGATGGCAATCTCCTTGAATTTCGGATCAGCGTTGACTCCTGTTCCAACCGCCGTTGCCCCTAAGGCCACCTCTCTCAAGCGAAGACTCCTTTCTTCGATCTGGTCCCTCGTGTTCCTGACGGCAACTGCATACGCACCGAACTCCTGACCCAAGGTAACTGGCAAGGCGTCTCTGAGGTGCGTTCGCCCCGATTTTATGACCCCTGAATACTTCTTTCCAAGATCCTCGAAAGCTCTCGCCAGCCTATCAAGTTCAGCCAATAGGGGACGTAACGCCATCAGAATAGCCACATGGAGAGCGGTTGGAAAAGTGTCATTCGACGATTGACCCATGTTCACGTGGTCATTTGGGCTAACATACGCGTAGTCTCCCTTCTTTCGACCCAATATTTCGAGCGCCCGGTTTGCAAGGACCTCGTTCACGTTCATGTTGAAAGACGTGCCAGCCCCGGCTTGAAAGACGTCAACGACAAATTGCTCTACCAACCTTCCCTTTAAAACCTCGTTACATGCTTCCACGATTGCCCTGCCAACTTTCCCATCAAGCCGTCCAACCTGCACGTTCGCAATGGCAGCCGCCTTCTTCAAGAAGGCATAAGCCCTAATGAAAACGAAAGGTGACTTCTCCCCGCTGACTGGAAAGTTGCCCACAGCCCGCACAGTCTGAACACCGTAATAGGCATCTTTAGGGACAAGTTTTCGGCCAAGAGAATCGAATTCTGTCCGCATTTTCATAAGAAAGTCGCGCTCTTCATCGTAGAGTAGTCTTTACTCAAATATAGCTTGTCATAATCCCAAGACCGCGGTCTGTACTAGATAGCTGGGCTTATTGTCTTATAGTCTAAAGTCAGTAGAATTAGTAACTTCTGCAACTTCTATAACTTCTAGAGGGTATGAAGATGGAAGATAAACCTGAACCTGAGGATTGGAATTCACATTATTGGAATCAGACTTACAAGGGAAAAGGCTCTCTAAAATACGCTGCCAAGACGACGGTGCGGAAAGAACCCGGCATCAGCGAGAAACAGTTTGAACGCTAAGATCTCGGGCAAAGTAAATCAATCTATCTCCATGGACAAGCAGACCGTAACTGATCTTTGATATGTGAAGTTGCGTATTAGCTCTTGCCGAAGAGCTTTACCACTGTGACGATGTCTTTCCCATCTATTTTTCCGTCATCGTTCACGTCGGCCAGAGCGTTCCATCTTGGGTCTCCAGGAATTGATCCAAAAGCCCGCGCAACTATGGCTATGTCTCTCCCATCCACTTTGCCGTCCATGTTCACGTCTCCAACAGGATTCTTCCACGGGCTCATAAGCGGATAACGATCACTACTAACAG
>Ga0116104_1001942_pt1 | contig 9599 bp, 7 predicted proteins | sample June2015DPH_4_15_FD_89715 | JGI IMG/M metagenome (GOLD analysis project Ga0116104, IMG submission 89715) | Peatland microbial communities from SPRUCE experiment site at the Marcell Experimental Forest, Minnesota, USA - June2015DPH_4_150 | ecosystem: Environmental > Terrestrial > Soil > Wetlands >...
ACCCGTGCCGCCAAGACTCTGTTGGCAAGCCTCCTCCTCCTGCTGGCCTTTGTGACCGGGCTCACGGCGCAAGCGACGGACCAGGAATGGTACGTGAACAAGCCGATCAAGAATTTCACGTTCCAGGGACTCGTGACGGTCAAAGCGGATGATCTCATGGCCGTGGTGAAGCCTTACATCGGGCAGACCTTCAGCGTCGACCCCCTTTTGTGGGAAATCGAGGCCAAGCTGTATGCGCTGGACTACTTCGAGACCATCGTGCCGAATGCCCTGCCGGCGGATGACTCCAAAACCGCCGTGATCATCGAGTTCGATGTCAAGGAGCGGCCGTCGATCCAGGTCGTGGAGGTGACGGGCAACACGAGCGTGCGCACGAATGAAATCACGGACAAGATACTTTTGAAAAAAGGAGACCTTGCCAACCAGACCAGGCTTCAGGCGGACGTGGAGGCGGTCAAAGCCCTTTATCTGGACAAGGGATACACGGACGTGACGGTGAGCGCCAGCTTCGTGCCTGGGGACAAGGATACGACGGTCAAGGCGGTTTTCACAGTCGCCGAAGGGGTGCCCACCACCATCAAGGAAGTACGGTTCTCGGGGAACAAATTCGCGTCCGAAAGCACGCTCCGGGGACTGATGAAGACGAAGCCGCAGGCCCTTTTTGACAGCGGGGTCTTCCAGGAGTCGAAGCTGGAAGAAGACAAGACGGCCATTCTTGCCTATTACACGGACCACGGCCTCGTCGACGCGAAGATCGACAAGGTCACACGCGAGGTGCAGACCCTGCAGGGGCGCAATTATCTCCTGCTCACCGTCTACGTGACGGAGGGAGAACAGTGGGTGTACAACGGTCTTTCATTCGTCGGCAACCAGATGTTTTCCACTCAGCGTTTGACGGAGCTCGTCTTTCAGAAGCCCGGCAAAGTGCTCAGCCTGCAGAAAGTAGAACAGGATATTGCCCGCATCCAGAATCTCTATTGGGAGAACGGCTACATTTTCAACGTATTCACCCGCGGCGAAAGCCGTGACGAGACTGCGAAGACCATCAGCTACACGCTCACGATCCAGGAAGCGGACAAGGCGCACATCGAGAACATCATTTTCAAGGGGAGCACGCGCACGGCGGATTACGTCATGCGCCGCGGGCTGCCCTTCGAGGAAGGCGACGTCTTCAACAGGGAAAAAATCATCCAGGGATACCAGTACCTGGCCAACCTCCAGTACTTCAAGTCGGTGACACCGGATACCCAGCAGGGCTCTGCATTCGGCTTGATGAACGTGATCTTCAACGTGGAAGAGGCGAGCACCGCGGATATCAACTTCGGCGTCATATTCTCCGGAGGCAGCTTCCCGATCTCGGGCACGATCAAGTGGAACGAGCGCAATTTCATGGGCCGGGGCCAGACGGTCGGCGTGGACCTCGAAGCATCGCCGATCAAGCAGACTGTGGGAGTCAACTTCTATGAGCCCTGGCTGGCCGGACAGCCCTGGTCGTTCGGTGTTTCATTGTCCTTCGATCGGGAGAACGTCCAAAACGTCCTTCAGGATTTCATCGCGCCGAACTTCACGGATGCCCAATCGACCATCGCCGCACCGGATCCATACACCAGCCGAGATGCCTACCTCTCGGACATCGCGGCGGGCAATACGATCGGCACCCAGTATCTGATGACGTACCTGATGTACAACTTCCTCCTGGGAATCAATACCGGCTACACATTCCTGCTGCCCTTCGGCAGGCTCGGATTCCAGGCCGCGTACAATCCCCAGCTGCGTTATATCGATTACGACGATTCTCTGCACCGCGCCTTCGAACAGAGCGTGCGTGATAATAACCATACGTGGAATTTCATCGATCAAATCTCCCTGGGCGTTTTCCTGGACGGCCGCGACATTTTCATGAATCCCACGAAGGGGTATTACCTGGGGCAGAGCGTGACCCTGACCGGAGGATTCCTGCTCGGGAACAGGCACTACATCCGGACCGACACGAGGCTCGAGGGGTTTCTCAAGATTCTGGACGTCACCGTGTTCGAGACCTGGAACCTGTTCTTCGTGCTTGCCGCTCATACCGGTCTCTCCCTGGTCCTGCCCCAGTACTCCTATTCCGCCACCGACCGCAGGTGGGAGTGGCAGACGGTGACGGACAACACGGAGGAGCTCTATATCGACGGCATGACGGTGGCCCGGGGATGGAGCAACATGTATACCTATGGCGATGCGCTTTGGGACAACAAGCTGGAGCTCCGCACGCCCCTCATCAAGGAAGCCCTGTGGCTGGTCGGCTTTTTCGACGCGGCGGCCTTGTTGGACAAACCATTCGATTCCACGGGTGGGGCCACGTCATTGACCACCTTGAACATGAACCAGTTCTTCTTCTCCTTCGGGCTCGGGATCCGGTTCACGATCCCCCAGTTCCCTATCCGGCTCTATCTTGCCAAAGGATTCCAGGTCCTGAATGGACAGTTGCAGTGGAAGCAAACGGGCGCGCTGAAGTTCGGCAACTTCGCCCTCGACTTCGTCATTTCCCTCGGCGGGGACGTATTCTGAGTGAGGAGGCCCCCGATGAAAAGAATACTTCTGGCGCTCGGCGTGTGCGTGTCTGTTGCGCTCCCGCTGCAGGCCCAGACTCAGCAGGTGACCAAGGTGGGCATCTGCGATTTCACGAAGGTGCTCAGCACGGCCTACAAGGACACCAAGGCGTTACGTGACTTTGACCAGGCCAAGAGCGACATCTACAAGGAGATCGCCGCCAGCAAGGAGATAGCGGACTTCCAGAATCAAAAGCTCGACGCGGACAAGGCGAACAACAAGGCCCAATCGCTCGCCCTCGAGAAGGCAATCGCGGACAAGCAGAATGACCTTGATTCCTATCGAAGGGTCAAGAACGCATGGCTCGCGCAGCAGTCCAATGCGCTTCTCACCGGCCCTGTCCTCAAGGAAATCTACGACCAGATGACCCTTGTCGCGGAAAGCGGCGGTTATGCGCTCGTCCTCCGAAGCGACGGAGCATACCGGGATATCATCCTGTACCGGATACAGGAGATCGACATTACGGATGACGTGATTGCGGCGATTTTCGCGAAGCAGGGCAAAACGTACAATCCCGCGACAGGACAGTAAGTGGGCAGGGTTCTCGGCGTCGATCTGGGCACGCGACGCGTAGGGCTCGCTCTTTCCGATCCGGGGCGGATCATCAGCTCGCCCCTGGAGACACTGGCCATGGAGTCGGAGAGCGCACTGGTGAGCAGGATCATCCGTCTGTGCGCGGAAAAGGAAGTGACGACCGTTGTCATCGGGCTGCCGGTGAGCGCGGACGGGAGCGAAGGGCCTGGCTGCGCCCGGGCGCGCCGGCTCTCAGGGAAACTGATCGAGGCGGGCATACGCGCCGAGCTCGTGGACGAAACCTGGTCCAGCCGTGATGCGGAGCAGGTTTTGCGGGAAATGGGAAAAAGCCGGCGCACGGCAAAGGAAAAGGTGGACGCCATTGCGGCGTCTCTCATTCTTCGGGATTACCTCGAGGGGGCTTCTCGCTCCCCTTGAGCTTCTGCTCCAGAGTTTCCTTCAGCAGCGCAAATTTCCTGCGGGCTTCTTCGGAGGTTTCCATCAGCGCCTCGTGCGTCTTGAGTATAAAGTCCGCGCCGGGCTTTTCGGTGTTGGGCGCAAGCACCGCCATGGCCGGCGCCTGCACGTCCCGCTCTTCAATGAGGAGGAAGCTCTTCAACCCGATCTGCTCGAGGATATCCATGCATTCGGGGGTCGGCCTCAATAGATGAATCCGCCCGCCTGAGCCCTTCCGGAGCTTCTTGTCGATTGCAACCAAGAGGCCGATAAAGGTGGAATCCATGTACCGGCACTCCGTGAGGTCGACATAGACCGCCGGCACGTCCGCGGTCACATCAAGCTGCGCGAGGAGCGCTTCGCGCAGCGGGTAGCAGAGACTCGCGCGGATGCTTCCCCGCGCCATGAGAAAATACCCGCGGGAGTCGCGGCCGATCAGGATCGAGTCGATATTCGTGTTGCCCACGTTCATCTCTGCATACTATAATTCGGCACTCATGGTCGGGGTGGAATATAGTATGCACCTCCTTCCTGCGTCTTACGCGCGCTTCACTCTCCGTATCGTACACTGACACGCCGCCACCGTCACCCCCGCCGCCCTCATCGCGCCGACGCGCACGCGGCTTCAGTACGCCTGTTCGCATGGGCACCCAGATCAACGCTTGACGGCTGCGACACTTGGGAACATCATGTCCGATGGGCCGAGTTGATACATGCTCATCGCCTCGTTTATCAGCGAGTCCCTCAAGCTCTTTTTCGATCCCCAGAAGTCGGGCACGGGAGATGCCTGTCTAGTGCGCCCGTAGCGGAAGCACTTTGGACAATCACCGAAAGGAGCGTATTGGTGGAGAACGTACCGAACCGCGTCCAGCCCCTGCAGAAGAATACTGTTGCCCCGCTCGTGCGGCGCGTGCTGGCCAACCGGGAGGCGGGCGTTCTGCTGGCTCTCATCGTCCTCATCCTCGTGATGAGCTTCGCAAGCCCCTACTTCCTGAAGCCGCTCAACATTTTCAACGTCCTGCGAGGCATGTCCACCACTGGGATCATGTGCATCGGCGTCACGATGGTCATTATCACAGGGGGGATCGACCTGTCCGTCGGCTCCCTCCTTGCCGTCACGGGAATGTTCACGGCGCGCCTCATGTACTCGGGGATATACCCCTGGGTCTGCGTTGCACTGGGCTTCGCACTGGGCTTCGCCCTCGGCGCGCTCAACGGCTTCGTGATCACCAAGGTCAAGGTGAACGCGTTCATCACGACCCTCGGCATGATGAGCATCGGCCGCGGCCTGACCTATCTGCTTGCCACCGGAGTTCAAGGCACCGTTGCCTCCAACATCCCGATGAGGGACCCGGCGGTGAACTTTATCGGGGATGGCTACTTCGGACCAGTTCCCTTTCCCGTCTTGGAGTTGGTCGTCCTTGTCGTGATCTTCTCCTGGTTCCTGGGGAACACGGTGCTCGGCAGGCAGATCTACGCCGTGGGATCCAATGACGAGGCGGCCCGCCTGTCCGGGGTGAATGTTGACCGGGTCAAGTTCTTCACCTATACGGCCACGGGCGTACTCTGCGCTTTGGCGGGCATCATGAGCGGGGGGCTCCTTGCAACTGCGGCAACGAACGCAGGGGTAGGCAACGAGCTGGACGTCATCGCGGCGGTCGTGATCGGGGGGGCGAGCCTCTCCGGGGGAATCGGGACCGTCATCGGGGCGATTATCGGGGCCGCGATCATGGCGATCCTGCGAAATGCTTTCGTCCTCCTGCACCTGCCGGCGTTCCTGCAGACGGTTTCCATCGGGGTGGTGATCATCCTCGCCGTGGCGTCGGACAACCTGCGCAGGAGGCCGGGTCAGGCGTGAAAGCGGATTATCCGGACGTTGTCCGGCATGAGAGATATCGTGTGAGAGAAGGAGATTGCCAATGAGTATGAGCAGGAAGTTATTAGTCCTCCTGTGTGTTCTTGCCCTGGCGGGGACGGCGGTGAACGCTGCCGGGCAGGACAAGAAGCTGCCCGCGGGCCCCACTTTCAGCAGCACCGCGACCATGCCCGACGAAGGCACGGTGAAGCCGGTGTCCAAGAAGGCGCCCAAGCAGATGAAGATCGCGGTCCTGGGCCTGGAGAACAATCCGTTCTGGATCCCGGTAAAGCAGGGAACCATGAAGGCGGCTGCGGAGCTCGCGCCGCTGGGCTGCACGGTGGACTGGATCAACGCAGGCGCCCAGCACACGACGGATGTTTTCGGCCCCGCGATCGAGGCCGCAATGGCGCAGGACTACGACGCCATTGCCACCATCGCCGGTGACTCTGGTATCGTTAATTACATCAACAAGGCCGTGGATGCGGGGATCCCTGTCGCGACGTTCAACTCAGAAACCGCCTCTGTGAACAAGCGGCTGTTTTTTGTCGGCGCCGATCTGTACCAGCAGGGGCTCACCGCCGGCAAGCGAATGGCGGAAGTCCTGAAAGGAAAGGGAAAGGTTGCGATCATCACCGGGCTCTTCGCGGTAGAGGCCCACGAGCTGCGCCGCAAGGGCTTCGAAGACTCCCTGGCCAAAGAGGCTCCGGGTATCACGATCGTCGGCCGGGTGGAGAACAATGACAAGGCAGACACCGCGTACAGCCAGGCCCAGGACTTCATGACTGCCAACCCTGACCTCAGCGCCATCTACGTCACGGCGGGGGGGCCCTTTGGGGCGGCCAAAGCGGTCCAGGACGCGGGCAAGGCGGGAAAGGTGAAGATCGTGTCCTACGACTTCGTCGACGAAACCATGGCCTTCGTCAAGTCGGGGGTCATTACCGGGACGCTCGGGCAGGATCCTTTCGCCCAGGGCCACGACCCCGCGATCCGTCTGTACAACTACCTTGTCGGTGGGGTGGTGCCGCCCGCGGGAAGGCTCCTCACCAAGGCCGATTTCGTAACGAAGGACAACATCACAAAATTCTATAAGCAATAAGAGGCAACCCCAGAGGAGGGGCGGGGCGACCACCCGCCCCCCCTCCGGAGGGATTCCGATGAGAGGTGGGCGAGAGTGAACAGGACGGAGGTCATGCTTCGCGTGCAGGGGCTGTCCAAGAGCTTCGGCGGCCTGAAAGCGCTCAATGGAGTCAGCCTCGACGTGCGCACCGGAGAAGTGCACGCCGTCGTGGGGGAGAACGGGGCCGGCAAGTCCACGCTCATGAAGATCCTGGGCGGCATCATCACCCGTGACGCGGGGCGGACCGAGTTCAGGGGGAGCGAGGTTTCCTTTGCCTCCCCGCGGGAATCGATCTTCGCGGGAATCGCCGTCATACACCAGGAGCTCTCCGTCCTTCCCACCCTAAACGTCGTCGAGAACCTCTACATGGGCCGCATGCCGACACGGCGGGGGAGGATCCGCTGGAGGGAGCTGGAAGAACAGAGCCGCGCCGCCCTGGCAGAGGTCGGCCTCGAGGTCGATCCGCACCTCCTCATGAGCGACCTGAGCATTTCCCAGCGTCAGCTCGTCGAGATCGCGAAGGCTCTCTCGATCCACGCCCGTCTCATCATCATGGACGAGCCCAATTCATCCCTGAGCGAGATCGAGACCGAGCGGCTGTTCACCGTCATCGCCTCCTTGAAGGGCCACGGCGTGTCCGTGGTCTACGTGTCCCACAAGATCGACGAGGTCCTGCGAATCGCCGAACGCATTACCGTGCTCCGCGACGGGGCCCTGGTGGGAACGGTCGACCGGGCCGATGCCACCGCCTCTTCTATCATCCGCATGATGGTCGGACGAGAGCTGGACCGCGCCTACGTTCCCCACGAGAAGATCGGCCCGGTAGTCCTGAGCGTGAAGGGGCTCTCGGGCAGCGGATTCGCGGACGTGTCCTTCGATGTGCGCGCCGGAGAGATTCTCTGTTTCGCCGGGCTCGTGGGATCGGGGCGCAGCGAGACGTGGCGGACGATATTCGGAGCGCAGCGCCGGCAGGCCGGAGAGGTGAAGTTCGAGGGTCGTCACGTCTCGTTCAGCGCGCCCTACCAGGCCATCGCCGCCGGTTTCGCCATGGTCCCGGAGGACAGGAAAAAGCTCTCCCTCTTCATGGATATGCCGATCTGGTTCAACGTTGCGCTGGCCGGCCTCCCCCAAATGAAGAGGGGTATCGCGATCGACAGGCGCCGCATCAGGGACACCGTGCAGTCCTTCGTTGCCAGCATGGCCATCAAGCTCAGGTCACCGGAAGAACCGGTCCGCAACCTTTCAGGCGGCAATCAGCAGAAGACCGTGCTGGCGCGGTGGCTCGCCCTAGCGCCGAAGATCCTCATCCTGGACGAGCCCACCCACGGGATCGACGTCGGTGCGAAGTCCGAAGTCTACGAGCTGATCCGGCGCCTGGCCAGGTCCGGGATCGCAATTGCCCTCATCTCCTCCGAGCTCCCCGAGGTGATCGCCATGGCCGACAGGGCCGTGGTCATGCACGAAGGCCGGGTCACGGCCATTCTCGAGCGCGACCAGATAGACGAGCACAGGATCATGGCGTACGCCACGGGCACCACTGAGAGCCCGGGGCGGGCCTGAGGTGGGCCGCAGGGCGAGATCCGCGCAATCTTTCGTGCGCAGAGCCTGACCACCTATCTGACGTTGCACTTGACTTCTCCAGCAGCCTATACTTCGCAGACCATGGTCGAAACAACCCCCGTGATGGCGCAGTACAAGCGGGCCAAGGAAAGGTTCGCCGACTCCATCCTCTTCTTTCGTCTCGGGGACTTCTACGAGATGTTCGAAAAGGACGCTCGTGAGGCTTCCTCCCTTCTCGACCTGACCTTGACGCAGAGGGCGGGGGTCCCGATGTGCGGCATTCCCTATCACGCGGCTTCGTCCTACATATCGAGGCTTCTCGCCGCGGGGAAAAAAGTCGCCATCTGCGAGCAGACGAGCCAGCCGGTCAAGGGGCTGATGAACCGCGACGTCGTGGAAGTGATCACTCCCGGTACGGTGATGGACGACAGCTACCTGTCGAGGAACGCGAACAATTATCTCCTGGCAATCGGGAGATCGGCGGAAACCATTTCTCTTGCCTATGCGGACCTGTCCACCGGCGAATTTGCGGCAACCTCGTTTCCCTTCGCCGAGCGCGAGCAGACGCTGAGAAAGGAATTACACCGTCTGGATCCTCGGGAGGTGATCACGCAGGAGTCCCTGCTGGTGGAAGACCCCGTGACCCGCGGCTTGCTGGGGGAGAGGGAAGGGCTCCTCGTGAACCGATTGCCCGATTGGAGCTTCGATCTGGACGCGTGCCGATCGCGTCTCCAGCATCAGCTCGGGGTCGCGAATCTCAAGGGTTTTGGTCTCACGGAGGACTCCCCCGAAATCCTTGCGGCGGGGGTTCTGCTCGAGTACCTCGGGGAGTCGGCCAAAAAGTCTCTCTCGCACGTTTCGTCGCTCTCCGTATACGCAGACAAGAGCTTCGCGGAGCTGGATGAAGCGACCCAGCGCAATCTCGAGCTGCTGGGCAACCTGCAGGACGGCAGCCGGAAGTACACGCTTCTGGAAGTGCTGGACCAGACCCGGACCTCCCCGGGGGCTCGCAAGCTTCGGAGATGGATCCTCACCCCGCTGAAAGAACGTGGTGCCATAGAGAGGCGGCACAGGGCGGTCGAATCCCTCTACCGGGACCAGGTGGGTCTGGCGCGGCTGAGGGAGGCGCTTGGCGGGGTGCTCGACCTGGAGCGCCTTACCGCGAGAGTCGCCATGGAGAGAGCGCACGCGAAAGACCTCCTCGGCATAAAGTCCACGCTGCAGGCGGTCCTCACCCTGGGCGAGTTGCTCACCGGCGAACGAACAGCGGGTGCGTCCGATGGCCTGGAAGATCTGGCGGAGCCGATTACCGCGCGGGCGGGACTCATGAAAGACTTGACCGCGCTGCTCGACACCGCAATCAGTGAAGAGCCGGCGGTTGTTCTCACGGAAGCCAACCTCATCAAGCGCGGGTTCAATCCCGAGCTGGACAGGCTTCATGCTTTGAAGGACAACGCGCGGGAGATCCTCGATACCTACCTCGGGGAGGAACGCAGGAAGACC